>Ga0247742_10000728_pt1 | contig 25392 bp, 20 predicted proteins | sample UWRJL208509C2_FD_180944 | JGI IMG/M metagenome (GOLD analysis project Ga0247742, IMG submission 180944) | Plant litter microbial communities from Arlington Agricultural Research Station in Wisconsin, United States - UWRJ-L208-509C-2 | ecosystem: Environmental > Terrestrial > Plant litter >... | reverse complement strand
GCGATGTTCTGCCCCTGCGCGAGGATGCCGCCGAGGATCGACAAGATGCCGATCACGACGACCGTGATGCGCGCCGTCTTGACCTCACCGTTCGGGTCGACCTTGCCCTTCTTGATCACGTTCGCGTAGATGTCGTGAGCGAATGATGTCGCCGCGGTGATCGTGAGGCCCGCCACGACCGCGAGGATCGTCGCGAACGCGACCGCCGAGATGATGCCGAGCAGCACCGTTCCGCCGAGTTCGAACGCGAGCAGCGGCGCCGCGGAGTTCACACCACCGGGAGCGGCGAGAATCGCGTCGGCGCCGACGAGAGCGCCGGCACCGTAGCCGAGCACCAGCGTGAACAGGTAGAACAGCCCGATCGCCCAGATGGCCCACACGACCGACTTGCGCGCCTCTTTCGCGGTCGGAACCGTGTAGAACCGCATCAGTACGTGGGGGAGCCCGGCGGTTCCGAGCACCAGCGCGAGCGCCAGTGACAGGAAGTCGATGCGCGACAGGTCGGTCAGGCCGTACTGCGCACCGGGGGCCAGCAGGTCCTTGCCCTCCGGGGCGTTCGCCTGCGCTGCACCGAGGAGCTCCGAGAGGTTGAACCCGAACAGGGCGAGCACCCAGATGGTCATGATGCCCGCGCCGATGATCAGCAGGGCGGCTTTGACGATCTGCACCCACGTGGTGCCCTTCATGCCGCCCACGAGTACGTAGACGATCATGATGGCGCCGACGATCGCGATGACGATGCCCTGGCCGAACTTGTCGTTGATGCCGAGCAGGAGAGCGACGAGTCCACCCGCTCCGGCCATCTGGGCCAGCAGGTAGAAGAAGCACACCGCGAGGGTCGAGATCGCCGCGGCCATCCGCACCGGGCGTTCCTTCAGCCGGAACGACAGCACATCGGCCATGGTGAACTTGCCCGTGTTGCGCAGCAGCTCTGCCACGAGCAGCAGCGCGACCAGCCAGGCGACCAGGAAGCCGATCGAGTACAGGAAGCCGTCGTACCCGTTCACCGCGATCGCTCCCGCGATGCCGAGGAACGACGCCGCCGACAGGTAGTCGCCGGCGATCGCGGTACCGTTCTGCGGCCCCGTGAATGAACGGCCAGCGGCGTAGTAGTCGGCGGCCGTCTTGTTGTTGCGGCTGGCCCGGATGACGATGACCAGAGTCACCACCACGAAGGCGGCGAAGATGGCGATGTTGAGGATCGGGTCACCGACGCTGGTGGGGGTCAACGGTTGTTCTCCTGGTTCTCGAGGTCGGTGCGGATCTCATCCGCGAGGGGGTCGAGCCGGCGGTTCGCGTACGAGACGTACCAGGTGGTGATGGCGAACGTCGTCACGAACTGGCCGAGGCCGAGGAGCAGCCCGATGTTGACGTTGCCGAACACCGGGGTGGCCATGAATTCGTGCGCATAATCGGCGAGCAGCACGTAGACGAAGTACCACACGAGGAAGAGCACCGCGACGGGCAGTACGAACGACCGGTGTCGTTTCTTCAGGGTCTTGAAATTTTCGGACTGTTCAGCAGCCACGAATAATTCCTGGTTGGCTGGCGGGGCTGAGTTCTCCATTGGTCTCCTCGCGTCCTTCGCAGCACGGCGGTGTGCAGCAGGTCCATCTAGTCAGCCCCGTGAAGCCGTGTCAACTATCGCGGGGCCGTGTCCGCACTCAGGAGGAGGGCAGGGCGAACAGATCGGGGAAGGTGGCGGCCGCCCAGGGATACCCGACGAAGATCGCCGCATCGATCACGGTGTGGGCGATCACGAGGGGCAGAACCCGCCCGGTTCGGCTGTACAGCCAGCCGAACAATATGCCCATCGCGAGGTTGCCGACGAAGGCTCCGAAGCCCTGGTACAGGTGGTACGTGCCGCGGAGAAGGGCGGTGGAGAGGATGATCGTCCAGGTGCCCCACCGGAGGTCGCGCAGCCGGGCGAACAGGTACCCGACGACGATCACCTCCTCGGTGGCGCCCGCCCGGAATGCGGAGAGAATCAGCACGGGAATCGTCCACCAGTGCTCGTCAAGGCCTGCGGGGTTCACGCCCACCGTCGCCCCGATGGCGCGCCCGGCGAGGTAGACGCCGATGCCCGGGATGCCGACCAGGAGGGCCAGCCCGACGCCGCTCAGCGCGTCGCGGCCCGGCCTGGTGAAATCGATCCCGAGGCGGCCGAGGCGGGGCCGCGCGGCCTGCCAGAGCAGGAAGCCGACGAGCGCGACGGGCACGAGGTCGAAGAAGATCGCCATCAGCTGATAGATCAGGTCGAACGTCGGGCGATCGCTCAGCGACGAGTTCAGGGTCGCCGTCTGCTGCCCGAGCGCCTCAGGGCGCGTGAGACGGTTCGTGATCGAGACCACCGAGTACGCGGCGGATGCCCCGAGCGAGAGCCCGAGGACGATGAGGATCTCGGCTCCGATCCGTCGCGGTGACGGCTGCTCGACGTGCATCCCAGCAGCCTAGGCCGCGCCGCCTGCGAGCAGCGCCGATGCCAGGCAGCACAGCCCGATGACGACGGTACCCAGCACGACGAACCAGTCCCAGCCCGAGCGGGCGGGCTCAGAGGCATCGGGATGCTCGCCGCCGGCGTCATCCTCCCACCGTGCTCGCGCGCTGTCGATGATCGACGTCACCGGCAGCTGGGCCCGCGGCGTCCGCGACGGGCGCACCCCCTGGGCTCGTGGCGGATCAGCCGGGCGCCCGGCGCCCCACACCGAGGCGCGGTCCACGCCCAGGCTCGGCGCCCCCCAGCTGACGATGCGTCGGCCGTCGTGCAGCACGACCGCCAACTGGTAGCGGCTGGTCAGATCGGCAATGGTGCTCCACGGCAGGTGATGCTCTCGGCCGACGTTGACGATGACCAGTTCGTTCCTGCGCACGATCAGGCACGGTCGCACGGTGAGCACGTAGATCACCCACAGCACGAGCAGCAGCCAGGGCAGGCTCGCCAGGGTGAACAGCACGGCTCCCGCGGCGAGCGCGTCGTAGACCAGGTAGAGGGTGAGCCCGGTGGCCGCGCCCAGGATCCACAGCCCGAAGGTCGCCCGCAGCACGACCTGCCGCGGTGCCGTCGGTTGCGGGTCAGGCACTGGTGAGCAGCGCGCTCATCTCGGCGTGGTGGCACGCCACCAGCCGACCGTCGAGCGGACGCTCGTGGGGGTCGTCGACCTCGCAGACGCGCTTCTTGTCCTCGGGCAGCAACTGGTACAGCGGGCAGCGGGTGCGGAAGTTGCAGCCCGAGATCTGGTCGCTCGGCGACGGGAGGTCGCCGGTGAGCAGGATCCGCTGGCGGGTGTGCTCCACGACCGGGTCGGGAACCGGCACGGCCGAGAGCAGAGCCTGGGTGTACGGGTGCCGCGGGCGGTCGAAGATCTCGTCGGCCGGCCCGTACTCGATGATGCGCCCGAGGTACATGACGGCGACATCGTCAGCGATGTGCCTGATGACCGCCAGGTCGTGAGCGACGAACAGGTACGACAGGCCCATCCGCAGCTTCAGGTCTTCCAGCAGGTTGATGATGCCGGCCTGCACGGAGACGTCGAGCGCCGACACCGGTTCGTCGAGCACGAGGATCTTCGGCTCGACGATGAGGGCGCGCGCGATGCCGATGCGCTGCCGTTGCCCGCCGGAGAACTCGTGCGGGTAACGCTGGGCGTACGAGGGGTCGAGCCCGACCACCTCGAGAATGGTTTCCACGCGGCGCCGGATCTCGCGGCTGTTGGTGCCAGTAACGGTGAGCGGCTCTCCGATGATCTCCTCGACGGTCATCCGCGGGTCCAGCGATGCCATCGGGTCCTGGAAGACCATCTGGATGTCGCCGCGCAGGGCACGACGCTCCGACTTGCCGAGCGTCGACGTGTCGATGCCGTTGACCTTCACGGTGCCCGCTTCGGGCTTGGCGAGCTCGAGGATCTCCATGATCGTGGTGGTCTTGCCACACCCGGATTCGCCGACCAGCCCGAGGGTGCGGCCGCGGTCGAGCGTGAAGCTCACGCCGTCGACCGCGCGCACGGTGCCGACGGTGCGGCGGAAGACCGTGCCCTTGGTCAGGGGATAGGTGCGCTTCAGGTCGACCACGTCGAGCACGCGCTCGCGGGCGACCTCGACGATCTCCTCGGCGGGCACGGGCTCCGGCTCGGGGAAGATCTCCGAGCGCTTGAGGGTGCCCGCAGCGATCTCGTCCGCCCTGACACAGGCGGCGAGCCGGTCATCCGGAAGGCCGGGGACGGGAACGAGGGGCGGCTCACCGTCGAGGCACTTCGGCAGGGCAGCCGGGCAGCGCGGCGCGAACGGGCACCCCGTGGGCACCACTGTCAACAGCGGCGGGCGACCCTCGAGCGGCACCAGCCGGTGGGCGCGCGACGAGGCCATGTTGGGCACCGACCGCAGCAGACCGATCGTGTACGGCATCACAGGCTCGCGGAACAACTCGAGCACCGGGGCGGTCTCGACGACGCGGCCGGCGTACATCACCGAAACCCGATCGGCGTTGCCCGCAACGACGCCCAGGTCGTGTGTGATCAGCATCACGGCGGCGCCGGTGATCTCCTTGGCCTTCTGCAGCACCTCGAGGATCTGGGCTTGGATGGTGACATCGAGGGCGGTCGTCGGCTCGTCGGCGATGATCAGGTCGGGGTCGTTGGCGATCGCGATCGCGATCATCACCCGCTGGCGCATGCCGCCGGAGAATTCGTGCGGGAACGAGCGCGCTCGGCGTTCGGCGTTCGGGATGCCCACGATCTTCAGCAGCTCGACGGCGCGCTTCTCGGCCGACTCGCGGGAGAGCGCGGAGTCGTGCAGCCGCAGCCCCTCCGCGATCTGCTGGCCGACGGTGTACACCGGGGTCAGGGCCGACAGCGGGTCCTGGAAGATCATGCCGATGCGGTTGCCGCGGATCTTCGAGAGCTCGCGGTCGTTGAGGCTCAGCAGCGACTGCCCGTCGAAGCGGATGTCGCCCGTGACCTGGGCGCTGGACGGCAGCAGGCCGAGCACCGCCATGGATGACACGCTCTTGCCAGAACCCGACTCGCCGACGATGCCGACGAACTCGCCGCGCCTGACCTCGAAGGAGATGCCGCGGACGGCGTGCACTCGACTCGAGCCGTTGACGAAGGTCACCGACAGGTTGTCGACGACGAGGAGTGGCTCAGTCACTGGTGGCTCCGGAGGTTGGGTCGATGGCGTCGCGCAGGGCGTCGCCCAGGAGGCTCGAGGCCAGCACAGTCACTACGAGGATGCCGGCGGGGAACACGAACAGCCACGGCCGCGTGACGGCCGAGGTGCTGCCGAGGGCGAGGATCGTGCCGAGCGAGACGTCGGGCGGCTGCACGCCGAAGCCGAAGAAGCTCAGGGTCGACTCGGCGAGGATGGCCGCGCCGATGCCGAGAGTCGCGTCGATGATCAGCAGCGAAGCGACGTTCGGGAGGATGTGGCGGCGCACGATCGTCGCCCCCGAGACGCCCATGAACCGGGCGGCCTTCACGTACTCGCGTTCGCGCAGCGACATCGTCTGGCCGCGGATGACGCGGGCGAGGACCATCCAGCCGAACAGGGCGAGGAACACGACGAGGGCGAGCCAGGAGAGGCTGCGGAACACCGGGCTCAGCAGCACGAGGATGTAGAAGCTCGGCAGCACGAGCAGCAGGTCGATGACCCAGACGATGATGCGATCCCAGACCCCGCCGAGGTACCCGGCCACCGCACCGACGATGCCGGCGATGAGCGCGGCGGCCGGGCCGACGATGAACCCGATGATCAGCGATTTCTGCAGCCCCACGAGGGTCTGCGCGTAGATGTCCTGGCCGATGTTGTTGGTGCCGAACCAGTGGTTGAGCGACGGTGGGTCACCGAATGCCCGAACATCCTGGTCCAGGAATCCCCAGGGGTACAGCAGCGGGCCGACGAAGGCCCACAGGGCGATGATGACGAGCAGGATGGCGCCGACTCGCGCTCGCTTGGCCGCGAAGACGCGGCGCAGGATCGTCGCGCCGCGGGTGGTGCCGCGCTCACCCAGCTCGCGGACGGTGCCGTCTTCGGGAAGGGTCGTGGTGTTCGGATCGGTGAATGTCATGGCGCTCAGACCCTCACTCTCGGGTCGAGGGCCGCGTAGATGACGTCGGAGAGCGTGCCGGCGATCAGCACGAGGATCGACGTGAACAGGATCGTGCCCGCCGCCGCGTTCACGTCTGAGTTGGTGGTGCTCATGATCAGGTACTCGCCCATGCCGTGCCAGCTGAAGATGCTCTCGGTGATGCTCGCGCCGGTGAGCACCAGCCCGAAGGAGTAGGCGAAGAAGGTCGACATGGGGATCAGTGCGACCCGAACGCCATGGCGGATGAGTGCTGATCCCCGGGTGCGGCCCTTCGACCGGGCGGTGCGGATGTAATCGGCGGAGAGCACGTCGAGCATGGCGCTGCGCTGGTACCGCGAGTAGGAGGCGACCGCGCCGATGGTCAGGGTGATGGTGGGCAGCAGCAGATGGACCAATCGATCCTGCAGGATGACGAAGAAATTGCCCTGGATGCCCGCGGAGTACTCACCCGTGAAGTTGATGACGTTGGTGCCGACCGCCCGGTTCAGCAGCGTCGCGCCGATCATCAGCAGGATGCCGATCACGAACACGGGGGTGGCCAGCACGGTGAACGACGCGTAGGTGATGACCTGGTCGCTGGCCTTGTACTGCCGCACCGCGCCCCACACCCCGAGGGCAACGCCGATGACCGCCCCGAGCACTGTGCCGATCACCAGCAGCCGCAGGCTGGTGCCGGCGCGTTCGAAGATGTCGGCGGTGACCTGGGTGCCCCGGGTGCTGATGCCGAGCGACCCGGTCGTGACGAGGTGGGTGGCCCACTCCCACAGGCGCTCGAGGATGGGCACGCTCGGGTTGACCCCCAGCTTGTCGAGAGCGGCGTCGATCGACGCCTGCGGCACTGGCGGATTGCGGCCGAGGAAACGGGCGGCGGGCTGGAAGGTGGCGCTCACCAGGAGATAGCCGAGCGCCGTGGCGATCGCGCTCAGGAACACGTAGTTCACGAGGCGTCGCCCGATGAAGCCGATCATCTACCGTCTCCAAACTCCAGCACCAGCCCGCGTGGCGCGCAGACTTCCCCACACTGTAACCCCGTCGACCGGGAGGACGCCAAAAGGGGGTGGCCCGCACCGGGCCACGTCCGCGATGTTTCGGGCGTGTTGACTGAGGGAATCGAATGCGTAACAATCTGGCCCTCCAGTGGGGGTAGTCCGGTCGGTCGTGCACACTGGGAAGCACTGATGTCTCGCTGCGCGTGGCTGCTCTGGCCTCGCCGCAGTAGCGACTTGTCTGAAAGGTAGATCCTCATATGATCTCGAGAACCAAGGTCGGGACGGCGCTGGCAGTGCTCTCCCTGGCGGCCCTCACGCTCACGGCGTGCACGGGAGCCAACAACGGCACCGGCGCGGCCGCCTGCACGCCTCCCGCCTCCAGCGAGGGCGAGAGCGTTCCGGGCACCGGCTGGGAGAGCGCGGACCGCGACGCGGTCGCCGACGGCGGCACCCTGAGCCTCGCCGTCGACAACACGCCAGCCAACTGGAACCTGAACAACCTCGACTCGGGAACGGTCGACGACAACACCCTCGCCGGAGTGTTCCTTCCCTCGTTCATCACCCTGGCCGAAGACGGTACCTGGGAGGCCAACCCCGACTTCGCGACCACCGTGGAGCTGGTCAGCGAGGAGCCCCAGGTCGTGCAGGTCACGATCAACCCGGCCGCGGTCTGGTCTGACGGAACCCCGATCGGCGTGCAGGACTTCGCGGCTACCTGGGGCGCCCTCAATGGCGTGAACCCCGACTTCGCCCCCATCGCGACGAACGTCTGGTCTGACATCGTCTCGGTCGAGGCGGGTGCGAACGACCAGGACGTGATCATCACGTTCGGCAACGCGAACGCCGACTGGCCCTCCATCCTCGGGGCCATCTGGCCGCGTTGGCTCATGGACACCCCCGAGCACTTCAACACCCTCTGGGCATCCGGCCCGTATGCCGCCGACGGCACGACTTACGTGTCGGGCAGCGCCTACGTCCTCGGATCCTTCGACCCGACCGGGCAGGTCGCGACCTTCGTGCCCAACCCGCAGTGGTGGGGTGACGAGCCCAAGCTCGACCAGATCATCTTCAAGGCTGTGGCCCGTGACGGTATCGCGTCAGCGTTCGCCAACAACGAGCTCGATGTGGCGAACGTCTACGGCAACGCCGACAGCTACGCCACCGTGCAGGGTCGTTCCGACGCGGTAGTGCAGCGCTCGCAGAGCACCACCTACCGGCACATCACCCTCAACGGCACGTCAGAGGTCTTCTCCGACGTGAAGATCCGGCAGGCATTCGCACAGTCCCTCGATCGCGCCGTGATCGCCGAGGCGCGACTGAAGGGTGTCGAATCGCCCGTCACGCTGCTCGACAACCTCATCTTCCTGCCGGGACAGGCCGGCTATGAGGATGACGCGACCGACGTGATCGGTTGCGACATCGAGAGCGCGAGCGCGCTGATCGAGGACGCCGGGTACACGATCAACGACGAGGGTTACGCCGAGAAGGACGGCACGGTTCTCACCGTCCGGTTCGTCATCCCGTCCGACAACCCGAACTCGGCAGAGGTCGCCCAGCAGGTGCAGGCCATGGCCAAGGTCACGGGCTTCCAGGTCGACATCGACGTGGTGCCGTCCGACGACTTCTTCACGTCGTACATCACCACCGAGACGCGTGACTTCGATGCCACCTACTTCGCGTGGCAGGGCACCGCGTTCCCGATCTCGAGCACCGAGTCGATCTTCTACCCGGCTGACTCCGGGCAGAACTTCCCCGGCGTGACGGATGACAGCCTCGGCCCGGATTGGGATGCCGCCAACGCGGAGCTCGACCCGGAAGCTCGCCTCGAGCTCGCCAAGGAGATCGACAAGAAGTTGGTCGGCCTCGTGACGACCGTGCCGCTCTTCCCGGAGACGTATGTCTACGGCGTGAAGGACGGCCTCGTGAACTACGGGCCGACCCAGTTCCAGTCGATCGACTGGCAGGATGTCGGCTTCACCGAGTAGTTCCCACTGAGTGAAGAGGGGCCCGGGCGATCTCGCCCGGGCCCTTCTCGCGTCCCGCTGGAGAGCGGCTCAGGCGAAGGCGAGACCCAAGTCGACAATGGCCGCGACGAGCAGCACCGCGCCGGTAGCCAGCGGGATGCTGTCCCAGCGCGACACGATGGGGGCGCCGCTCGGTGCGGCCGAGCCGCGCATGGCGTCGAGCGTCAGGGCATTGCGGTTGAAGTGGATGGCGTTCTCGCCGAGTTTGCCGGTGATGCCGCCGACGATGGTGCCCATGCCGCGGGGCGCGGAAGCGCCGGCCGCGGTGACGGTGGTTCCGTCATCCATCTCGAAGACCACACTCAGGCGCTGGCGAACGGCGGAGACCCGGGACCACGGCAACTCGTGAACTCGCCCGATGTTGACCACGAGCACCCGCTGCGAGTCGTAGCAAACATGGGGGTGCACCAGCACGAACCAGAGCAGCCAGGCTCCGAGCAGAACCAGCGGCAGGGTGAACCCGAAGGTCGCCCAGTCGCCCCGCGCGATGTTGTCGCCGAGCAGGAGGCCGAACACGGCGACCGCGACCCAGAACACCACAGCCGAGCCGGTGTCGCGCAGTACGTACTGCCGCTCGTGGCCAGCCGGCCGGCCAGTGGGGGAGGTCACTCCGGGAAGTGGCAGGCGACCTGCCCGGGAGCCCCGGGCACCGTGGGCTGCAGGGGCGGTTCGACCGTGGCGCAGATGTCCTGCGCCTTCCAGCAGCGGGTGCGGAAGCGGCATCCCGACGGCGGGTTGACCGGCGAGGGCACGTCGCCAGCCAGGCGGATGCGTTCGCGTCGTCCGCCGAGGGCGGCCTGGGCGATATCGGGGGAGGCGGAGAGCAGCGCCTTCGAGTACGGGTGCTGCGGGTGGGAGTACAGCTGCTCGCGGGGCGCGATCTCCACGATCTTGCCCAGGTACATCACCGCGATCTCGGGGCAGAAGTGCCGCACGATCGCCAGGTCATGGGCGATGAACAGGAACGCGATGTCGAACTCCCGCTGCAGGTCCTGCAGCAGGTTGATCACCTGGGCCTGGATGGAGACGTCGAGCGCCGAGACGGGCTCGTCGGCGACCAGCAGCTTCGGCTGCAGGGTGAGCGCCCGGGCGATGCCGATGCGCTGGCGCTGGCCACCCGAGAACTCGTGCGGGTAGCGGCTGTAGTGCTCGGGGTTCAGGCCGACGATCTCCAGCAGCTCCTGCACGCGGCGCAGGCGCCCCTGGCGAGGCACGAGCTTGTGGATCTCGAGCGGGGCGCCGATGATCTCACCGACGGTCTGCCGCGGGTTCAGCGAGGTGTACGGGTCCTGGAAGATCATCTGGATGTCGCGGCGCAACGGTCGCAACTGGCGCTCGCTGGCGTTCGCGATGTCTTCGCCCTCGAACGAGATCTCGCCCGCCGTCGGCTTGTACAACCGGGTGACGAGACGGCCGGTCGTGGACTTGCCGCACCCCGACTCGCCGACCAGGCCGAGGGCCTGGCCCTTGCCGATCGAGAACGAGATGCCATCGACGGCTTTCACGTGTCCGGTCGTGCGCGTGATGATCCCGCGGGACTTCAGCGGGAAGTGCATCTGGAGGTCCTTGACCTCGAGAAGAGCCTGGCTCATCGGTTTCCTGCTTCCACGCTGGTCTCAATCTGAATGCCGGCCGCAGCTCCCACGGTGGGGTCGACGCGAATCGGTTCGTACAGCACCGAGGAGTCGGGGAGGTGGCAGCGCTTGAACTGTCCGTCGCCGACCGGGGTCAGCTCGGGCATCACCGTCGCGCATTTCTCGCGGCCTACCAGGTGCGAGAACTCGCACCGGGGGAAGAACGCGCACCCGGTCGGGGCGTTCAGCAGGCTCGGCGGGTTGCCCGGGATCGGGTGCAGCTTGCGGTCGAGCGGATCGTTGACGTTGGGCACCGAGTCGATGAGCCCGCGCGTGTACGGCATCGCCGGCTTGGTGAGCAGCTGCTTGGTGGTGCCGTACTCCACGGCCCGGCCGGCGTACATGACCAGCACGTCGTCGGCCACCTCGGCGATCACGCCGAGGTCGTGGGTGATCAGGATGATCGCGGTGTCGAACTCACGCTGCAGGTCCTGCAGCAGGTCGAGAATCTGGGCCTGCACGGTCACGTCGAGCGCGGTCGTCGGCTCGTCGGCGATCAGCAGCGCGGGGTCGTTGATGAGCGCCATCGCGATCATGGCGCGCTGGCGCATGCCGCCCGAGAACTGGTGCGGATAGTCATCCACGCGCCGATCCGGCTGCGGGATGCCGACGCGCGACAGCATCTCGATGGTGCGGGCGCGGGTCTCCTTCTTGGTGACGTTCTGGTGGGCGCGGTACGCCTCGCCGATCTGGTCGCCGACGGTGTAATACGGGTGCATCGCCGACAGCGGGTCCTGGAAGATCATCGCGACCTTGTTGCCCCGCAACTGGCGCATGTCGTTCTCGGGCAGTCCGAGGAGCTCGGTGCCGTCCATCCAGATCTCGCCGCTGACCTGCGCGTTCGAGGTGCGGTGCAGGCCGAGGAGGGCGGAAGAGGACACCGACTTACCCGAGCCGGACTCGCCGACGATGCCGAGCGTCTTGCCGCGTTCGAGCGAGTACGAGAGGCCGGTGGTGGCCTTCACAATGCCGTCGGGTGTCGGGAATTGCACGCTGAGATTCTCAACAGAGAGGAATGGTCTGATCATGCTGGCGCTCACTTCCGCAGCCGGACGCGTGGGTCGATGTACGCGTAGAGGATGTCGACGACGATGTTCATGACGATGACCGCGGTACCGGCGACGAGCACCAGTCCGATCAGCACCGGCAGGTCCTGGTCTTGGTTGGCTCGCACGGCGAGCAAACCGAGACCCTGGTAGTTGAAGACCGACTCGGTGATCACGGCGCCCGCGAGCAGCACGGCGAAGTCGAGGCCGGCCATGGTGACCAGGGGTGTAAGTGCGGCTCGAAGGCCGTGCTTGACGAGCACCTGGCGCCCGGGCAGGCCCTTGGCGCGCGCGGTTCGGATGTAGTCCTCCGACATCGCCTCGAGCACGAATGCGCGGGTGAATCGCACGTAGGCGGCCATGAAGAACAGGGCGAGCGTGATAGCCGGGAGTATCAGGCCGATGAACCACGGCCCTATCCCGTCTTCTATCGGCGCGTATCTCGGATAGGGGAAGAGCTGCCACTTGATGGAGATGTATTGCAGGAAGAAGTTGCCGATGAAGAACACCGGGAGGGCGTAGACGACGAGGGTCAGGGCGACGAGTACGCGGTCGAGTAGCCGACCCTTGAACACGGCGGCGATGATGCCGACGCCGATGCCGACGACGATCCACATCGTGAATGCGGTGATCGAGAGCGAGAAGGTGGCCGGGGCGGCCTCGGCGACGAGGTCGTTGACGGTGGATGACTGGCGCTGCGAGTAGCCGAGGCAGGGGGCGTCGCAGTGGATGATGAGGCGCTCGTTGCCGTTGGCGATGAGGGCCTCGCGGTACTCGTCGTTGACCGGGAAGTCGCGGCCGACGAAGACGCCCTTGACGAACTCGCCGAACTGGTAGGTGGTCGGCTTGTCGTAGCCGAGCATCTCGCGCACCGTCTCGAGCTTCTCGGGCGTGCAGTACTTGCCGCAGGAGGTGAGGGCCGGGTCGCCGGGCGTGGCGAAGAAGAGCGCGAAGACGGTGAACGCCATCACGAAGAGCATGGCAATCGCGACGAGTATGCGCCGGATGACGAATGCGGCCATGGAACTCTCCTGTCAATCCGCGCGGGATATGCGCTGGGGAGGGGTGGGCGCCCTGGTGAGGACGCCCACCCCGGTTACCGGTGGTGCTGTATTGCTAACTGCTGTGGTGCTAGCTGACTACTTACTTCGCGTAGATGGAGCCGAAGTCGGGGTAGTAGCTGGAGGCGGCGTCCGGCAGGAATCCGCCGATCTTCGAGCCGTAGAGGAACCAGTTCTTCTGGTTCGCCATCGGCAGGTATGCCGCATCCGCACCGGCGATCTCGTCCGCCTGCTGGAGCAGGGAAACCTGCTCGTCGAAGTCGGTCGCTGCAGTCGCCTGGTCGATCAGGTCATCGACCTCGGGGTTGCTGTAGAACCCGTAGTTGAAGCCGACACCAGCGGTCGCGTCATCCGGGTTGCTGTACAGGATGGGCGGGATGACACCGAACAGCGAAGGCCAGTCAGAGGCCCAGCCAGCGAGGAACACGTCGAACGGCTTCTCCTTCTGCGAGACCTGGCCGTAGTAGCCCGGGGTCGCGTCCGGCGGGATCGGGCTCAGGGTGACCTGGAACCCGGCTTCCTGCCAGCTCTCCTGCAGAACAGCGGCGACCGCGGAGTTCACCGGGGTGTCGCTGTAGGCGTAGCTGATCGCGGGAGTGGCGCCGCCGAGCAGTTCCTTGGCTGCTTCGGGGTCACCGTCGGGGTTGTCGCCCGTGGTGGACGGGTTCTCGACGAAGCCCGGCAGTGCGGACGAGACGATCGTCGACGCCGGGGTGCCCCAGTTGTCGCCGCCGTACGCCTGGATGACGCCGTTCTTGTCCGTTGCGAGCACGAGCGCGCGGCGAACGTTCGGGTCGGTCAGGCGCTCGTTGTTGAACATCAGGAACCGGGTGTACGGCGAGGTGCTCTGCACGGCGCGCTCGGCGACCGGTCCGGTGATCTGCGAGTAGAAGTTCGACGGGATGTTCGTCGACGTCCACGCTGCCTGGTCGCTGCCGGAGTCGGCAACGAGACGGTTGAACAGCGTGTCGGGGTCGGCGACCCACTCGAACTCGATGGTGTCCGGAAGCGCCTGGCGAAGCTCGGTGCTGTCGGTGGCGGGGTCGTAGTTCTCGTTGCGAACGAAGGTTCCACCGACGTTGTTGTCGAACTCACCGCCCTCGAGCTTGTACGGGCCGTTCGAGTTGATCTTCCAGAGGTTCTGGGTGCCGAGATCGAACGACTCCTGGTACGGGTCCGTGGTGAACAGCGAGGCCGCTGCAACCGGGAAGTCGGGCCAGGCGATGTCGAACGAGTACGTGATCGTGTTGTCCTCGACGAAGAAGTGCTCGGCGAACGAGGCATCCTGCTCCGGGGTGGAGGTGAACGGGCCGGCGTAGTCGACCGACGGCGCGTACTGCGCGAGGTAGGTCGTGCCGACGCCGGTGCCGTTGGACAGGTCGGGGTCGTAGGCGCGCTTCAGGCCGTAAAGGAAGTCCTCAGCGGTCAGGTCGGTGCCGTCTTCCCACTTGACGCCGTCCTTGATCGTGAAGGTCCAGGTCTTGCCGCCGTCGTCGGTGGTGCCGGTGTCGGTGGCGAGGTCGGGCATGATCTCGGGGTTGGGGTCATCGGTGATCGGCAGCGCGGTCAGGCCGCGGTAGACGATGCGACGGAAGGCAGCGAGCTCGGTGCCCAGGTACACGGTGGCGGGGTCGACGCCGTCGTAGAAGCCAGCGATTTCCATGTAGGTGACGGTGCCGTTGGTGGCACCCTCCGGTGTGGCGTCCGGCTCAGCCGTTCCGCCACAGGCAGCGAGCGACAGAGCGACCACGCCGGCAAGCGCCGTGACCCCTAGTCGCGAAAAAGTATTCTTCTTCATTGCTTGCTGTGTCTCCTTCTCTGGTGTCGGTGCGCGCCGGGCGGCACGACCGCTCCGCGGCGCCTCGCCGCGGAATTCTTCGGGGGATTACTGGGTGCTAGCCGCTCATCGGTTGGCGCGGGGGTCGAGAGCGTCTCGAAGTCCGTCGCCGACGAGGTTGAATGCGACGACGATGATCACGATGATCACGGCCGGGGCGAGGAAGAACAGCGGGTCGGCCTGCGCGTAGCTGATCGAGACCCGCATGACGTTGCCGAGGGTGGGGGTGGGTTCAACGATGGAGACGCCGAGGTACGACAGCGCCGCCTCGGCGGAGATGTAGGCCGGCAGCATGAGGGTGAACTGCACGAGGATCGGCGCCCAGAGGTTGGGCAGCATCTCCTTGAACCAGATCCGCGGGCGGCTCGCACCGAGCAGCCGGGCGGCCTCCACGAACTCCCGCTCGCGCAGGCTCAGCACCTGACCACGCACGATTCGCGCGATGCCCATCCAGCCGAAGAGCGCCAGCACGACGGTCACATAGAACGCCTGCGCCGGGTCTCCCGCGGGGATTTTTAGCGTGCCCGTGATGAAGGCCAGTGCCGTCGCCGACAGGGCCAGCAGCATGAGTGTCTGGGGGAACGACAGCACCAGGTCGATGAGGCGCCCGATGATGGCGTCGACCCAGCCGCCGGTCGTTCCGGCGATGATGCCGAGCACGACGCCGATCACCATCGAGAGAACGGCGGCGGTCAGCGCGATCGCCAGCGAGAAGCTCAGCCCGTACCAGATTCGGCTGAGCACGTCGCGGCCGACGCCCGGCTCCACGCCGAGGGGATGCGCCCAGCTGATGCCGAACCAGTCGCCCTTGGGAAGGCTGATGTTGTTGAGCAGGTCCTGGTTCAACCCGTACGGGTCAATGACACCGGTGGCGACGAAGATGGGAGCGAGGATCGCGAGGATCGCCGTCACCAGCACCACGACTGCGGCGAAGACGGTCTTGCGGTCGCTGCGGAAGCGATCCCAGGCGAGACGGCCGGGAGATCTGCTCACCACGCCCGACGTCGCCGGAGGGTCGGCGGTGACCTCGGGGCTGGGGGGGAGTTCTAAGGTGCTGCTCATGCCTGCGCTTTCCGTGCCGCGGCGCTCACCCGTCGCGGAAGTAACTCACGTTAACCCCTGACCTTCTCCACACCACAATCCAGCCCCAAACTGTTACATGGTGGAAACGAAACTGTCTGCCCCTCACGTCCGGCTCTGGCGCGTGGCCGCCGGCCCCGTCCGGGGCCATGCGCTAGCGTGTCTGGGATGCGTGGGCGAGCAAGAGAACTAGCCGCAGGCGCCGTGGCAGTGCTGCTGGTTGCGGGCCTCTCCGGGTGCATCACTGCCCCTGTCGTTGTCGCCGGGTCATCGGTTTCGGTGGCGCTCGCCCAGCCCGTCACCTCCCTCAATGCCCGCACCACATTCGGCGATTCGGCCGGCAATGCCGCGATCAGCTACGCGACCGGATCGGGCTTCAGCTATCTCGACGAGACCGGCAACGCGATCGTCGATACCTCGTTCGGCAGCTACCAGAAGATCTCCGATGACCCGCTCGTCGTTCGGTACACGGTCGCCGACGGGGTGCAGTGGTCCGACGGCACGCCCCTCGACGCCGCCGACCTGATGCTCGCGTGGGCCGCCGGCTCGGGAGCGTTCAACGCCGCCGACGTCGACCTGGCCGCGATCACCGACCCGGCGACCGGGCAGTTCACGGAGGCTGCTCCGGCCGACCTGGTCTATTTCGACTCGGGTGCCGACCCCGCCAATGCCGCCGGGCTCGCGCTGGCGCGGGATGTTCCGGAGATCAGTGCCGACCGGGTGTCGATCACACTCACCTACGACGAGCCGGTGGTGGACTGGCAAACCGCATTCCTGCCGCTCTCCAGCCCGCCGCTTCCGGCCCACGTCGTGGCGCGGCACGCCCTGGGGATCGATGATCCGCAGGCGGCCAAGTCCGCGGTGATCTCGGCGATCGTCGACGACGACGAGTCGGCGCTCGCCCCGATCTCGCAGTTCTGGAGCACCGGGTTCGCCCTCGCCGAGATGCCGGGGGCGGATGACGCAGACCTCCTGGTCAGCAGCGGGCCCTACCGGGTCACCGGTTTCGTTCCCCGGCAGTACGTGACACTGGAAGCGAATCCCCGCTACGCGGGATCGCGCGCCCCGGTCATCCAGAAGGTCACCGTGCGGTTCATCGCCGACCCGTTGGCGGCCACCCAGGCGCTGTTCGCCGGGGAGGTCGACGTGATCAGCCCGCAGGCGACCGTCGAGGTGGTCGACGCGCTCGGCCGGCTCGGGACGACGGTCGTCAGCGGGTTCGAGGACACCTTCGAGCACGTCGACCTCCGGTTCGCGGAATCGAAAGCCGGGCTGTTCGCGGATTCCCGCATCCGGGAGGCCTTCCTGAAGACCATTCCCCGTTCCGAGATCGTCGAGACCCTGGTCTCGCCCGTGCAGGAGGACGCGACGACCCGGGACTCCTGGGTGTTCCGGCCGGGATCGTCCGAATACGAGGACGCGGTCGCAGTCAACGGATCGCAGCAGTTCGCCGCCGTCGATCTGGAAGGAGCCCGCGCCCTGCTCCAGGAGGCGGGCGTGACGGATCCGCCGGTGTGCATCCTGTACGACCCGGCCGACACCCGGCGCGCCGCCGAGTTCGCGCTCATCGCCGAGTCGGCCAGGTCGGCCGGATTCGCGGTCGAGGACTGCGGCGCGTCCGACTGGGAGGCAGCTCTGGGCGCGCCGGGGCGGTACGACGCAGCGATCGTGGGCACGGCCGCGGCCGGCAGCGGATTCACCATCGACCCCGCCGTCTACGGCACCGACGGGCCGCGGAACGTCTCCCGGTACTCCAACCCGGAGGTCGACGAGCTGTTGTCGCAACTGCCGGGCGAGAACGATCGCGCGGCGCGCGCCGACGTGCTCACCGAGCTCGACACCCTGCTTTGGGGCGACTTCACCGGAGCACCGCTGTTCCAGTACCCGGCGGTGACGGCGTTCGACCAGGGCGAGGTGCGCGGCGTGATCCCCGTGGCGTTCGAACCCGGGGTGTTCTGGAACATCTGGGACTGGACGCCGGCGTCCGCCGCGGGCTGAATCGCCGCACAGTTATACCGCGCGGGGTAGACTTGTGGCGCAGGGCACCAGAGACGAGATCCTGCGACTCCCCACATACCTCACGACCAGCGGTTCTTCGCTGTCGCGGGACTGCCTTCTCATGCGCAGTCCAGCGCCGAGATCCGCGAGTTCCCACGGCCCACCGGTGGCCACGACTGAAGGAATACCCCATGGCTATGGCCACCCGCTCTGACCTGCGCAATGTGGCGATCGTCGCCCACGTCGACCACGGCAAGACCACCCTCGTCGACGCCATGCTGCGCCAGACCAACTCCTTCGCCGAGCACGCGCACCTCGAGGAGCGCGCCATGGACTCCAACGACCTGGAGCGCGAGAAGGGCATCACGATTCTCGCCAAGAACACGGCGATCTCGTACAAGGGCATCCACGCCACCGACGGACCCGTCACCATCAACGTGATCGACACCCCCGGCCACGCCGACTTCGGTGGCGAGGTCGAGCGCGGGCTGTCGATGGTCGACGGTGTCGTGCTGCTGGTCGACGCCAGTGAGGGCCCGCTTCCGCAGACCCGGTTCGTGCTGCGCAAGGCGCTCGAGGCCAAGCTTCCCGTCGTGCTGCTCGTGAACAAGACCGACCGCCCCGACGCCCGCATCGACGAGGTCGTCACCGAGAGCCAGGACCTGCTGCTCGGCCTTGCCAGCGACATGGCCGACGACATGCCCGACCTCGACCTGGATGCGATTCTCGACGTTCCCGTCGTCTACGCCTCGGGTCGCAACGGTGCCGCCAGCTGGAACAAGCCCGAGAACGGCACCCTGCCCGACAACGATGACCTTGAGCCGCTGTTCGACGCGATCCTCAAGCACATCCCGGCGCCCACCTACGACGACGAGCACCCCCTGCAGGCGCACGTCACCAACCTCGACGCATCGCCGTTCCTCGGCCGCCTCGCGCTGCTGCGCGTCTTCAACGGCACCATCAAGAAGGGCCAGACCGTCGCGTGGGTCAAGCACGACGGCAGCGTGCACAACGTGCGCGTCACCGAGCTGCTGATCACGAAGGCGCTCGACCGGTTCCCCACCGAGTCGGCGGGCCCCGGCGACATCGTCGCGGTTGCCGGCTTCGAGGACATCACGATCGGTGAGACCCTTGCCGACCCCGACGACGTGCGCCCGCTGCCGACCATCACGGTGGACGACCCGGCCATCTCGATGACCATCGGCACCAACACGAGCCCGCTGATCGGCAAGGTCAAGGGCCACAAGCTGACCGCCCGCATGGTCAAGGACCGCCTCGACCGCGAGCTCGTCGGTAACGTCTCGATCAAGCTCGTCGACATCGGCCGCCCCGACTCCTGGGAGGTGCAGGGGCGTGGCGAACTCGCCCTGGCGATCCTGGTCGAGCAGATGCGCCGCGAGGGCTACGAGCTCACCGTCGGCAAGCCGCAGGTGGTCACCAAGCACATCGACGGCAAGCTGAACGAGCCGTTCGAGCACCTGACGATCGACTCGCCGGAAGAGCACCTCGGCGCGATCACCCAACTGCTCGCCGCTCGCAAGGGCCGCATGGAGAGCATGTCCAACCACGGCACCGGCTGGGTTCGCATGGAGTTCATCGTGCCCTCGCGCGGCCTGATCGGCTTCCGCACCGAGTTCCTCACCATCACCCGCGGTACCGGTATCGCCAACGCGATCCTGCACGGCTACGAGCCGTGGGCGGGCGCCATCGAGACCCGCACCAACGGCTCGATCGTCGCCGACCGCTCGGGAGTGGCGACCCCGTTCGCCATGACGGCACTGCAGGAGCGCATGTCGTTCTTCGTGGAGCCGACCCAGGAGGTCTACGAGGGCATGGTCGTCGGGGAGAACTCGCGTGCCGACGACATGGACGTGAACATCACCAAGGAGAAGCAGCTCACCAACATGCGCCAGTCCACGTCGGACACCTTCGAGCGCATGACCCCGTCGCGCCGGCTGACCCTCGAGGAGTCCCTCGAGTTCGCCCGCGAGGACGAGTGCGTCGAGGTGACCCCCGAGGTCATCCGCATCCGCAAGGTCGAGCTCGACTCCAACGCCCGCGCTCGCGCCTACTCGGCCCGCAAGAAGCAGAACGCGTAGTTCGCCGTTGTCACCGCGAGGTGACGAGCAGTATGGTGTGCGCGTGAAGAGCACACCTCGGTATCGGTCTGCCACGATCGCCCTGGCGATTGCGCTTGTCGCGACGCCCGCGCTCGCGGGCTGCTTCGCCAACCCGATCGAGAGCATCGTGGAAGGGGCGACCGGCGGCAACGTCGACGTCGGCAGCACCGTACCCGAGGGCTTCCCGACCGAGGTGCCCCTCGTCGAGGGTGAAGTGCAATACGGCGCGGCGATGGCCGAGGGCGACGCGAAGGTGTTCAACGTCACCGTGCGGGTATCCGGCGACTCCCCGGTCGATGCCATCCGAGCCGATCTCGAAGGCGCCGGTTTCGCCGCACAGACCGAGTTCACCGGCGACACGGCCGAAGGCGGCATGCTCATCTACGCGAGCGACGCATGGGGAGTGCTCGCGGTCGTGGCCCAGGAGGGCGACGACTGGATCGTCAACTACACGGTGACCACGGCCGAGCCCCAGTAGTCAGCCGAACAGGCTGGCGCCGACGTACGAACCCTTCGCCGCGCCCGGCGGGACGGCGAATACGCCGGAGCTGACGTGCTTGATGTACTCGTTCAGGCCGTCGCGCGACAGGTTTGACTGCACGTCGATGAACTGCTGCACCGAACGCTGGAACGAGATGAAGAACAGACCGGCGTCGAGACGACCGAGGTTGTCGTTGCCGTCGACGAAGTTGTAGCCGCGCCGCAGCAGTCTCGAGCCGGCGGTAGCCGCGAGGTGCACGTGCGACTGCGAGTCGATGAGGGGGGCGCCGGTCGCGCCGACGGCCGCGAAGTCAGGTTCCGTGAACTCCTTGCCGCCCGACAGCGGGGCTCCCTCGCCCTTGCTGCGGCCGATCACCCGCTCCTGCTCCTGCAGCTGGGCGCGATCCCAGGTCTCGATGATCATCCGGATCTTGCGGGTCACCAGGTAGCTGCCGCCGACGAGCCACTGCGGTCCGTCATCCGGCGCCACCCAGACATGATCGTGCACCGCCGACGTCTGTTCGGCCTTCACATTGGCGGTGCCGTCCTTGAAGCCGAACAGGTTGCGCGGCGTCACCTGCGATGTCGACGTCGACGAGGTGCGGCCGAACCCGAGCTGCGACCAGCGAATGGATGCCCGCCCGAACGCGATGCGGCTGAGGTTGCGGATCGCGTGCACGGCGACCTGCGGATCATCCGCGCAGGCCTGGATGCACAGGTCCCCGCCCCCGGATTCGGTAAGCAGGGCATCGCCGGTGAAGCGGGGGAGTCGGGCCAGCTCGGCGGGGCGCTCACCCGCGATCCCGAACCGGTCGATGCCGTCGTCGGTCGTGAAGAGGGTCGGCCCGAAGCCGAAGGTGATCGTGAGCCCGCTCGCGGGCAGGCCCAGCGCCTCGCCGGTGTCGTCCGGTGGGGCCAGGGGTGAGCCGTCGATGGAACCGGATTCTGTGACGTCCAACCCGGCGGTGAGGCGAGCGGCCGCGAAACTCCAGTCCTTCAGGAGCTCGATGAGCTCCTCGCGCGTGGTCCCGGCGGCGAGGTCGTACGCGGCGAAGTGCAAGCGGTCCTGCGCCGGCGTGACGATGCCGGCCTGGTGCTCGCCGAAGAACGGGTAGACCGTGGAGACGCCAGTGCCGGCACCTCCCGCGGCCGCAAGCGCGACCGCCGCCCCACCTCCGCCACCGAGAGCGACCCCTGCCGCCCCGGCCCCCAGCAACCCGAGCAGCCCGCGCCGCGACAACTGCGCGCGAGGCACCACCTCAGGAGCGACGACGCTGTCGCCTGCCACCTGGGGTGCCTCGCGGGCAGAAGCGGGGTCTGTCACGGCAGGGCCAGCACCGTGTGGGTCAGCTGGGAGAGGGGCTCGGCGAGGGCGTTGACCTGGTCGGAGAGCTCGCGCCGCTGTGCCTCGGTGACCTGGTCGTAGCTGGTGAAGCCGGCCGCGAGGCTGCCGTACTGCGCGAGCAGGTCCGTCAGGGCGGCGAACTCGCCTTCGATGTCGTCCACGAGCGCGGTGCCCTCGTCTCCCTTGGTCGCCGCAATATCCTTCACGTTGCCGAACGCTACCTCGGCGCCCTGCACGTTGGCGAAGAAGTCCCAGAGATCGGTGTGCGACCACCAGTCCTCCTCGCCGGAGATCTTGCCGACGGCGACCTCGTCGAGAAGCCCGATCGCGCCGTTGGAGATGTCGCCGAGGCTCACCGTGAAGTCGTTCTCGTTCACGAGGTCGGAGAGCTCCTGCACGCTCTCGACGAGACCCGCGGCGTACTCGGTGCGCTCGGCGGCCGTCGAGGGCGCCCAGTCGAGGAACGCCGACTCGCCGTCGGAGTTCAGGCCACCGTCGGCCGGGGGCCACAGGTCCTTCTCGATGCGGTGGTAGCCGGTCCAGGGGAGGCCCTCGGCAGCGGCATCCACTTCCCGGTAGTCGATCTTCGGGTCCAGGTCGCCGAACGCCTCCGCGGTCGGCTCGATGCGCTCGTACGAGACCCGGGCGCTGGCGAACAGGCTGCGCGCGGTCTCGTCATCGAAGGCGGCATACGCGTCGGCGAGCGCCTGCACCTGCGGTACGAGCTCGGCGACCTGCGATCGGATGTAGCCGACGTAGTTGGTCACGGCCCGGTCGGCGAGCTCCTGCTCGTCGGCGGAGACCGCGGAGGCCTCGCCGGTCACCGTGAACTCCGCCATTCCGGTGGGAGCGCCGATGAGCTGGAACTTGCAGGCGGTGAAGTACGTGCCGGGGCCCAGCTGGGCGACGTACGAGACGGTCTGGCCGGGAGTGATGTTCTCCTTCTCGCCGACGATCCGCAGCTTGTCGTCGGCGAGGATCTCGAACTCGTTGACATCCGTTCCGCTGTTGGTGATGGAGAAGGTCACCGCTCCCGCGCTAGTCGTCGATTCCGAGACCTCGCACGTGTCGTCGGTGACCGCAACGCTGAGGGCGTCGCCGCCCGCGGTGCCGTTCGGCACGCAGCCGCTGAGGGCGAGCGCCACGGCGGCGCCCCCGGCGAGGGTGGCGAGGTATCGGTTGCGCATGGCGGAGCTCCTGGATTGTGCGAATGGGATCGTGCGAATGGAGTGCTGAGAACGGGGTTGGACGACGAACAACTGAGAATCAGGCGGTGCGCGGCAGCGTCGCCGCGGCGGGCACGGGCCCGGTGTTCTTCGAGTGCACCTGCCGCAGGAAGAGCAAGGTCACAGCGACCAGGTAGCCGAGCCAGGCGACGAACTGCGCCCAGGTCGGCTCGGGGGTGAAGTTGAAGAGGCCGCCGAGGATCGTGCCGTACCAGCTGGTGGGCGGGATGGCGCCGGCGAGGCTGAACGCGCGCAGGTCTGCGCCGGGCACCAGCCCGGCCTCCTGCAGGTCGCCCACCCCGTAGCTGAGCACGCCCGCGGCGACGAGGATCAGGAACAGGCCCGTCCAGGTGAAGAACCGGGTGAGATTGATGCGCACCAACCCGCGGTAGATCAGGTAGGAGACGACCACCGCCGCGGCGATACCGACCAGGGCGCTGAGCGTTCCGACGAGTGCGCTGCCGCCGGAGTTGACGCTCGCCCAGATGAACAGCGCGGTCTCCACACCCTCGCGACCCACGCTCACGAAGCCGATCAGCACGATTCCCATGCCGGCGCCGGCGATAGCGGCGTCGAGGCGGGACTGCAGGTCGTGCTTCAGCTCACGGGCGTGCCGGCCCATCCAGAAGATCATCCAGGTGACCAGCCCGACCGCAACGATGGAGAGAGCTCCGCCGAGGATCTCCTGCCCCTGGAAGCTCAGGCCGTACGGGCCCCAGGTGAGGACCGCGCCCGTCGCCAGCGAGACGCCGATCGCCGCCCCGATGCCGAGCCATAGGCGGGGCAGCACATCGCGGCGCCCGAGCTTGTTCAGGTACGCCACCAGGATCCCGACGATGAGGCCGGCTTCGAGGCCCTCGCGGAGGCCGATCAGGAAGTTTGCGAGCACGTTCGGCTTTCGAGGAAGGGATTGGTAAGGCTTACCTAACCGCGTTGAGCCTAGTTCCGCCCGCGTATCCTGTCTAGTTGACGATCGAGGGGGCCGGATGACCGAGCTGGGGCAGCGCGTGCTGTTCGTCCACGCGCATCCCGACGACGAGTCGATCGCCACCGGCGCCACCATCGCCACACTCGTGGAGTCGGGGTCGGAGGTGATGGTGCTCACCTGCACCCGGGGTGAGCGTGGCGAGGTCATCCCGCCGGAGCTCGCGGACCTGACCGGCGCCGCACTGGGCGCGCACCGCGAGACGGAACTCGCCGCCGCCCTGGCTGCGCTCGGAGTCACCGACCATCGGATGCTCGGGGCCGCCGGGGCCCGCTGGGCGGATCGGGCGCCCCGCCGGTACCTGGACTCCGGCATGCGCTGGGGCCCGAAGGGTGCCCTCCCGCTCGACACCTCGGATGAGGCATCCCTGACCAGCGCCGACCTCGGAGAGGTCGCTGCCGACATCGCGGCGGTGATGATCGGGTTCGCGCCGGACGTGGTGGTCAGCTACGCGGCCGACGGCGGCTACGGGCATCCCGACCACATCCGCACCCACGATGCCACTCGCACCGCGGCCGAGGTGCTGAACCTGCCCTTCTACGTCGTCGACAGCCCGGGAGCCCGGCCGGGACCGGTCGCCGTCCGTCCGGCCGGCGAGGTGCTGGCGCGCAAGCGAGCCGCCCTGCAGGCCCACCGCACTCAAATCGCGGTGGAGGGGGAGATGTTCTCGCTGTCGTCGGGGGAGCCCCGGCCGATTGCCGTCGCCGAGACGTTCACCCGGGTTCGACCCGCCGGAACCTCGTTCCGCGACCACAGCCTCGTCTCGCGCATCGCCGCACTCGTGCTCGCCGCGGTGCTTGGCGGGTTCGCGGGCGCCACCCTGACCGTCGTGCACCAGGCATCGGCGAGCGTCGGCACGGTCGTCGTGCCGTGGGGCATCATCGTGGCCCTGCTCATCACGGCGACGATGCTCGCCGGCATGCGCCTGGTGTTCCAGACCCGGTGGGTGGCGGCGTCCGCAACGATCGGGCTGCTGGCTGTGTCGGCGGCCCTCGCCGTGCAGTCCCTCGGCGGCTCGGTGCTCGTGCCCGCCAACCCGGCGGGATACGCCTGGACGTTCGGCCCGGTGCTCATCGCCGGCATCGTCCTCAGCTGGCCCCGGCTGCCACCTCGTCGGCTGCCCGTCACCGGTGACGGTAATATTGCTGAGGTTCCCGCCGCGAAAGGTTCCGATTCTCCGTGACATACGTCATCGCCCAGCCCTGCGTGGATCTGAAAGATCGCGCCTGCATCGACGAGTGCCCCGTCGACTGCATCTACGAGGGCGATCGGATGCTGTACATCCACCCGGACGAGTGCGTCGACTGCGGTGCCTGCGAACCGGTGTGCCCCGTCGAGGCGATCTACTACGAGGACGACCTGCCCGCGAAGTGGGCCGACTACTACAAGGCGAACGTCGAGTTCTTCGACGACATCGGCTCGCCCGGCGGAGCGGCGAAGGTCGGGATCATCCACAAGGATCACCCGGTCGTGCTCGCCGAGGCA
>Ga0247742_10000727_pt1 | contig 25403 bp, 31 predicted proteins | sample UWRJL208509C2_FD_180944 | JGI IMG/M metagenome (GOLD analysis project Ga0247742, IMG submission 180944) | Plant litter microbial communities from Arlington Agricultural Research Station in Wisconsin, United States - UWRJ-L208-509C-2 | ecosystem: Environmental > Terrestrial > Plant litter >... | reverse complement strand
GAAGGCGAACACCGAGGCGTTCGAGCGGGCCGTGCACGAGATCGCGCACATCACGCAGCACCTGCTCGACGACCTGGTCGCGACGGTGCCGCCGAAAGACCGCGAGGTCGAAGCGGCGAAGGCGAAGGAGCGATCGGCGAGGCGGTTCGCGACCGCGTGATCCTCAATCCCCGCGGACGATCGACCGGATGACCTCAACCGGCAGCTTCGGCACCCGGTTCTCGTCGCAGAGCCCGTTGGCCTCCTGGCCGGTGTCGGTCAGCTGGGTGTAGCAGAAGCCCGACAGCGCGGTCGAACCGTGCACGGCGGCGAAGATCTCCGCGAGGCTGGCGCGAAACTCGTCGACGGTCTCGGTCGACGAGTAGCCCCATCCGGCGCCGCCGAAGCGCACGCCGCCGAACTCGGTGAGCATCACCGGGGCGCCATGGTGGTCGGCCAGGTTGACCCGCCGACCGGGCCCGCCGACGCCGGCCAGCAGCTCGGCGATCCGTTCGCCGTAGCGGGTGGCCAGCACGTCACCCGACGCCTCGTAGTCGTGGATGGTCACGATGTCGGAGCCGGTGTGCTCCCACCCGTCGTTGGAGATGACGGGCCGGGATGAATCCAGCGCCCGGGTCAGATCGGTGAGGGAGCGCGAGTAGGCCCGCTGCGCCGGATCGTGCGCGACGTGCTGGATTCCCCACGACTCGTTGAACGGCACCCAGGCGATCACGCTCGGGTGCGACTGCTGGCCGCGCACGATGCGCGCCCACTCCGCCGCGTACAGCTCCACGGCCCGGCCCGAGAACTCGTAGGCGGCGGCCGCTTCGCCCCACACGGTGAGGCCGAGCACGTCGCACCAGTACAGGAAGCGCGGGTCTTCCACCTTCTGGTGGATCCGCACCGAGTTGAAGCCGAGTTCGATCGCCAGCTCCACCTCGGCGCGCATCGCGTCCACCGACGGCGGGGTGAAGTGCGACTGCGGCCAGTAGCCCTGCTCGAGCACGGAGCGCAGCGCGAACGGCCGGTCGTTGAGCATGAGGCAGGAGTGGTCGATCTGCACGCTGCGGAGGCCGAGGTATGAGTCGATCGAATCCACCCGGCCGCGGGCATCCGACATCAGCACCCGGGCGTCGAGGAGAGTGGGATGATCCGGGTGCCACAGCAGCTCGTCGAGCGCCTGTCCGTTACGCAGCGCCGCGATCGGCACATCGACGACGACCCGGTCGGTGGTGCTGTCGATGGTCAGCCGGGCGAGGCAGTCAGCTCCGAGCGACACCTCGATCGCGAGCGTCACCGGCTCGGTCGGCCGCACGCTGAGCTCGATCTCGGCCCGCACGCTCGCGCGCACGATATCGGGGGTCCACGTCACGGTCGTGATGCGCAGCGTCGGCACGGCCTCCAGCCACACTGACCGCCAGATGCCGGTCGTGCGCTGGTACCAGATCGAATGAGGTTCTTCGTGCCAATCCTGCTTGCCGCGGGGCACAGCCGCGTCAAGCGGATCATCCTGCGCGCGCACCACGACCGTGTGCTCGCCGACGCCCACGAGGGCATCGGCGATATCGAACGCGAAGGAGGTCTGGCCTCCTTCGTGGCGTCCGACGTGGGTGCCGTCGACCCAGACATCGGCGATGCGATCAACGGCACCGAAGTGCAGAAGAACGCGATCGCCCTGGGCGCCGGCTCCGGCTGCCGCCAGATCGGCGGCTGTGACGCCGATCCGGTACCAGACGACTGAGTGGAAGCCGGTGTCGCCGACTCCCGATGCGGGTGTTTCCGGGGCGAAGGGCAGCACGATCTGCCGCGAGAACACGTCGTCGCCCGCCGTCTCCCAGTGCAGCGTTCGACCGACATCCCGATCATCGATGGCGAAGCCGCACGGCCCGTCGAGAAGCCGATACGCCGTCCGCACCAGCTGCGGGCGAGGGTGGTGCCCGTCCCGCTCCGCGAGGCTCACGAGGCGAACCAGTTCGTGCTGGGGTTGGTCACCTGCGGCAGTGCCGCGCCCTCGACCGGCTCGGCCCACTGCACCGCATTGGCGAGCACCTGGCGCACCTGCGGGTGGAAGTAGACCGGGTACTCCTGGTCTCCGGGGCTGAAGTAGAACACCTTGCCGAGCCCGCGAGTGAAGGTGACGCCCGACCGGAAGACCTCGCCGCCCGCGAACGAACTGATGAACACGACGTCGTCGGGGTCGGGGATGTCGAAGAACTCGCCGTACATCTCCTGCTGGTCGATGACGATGGGATGCTCGATGCCGCGGGCGATCGGATGGGTGGGTTTCACCGTCCAGACCAGTTCGCGCTCCGCTTCATTCCGCCAGGCGAGCGAGCACGTAGTGCCCATCAGCGAGATGAAGATCTTCGAGAAATGGCCGGAGTGCAGCACGATCAGGCCCATGCCGGCCAGCACCCGGTCCTTCACCCGCTGCACCACCTCGTCGCTCACCCGATCGTGCGCCACGTGCCCCCACCACAGCAGCACGTCGGTGGACTCCAGCACCTCGGCGCTCAGGCCGTGCTCGGGTTCGTCGAGGGTCGCCGTGCGGATGCTGGAGCCGGGCACCAGCTCGCGCAGCCCGTCGGCGATCGCGCCGTGGATGCCGTCTGGATAGAGCGCCGCGACCCGGTCGTCGACCTGCTCGTGCACACCCTCGTTCCAGACCGTGATTCTCATGGCTATCGCTTCAGCAGGGCGGCGACCCGGGGCAGCACCTCGCGTGCGGGGCCGCTGAGCGTGCACTCCATCGCGAGCCAGCCGTCGTAGCCGATGTCTTCGAGCGCCGTGAGGGTCTCGTCCCAGTCGTAGTGACCGGCACCGGGTTCGAGCCGGTTGCTGTCGCCGAGCTGCACGTGGTGGATGCGGTCGCCGGCAGCGCGGATCGCGGCGCCGATGTCAGACTCCTCGATGTTCATGTGCCAGGTGTCGGCGATCACGCTGAGCCCGGGCGAATTCACCTGGTCGACGTACCAGGATGAATCGGCCAGGGTGTTCACGACGAAGTCCTCGAACCGGTTCAGCGGCTCGAGGTAGACCTCGGTGCCGACGGACGCGGCGTGCTCGGCGACCTCGGTGAGCGCCTCCAGCAGCTGCGATCGCGACTCCTCGTCGCTGCGCGGCGGGGTGAACGGCGGCAGGTGACGTGAGAACAGGCCGAACGCGTGGGGCGCGACGAAGCCGTTGCCGCCTGCAGCGGCGAGCGTGGTCAGCATCGCCTTGAGCTCATCGATCGCCGCCCGGCGCTTGACCGGGTCGAAATCACCCATGAAGTAGTCGACGTGGGCGACCGCGCTCGGCATCACCACGCCGGCCTCGCGCGCGGCCCGGAACTCGTCCTCCCGACCCACGAACACCCCGCCGCCCCGACCCGACAGCTCGATGCCGTCGAATCCGACCGAGGTGGCGAACTCCATCTTCTCGATGAGGGTGTCGCCCTCGCAGGTCGACTCCTGGGCGGCCAGCCGGAACGCCATCAGACGCCTGCCTTCGCGTTGAGGATGACCTGCAGCACGTCGGTGGTCGCGGTGTCGACCAGCTGGAACGCCTCGCCGCCGTCTTCGAGCGGGAACTCGTGGGTGATCAGGTCGGTGACATTAACCTTGCCGGCCACGGCGAGCTCGATGAAGGTCTTCTGCAGCCGGTACTCGTTCCAGCGGTGGTCGATCGAGGGGTTCACTCCCGAGATCTGCGCGCACACCAGCTGGATGCGGTTGTGGTGGAACTCATCGCCGAGCCGCAGGCCGATGCCCTCACCCTGCATGAACCCCGCAACGCACACCCGCGAGTTGTACGCGACGGTGCGGATCGCCTCGTTGAGGGCCCGGTAGTTGCCGGAGACCTCCAGGCAGACATCCGCGCCTCGGCCATCGGTGAGCGCGCGCACCTTCTCGGCGACGCTGCCCTCGTTCGCATCCAGCACCAGGTCGGCCCCGAGCTTCATCGCGAGCTCCCGACGGGAGGCGACACCGTCGACCCCGATCACCCGCGCACCGTTCAGGCGAGCCAGCTGCGCCACCAGTTGTCCGGGAACGCCGAGCCCGAAGACGACCACCGTCTCGCCCACGTGGATGTCGGCATCCAGCACGACGTTCAACGCGATGGCGCCGATCTGCGAGAAGATCCCGACCCGAGCATCCGTGCCGGGCGCCAGGATCCGCTGGGCAGCACGATCGGCCTTCTGGATGGTCTCGGTGCGGTGCCCCCAGGTGCCCCAGATCACGTCGCCGACGGAGACGGATGTCACGTCAGAGCCGACCTCGCTGACCTCGCCGACCTCTTCGTAGCCCCAGCCGTTGACCGGGTACTCGAACGAGGTGGAGCCGTCGACGAAGAGCCGCAGCTCCTCATCCCACTTCTTGTTCATGTACGCGTTCGTGCCGCGGTACGCGGTCAGCTCGGTGCCGGCGGAGATTCCGGAGTACAGGGTGCTGATGCGCACCTCGTCGGCCTCGAGCGGACGCGAGTCCTCATCGACGATCTCGGCGTTCTGGACTGAGGTGAAGCTCAGCATTCTTGGCATGACGGTGTTATCTCTCTGTTGTTCGGTTGGGGTGGAACGGGAGTGGTGGGTCGGATCAGCCCTTGACGGCGCCGGAGATGAAGCCCTGCGTCACCTGGCGCTGCAGCACGACGAAGAGCACGATGATCGGCAGGATCGTGATGAGCGTGCCGGCGGCGAGAGGCCCGATGTCGAGCGAGCGACCGCTCGTGAACATGTAGAGGCCCGCGGTGAGGGGTCGGAAGTCGCCGCTCGGCAGGTACAGCAGCGGGATCAGGAAGTTGTTCCAGTTCGCGAGGAAGGTGAACACCGCGAGCGCCCCGATGCCGGAACCGACGAGCGGCAGCATGATCCTGCTGAAGATCTGCCACTCCGAGGCGCCGTCCATGCGGGCGGACTGCTCGAGTTCCTGCGGCAATTCGGAGAAGAACGCGCGCATGAAGAACGTTCCGAACGAGGTGCCCGTGGAAGCGAGCACGAGTATCGCGCCCGGCAGGGTGTCGAGCAGCCCGAGGCTCCTCAGCTGGAAGTACAGCGGGATCATGAAGGTGAAGAACGGAACCAGCAGCCCGAGCACAACCAGGTAGAACAGGAAGGTGCGGCCACGGAACGGCAGCCGCGCGAACGCGTAGCCGGCCATCACCGACACCACCACGACGATCGCCGTGCTCGGCACGGTCAGCAGGAAGCTGTTCAGCACGTAGTCGCTGAACCGCCCCACCGTCCAGGCGTTGACGATGTTCTCGAACGAGAACGACGTGAACAGTCCGAACGGGTTGACCCGTACGTCTGCCGGAGTCTTCAGGGTGGTCGAGATCACCAGGAAGACCGGCATCAGCACGAAGATCGCCATGCCCGCCAGCACCACGTGAAGCGCCACCTGCGCGGGGCTGCGGCGCGCGCCGACAACCTCGCGAGGCGCGTTGCCCGACTCGGGGTCGGCAAGTTGGGTGATTCGGAGGTCGCGCTGGTCAGGTACTACGGCGGTCATCATGCCCCGGTTCCCTGCAGCGACAGGCGCCGCTGCAGACGATTGAGCAGCACCGCGATCGGCACCGACAGGATGGTAATGAGCAGGGCCAGCGTTGTGCCGTACCCGATGTTGTTGAGAACGAACGCCTGGTCATAGGCGTAGGTGCCGAGCACCTCGGTGGCGTTCGAGGGCCCACCGGCGGTCATGATGAAGACGATGTCGAACACACTGAACCCGCCCACCAGGGTGAGGGTCAGCACCATCAGGAACACCGGCATGATCTGCGGGAGGATGATGAACCAGAGCCGTTGCGCGCTGTTCGCGCCGTCGATCCGCGAGGCATCCACCAACTCGGTGTCCACGTTGCGAAGAGCGGAGAGGAAGATCACGACCGCGAAGCCGGTGCCCGCCCAGATCGCGGTGAGCAGTACCGCGTAGAGCGCGAGATCCGGCTCCCCCAGCCACCCGGTCGCCAGGTCTCCGAGCCCCACCGCACGGAGGAACTGGTTGAGCAATCCGTTCACCGGGTCGTAGATCCACCCCCACACGATGCCGATTGCCACACCGGGCAGCACGTAGGGCAGGAAGAAGATCACCCGGTAGATCGCGCCGCCGCGGCGCACCGTCCACAGCAGCATGGCGACGAGCAGGCCGATCACCATCGGTGAGGCGGTGCCGACAACGATCCAGATCAGGTTGTTGCCGAGGGCGTGCCACACCGCGGGGTCACTGAACATGCGGGTGAAGTTGTCGAAGCCCACGAACGGCGGGTTCGGGTCGAGGCCGTCGAAGTCGACCATCGAGTAGTACAGGGCGTTGCCCAGCGGGAACAGGAAGAACAGGGCCGTCACGATCATGACGGGGAGCACCAGCGCGATGCCGAGGCGGGCTTGCGCCCGCCTCGTCACCGTCGGTGCCAGGCTGCGGCTGGCGATGGTCATTATCTGTGGTGCTCCTGGCGGGCTAGCGAGCGGCTTCGAGGTTGGCAGCAACCTCTTCGGGTGTCGCCTGGCCGGTGAGCACGGCCTGCACGCCGTCCCACATCGCCTGGTTGAACTCGGTCGAGGTGAGCACGTCGATGTTGTACCCGAAGTCGCCCGTTCCGTCGGCGATCTTCGCCGCGTCATCCAGCACCTGGGTGAACAGCGGCGTCGCCTCGACACCACTGGTGTCGATCGGGAACGCCGGGATGCTCTGCGCGTTCTGGATCACCCACGCACCGTGCTCCTGGGTCATCAGGTAGTCGAGGAACTTGATGGCGCTCTCGGTCTTCTTGCTGGTCGCGTTGATGAACACACCGGCTCCGAGGCCGCCACTGAAGATGCCGGGGCCGTCGGGAGCGGGGAACGGGATGTACGCCACCTCGAAGTCGACGTTGCGCTCGGTGTCTTTCACCAGCCAGCTGCCGGTGAGGTTCATCGCCGCCTGGCCGGAGTAGAACAGCGCGTTGCCGTTGTCGTAGTCGATCGCCACGGGCGACGGCGGGAAGCAACCGGCCTTGTTGAACTCGTCGAGCAGGCTCAGCGCCTCCACCACCTCGGGGGAATCCCAGCTCTTGGTGCCATCGACGAACTCCTCCATGCCCGCGGAACCGACCATGCTGGAGAGGATGACGCTCAGGTAGTGACCGCCCTGCCAGCCATCGAGGTCGTTGAGAGCGATCGGGATCAGGCCGGCGTCTTGAATCGTCTGGCAGGCGTCGAGCAAGTCGCCGGTCGACTCCGGACGATCGATGCCGAGCTCGTCGAAGACCGTGGAGTTGTAGTACAGGCCGAGGGTCTCGATGTCGTTCGGGATTCCGACGATCTCACCGTCGAAGGTGACTCGCTCTTTGGCGAAGTCGTAGATCGGCCAGTCGAGCTCCTCGTAGGCGTCGGTCAGCGGGAACACGAGCCCGGCCTCGGCGAGGGCGCCCGCAAAACCGGGGCCGGTGTCGTAACCGAAGACGTCGGGGCCCTCGCCAGACCGCAGCTGGGTCTGCACGATGGTCTGCACGTTCTCGATCGGGATCACCTTGAGGTCGACCTTGATGCCCGACTCCTCTTCGAACTTGGCCATGTCGGCCTCGGTGAGTTCGAGGTCGGCCGGGTCTTCGGGGTTACCGATCATGAAGGTGATCGTGTTGGGGTCATCGTTGCCGCCGCCGCCCGGGGCTCCGCCCGTACAACCGGCGAGAGTGAAGGCGAGCAGACCTGCCGCGCCCACCGCTGCGTAACGCAGGGAGTTCTTCATAGTGACGTCCTTGTCAGATAAAGCGAGGGATGAGTCCAAGGGTGCAAGGGAACCATCCGGGGGGATAGCACCATCTTTACACCGCTGTAAATTTCTGTCCAGCGGCAGTTTGCAGCGCTGTACACTTTCGGGGTGACGACGACGAGGCCCTCAACGCGCCCCCGCCTCAGCGAGGTGGCGGCGTTGGCTGGCGTGTCGCAGAAGACCGTCTCGAACGTCATCAACAACCACCCGCACGTGACGGTGGGCACCCGCACCAAGGTCGAGGCGGCGCTCACCGAACTGAACTATCGCCCGAACCTCTCGGCCCGCAGCCTCGCCTCCGGCCGCACCGGATTCATCGCCCTCGCACTGCCCGGTCTCGACAACCCGTACTTCGCCGAGCTCGTGGGCCACGTCATCCAGGCCGCCGCAGCCCACAACTGGACGGTACTCATCGAGCAGACCGGCGGCGGGGCCGATTCCGAGACCCAAGTGGTCGGCGGCTCGATCCCCTACCTGGTCGACGGAATCGTGCTGCATCCCGAGGCGCTGAGTTCTGCGCAGCTGGCGTCACGACTCGACAACACCCCCATCGTGCTGATCGGCGAGAAGTCGCTCGACCACGTCGTCGACCACGTGGCGGCCGACAACGTGGCCGCGGCGCGCGAGCTCACGAACCACCTGCTCGCGTCGGGCCGTCGGCGCATCGCCGCGATCGGCATCGAGGAGCACACCGATTTCACGACGAGCGCGCTGCGCTTCGAGGGGTACCGGGCCGCCCTCACCGAGGCGGGCATCAGCGTCGACCCGGCGTACCTCGGCGTCGTCGACGGGTACAAGCGTGCCGACGGGGTGACGGCGATCGACCGCCTGATGGCGCTGCCCGAGCCACCGGACGCGGTGATCTGCTTCAACGATGTCATCGCCGTGGGGGCGCTCAGCCGGTTGAACGCGCTCGGCGTGCCGGTGCCGGGAACGGTCGCCGTCGCCGGTTTCGACAACATCGACGAGACCCAGTACAGCTTCCCGCCGCTGACCACCATCGCGTGGGACACCCGCACCATCGCCGAGCAAGCGGTCGCCCTGCTCGCGGAACGGCAGGGCGACGGCGAGCAGCTACCCCAGCGCGAGATCTCCGTCGGGTTCGAGCTGCTGGCCCGGGGCAGCACCGCCTAGAAGGCCGGTTTCGCTGCCGGCCGGTGACGCCGGCCGTCGCTAGGCTGACCGCACGATGTTCCGGGTGAGGCGATACACGAGCGCGGATGAGCCGGCGTGGCTGCAGTGCCGCCTGCTCGCCCTCTTCGGCTCGGCGTACTACGACGACGTGAAGACGGCCAAGACGCAGCTTGGGCCCGATTCGGTCGAGTTGGTCGCCGAGTTCGACGACCGGCTCGTCGGTTTCATCGACGTCGAGGTGCACGGCGAGACCGCGACCATCAACTCGGTCGCGGTGACCCCCGTCGCGCAACGGGCCGGCATCGGCGGTGCTCTCGTGAGGGCGGCGATCGACCTTCTGCCGCCGACCGTGCGGTCCATCGATGCCTGGGCGCGCGAGCACCCGGTCAGCGACGGGTGGTTCGAGAAGTCGGGCTTCGCCGAGAACTACCGGTACCTGCACGTGTTCCGCGGCGAGTCCGACCCGCCATTCGCGGGCCCCGAGGGCATGTCAGTGCCCGTGTCGGCGCTGCTCCACGCCGCCATCGACCGGGAGGACGAGCTGCGGGCCAGCTATCGGAGGGTCTACGTCTGTCGCCAATACCTGCGGGAGATCGAGCGCGATCCGGCGTCCGCAACGCCTTGAGGATGCTCGCCGCGACGCATATCGTCGGATCATGAGTGCAATTGACCCCATCGGCTCGCCCGACCCCGACCTCCTCACCGACGACCAGGCTGCGGAGGAGAAGGCGGCCGAGAAGGCCCACGACGCTGGCGCCGCCGAGCGCGCGGCCGACGCGAAGATCGAGAAGGAAGTCGACGACGACTTCGAGTCAGACGAAGAGCTGCTCCCCCAGGCCGAGCCGACGGACGGCGGCGCGACCCTCCCCTAACCGAGGAGGAGAAGACCCGACGCGCTAGGCGAAGGCGTTGCTCGGCAGGTCGCGCTCGCCCGACTGGATCGCCGTGACGATGCGGGCGGCGACCGCGTCGGGGTCGAGACCGGGCGGGAACGCGGGCGCGGTGCCGGCGATCGGATGCCGCGACAACGGTGTCTGCGTGTGGCCGGGTCGGGCATCCAGCAGCCGAATGGATGACCGGCGCAGCTCACGCGTGGCCGCCTTCGTGAACGCGTTCAACGCGGACTTCGACGCCGAGTAGGCCGCTAGCCCGGCCGTCGGGGCCTCGGCCACGATGCCGCTGAGCGTGACGATGAAGGGCTCCCGGCCCGCGGCGGCCGACGCCGCCAGGTGTGGGGTTGCCGAACGGATGAGCTGGATGGGCGCGAGCGCATTCACGTCGAACAGCTCGCGCAGCGTGTCATCCCGCAGCTCCTCGATCGGGCCGAACGCCACCACGCCCGCGGCGATCACCACCCCGTCGAGCCGATCGTGTACCTCGACTGCCCGGGCGACGACGGTTGCGGCCGCGCCCCGCTCGCGGAGGTCGGCGAGGATCACGTCGGATGCCGGTGACAGCCGCCCGGAGGAGATGACCGTCGCCCCGGCGGCCGTGAGCTGGCGAGCCAGCCGCGCGCCGAGGCCTCCCGTGGCTCCGACGACGAGCACTACGGCACCTTGCAGATCGGTCATGCTCCGAGCGTACGTCGTGAGCCCACGCAACCGGTGCCAGACTGGGGGCATGGCCGAATCGACTGACACCCGCGTTGCCGTGTACATCGACTTCGACAACATCGTGATCTCGCAGTACGACCTCGTGCACGGTCGGGGCGCGTTCATGAAGGAGAAGGCACGGTCGGCCACGGGCAAGACCGTCGAGCGCCTCGACGCGGCGACCGTCAACATCGGCGCCGTTCTCGACTTCGCCTCCTCGTTCGGCACGATCGCCATCAGCCGCGCCTACGCCGACTGGTCGGCCCCGGTGAACTCGCGCTACAAGCAGCAGCTGGTCAACCGCGCCGTCGACCTGGTGCAGCTGTTCAACACCTCGGGCACCAAGAACGGCGCAGACATCCGGCTCGCGATCGACGTGGTCGAAGACCTCTTCCGCTTGCAGGACATCACACACCTGGTGATCGTCGCGGGCGACTCCGACTACATCCCGCTCGCCCAGAGCGCGCGTCGCCTCGGGCGAACCGTGATCGGCATCGGCATCAGCGGGTCGACCAGCTCGGCGTTCTCGGGCGCGGTCGACGACTTCACGTTCTATCACGACATCCCCGACCTCCAGGAGCCGGATGTCGAGGTCGACGGTGAGACGGATGACCCGACCACCGTGATCCCCGAGGTCGCCGCCGCACCCCTCGGCCCGGTCGTCATCGACCAGGCGATCGCGTTCGAGGAGCCGCGCACCAGGCGCGCCTCGGCGGCGGCCGGTCCCGACCCGCAGCGCGGCGCCCGGCGGCTGCTGAACAAGGCCCTGCTCGCCCGCAGCGGCGACGACGTCGACGGCTGGGTGATGGCGTCGGCGCTCAAGCAGCAGATGAAGCGCCTCGACGCGGGCTTCGATGAGAAGACCCTCGGCTACACCTCGTTCACCGATTTCATCAAGGCGAACAAGTCGATCGCCGAGATTCAGGAAGACGGGCAGATCCACCGGGTCCGCTCCCGCACCCGCTAGGCGCTAGCTGACCGCCGCTAACTGAGCCCGGCGGCATCCTTCGCCTCGATCACCCGGCGCGCGGCGGCATCGACGAGCTCGGCGAAGTCGGGTTCGGCCTGCGCCTTGGCGACGACCGCGTCGATCATCTCGGCCGCCACCGCTGGCGTGCGTGACACGAGCACGATGTCGACGCCCGCCTGGATCGACAGGATGGCACGATCCGCGGACGACCACGCCTGCACCTGGGTGGCGCCGGAGACGTCGTCGGTGATGATGAGGCCGTCGAACCCGAGGTCATCGCGAAGCACCGTGGTGACCACCGTTGGCGAGAACACGGCCGGAATCGACCCGTCGATCAGGGCATAGATGGCGCTCGAGATCATCACGACGGGCGCGCCGCCGTCGATCAGGCCCGGGAAGGCCTGAATGTTGTCGGCCGAGACCACCGTGTCGGTGACGCCGGCGGTGTTGTCGGTGTTGCCCTGCACATAGCCGATGCCCGGGAAGTGCTTGACGGTGGTCGTGACCCCCGACGATTCCATGCCGTCGATGAACGCCTGCGCGTGCGACTGCACGGTCGCCGGGTCGTAGCCGTACTCCCGGAAGAAGCGTGCGATCGGCTGGTTGGTGCTGTCGGGGCCGCTGGTCACGTCGGCAACGGGCGCCAGGTTGAAGTTGACCCCGGCGGAGGCGAGCTCGGCACCCCAGGTCGCGGCGGCGGCCTGCAGGTCGCCCGGTGCCATCGCGCCCTGGTCGAGCGCGGCTGGAATGACGGAGAAACCGGGCCCGCTCAGCACCTGCACCTGGCCGCCCTCCTGGTCGGTCGCGACGAAGAGCGGCCGCGCGGCGACACTGCTGAATTGCGCGACGACGCCGGCGGTGGCGGCCGTGCCGGCCGACGACCTGCCCGACAGGAAGATCGAGCCCACCTGCCGGTCGACCACCGCCGAGAGCGTCTCGGGTGCGGCACCGGCCGCGGGGGTGCCGACCATGAAGAGCTGCCCCACCCGCTGCTGCAGGGTCAGGCCCTCGAGCGGGTCGACGGTCGGGGTCGGTGTCGGGGTGGGGCTCGGCGTGGTGGTCGGGCTGGCGCTGGGGGTCGGGTTGGGACCGCACCCGGTGAGGGCGAGGGATGCGGCCACCAGGGTCACCACTAGGGCTCGACGCAGGGTCATCAGATCAACACCGTGACGAACGCCCAGTTGTCGGGGCGCGACTGCCACTGCCAGAGCTCGGCCGAGAAACGGATGCTGTGCATCGCTCCAGTCTGGCGACTGCGCGCCCCCGGCACTACTACAGGGTGATCACCAATTTCTTAGCGGAGACTCCCAGGCGTAGCCGGTCGAGAGCGGGTTGCACGTCGGCGAGGGAGGATCCGACGACCTCGGCCGCGGGAGCGGCGATGTAGCGACCGTCGGCGAGCGCCGCGGGAAGAAACTCGCCCCAGAGCATCGGACCGACCTCGTTGGTCATGAGGCTGCTGCCCCAGACGAACTTCGTGCGGATTCCGCGCAGACGGGAGCGCAGCATCGTGGCCGTCGTGGTGCCGACCATGGTGGCGAGCACCCGGATGACGGTTCCGTTGATTCCAGGGCGGCGGGGCAGCCGGCCGAACGACACCGAGGGGCTGGCCAGAGCCACCCGCTTCGCGCCCGCGGCGATCGCGATCGACACGCTCGGCTCGGCAGACCCGGTGCCGACCGCGAGAATGCCGGCGACCGTCTCGCCGCGCAGCGCGGCGATCACGTCGGCCACCACGGTGGGGCTCGCGTAATCGAAGACCCGACTGGCGCCGAGGCGGCGCATCCGGTCGTGGTTGTGGGGTGACGCGGTGGTCACGACGTCGTAGCCGGTCGCAACCGCAAGCTGGATCGCATTGCTGCCCACGCTCGTCGACCCGCCCCAAATCACGACGCTCTGGCCTGCTCGCGCCGGCGTGGAGCCGGGGTGGCGCAGTCCGAGTTGGTCTTTCTGGAACAGGGCCGAGGCCGCCGTGGAGATCGCCAGCGGCAGTACTGCCGCCTGCTCGAACGCCAGAGTCGGCGGAATGGGTGCCGCCAACAAGTCGCGCACCACCGTGTACTGCTGGAAGCCGCCCTCGGAGACCGGGTTGGCCACCTTCTCCATGCCGACCGCGTACGCCACAACGCGATCCCCCACCGTGAACCGGGTGACACCGGCGCCGACCTCGACCACCTCGCCGGCGACATCCTCCCCCAGCACGGTCGGGTATGGCAGCCATCCGAACATCATGCTGCCGGTGGCTTGCTTCACCTCGTCGAGCGGGTTGACGGCGATCGCCCGGTTGCGTACGACGATCTCGCCCACGCCGGGCCGGGTGTACGGCGCGGGGCGCACCTCCAGGTCGGCGTACGGGGCACCGAGCACAGCGGCGAAGTTCGTGGGGGTGGATGTCGTGGTCATGATGCTCCTTCGTGATGACATTCCGTGTCATCACAGTATGGCATTGATGACACTGCGTGTCATCACCTAGGATGGGGCAGTGAGCAGATGGCAGGGTGGCGCGAGCGAGAAGCTGTCTTCGGCCGCGCTCGAACTGTTCGCGGAACAGGGTTTCGCTGAGACGACGGTGCCCCAGATCACGGCACGCGCCGGTCTCACGACGCGCACCTTCTTCCGGCATTTCGCTGACAAGCGCGAAGTGCTGTACGGCTGGGTGCTGCAGCTGCCGGAGTACGTCGAGGGCGTGATGACGGAGGCGCCAACCGATCTCGATGTGCTGGGGGTCATCGAGTGGGGCCTCACGACGATCGCCAAGAGCCGGCTGCGCGACCAGCACGGCTACCTGAAGTGGCACCGCTCGTTGGTGCTGACCGATGCGAGCCTGCAGGAGCGCGAGGGCCAGAAGAACGCGACCCTCTCGGAAGCGACGCGGCGCGCGTTCCTCGCCCGCGGGCTCGACCCGCTCGCCGCGACCGTCGCCGCCCACCTGGCCATGACGGTCTTCACCGTGTCACTTGACCGTTGGCTCGACCTCGACGACGAGGCCGCCCTGCCCGGTGTGATCCGCGACACGGTCGAGCGGGTGCGGCAGCTGACTGGGCCGGCCTGAGCTAGGAACGTCCCGCGGGTCGCGCGCGCAGGTGGATCCGCTTGCCCTCCTTGTTGAAGATGGCGAGCATCTCAGCCGGGCCCGGACCCGCGGACCCCAGCCAGTGCGGGGTGCGCGTATCGAATTCGGCCGCCTCGCCCGGCCCCATCACGAGGTCGTGCTCCCCCAGCACCAGCCGCAGCCGCCCGCTCAACACGTAGAGCCACTCGTATCCGTCGTGCACGCGCGGGTCAGGAGTGCCACCGGAAGCTGGCGGCGGGAAGGTCACGCGGGCCGCCTGCGCGGGCGACGAGTCGGGCGACAGCTGCTCGAAGCTCACGCTGTCGATCCGCTTGGTGACCCGGGGAACTCGCGGGTCCGGCACCGAACGCGGCACCAGGTCGTCGAGCTCCAGCCGCAGGGCTCGGGCGAGGGGCACCACGAGCTCGAGGTTCGGCGCACGCTTACCCGCCTCGAGCCGCGAGATGGTGCTCGACGAGATGCCCGTCTGTGCCGATAGCTCGTCGAGGGTGAGGTCGCGTTTGATCCGCCAACTCTTAAGGCGAGCTCCGACATCCCGCACCGTGTGGTCGACCATCGCGTTCCTTGCTGATTCGGCATGAATATTTGCCACAACGTTACTTGAGGTCGCAGAGTTGCACCATGACCGATCACGCACACGGAACCGCCGCCGACTACTGGGAAGAGCGCTACAGCGCCGGTACCAATTGGAGCGGCGCACCCAATGCCGCCCTCGTGCGCGAGATCGAGGGCGTCGAGCCCGGCGCGGCGCTCGACCTCGGGTCGGGTGAGGGCGGCGACGCGCTGTGGCTCGCCCGCAACGGGTGGTCTGTGACGGCCGTCGATATCGCCCCGTCCGCGCTGGCGGTGGGCGCGGCCGCCCAGCAGCCGGACGACGACATCACCTGGGTCGCAGCCGACCTCGCCGACTGGCAGCCACCGCGCAACTACGACCTAGTGTCGGCCTGCTTCCTGCATTCCACCGTCGGGCTCCCGCGCGACCGGGTGCTGCGCCGGGTGGCTGACGCGGTCGCCCCGGGCGGGCTGTTCCTGATCGTCGGCCACTCCGGCACACCGCATTGGACCCCGCCGGAGAACGACGGGTACCACCACGAGCAGGTCGAGCTGCCCGATCCGGACGAGATGCTCGCCACCCTGGTCGTGGAAGGCCTCAACCAAGACGACTGGACCGTCGTCACCAGCGCCCTGATCGACCGGCCGACGGTGGCTCCGGATGGCTCGGCGAGCGTCATCACCGACAGCGTGCTGAAGCTGCAGCGCGCCAGCTGAGCAGGTTCTGAGAAGCGCCGTCACGCTCGCACCCCTACGGTTGACACCAACCAGAAGGAGCCACCGTGGCCAAGACCGAATCGTTTTCCGCAGAAGAGCGCGCCGCCATGAAGGAGCGGGCTAAGGAGCTCCGCGATGCCGAGAAGCTCAAGGGCAAGGCCGATGCGGGCGAGAAGGACCTCCTCTCCAAAATCGCCGACATGCCGGAACCCGATCGGGGCATCGCCACGCGCATCCACGAACTCGTCAAGGAGAACGCGCCAGACCTGCTGCCCAAGACCTGGTACGGGCAGCCGGCCTGGGCGAACAGGGACGACAAGGTGGTGCTCTTCTTCCAAAGCGCCGCGAAGTTCGGTACCCGCTACGCGTCGATCGGCTTCCAGGACGCCGCGAACATCGACGACGGCTCGTTGTGGGCCACGTCGTACGGCGTGACCAAGCTGACGGCCGCCGACGAGAAGACGCTCGCGGCGCTCATCCGCAAGGCCGTCAGCTAGGCGGTCACCACCACACCGCCCTCGGCGGGTCGCCAGTACCGCCGTCGCAGGATCGCCCGCTCGGCGAGCGTCCACGCGGTGGTGGTTACGAGATACAACGCCGCCGCCAGCGGAACCAGCGCCGCAAACACAATGGTGAGGAACGGCAGCCAGCTGAGGGTGCCCTGCATCCGCGCCATGGCGGGAGGCAGCTCGGGTTGTCCCACGGCGAGGCGAAGGGTCGTGCGCCGGGTCATCCACGCCACCGCAGCCATCACGGCGAACAGCGCCGCGAAGACCAGAACGCCCGGCCAGCCCGCGTGAAACACCGACGTGCCGAGGGTGACGCCGCCGAGGCTCTCCCCCAGCAGCGCGTTGCCATGGTCGCCGATGCTGGTGCGGATGAACAGCGCGTAGACGAGCGAGATCACCGGCGCTTGCAGCAGGGCGGGCAGGATGCCGGCGAACGGCGAGACCTTCTCGGCCTTGTACAGCGCCATGGTCTTCTGTTGTAGCACCTCGGGCTTGCCCTTGTGCTTGCGCTGCAGGGCGGCGAGTTTCGGGGCGATGCGGCGGCGCGCCCACTCCGCCTTCACCTGCGAGATACCGACGGGAATGAGCGCGGTGCGCACGACCAGCGTGAGCACGACGATCGCGAGGGCGGCGCTCAGGCCGCCGGCGACCGGGTCGAGAAGTGAGGCGATTGCCTCGACGAAGACGTACGCGCCTTCGAGTAGAGCCCCGATGGGGGCGAACGAGAATGGGTCCACAATGAGTCCTTCGATGGGGTGACGGATGACGGCGTCTGGCCATCCGCTCCCCCGGGCGACTCACAGGGGACTCAGTTGGCCGCGACGCTCCGCGAAGGGGCTCGGGTGCGGGGGCGGCCCGCGGTGGTGGGATGACTCGGCGCAGGCACCTCGTACAGGGCCTGCTCCCGCGCGCGGGTGCGCGCTCCGCCGGTCACCTGCTGGCTCAGCACCACGACCAGCGCGCCCGCGACGGCGGATGCCAGCACCACGGCTGCGATCGACACCGCGACGGTGGTGACGCTGCCGGTCTGAGCGACTGCGACCGCGACGAACAGCAGCGTCGCGAGGGCGACGAGGCGAGCGGTCAGTCGGGGCACGCGTCCAGCGTATCTCCACACCCAGTAGTACCGAGGGTCGCGGGCGCGATGTGACCCTGATGGCATGACATCTTCAGACAAGAAAGAGAACGAATACCTCGATGCCGCGGGCTATCCCGACGGCAAGGGTTACCTCGATGAGGGCACCACGCCGCTCACGGAGTCGATCCTGAGCGACGCCGCCTCGGAAGGTGAACTGCCGAGTGACGACGACGACTTCGAGATCGCGGTGCGCCAGGTCGCGTCTGACGAGCTGTTCGAGGCCACGATCGACGGCCAGCGCGTTGCGTTCGTGAGCTACGAGATGCGGGGCGGCGTCATGGTGCTCATGCACACGGTCGTGCAGCCGGAGTTCCGAGGCCGCGGCATCGCCGACCAGCTCGTCGCCGACGTGCTCGACGACATCCGGCACCAGGGCATCCAGGTGCTCGTGGAATGCCCGTACGTGCTCGCCTACCTCGAGCGCCACCCCGAAGATCGCGACGTGCTGGCCTGACGCCTACTGCCCGCGGAGCCAGTCGGCGAAGTGCGTCGGGGCGATCGTGGCCTCGGGGCCGGGCAACAACTCGCGTTCGTCGAGCCGCGCACCGAAGTAGGTGGCGAGCGGATCCGCGGTGACCTGGCGGGGGTCATCCCGAATCCGCAGCTGCTGGCGCACCACGTCGTCGATGCGAAACTGGTCGGGCCCGGCGAACTCGACGATGCCGCGCACCGGTTCGGCGTCGACCGCCGAGGTCACGGCCGCGGCGACGTCGTCGGCCGCCATCGGTTGGATCAGCGCTCGCGCAAGCCGAATGGTGCCGCCGATCGTTGCCGCGTCGGCGATGCTCTTGATGAACTCAAAGAACTGCGTCGCGTGCACGATCGTGTACGGCTTGCCCGATGCCCGGATGAGCTTCTCCTGCGCCGCCTTGGCCGCAAAGTAGCCTCCCTCGGTCTGCGCCAGGCGATCGGTGCCGACCACCGACAGGGCGATGTGGTGGCGCACCCCGGCGACCGCCCCGTAGGTGAGCAGGTTGAGGGTCGAGCCGAAGAAGAACTCGTTCGCCGCCCTCTCGTCGAGGTAGCCGGAGTTGGAGACATCCACGATCGTGTCGACGCCGTCGAGCGCCTGCTCGAGCCCGTCGCCGGTGTACGAGTTGACGCCGGTCTCGCGCGACGCAGAGACGACATCGTGGCCCGCGGCGGCGAGGCGCGCGACGACCCGCGACCCGATGAGGCCGGTGCCGCCGATGACCGCGACCCTCATCGGCGGGCCCAAGCTTCGTAGCTGGTCGGGAAGATCTCAGCGTCTGGCCCCGGGGTCAGCTCGCCGTTGTCGGGGTGCGCGCCGAAGTACTCGGCGGCGGGGTCGGTCACGACGGTCCGGGGGTCGCCGAGTAGGGAGAGTCCCTCGCGCACGAGGTCGTCGATGCCGAGCTTCTGCGGGCCCGCGATCTCGACGGTCGCGTTGAGGGGGTCGCCTGCTGCAGTGCGAGCCACCGCGGTCGCGACGTCGTCGGCGGCGATCGGCTGCATGAGGGCGTGCGAGAGACGCACGGTGTCGCCGTCGGTCGCCGAGTCGGCGATGCCCTTCACGAATTCGAAGAACTGCGTGGCGCGAACGATGGAGTACGGGATGTCTGAGCTCGTGATCAGCGCCTCCTGGGCAACTTTCGCGCGCAGGTACCCGCTGTCGGGCAGCCGGTCGGCACCGACAACCGAGAGCGCGACGTGGTGCTTCACGCCCGCGGTGGCTTCCGCAGCGAGGAGGTTACCTGTGGAGGTGGTGAAGAACGCGAGCACGTCGTCGTCCGCGAATGAGGGCGAGTTCGAGACATCCACCACCACGTCCGCGCCGTCGAGAGCGTCGGCGAGTCCCTCGCCGGTGATGGTGTTCACGCCGGTGTTGGGCGAGGCGGCGATCGCGTGGTGGCCGTGGTCGGTGAGCTTCGCGATGACCTTGGTGCCGATGAGGCCGGTGCCTCCGATGACGACGATGTTCATGATGTGCGTCCCTTCGCTGGTGCCGGCGGGGTGCCGGTCACCAGCTAGGACAGGGTGGTGCCCAGTTCTGTGACGCTCGTGCCCGAAGCCGCTAGCTGGCCTTCACCAGTTCGATCAGCAGGGTTGCGGAGACGGGGAGACTGCCTCCGGCCAGGGAAGTCACGGTCAACGCGTTCCCGGCGGATATCGGGTTCGCGATCGTCATGATGTCACCGGCGGCCAGCTGCACGAGGGTGACCTGAGTGATCTGTGATGTTCCGGTAGCCCTACCCGCTACCGTGTAAGGAATCTCGGCCCCATTCACAGTCACGACTAGTTGTCCTGCCTCATTGATCGGGACCTGGAAGGTCACGCGGTAGACCCCTGCCGTATCGACTGCGAATTCGGTCGCCGAAATGTTGAAGATGCTCGTGCTGGTCGCCGGACCCTCCTGCGGGAACCCAACGCTGCCGCCGGCGGCGATAACCGCGGGATTGTCGTTCGGGTTGAGCGAATAGAACAATGCGGCAACGCCCGAGCCCGCTTCACCGGTCGCACCCACGGGCCCCGGATCGCCCTGAATTCCCTGGATGCCCTGCGCGCCGTCGGCGCCGTCGAGGCCATCCGCTCCCGGTAGGCCCTCGAGGCCGTCCAAGCCCTGGACGCCTTGCTGACCCTGTTCGCCTTCGAGACCCTGAACGCCCTGCAGGCCCTGGGCCCCGGGCGCTCCATCAGCGCCGGTCAGACCTTGCGGGCCCATCGGGCCGATCGGTCCGAGCTCGCCCTGCGCACCCGTAGCGCCTTGAGCGCCAGTAGCACCTTGAGCGCCGTCCGTCCCGTCGACGCCGTCCGTGCCGTCGACACCGTTCGTTCCGTCAATGCCGTCGATGCCGTTCTGGCCGTCGACACCGTTGGTCCCATTGACTCCGTCGGCCCCGTCAACGCCGTTTACACCGTTCTGGCCGTCGACACCATCGGCGCCGTCTAGGCCGTCAGCACCGTCGACACCGTTCTGGCCGTTGACACCATCCGCACCGTCAGCACCGTTCGTGCCGTTCGTGCCGTCGGCCCCGTCCGTGCCGTTCGTGCCGTCAGCCCCATCCGCACCGTCCGTGCCGTCAGTGCCGTCAATACCGTCAGAGCCGGCGGCGCCCTGAACCCCGTCCAGTCCCTGCGGCCCTTGGGCACCCTGGATCCCCGGAGTCCCGGCAACGCCCTGCGCGCCGGCCGGCCCTTGGAGGCCTGTCAGTCCCTGAGCCCCAGTAAGACCCTGTGGACCCATGGGACCAGTCGCCCCTTGGACGCCCGGCGCTCCCTGAGGCCCGGTTGCACCTTGAGCTCCAGGGTTGCCGTCAACGCCGTCCGCGCCATTGACACCATTCGTGCCGTTCAGGCCGTTGGCACCGTTCAGGCCGTTGGCACCGTTCAGGCCGTTGGCACCGTTCAGGCCGTCGACGCCGTCTGTGCCATCAACACCATCGGCACCCGCCGGACCGACTGGGCCAGCTGGACCTGCCGCGCCGTCCGCCCCCGTAGCGCCGGTCCAACCGGTCGCGCCTGTGGGGCCCGCCGGTCCGCTCGCTCCCCATTCACCGCCAGCGTCGAAGTCGCCCTTCGCTCCACCGTCTTCGATCGACTCGGCGAGGCTATCGGCGCCGTTCAGCCCGTTGAGGCCATTGAGGCCGTCGGTTCCGTCGGCGCCTCGGGCGCCGGCTGCGCCGACCGGCCCCTGCAGCCCCTCGCCGCCCGAAGCCGAGCATCCCATCAACGGAACAATGAGTGCGAGCGTCACGGCGCTCAGAAAGATTTTGGACACGCGCATGGTGCACCCCCCGGTTGCTCTGAGTGTAAGCGCATGCAGAGCGTTCGCCCCCATGCCTGACTAAGCCCGAGCCCACCTCGGTGCAGGATAGACGTCGTGCCGAAGCCCCTTCATCCCCTCGTCCTGTTCTTCATCGGTGCCGGATCGGCGCTTGTCGGCCTGCTGCCCTGGGTGATCACCGGCATGCGGCTGCCGCTGCAGAACCTCTGGGCTGACCAATCAGTGACCGACGGCATGCCCGTCGCGCTGCTGCCGTTCAGCCAGTACGAGCTCTCGTTCATCGTCGCGCTCATCGTCGTCGGGTCGACCATCGCCGGCATCGTCGCGCGAGCGACTCGAGCGCGGTTCCCCCGGTTCGGGATGCTCGCACTCGTGATCGGCGTGCTGGTGGTGCAGCTCGTCGCCCTCGTGCAGACCACGGTAACCCTGGAAGCAGGTCTTGCCGATCGCAAGGAGTCCACCTGGTACCTGGCCGCACTTGTCGCTGGGACGGTCGCGGCTATTGTGCTCGGAATCGGGATGCTCGTGCTGATCGCCCGCGCCCCGCGGGCCGGCGCCCTGGTAGCCCTCGCCGTGGCCGCAATCGCCCTCGGCTCCTGGCTCGGCGGCTTGTTCTTCCCCGTCCCCACCTACTCAGATCTGTCGGCCCTCACATCCGTGGCCAACCTGTCGATCCGGTTCGCGCCAGCGATCGCGATCGGCGCCGCCATCGTCTGGGCTGGCGTCGGCACCACCGGCCGCGTCGTCGCCGCAGCCTCCAGCCTGCTGCTGCTCTGGATCGGCCCGACCCTTGTCACCGCGGTGAGCGCTGCCGCCGGCACCCGCGTCCTGCTCAAATATCCGCCCGAGATGCTCGAGTACGGCGTCAATGTCTTCCGGATGGCAATCGGGATGCCCGATCTGTGGGGCCCGCCCGTGTTGGTCGCTGCGGTGATTGCTGCGATCGGGCTCGTGGGAAAGGCCGCGCTGAGCCGAAGACGGCGCAGCACGGCGATGTAGCTCGCTTGTGCACAACTTAGTTGTGTGCAACCGTTGAGCAATGGCTACTCAAATCGACACCGCGGAGGCTCGGTCTCCGCTCGATGACATGGTCTGCTTCGCGCTCTACGCGGCTGCCCGGGCGACCAACCGCCGATACCTGTCGCTTCTCGCGCCGTGGAACCTCACCTACCCGCAGTACCTGGTGCTCGTGCTGCTCTGGTCGCAGCGCTCACTCACGGTCGGTGAGATCGCCGAGAATCTGCACCTCGACACCGGGACGACGTCTCCTCTGGTCCGCCGACTCGAGCAGCGCGGGTTCATCCAGCGCAACCGGGTGTCGATCGACGAGCGCGTCGTCACCGTCTCCCTTACCGATGAGGGCATGTCGTTGCGAGACTCGCTCGCCCACATTCCAGGCTGCATCGCCGCCGCCACTCAGCTCGACGAGGCCGCCGGCCGCGAGGCACTGACCGTGCTGCACGAGGTCACTCACAATCTCGATCATCCCGATGAAAGGACCCCCTGATGGACGCCATCTACACCGCCGAGGCGCTCTCGACGGGCGCCGGCCGAAACGGCCACGTCACCACCACCTCGGGAACGGTCGATCTCGACCTCGCCATCCCGAAGGCGATGGGCGGCTCGGGTAACGGCGCCAACCCCGAGGAGTTGTTCGCTGCCGGATACGCCGCGTGCTTCCACTCAGCGGTGCAGAGCGTCGCTCGCGCCCAGAAGATCGCGATCTCCGACACGTCGGTCGGCAGCCGGGTGCATGTGCTCCCCAACGAAGAAGGCGGGTTCGTGCTCGCCGTTGACCTCGAGGTGGTCATCCCCGAGCTCGATCACGACCAGGCGCAGGCTCTTGCCGACGCCGCACACAAGGTGTGCCCGTATTCGAATGCCACCCGCGGCAACATCGTTGTCACGATCACCGTGACGGACGACTGATGCGCACCCTCGCTCGAATCGCGCTCGGCGCGGTCCTGGTCACCGCCGGCGTGGGTCACCTCACGACGCAACGCAAGCCCTTCCAGGCCCAGGTGCCCGACTGGGTGCCGCTCGACAAAGACACCGTGGTGGTCGCGTCGGGTGTGGTGGAGATCGCGCTCGGCTCCGGCCTGATCCTGCTTCGCAAGCAGAAGACGGCGGTCGGACGTCTGGCCGCCCTGTTCTTCGTCGCGATCTTCCCGGGCAACATCTCCCAGTACGTCACGAAGACGTCAGCGTTCGGGCTCGACACCGACCGCAAACGCGCCATCCGCCTGCTGTTCCAGCCGGTGCTGGTGGCCTGGGCTCTCTGGTCGACGAAGCGTTAGCCGACGAGTTCCACCTGCACCTCGACGCGGTCGCCCGGCGCGATGCCCTCGGCATCCCGAACGCTGCGTTTCACCGGCAGCGAGTAGGTGCCGCCCGACTCCCCCGGGAAGATCGACGTGGTCCAGGTCGTACCGCCGATCGTCACCCGTACCGGCACGGAGCGGAAGCCGCGGGTCTCGCGAGGCATATCAGCGATCGGCTCGGCGAATTCGGCGGGCACAGTGACGAAGTACCAGTCATCGCGGCGCGACTCCCACCGCCAGAGTTCTGAGCTGAAGCGAATCTCGTCCATCCGACTACTCTGCCCGCTGTCCCCGCCGCGCCATAGGGTTGCGGCATGGTCGATCGCTATAGATCCGTCGCCGCATTTCTGGAGGCACAGTCGGATGCCCGGCGCGCCGAGGTGCAGTCGATGCGTGAACTGGTGATGGGTGCTGCGCCGGAGGCGACCGAGATCATCAAGTGGAACTCCCCCAGCTACGTCGTCGACGGTGAAGACCGGCTGACGGTGAACGTGTCGGGAGCAGGGCCCACCCGGCTGATACTGCACCGCGGCGTGGTCGAGGCGGAGGACAAGAACGCCGCCGCCGAGTTCACGGGAGACCCGACCGGGCTGCTGACCTGGTATTCCAACATCCGAGCCAGCCTGGTTCTGCCGCATCCCGACCAGCGCTCCGCCGCGGCCGACGTCATCAGGGAGTGGCTCGCTACCTAGCGTGGGGTCAGGGCGCATTCGCGCGCGCGGGTTATCGTGTGCTCATGAATGGAACTCACCTTGGCATCGTCGTCGACGGAGTGTCACGATCGTTCGGCGCAGTGAAGGCGGTGAAAGACGTCAGCTTCGAGGCCCAGCCGGGAACGGTCACCGGCCTGATCGGCCCTAACGGCTCCGGCAAGACCACGCTCATGCTCATGCTGGCCTCGCTGCTGAAACCCGATGGTGGCACCATCCAGATCGCCGGCAGCAACCCCGTCGACGACCCGCAGGCCGCCCGCGCCAAGCTCGGGTGGATGCCCGACGTGCTCGGTTCGTGGGCATCGCTGAGCGTGCGTACCACCCTCGAGATCACAAGCCGGCTGTACCGAACCGGTCGCGACGAGGCGGCCGCCAGGGCCGACGAGCTGATCGACCTGGTGAACCTCGCGCCGCTCGCCGACAGTCCCACCCGCGTGCTGTCGCGCGGCCAGAAGCAGCGACTGAGCCTGGCCCGCGCACTCGTGCACGACCCGCAGGTGCTGCTGCTCGACGAGCCAGCCTCGGGGCTCGACCCCGCGTCTCGGGTCGACCTGCGCATTCTGGTTCGGCGGCTTGCCGACGAGGGCAAGACGATTCTGGTGTCGAGTCATGTGCTCGCCGAATTGGATGAGATGGCCGATGGCGCCGTGTACATGGAAAACGGCGTGACAGCCACGCCGGAGCGTGTCGCCGGAACGAGAACAACCACCCGGGAGTGGCGGATCAGGTCCCGCGACATGCGCGAGCTGCTCGTCGCGCTCGACCTGGCTGGCGTCTCCCCCACCACCGTCGTGCCCGATCGGTCTGAGGTCACCGTCGCGCTCGCGGGCGAGGCGGAGGCGACGGAGCTGTTGACGCGGCTCGTGACATCCGGAATCGCAATCAGCACGTACGCCCCCAGCGTCGGCGACATAGAACACACCTACCTCAGCCTGAGCGGAGAAGCGGAATGACGGCGTTCGCGGCGGGAGTTCGCACGATTTTGGTTCTGGAGCTGCTGCAGCGGGTGCGCCGCACGGCCTGGTACGTGCTGCTGGGGGTGTTCGTCGCCCTGATCGCGGTGCTCACCGTCGTGCTGTCGGTTTCGCTGCCCGGCCTGATTTCGGGCAGCTCGGGGTCGGGCGTGTACTCGGTGATCATCTACTTCGTTCTGTTGCTGAGCACCCTCGTCACACCAGCTCTCAGCGGCAACGCCATCAACGGAGATCGGGATGCCGGCACCCTCGCCAC
>Ga0247742_10000726_pt1 | contig 25435 bp, 20 predicted proteins | sample UWRJL208509C2_FD_180944 | JGI IMG/M metagenome (GOLD analysis project Ga0247742, IMG submission 180944) | Plant litter microbial communities from Arlington Agricultural Research Station in Wisconsin, United States - UWRJ-L208-509C-2 | ecosystem: Environmental > Terrestrial > Plant litter >... | reverse complement strand
GTATTACCAAGCTCGCGCCGACCGGCGTGATGCTGATGTTCGCCATTCTCTATTTTGCCCTGATGATCGACTCCGGCCTGTTCGACCCGGCCGTGCGCAAGATCCTCAAACTGGTCAAGGGTGACCCGCTGAAAGTCTCGGTCGGCACTGCCGTGCTGGCACTGGTGGTGTCCCTCGACGGTGACGGCGCCACCACTTACATGATCTGCGTCGCCGCGATGCTGCCGCTGTACAGCCGCATCGGCATGAGCCCGCGGATCATGGCAGGCCTGATCATCCTCGCCGGTGGCGTGATGAACATGACTCCCTGGGGTGGCCCGACCGCCCGTGCCGCCAGTGCGCTGCACGTGGACCCGTCGGACATTTTCGTGCCGATGATCCCGGCGATGCTTGCGGGTGTTGTTGCGATCCTAGCGATTGCCTATTTCTACGGTAAGCGTGAGCGGGCTCGCCTGGGTGAGTTGCACCTGGCCGGCGATGAAATCGATCACAGCGAAATCAGCGTTTCGCAGTTCCCGGATGCCCGCCGTCCGAAACTGATCTGGTTCAACGGCCTGCTGACCCTGGGCCTGATGTGCACCCTGATCGCCGGCCTGTTGCCGTTGCCGGTGCTGTTCATGGTGGCGTTCAGTATCGCGATGATCGTCAACTACCCGTGCCTGCAAATGCAGAAAGACCGCGTCGCCGCCCATGCGGGCAGCGTGCTGGCAGTGGTCGGGCTGATCTTCGCCGCCGGTATTTTCACCGGCATCCTGTCCGGCACTGGTATGGTCGACGCCATGTCGAAAAGCCTGCTGGCGGTGATCCCGGACTTCCTCGGCCCGTACCTGGCGGTGATCACGGCGCTGGTGAGCATGCCGTTCACGTTCTTCATGTCGAACGATGCATTTTATTACGGCGTGTTACCGGTACTTGCCGAAGCCGCTAGTCATTACGGTATAACCGCGGTGGAAATGGCACGTGCCTCGATCGTCGGTCAGCCCGTCCACTTGTTGAGCCCGCTGGTACCTTCGACTTATTTGTTGGTGGCCCTGGCCGGGATCGAATTTGGTGATCACCAGCGGTTCACCCTGAAGTGGGCAGTGCTGGTGTGCTTGTGCATACTGCTGGCCGCTTTGCTGATGGGGATTTTTCCGCTGTTCAGCACTCTATAGGCTCAAGACTCACCTTGCCGGGTCTAGACTTCGAGCTTCGAAGCCTGGGCCCGTCGTGGTTTAACACTCGCTCAAAGGAATACACATGGAATGGCTGACCAACCCTGAAATCTGGGTTGCCTTCTTCACCCTGACCGCCCTGGAAATCGTCCTGGGTATCGATAACATCATCATGATTTCGATCCTGGTCAGCCGCATGCCCAAGCACATGCAGGCGCGCACCCGGATTTTCGGCCTGGCCCTGGCCATGGTCACGCGGATCCTGTTGCTGCTGTCGATCACCTGGGTCATGCGCCTCACCGCCGACCTGTTCGAAGTGTTCGGCCAAGGCATTTCCGGGCGTGACCTGATCCTGTTCTTCGGTGGCCTGTTCCTGCTGTGGAAAAGCTCGCAAGAGATGTATCACGCCCTCGAAGGCGAAGACGAAACCAGCGAGGAGCCGAGCGGCAAGGGCGGGAACTTCCTCTACACCATCATCCAGATCGCGATCATCGACATCGTGTTCTCCCTGGATTCGGTCATCACGGCGGTCGGCATGGTCTCCCATGTGCCGGTGATGGTCGCGGCGATCGTCGTCGCGGTGCTGGTGATGATGCTGGCGGCTGGCACGATCAGTACGTTCATCGACAAGCACCCGTCGCTGAAAATGCTGGCGCTGTCGTTCCTGCTGGTGGTCGGTACCGTGCTGATCGCCGAGGCGTTCGAAGTGCATGTGCCAAAAGGCTACGTTTACTTCGCCATGGCGTTCTCCCTGGCAGTGGAAGCGGTGAACATCAAGATGCGCACCGCCATCGCGAAAAAGAAGAAACAGCAAGACCCGGTGAAACTGCGCAAGGATATTCCGGGCCAGTAACCCTGTCGCAATAGGCTGTTGTGGTGAGGGGGCTTGCCCCCGTTGGGTCGTGTCGCAATAGGCTTTTGTGGTGAGGGGGCTCGCCCTCGTTGGGTCGTGTCGCAATAGGCTTTTGTGGTGAGGGGGCTTGCCCCCGTTGGGTCGCGAAGCGGCCCTGAAACCGGCAACACGGTTAATCAGACACACCGCACTGGTCGTTTTGCGACTGCTGCGCAGTCGAACGGGGGCAAGCCCCCTCGCCACAGTTATCCAGCGCTTCCAGACAGTGGAACAAGGGGACCTTCGGGTCCCTTTTTTCTTGGCTGCATCAAGCTGTTTTTTATGACACTTTTGTTTCAATGAGCACTTTAGCTATGCGATGCTGGCGCGCAGACCGTTAGCCAACTACAGCTTAAGTACAGAACGTAGAACGTCGCGCGGGACCGTTAACTTGCTCCTTTGGAGCGCTACCACCACAGGGGGCCTGTATGCTCACCCTGCTCAATTTGCTTTCTGCCGTGGCCTTGCTGATCTGGGGCACGCACATCGTCCGAACCGGCATCCTGCGGGTGTACGGCTCCAACCTGCGGCACGTGATTGGTCGTAACATGTCCAAACGCTGGCTGGCCTTCGTCGCCGGGATTCTGGTCACCGCGATGGTCCAGAGCAGCAACGCCACGGCGATGTTGGTGACCTCCTTCGTCGGCCAGGGCCTGATGGCGCTGACCCCGGCCCTCGCCACCATGCTCGGCGCCGATGTCGGTACAGCGTTGATGGCGCGGGTGCTGACCTTCGACCTGTCATGGCTGTCGCCGCTGTTGATCTTCCTCGGGGTCATCCTGTTTCTGTCGCGCAAGCAGACCCGTGCCGGGCAGATGGGCCGGGTCAGCATCGGCCTCGGGCTGATCATTCTGGCGTTGCAACTGATCGTTGAGTCCGCCGCGCCGATTACCCAGGCCCAAGGGGTGAAGGTGATTTTCGCCTCCCTGACCGGCGACATCCTGCTCGACGCCCTGGTGGGCGCGCTGTTCGCGATGATTTCCTACTCCAGCCTGGCCGCTGTCCTGCTCACGGCGACGCTGGCCGGCGCCGGGGTGATCAGTTTGCCGGTGGCCATCGGCCTGGTGATCGGCGCCAATATCGGCAGCGGTGTGCTGGCGTTCCTCAGCACCAGCATGCAGAACGCCGCCGGCCGGCAAGTCGCATTGGGCAGCCTGCTGTACAAACTGATCGGCCTGCTGCTGATCATTCCAGTGCTCGACCCACTGGTGCACTGGATCGACAGCCTCGACTTCAGCCCCCAGGAAATGGTCATCGGCTTTCACTTGCTCTACAACACCGCCCGTTGCCTGATCCTGTTGCCCAGCGTCGGGCCGATGGCGCGGCTGTGTGCCTGGTTGCTGCCGGAGCGTCCGGAACTCAACGGCATGGCCAAGCCCAGGCATCTGGACCCGACCGCGCTGGTCACCCCGAGCCTGGCCTTGGCCAACGCCGCTCGGGAAACCCTGCGTATCGGCGACCTGATCGACAACATGCTCGAAGCCATGCTCGACGTGCTGCGCGGCAAGCAAACCGCCGTGACCCAGGAAATGCGCCGGCTCAGCGATGACGTCGAGGCGCTGTACAGCGCGATCAAGCTGTACCTGGCGCAAATGCCCCGGGAAGACCTCAGTGAACAGGACAGCCGACGCTGGGCGGAAATCATCGAGCTGGCGATCAACCTTAAACTGGCCGGTGACCTGATCGAACGCATGCTGCGCAAAGTGCAGCAACAGAAGACCTCGCAACGCCGTTCGTTTTCTGACGTTGGCCTGGAAGAACTCGCCGGGCTGCACAACCAGTTGATCGCCAACCTGCGCCTGGGACTGTCGGTGTTCCTCAGTGCCGACCCGGAAAGTGCCCGTCAGTTGCTGCGTGAGAAACGTCGCTTTCGCGCTCAGGAACGCCGCCTGGCGCATGCCCACGTCAGCCGCTTGCAACGTAAAATCGTGCAAAGCATCGAAACCAGCTCGCTGCACCTGGAGCTGATCGCTGACATGAAACGTTTGAATTCACTGTTCTGTAGCAGTGCCTATGTTGTGCTGGAGACGTCCGATACCGGTGCGCTCGCGGTCGATGACCTGGCGGATATCACGCATTCGCCTTGAACGTCTGGCGGTGCGGTCAGTCAGTTACTGTGATTCAGCTTGAAGGCCCTCATCGCGGGTAAGCCCGCTCCCACAGGGTTTTGTGGTGTAGACACTGTCTATGCGACACCACAGGCCAATGTGGGAGCGGGCTTGCCCGCGATGGCGGCCTGACTGACGACACGGATCTCCGATAGTTTGCCTGGAAGCTTGTTATGCGTTGCCTGCTGTTCGCCTGTCTGCTGCTCGGTTCACTTCCCGCGTTTGCCCTGGATCGCTTTCAGGTCGAGGGCTACGTGCTGCCCAACGGTCTGCAATTGCTGCTCAAGCCTGGCAATGAGCGCGGGCATGTGGCGATTCGCCTGGTGGTGGGCGTCGGTCTCGACGACTTCAATTGCGCCGATAAAGAGCTGCCGCATTTGCTTGAGCATCTGCTGTTCAGCGGCATCGACGGCAGCGGCGAAGGTGGCTTGGAAGAACGCATGCAAGCCCTGGGCGGCGAATGGAACGCCTACACCAGTAGCGCCGACACCACCTTCGTCATCGAAGCCCCGGCGAAAAACCAGCGGCAAGTGCTCGACTTGCTGTTGTCGCTGCTGACCAAGACCCAATTCGACGACCAGGCCATCGACGCCGCCAAGCACGTGGTGGAGCGCGAGGACGGCGGGCACTATTCGCACTTGCAACGCTGGCTCGACCGCCAGGACCTCGGCCACAAGGCCAGCAGCCAGCTCGCCGTGGAACTGGGGCTGAAATGCCCGGAGCGCGCAGAGGTCGATCAACTGACCCGCGAGCAACTGGAAAAAGTGCGCGAGGACTGGTACGCCGCCAACAACATGACGTTGATCGTGGTCGGCGAACTCGACCGCTTGCTCCCGGCCTATCTGGAGCGAGCCTGGGGCGCGCTGCACGCGGTCGATCCCACCGATCATCTGCCGCTGCCGGAACTGTCCGGCAATGCCGCCGCCGACCGCCGCAGCCTGGTACACGGATTTGTCGGCAACGGCGCGAAGCTGCACGTGCTGTTTCCCGAACCGGTGGTCGACGATGTTCCGGATCAGGCCTTCGACGTGCTCAAGGATTATCTGGACTGGGCGCTGTATCGCCAACTGCGCCTGGCCCATGGCCTGTCGTACGGGCCGTGGACCGAGCGGGAAGTGTTCGGTGGCGTCGGCTTCATGAGCCTTAACGCCGACCTGGAGCGCGACGACCTGCCCGAGGCGGAGCAGGTGCTCGCGCAGCTCAAGGCCGATTTGCTGAAGAACGGCCTCGACCCCCAGGGTTTTGCCCGCCTCAAGCAAGCCGCAGTAGCGCGCCAGGCCTGGGCGGTGCAAGGCAATAGCGCCCTCGCCGATTATTATTGGGCTAACCTCAGCGACTATGAGGACGGGCGCTTTGCCGATCCGGCCAAGGCCTTGCAAGCGGTGACCCTCGAGCAGACCAACAAAGCCATGCGCGAACTGTTCAAAGAACCGGGTTATGTGCGCATCGAAATGCCGTTGCTCAGCGATGACGAATTGGTGTGGTGGGTCGCCGGCGGTGTGTTGGTGGTGATTGCCCTGGGACTGCTGGGATGGCGGGTGCGTCGGCGATCCAGCTGACCGGCAACCGGCCAAGTTCCTCGCTACATCGGCGCCTCGACGGTAATCTGTCGAGGATTTTTCCTACGATCAATGTGAACCGCCGAATGCAAAACCTGAACCTCTACGTCCAGCGCATCCTGGAATTGATGAAGCGCTACCCGGGGGTGATTGCGCTCGGTGGTTTCATCTCCGGGGTCGGCAGTTTCATTCTGGTGGACCGCCAACAGGGCCTGGCCACCTGGATTGCGGTCATCATGCTGGTCAGCTGGATCTGGCTGATGCTGGAAAACAGCCTGACCAAGCTCTTCGCCAGGCTGTTCAAGCGGGAAATCCCGGTGCCGCTGCTGCGTTACGGCACGCAGATGATCCACCAGGAAAGCCTGTTTTTCGTCCTGCCGTTCTTCTTCATCACCACCACTTGGAACAGTGGCCAGTTTTTCTTCACCGGCATGCTCAGCATCGCCGCGCTGATTTCCATCGTCGACCCGCTCTACTACAAATGGCTGGCGCCCCGGCGCTGGGCGTTCCTGGCGCTGCACACCCTGACCCTGTTTGCCGCCCTGCTCACCGCGCTGCCAATCATCCTGCACCTGACCACCGCCCAGAGTTTCAAGTTGGCGCTGGGCATTGCCATGCTGCTGTCGTTCCCGAGCCTGGCGTCGATCTTCCCGATTCGCACCCTGCGCAATGCCTTGGCGATCCTGAGCATCACCCTGGGCATCGGCGGTGTAGGTTGGGTGCTGCGTTCCTGGGTACCACCGGCCACGTTATGGATGACCGACGTGGCGATCAGCACGCAAATGCAGGACCGCACCCCCGGCGACAGCCTGGACGAGGTCAGCGCCGCGCAGATTCGTGGCGGTGGCCTGTATGCCTACACGGCGGTGAACGCGCCGCGCGGGCTGGATGAGCGGATTTATCACGTCTGGCAATTCAACGGCAAAGAGGTCGACCGGATTGCCCTCGATATCCACGGCGGGCGCAAGGAAGGCTACCGGGCGTGGACCCATAAGCAGAACTTTCCCGACAACCCGAGCGGCAATTGGCAGGTCCGCGTCTTAACCGAGGACGGCCAGGTGATCGGCGTGTTGCGCTTCAAAGTCACGGACAGCACACCGACCAAAGAAAAGTAGTCCGGTTCGTGCTATTACGTAGGTCAGCGTAACCGCCAAAAGCACGGAGCCTATGACCAGCAGTACATTGCCCGGCAATGCCGAACTGGATACATCCAACGCCCCTGCCCTGTTGCGGGTCACGGGCGACTGGACGCTCGTCCACTACGCCGACCTCAAGCGCCAGCGCGACAAGCTCGAAGGCCGTTACGACGCCAGCACCCACATCGACCTCAATGGCCTCGGCGCGCTCGACACCGCCGGGGCATCGCTGCTGGTTGAGCTGCTCGGCGCCGACCGCCTGGGCCAGTCCGCCCAGCACCCGACATGCACCCTGTCCCCCGCCGACCGCGCCTTGCTGCAAACCGTCTACAGCTCGCTGCACGACTTCTGCGTGCCGATCAAGGAACCGGAAATCAGCGTCAGCGTGCAACTGCTGACGCGCATCGGCCGTGCGGTGGACGTGGTTTGGCAAGACACCCTGCAACTGCTGGGCTTCGTCGGCCTGATCCTGGAAACCATCGTTCGTGGGGTACTGCGGCCCAAATGCTGGCGCATCACCTCCGTGGTGTCGCACATCGAGCAGACCGGCCTCGACGCCGCGCCCATCGTCGCCCTGCTGACCTTTCTGGTGGGCGCGGTGGTGGCGTTTCTCGGGGCGACGGTGCTCGCCAGTTTCGGCGCGAGCATCTTTACCGTCGACTTGGTGGCGTTCTCGTTTTTGCGAGAATTCGGCGTGTTGCTGACCGCGATCCTGATGGCCGGCCGCACCGCCAGTGCCTTCACCGCGCAAATCGGTTCGATGAAGGCCAACGAAGAAATCGACGCGATCCGCACCCTCGGCCTCGACCCGGTGGAGTTGCTGGTGGTGCCACGGGTATTGGCGCTGCTGGTGGCGTTGCCGATGCTGACCTTTTTGGCGATGGTCTCGGGGATTATCGGCGGCGGCGTAGTCTGCGCCGTGGCCCTGGATATTTCCCCGGCGATGTTCCTTTCGCTGCTGCAATCGGACATCGGCGTTCAGCATTTTCTGGTGGGCATGATCAAGGCGCCGATCTTCGCCTTCCTGATCGCCGCCATCGGTTGCCTGGAAGGCTTCAAAGTCAGCGGCAGCGCCGAATCCGTCGGTGCGCACACCACCTCCAGCGTGGTGCAGTCGATTTTCGTGGTGATCGTGCTCGATGCAGTCGCCGCGTTGTTTTTCATGGAGATCAGTTGGTGAGCCGTCCCTTGCATGTCGCCGGCGAAGCGGTGATCGAAGTCCGAGGCCTGTGCAATCGCTTCGGGCGCCAGAGCGTGCATGAAAACCTCGACCTGGATTTGTACAGAGGCGAAATCCTCGCCGTGGTCGGAGGTTCCGGCAGCGGCAAATCAGTGTTGCTGCGCAGCATCGTCGGCTTGAACCGGCCCGCCGAAGGCTCGGTGCGGGTGTTTGGCCAGGACTTGCTCAACCTCGGCGAGCAACAGCGCTCGTTGGTCGAACGCCGCTTTGGCGTGCTGTTCCAGAAAGGCGCGCTGTTTTCCTCGCTGACGGTCACCGAGAACGTCGCCCTGCCCTTGATCGAGCATGCCGGCCTCAGCCGCCACGATGCCGAGCACCTGGCGGCGGTGAAACTGGCCCTGGCCGGCCTGCCCTTGTCGGCGGCGGACAAATACCCGGCGTCGCTGTCCGGCGGCATGATCAAGCGCGCAGCCCTGGCCCGCGCCTTGGCCCTGGACCCGGACATCTTGTTTCTCGACGAACCCACTGCCGGCCTCGACCCCATCGGCGCGGCGGCCTTCGATCAACTGATCCTGACCCTGCGCGATGCCTTGGGCCTCAGCGTGTTTCTGGTCACCCACGACCTCGACACCCTCTACACCATCACCGACCGGGTGGCGGTGCTGGCGCAGAAAAAAGTGCTGGTGGCCGACGCCATCGACAAGGTTTCGGAAACCGACGACCCGTGGATTCACGAATACTTCCATGGCCCACGCGGCCGCGCGGCGCTGACAGCCGCTCAACTGCTAAACGAGGTCTGAGATGGAAACCCGCGCCCATCATGTGTTGATTGGCTTGTTCACCGTGCTGGTGGTGGCAGGCGCCCTGCTCTTTGGCCTGTGGCTGGCCAAGTCCAGCGTCGACACCGAGTTCAAGGATTACGAGATCGTCTTCAACGAGGCGGTCAGTGGCCTGTCCAAAGGCAGCGCCGTGCAGTACAGCGGGATCAAGGTCGGCGACGTGGTGACCCTGCGCCTCGACCCGGAAGATCCGCGCCGGGTGCTGGCGCGGATTCGCCTGGGCGGCGAGACGCCGATCAAGGAAGACACCCAGGCCAAACTGGCGCTGACCGGGATCACCGGCACGTCGATCATCCAGCTCAGCGGCGGCACACCGGAAAGTCCCAAGCTCAAGGGCAAGGACGGCAAGCTGCCGGTGATCATTGCGTCGCCCTCGCCCATCGCCCGTCTGCTCAATAACAGCAACGACCTGGTGACCAACATCAACCTGCTGCTGCATAACGCCAACGAGATGCTTTCGCCGGATAACGTGCAGCGCCTGAGCAGCACCCTCGAACACCTGGAGCAGACCACCGGTGCGATTGCCGAGCAACGCGGCGATATCCGCATGGCGATGCAGCAACTGGCGTCCATTGGCAAACAGGCCAGCGCCACCCTCGAACAGACCACCGCGCTGATGCGCAATGCCAACGGCTTGCTCAACGATCAAGGCAAGCAGATGTTCGGCAGCGCCGAGAAGGCCATGAAGTCGCTGGAACAGAGCAGCGCCACCATCAACACCCTGCTGACCGACAATCAGGATTCGCTCAACAACGGCATGCAAGGCCTCAACAGCCTGGCGCCGGCGGTGCGTGAGCTGCGCGATACCCTGGGCTCGTTGCGCGCCATTTCCCGGCGCCTGGAAGCCAACCCCAGCGGCTACCTGCTGGGCAGCGACAAGAACAAGGAGTTCACGCCATGAAGTTGATCCACGTGGCCCTGCTGGCCGGTTTCGCCCTGACCAGCGCCTGCTCGCTGTTGCCGACGCCCGAGCCGCTGGACGTGTACCGCTTGCCCGCCGCACAGGCCGCAGCACCCTCGCCTCGCAGCGCGGCGGTGACTTGGTCGTTGCGGGTGTCCAAGCCGCAGACCAGCGATGTGCTCAACAGCGCGAAAATCGCCGTGATCCCCCAAGGTGATCTGTTCAGCAGTTACAAGGCTTCACGCTGGAGCGACCCGGCGCCCATCTTGCTGCGCAATCGCCTGCTCGATGGCTTCGCCGCCGATGGCCGGGTGCGGCTGTTGAGCACCGACGATAGCAATCTGCAGACCGACCTCGAACTGGGCGGCAATTTGCAGGCGTTCCAGACCGAATATCAGGGCAGCACAGCGGTGGCGGTGATTCGCCTCGACGCCCTGCTGATCCGTGGCAGCGACCAACGCATCCTCGCCAGCCAGCGCTTCGAAGTGCGCCAGCCGCTGAGTGATGTGCAAGTGCCGGCGGTGGTGGCCGGGTTTGGTGTCGGGACGGATCAATTGACCAGGCAAGTGATTGGCTGGGTGGTGGAGCAAGGGCAGAAAGTCGAATCCAAACCCTGAGACCGCCGCGAAACCCTGTGGGAGCGGGCTTGCCCGCGATGGCTGTGTATCAGTCACTATCTGCATTGGCTGATACACCGCCATCGCGAGCAGGCTCGCTCCTACATTTAGCCGAAGAACCAGTAGCAGACCCCGATTGCACCGAGCACCCCGGCAAACTCCGCCAGCAGCGCGCAGCCCACCGCGTGCCGCGCGCGCTGGATGCCGACGGCGCCGAAGTACACCGCCAGCACATAGAACGTCGTTTCCGTGCTGCCCTGGATGGTCGCGGCCACGAGTGCCGGGAAGCTGTCCACGCCTGAGGTCTTCATGGTTTCGATCAGCATCGCCCGCGCGGCGCTGCCGGAGAATGGCTTGACCATGGCGGTCGGCAAGGCGTCGACGAAGCGGGTGTCCCAGCCCGCCCACTCGACCAGGTGACGAATGCCGTCGAGGCCGAAGTCTAGCGCCCCGGAGGCGCGCAGCACGCCGACCGCACAGAGCATCGCCACCAGGTACGGCAGCAGGTTCTTCGCCACGTCGAAGCCTTCCTTCGCACCTTCGACGAAAGCCTCGTAGACCTTCACTTTGCGCAACGCGCCGATCACCAGGAACAGCATGATCAGGCCGAACAGCGTCAAGTTGCCGAGGATCGAGGATAGCCCCGCCAGCGCGGTGGCTGAGAGGGTCGCCAGCAGCGCCATGAAGCCACCGAGTATCAACGCACCGGGAATCAGGTAGGCCAGCACCACCGGGTCCCACAGCCGCAAACGTTGCATCACCGCCACCGACAGCAGGCCGACCAGGGTCGAGCAACTGGTCGCCAGCAGGATCGGCAGGAACACCAGGGTCGGGTCCGGCGCACCTTGCTGGGCGCGGTACATGAAGATCGTCACCGGCAGCAAGGTCAGCGACGAGGCATTGAGCACCAGGAACAGGATCTGCGCGTTGCTCGCTATGGTTTGGCTGGGGTTGAGCTCCTGCAAGGCTTTCATGGCCTTCAAGCCGATCGGCGTGGCGGCGTTGTCCAGGCCCAGGCCGTTGGCGGCGAAGTTGAGGGTGATCAGGCCGATGGCCGGGTGACCCGGCGGCACTTCCGGCATCAGCCGCAGGAATAACGGCCCCAGGGCCTTGGCCAGCCAGTCGACGATCCCGGCCTTCTCGGCGATGCGCAGGAAGCCCAGCCACAGGGTCAGGGTGCCGAACAGAAGCACCATCACTTCCACCGACAGTTTGGCCATGGCAAAAATGCTTTCGACCATGGCCGCGAAAATCCCGGCATTGCCGCCGATCAGCCACTGCGCCAGCGCCGACACGGCGGCCACGATAAAGAAGCCAAGCCACAGGCCATTGAGCATCAGTCAAATCCCCCAAAGAATGCGCCGAATGATAGCGGGGTCCCCGGAAACGACAAACCCCGGATTTCTCCGGGGTTTGTCGGTATGGCTGCTTCGCACACTGTGGGAGCCAGCCTGCTGGCGATGAGGCCGGCACATTCAACATCGCTGTTGTCTGGTACTCCGCTATCGCCAGCAGGCTGGCTCCCACAGAAAAACCACCACAGGTTCAGCTATCAGTTGCGCGAGATTTCACCCGCTGGCAATTTTTCCTTGCTGCGCCAGTGCGGCAGGGAGTTCCAGTAGCGCTGGCCCTTGGCGTCGTCGTACATGCCTTCCCAGCGGGCGATGACCAGCACGGCGAGGGCGTTGCCGATCACGTTCAGCGCGGTACGGGCCATGTCCATGATGCGGTCGACACCGGCGATGAACGCCAGGCCTTCCAGCGGAATACCAACGCTGCCCAAGGTTGCCAGCAGCACCACAAACGACACGCCAGGTACGCCGGCAATGCCTTTGGAGGTGACCATCAACGTCAGGACCAGCAGCAATTGCTGGCTGATCGACAGGTCGATGCCGTACAGCTGGGCAATGAAGATCGCCGCGATGCTCTGGTACAGGGTCGAACCGTCGAGGTTGAATGAGTAGCCGGTCGGTACCACGAAGCTGCAAATGGCTTTCGGCGCGCCGTAGGCTTCCATCTTCTCGATCACCCGTGGCAACACGGTTTCCGAACTGGCGGTGGAGTAAGCCAGCACCAGTTCATCCTTGAAGATGCGCATCAGCTTGATCACCGAGAAGCCGAACAGGCGCGCGATGAGGCCCAGCACCACGAAGGCGAAGAACGCGATGGCGACGTAAACCAGGATCACCAGCTTGGCCAGCGGCAGCAGCGAGGCAAAGCCGAAGTTGGCCACGGTCACCGCGATCAGCGCGAACACGCCGATGGGCGCGTAGTTCATGATCATGTGAGTGACCTTGAACATGCTTTCCGAGACGCCCTGGAACATCTTCACCAGCGGCTCGCGCAGGTCCGCTTGCAGGCTCGACAGGCCGAGACCGAACAGCACGGAGAAGAAAATGATCGGCAGCATTTCGCCGCGGGCCATGGCGGCGAAGATGTTCGACGGGATCAGGTTGAGGATCGTCTCGATGAACGCGTGTTCATGCTGGACCTCGGCGGCGGTGGCCTGGTACTTGGAAATATCCACGGTACCCAACGTGCTCATGTCGATGCCGGCGCCCGGATGGAACACGTTGGCCAGGACCAGGCCCACCAGGATGGCAACGGTGGTGACGATTTCGAAATAGATGATGGTTTTCAGGCCGATGCGCCCGAGTTTCTTCGCGTCCCCGACGCCAGCGATACCGACGATCAGCGAGGAAATCACGATCGGGATCACGATCATCTTGATCAGCCGGATAAAGATATCGCCCGCTGGTTGCAGGACGTTGCTGATCCACCAGGCTTTTTCGGCACTGAAATGGTTGAGCAACGCACCGAGTGCAATGCCCAATACCAGACCAATGAGGATCTGCCAGGCGAGGCTAAGCTTTGCCTTCTTCATATCTTTACCCTTACTTGCGTTTGACTCGGGCAGATGCGGGGAACTGGAACGCGCGAGGCGAAAAAGTCTGTGGCATCTGCCCCCGTATAAGGTGCCCCGGAGCGCGTGTTTTCGGCTCTCTGGCAGGCGAAAAAAGGCGCAACTATTCCGATGCAAGACAACCACGTCTAATGCCGTAAACGCCTACCCTATGCCGAATCGGCATGAGCTTTTTTAGCTGAAAACGACGTCGCAATCGGTTCGAAGGCGACATTTCGGCATGACAAAGTGCCGTGAACCGGCCATTACAGCGAAGATTGGCTGTTTTTTGTACAGGGGCGAGGCTCGGTTATTTGGATAAATCCGACCAGTCATTGGAAAAAATCGCAGCAAAATCAACGGGATTTTTCTCGATGTACGGTCACGCGGAAACGCCGTTGAAGACCGAATAGGTCCCGGCGAGGGCAATAAAGGGAATGTAATAAAGGTTGAGCGGGAGCGTTAGGCCGATAGCGCTTCGCAAGTTCGCCGACCCTGTGGGTGACGAACCTGCGTTGCGGCTTCCTGACCCGGCCCTCGCGGAGGCACTCCTTGTACCCCTAGGTCACTCCGATCCTGTAGCAATCAGAACATCCCGGCCCCTTGGTCATGCGCCGACCGTCTTCGGGTGGCGCAAGAGAAGAAGCAAATCCTGCTTCTTTCTACGAACTCAGCAGTATCAGTACCAGTTCGGGTCTTTCTTGAGCTGTTCCATCAGCAGGTCCTGCATACCCTGGTCGGGTTTGCCGAGGAACCGGTACGTGGCGTGACGGGTCGGCGATTTGTCCGTCGGCAAGCCGGCGGGCACTTCGACCAACATCGCGTACGCATCTTCCTTGTCAAAACTGAAGGCAACGATCAGACGCTGGTTAAGGCAAGTGGCCTGGGATTCGCACAGCGGACCGACCAGGTACTTGTCCTTGTTTTCCGTGACAGCGTTCATCTGCTCGGCATCGCCGGACAGGTTCATCACCCATTCCGGCAGGCGTTCTTCCTTCTTCACCACGCCTTGCCAGGTTTCGCGGTACTGCGGATCAGCGTTCAACAACTCGTTGACCCGCGCCTGGCCATCATTGGCCGCCATCGCCATGGCACTGCCGCCCAGTAGCAGGGCGGCTGCCATCGTCTTGAACGAAACGCTCATGGTCAGCCCCGGCCGCGGCGGCCGAAGAAGAACGAAGCAATGAACATCACCAGGAATACGACAAAGAGAATCTTGGCGATACCCGTGGCGGTGCCGGCGATACCACCGAAGCCCAATACCGCGGCGATGATGGCAATGATCAGGAATGTGATAGCCCAGCTCAACATGGTGATTCTCCTTACACTTTTAATTAGAGGTGACGCCGTGTTGCATGAGTCGGTGCATGCGAGCACCGGTTTTAGTGCCTAGAACACCCAGCGTTCCTGACGGGGCATGTCGGTCACAGGCTGTGCCTGGTCGACGTCCATCATGCGCATGGGTTCGCTGTCAGCCGAGGTGCTACTGACAGCGCTGAAATGGGTTTGCACAGGGTGCTGAATCGACAGTGGCCGCGTTTCAGGCTGCTGGCTCTGTTCCCAGGCCACGAACTGTTGGCCGGCAATCAAGGTGATCAACAAAGCGAGCAAGGCAAACAGACCTTGCTGGATGTGCAGTGGGGACAGACGCAATTGGGCGGCACGTTGACGATTCATCCTGAAGCTCCTCCCACACTGGTGGTCTTGGAATTGTTGAGGCGTTGTGAGGATCACGCCGAGTTATCAGGACTATTGCAGCCTGCATGCCAGCTTTTTCAGATAAAAAAATCGTTTAAAAACAATAAGTTGTGAATGGTCTCGGTTTCATTGCAAGCGCATCCTGCACGATGGCTGCCGTGGGGCCGTGCGATTTGCACGATTAATTTGTAGGAAAACGAGATTTTTTGAATTGAAGTCGTGACGGGGATGTCAGAAAAGCAGACGGGAAAAGATAAAAAGCCGGTTTTTTACTAAAAAATTCAGCGAATTCAGGCTGTTGGCTTGTCTGTCAGCAGATAGCTCACCTGTTGTAGCCGGAATCAATCAGAATCAACCATGCAACTTGCCCGATTTATCCGACACTAATCACCATCATTCATTAAAGGAGCGTAGGAAACATGGAATCAGCCACTGAGCACCAAGGCCGCATTCTGCTGGTGGACGATGAGTCCGCCATCCTGCGTACTTTCCGTTACTGCCTCGAAGACGAGGGCTACAGCGTCGCCACCGCCAACAGCGCGGTCCAGGCCGAGGCGCTGTTGCAGCGTCAGGTTTTCGATTTGTGCTTCCTTGATTTGCGCCTGGGCGAGGACAACGGCCTCGATGTACTGGCGCAGATGCGCATTCAGGCGCCGTGGATGCGCGTGGTGATCGTCACCGCGCATTCGGCCGTGGACACCGCAGTAGACGCGATCCAGGCCGGCGCCGCCGATTACCTGGTCAAGCCGTGCAGCCCTGATCAATTGCGCCTGGCCACGGCCAAGCAATTGGAAGTGCGCCAGCTTTCGGCGCGGCTTGAAGCACTGGAAGGGGAAGTACGCAAACCCAAGGATGGCCTCGATTCCCACAGCCCGGCCATGAAAGTGGTGCTGGAAACCGCACGCCAAGTGGCGAGCACCGACGCCAACATCCTGATTCTCGGCGAGTCCGGCACCGGTAAAGGCGAATTGGCTCGAGCCATCCATGGCTGGAGCAAACGCGAGAAGAAATCCTGCGTCACCATCAACTGCCCGTCGCTCACCGCTGAATTGATGGAAAGCGAGTTGTTCGGTCACAGCCGCGGCGCCTTTACCGGTGCCAGCGAAAGCACCTTGGGCCGCGTCAACCAGGCCGATGGCGGCACCCTGTTTCTCGACGAGATCGGCGATTTTCCCCTGACGTTGCAACCCAAGTTGCTGCGCTTCATTCAGGACAAGGAATACGAGCGCGTCGGCGACCCGGTGACTCGCCGTGCCGATGTGCGGATTCTCGCGGCCACCAACCTCAATCTGGAAGACATGGTGCGCGACGGTCGTTTCCGGGAAGACCTGTTGTACCGCTTGAACGTCATCACCCTGCATCTACCGCCATTGCGCGAACGCAGCGAAGACATCCTGACCCTCGCCGATCGCTTTCTCGCACGCTTCGTCAAGGAATACGCGCGACCAGCCCGAGGCTTCAGCGATGAAGCCCGGGAGGCGCTGCTGGGCTATCGTTGGCCGGGCAACATCCGCGAACTGCGCAACGTGGTGGAGCGGGCGAGCATCATTTGCCCGCAGGAAAAAGTCGAAATCGCTCACTTGGGCATGGCCGAGCAACCGGCTAATAATTCGCCACGGGTCGGCGCCGCGCTGAGCCTGGACGAACTGGAGAAAGCCCACATTGGCGCGGTATTGGCCACGGCGGGAACCCTGGACCAGGCGGCGAAGATTCTGGGCATCGATGCCTCGACGCTGTACCGCAAACGCAAGCAGTACAACTTGTGAGCATCGTCCGATGAAATTGGCGATGAAGCTGCGTACAAGGCTGTTTCTCAGCATTTCCGCGCTGATTACTGTCGCCTTGCTCGGGTTGATGTTCGGGTTGGTCAGCGTGATGCAAATGGCGACGACCCAGGAAGTGCTGATCCGCAATAACTTCATTAATTTGGAGTTGGGCCTGAAGTTGCGCCAGTCCTTGGGCGATCAGTTGATCATCATGCTCAACGACAAGCCTGATCAGACCGCGCTCGAGGCGTCCAAAGCGCATTACCTGCAATTGTTGGACGAAGGGCTGGCGCATCAGGCGGCCGGCGATGGCACGCAATATGGCTTTGAGCGGGCCAAGGCCGATTACCTGAGTTTCCTCAAGGCCCTTGATGACACCCGTGAGCCGGGTCAAGGGATGGTCGGCAACGACGAGCTGACCGAGCGTTTCAACACCCTGCGCAATGGCCTGATCGCCGAGCACAAGCGCGCCCTCGAAAATATCAACGTGACCCAGAACCAATCCCGCGAGCGAGCCTTGCTGGTGGCGGGGTTGCTGGGGTTGGTCGGGCTGGCCGTGTTGATCATCGGCTTCATTACCGCCCATGCGATTGCCCGGCGTTTTGGCGAGCCCATCGAAGCGCTGGCGCGGGCGGCCGACCACATTGGCCAAGGCAATTTCGAAGTGACCTTGCCGATTTCCTCGGCGGTGGAACTGAATCAACTGACGCGCCGCTTCGGCATCATGGCCCAGGCGTTGCGCGAGCATCAGGCAACCAACGTCGACGAATTGCTGGCCGGCCAGCAGCGCTTGCAGTCGGTGCTCGACAGCATTGACGACGGCTTGTTGATGATCGATCGCCAAGGGCATCTGGAGCACCTTAACCCGGTGGCGCAACGGCAACTGGGCTGGGACGAGCCGCGGCTTGGCCAAGGGCTGGGCACGGCCATGGAACGGCCGGAGCTGGATGCGCAGCTGCAACTGGTGTTGCGTGGCGGCACCCTTGAGCGGGCGCCGGAAGATTTGAGCATCGAGGTCGACGGCGAATCACGCCTGCTGACTTACAGCCTGACGCCGGTCAGCCACACTCAGGGGCATATTCTCGGCGCGGTGATGGTGTTGCACGACGTCACCGAACAACGGGCGTTCGAGCGGGTCCGCAGTGAGTTTGTGTTGCGCGCCTCCCACGAATTGCGCACGCCGGTCACCGGTATGCACATGGCGTTCGGTCTGTTCCGCGAGCGGGCCAAATTTCCTCCGGATTCCCGTGAAGCGGACCTGCTGGACACGGTCAACGAGGAGATGCAGCGGCTGATGCAGTTGATCAACGACCTGCTGAATTTCTCGCGCTACCAGAACGGCTTGCAAAAACTCACCCTGGCGCCGTGCTCCATCGAGGATTTGCTTACTCAGGCACAAACGCGGTTTGCCGAAACCGCCGCAGAGCAGGGCATTGCGTTGCTGGTCGAGGTCCAGGGACCGCTGCCACGTTTGCAAGCGGACCAGGCGCAACTGGAGCGGGTGCTGGACAACCTGATCGACAACGCCTTGCGCCATACCAGCCGCGACGGGCATATCCGCCTGCAAGCGCGGCGGCATGGCGAGCGGGTGATCATCAGCGTCGAAGACAACGGCGAGGGCATTGCCTACGGCCAGCAAGGGCGGATCTTCGAACCCTTCGTCCAGGTCGGACGCAAGAAGGGCGGCGCCGGTCTCGGCTTGGCCCTGTGCAAGGAAATCGTGCAACTGCACGGTGGGCGGATGGGGGTTTATTCGCGACCGGGGCAGGGCACGCAGTTCTACATGGCGTTGGCGGTCTGAACCGCTGATTCAGGCTTCATCGTCCAGGCGCCGGCCCGCCAGTCGCCGGCCCCGCGTGATCAGTTCGATGAACTGCACGGCACTCAGGGCGTGGGCGAACAACCAGCCCTGGCCGAACTTCACGCCTTCGCTGCTGAGCAACGCCGCTTGTGATTCATGTTCGATGCCCTCGGCGATCACCTTCAATTGCAGGGCCTGGGCCATCTGAATAATGTACGGCGCCACGCCACTGCTGGCGGCGTCATGGCCCAACGCATCGATGAACGCCTTGTCGATTTTCAGGCAATCCACCGGCAGGGTTTGCAGGTAGGCCAGGCTGCAATAGCCGGTGCCGAAGTCGTCGATCAGCACTTGGTGGCCGACGTCACGCAAGGCTTGCAGGTTTTCCCGGGCCACCACCACGTCGATCAAGCCACGCTCCGTGACTTCAAAAGCGATCTGCCGCGCCGCCACCCGGTGCAGGGCCAGCAGCCGCGCCATGACCATGCCAATGCGCGGCACCATCACATCGCAGGCGGCCAGGTTGACCGAGATATAGAGTTGCGGGTTGGCGCGCAGTAGTTGACCGAGTTGCTCCAGCAGGCGTTGCAGCACGAAGTCGGTCATCTGGCGGATCTGGCCGGTGTTCTCGGCCATGGGGATAAACAGGTCGGGACTGGTCAACGTGCCGTCCGGCCTTCGCCAACGCAACAGGGCTTCGGCGCCGACGCAATGGCGGCTGTCGAGGTCGAAGATCGGTTGGTACAGCACCTGCAATTCACCCCGGCGAATCGCGCCGTGCAACTCCGCATCCAGGGACTGGCGTTGGCGCACCAGTAGAAACATGAGAAAGCCGATGATCGCGCCGAGCACCAGGCTGGCGGGCACCAGCCACCACCACCAGACGTCCGGGATGCTCAGGGTCGACCTCGGCGAGATCAGCACCAATTGGTATTCCGGGTTGCTAGTCGGCATGCGGTAGATCAGCCGGGTGGTGGTCACGTGCAGCGCATTTTTGGTTTCCGGCGGCCAGCCCTCGGTGGGCGGCCAGACTTGTGAGGCGCCCATCACCGGAATGGCGCGTTTACCGTGGTCAAGCACCACCAGCAGGCTGCTGCCGGGGGACAGGTCGACCATGTCGGTCAGGTGCCCGCGAGAAGTGGCGACCCGGAAATTGCCCCGCCCGAGCATCAGCGCCGCGCGGTTTTCATCCGGTTCGGTGGTGGTGTTGAGCCAGTAACTGTAGGTCGGGCCCTGAATGTCCGGCGCGCGCATTTCCGGCAACCCGGCCTGGATCGGGCGGTTGGAACAGAATCGCTGGCCGTCGAAATAAGCCGCTTCGTAGACGAAGCGATAGTTGAAGCCGACCTGCTGCAAGGTGGAAATCATGTCCTCGTTGCAGCCGCGCAAGGGCTGGGCCTGGAGGTCGTCGAGACTCTCGCGCAGTTGCCCGAAGAGTTGCTCCAGACGGGCGAGGAAACGCTCGCCCTGGGCATTCATTTCCCCGCTCTCATTTTGCTGGACCTGGTGAATGGCCAGGAACATGAAAGCCGCCATTAGCAGGCCCGCGCTCAGGACAGCCGCGAGCATCGCCAGAAACCAAGGGCGATAGAACCAGCTACGCAGCGTCTCTCGAGCGGCAGTCATCACGGGATATCCGAAGAATTACCAATGAGTTATAGCTGCTAATTGAGAATGTGCTGCGACCGTCGGGCGGGCGTCATTATTTTGTCTGATTCAGGGTTTGCAGGATCGCGGCACTTTCCGCATCTGGCGTACCGTCGAAGCGGGAAGGGCGGTAATGCATCTGAAACGCGGCGATCACATGGCGGGTGGCGACGTCGAGTTCGCCGGTCTGCGGGGTGGGGTAACCCAAGCGCGCCAGTTCGCTCTGGAACCAGCCGACGGTGGGCAATTGCGCGGCGAATTGGGTTTGATAATGGGCCACGGTCTGCGCATTGGGCCACAGCCCCAAGCCTGCCTCGGCCAGACGCTTCCAGGGGAACAACGGGCCCGGGTCGAGTTTGCGCAACGGGGCAATGTCGCTGTGGCCGATGATGGCGCGGGGGCTGATGCCATTACGCTGAATGATGTCCTTGAGCAGCACGATCAACGCTTGGGTCTGCGCCTCGCTGTAGGGATACCACAGGCGCCCGGCCGGGGTGTCGTGGAAGCCTGGGTTGACGATTTCGATGCCGATGGAACTGGAGTTCAACCAGGTCCGGCCTTGCCATTCGCTTTCCCCGGCATGCCAGGCGCGTTGGTTTTCATCCACCAGTTTGTAAATGGTCGCGGCGTTGTCGTCGCCAATCAGGTAATGGCTGCTGACCTCACCATGGGTCAACAAAGCCAGCGAGCGCTCCATGGAGGCGGAGGTGTAATGCACCACCACGAACTGGATGCGGCTGTCGTGATTGGCCGAAGGATGGCGAGTGTCAAAGCGCGGTCCGCTGGCGCACCCGGCCAGCAGGAATAACGAGACGATGAGGGCAAGGCATTTCATGGCAGAAGGCAGTACGCGCAGGACAATAATGCAACAGTGTAACGTACTGACTGTTTCACGGCCGGCTAAAACCGCGCTTTAAACAAAATGGAACAAATCCCCGTCAGCCGGCTTCCACCCGATTACGTCCGGCATTTTTCGCGCGGTAGAGCGCCTGATCGGCTCTTTTGAGCACCAGATCGCTGTGTTCGCCGGCCTTGAATGCGGTCAGTCCCATGGAAATGGTGATCGTCACCCGTTCACCCTTGAAGTGAAACGGACAGGCTTCAATCGCCGCGCGCAGGCTTTCCAGCAGCTTGAGACCGGCCGTAGGTGCGGTGCCGGGCAGGAGCACGACAAACTCTTCGCCGCCGAATCGGGCGATGAAGTCCGAATGGCGCAGCCGTTTGCGCAGCACCGTAGCGATGATCTTCAACACCTTGTCGCCGGCGAGGTGACCGTAGTTGTCGTTGATGCTTTTGAAGTGATCGAGGTCCAGCATCGCCAGCAGCAGGGTGTTGCCATGCTGCTGCCATTCGCCGATCTCGTGCTCTAGCCGTTCGCTCCAGGCGGCACGGTTGGGCAGGCCGGTCAGCGGATCGATCAGGGCTTTCTGCCGTTGTTCTTCCAAGTGCTCGCGGTAACCGAGGGCTTCTTGCTCCATGTGGGCGACCCGTTCCGCCAGGCCTTGCAAGCGAGCGGCGACTTCCTGTTCACGGTCATCCCGTTGCTTCTGGTGCTGGTCCATGGTGCCCAGCAATTCTTCCAGATGATTTTCCAGAACGTGTTTGAGGTCATCGAGATTCGCCGCGTCCTGCATGTTGCTGTGCAAATTGCCGACCTGCTCGCGGATCTGCGTATCCATTTCCCGGGCGGCTGAGCGGTTGTCCGCATGGCCTTCGCTGGCGGCTTGCAGATTGCTCTGGAACGATTCCAGACGTTCGTTGAGCTGTTGCAGGTAGGCTTCGAATTCGTGCTGGCCACTGTCGGTGATCGCCAGCATCAAGGTCGCCAGATCGTCGAGGATTGGTAGCAACTCATACCAGTTCAGGCCATTTTGCAGCCGATCCCGCATGGCCTCGGCTTGTGGGCGATGCCGTTCAGGCAGGGTCAGGTCGTCCAGCAGGCCCAGCAACGTGTCCTCGATATGCTTAGCCACCGAGCTGTAGGACGGCTCCGGCGAGTCGGGCAATGCGTAGAAAATGTCGTGCTCGGGCGACTCCGTTGCGACCACGGTGGGGGCTTGGTCGATCAGCGATGGCGGGGCGTCCGGGGCTTCAATCGGGACGATTTCGTCGGGGTTGAGGCCGAGCGGCATGACAGGCTCGGCGACTGGCGGCGCCGGCGTTACAGCGATCGGTTCCGGGCTATCGGCCGCGATAGGTTCGGCGATGGTTTGCGGCTGCGGCTCGATGACCGGCGGGACGAACGCCTGGACTTCAGCGGCCGGTGGTTCTGGCTCTGGACTGGACTCCTGCGGCGCGTGGATCGTCGAAACCGGCTCGACCGCTGTTGTTTCGTGGGCGGGCGCTGGGGCTGTTCGTTCGATGACCGTGGGGGCTTGGTGTTCATTCGCTGGCGTTGCAGCGGCTGGCGCAACCGGTGGCGGGGCGGCAGGGGTCGCCTGGCCGGTGACCTGCAACGGAGCGTCTTCGCCTTCTTTTCCACCGAACAAGCGTTGCAGCAGACCCGGACGGTGCGGTTCGGCCGGTGTTTCCAGCTGACTCAGGGCCTTGCCCTGCAAATTGCTCAGCTCGCTCAGCAACAGGGGCATCTCCCGGGCCTGGCTGACGCGACCGTCCAGTTGCTTGGCAAAATGCTTCAACGGCCGGGCGACTTCCCGGGGCAGTGGCAATTTCTGCAACTGGGTCACGAGGGCGTTGAGGGCGGAGCTGGTCTGGTTGACCCGGGTCTCGCGGCGCTGCTCTGAATCGAGCACGGCTTTTTCCAGGCGAGGCAGCAAGGCGGCCAGGCCGGCGTCCATGTCGTCGGTGCGCACCACTTCGCGCATTTCCTTCATGCATTGGTCGACGGCGCGGTCCGTGCCTTCGGCGGCCAGGGTGCTGCGCACCAACCCACGGCGCAACAGGTCGAGGCGTGCGTCCCATCGACGCTCAAGCTTTTCCTGTTGTTCGATGCTTTTGAGGTATTTCTCTTTCCAGCGCTGTGCGTCGTCGCTCATTCATGGGATCCGCGAGGGGCAGGACTCAACGCGGGGAATGCATCGGCCGTGAGCGAACCCGGCAGACGAATCTCTACCGCGACCGGCAGGTGATCGGAAATGGGTTGGGCCAGCACCTCGACCTTTTCCAGCGTCAGGGTCGGGCTGAGCAGAATGTGATCCAGGCAACGTTGCGGACGCCAGCTAGGGAAAGTCGCTTCGACTTGGGGCGCGAGCAGGCCGAGGTCGCGCAGGGGCGAGTTTTGCAGCAGGTCGCTGGCGTGGGTGTTCATGTCACCCATCAGCACCTGGTGCTTGTAGTCGCCGATCAGCTCGCGGATATACGCCAGCTGCATCGTTCGCGTCCTAGCGCCGAGGGCCAGGTGCATCATCACCACCACCAGCGCTTCCGGACCTTCGCCGAAGCGCACCAGGATGGCCCCACGGCCCTTGGGCCCCGGCAGCGGATGATCTTCGATCGCCCACGGCTTCAGGCGACTGAGTACGCCATTGCTGTGCTGGGCCAGGCGTCCGAGGTTGCGATTGAGTTGTTGATACCAGTAAGGAAAGGCCCCGAGCTGGGCCAGATGCTCGACCTGATTGACGTAGCCCGACCGCAGGCTGCCGCCGTCGGCTTCCTGCAAGGCGACCAAGTCGAAGTCGCCCAGCAAGTTGCCGATTTTTTGCAGGTTGTCGGCACGCCCGGTGTGCGGCAGCAAATGTTGCCAGCCCCGGGTCAGGTAGTGCCGATAGCGCTCGGTACTGATCCCGACCTGGATGTTGAAGCTGAGCAGGCGCAAACGGCTGTCGGCGGGCAAGCCCGTGGCGGCCAAATGATGTTCGTTGACCCGCGGCTCGTGCAGGCCAACGAGGCGTTCAGTTCCCCAGCGGCGCATGGCCCGGGCCGCGCTTAGTTAGCCGCCGTCTTGCCGGCCGCCCGCTCTTTGGCGATCAGATCGTCGGCCAGTTTCAAGGCTTGCTCGGCACCACCGGCAGAGCCGATATCGAAGCGGTACTTGCCGTTGACGATCATGGTTGGTACGCCAGTGATTTCATATTTCTTGGCCAATTCACGAGCCTTGACGATCTGGCCCTTGATAGCGAAGGAGTCGAAGGTGGCCAGGAACTTGTCTTTGTCGACGCCTTGCGTGGCGAGGAAGTCAGCCATCTCGTTCTTGTCGACCAGCTTCTTGTGTTCTTTCTGAATGGCGTTGAAGACCGCTGCGTGAACATTGTGTTCGACGCCCATGGCTTCGAGGGTCAGGAACAATTGGCCGTGAGCATCCCAAGGGCCGCCAAACATGGCCGGAATGCGCACGAAGTTGACGTCGGAAGGGAGTTTTTCGACCCATGGATTGATCACTGGCTCAAAGGCGTAGCAATGCGGGCAGCCGTACCAGAACAGCTCGACAACTTCGATCTTGCCAGGCACTGCGACAGGCACTGAGTTAGCCAATTCGACGTAAGGTGCTGCCGGTGCTTCGGCGGCCTGGGCGGTCATGCCAAACAGGCTGGCAGCGACGAGTGCGGCGCTGATGATCAGATTACGCATGCTTTACTCCTGGACAAATGGGGTCGCCTCGCGCGACCTGTTTTCAGACAGGTCATGGCGGGCTTGAGTTCTGTAGTGTAACGGCAGCGGCCACAAAAAAGGGCGGCCTGAGCCACCCTTTTTATACTTGCCGCGACAGATTAATGGAGCGTTAACGTGACAGGAGGTGTATCGCCTGTGCGCCGCCCGATCCGCCGCTCTTAGTGCAGGCCTTGAATGTAGCTGGACACCGCAGCGATGTCTTCGTCGCTCATGCGCTTGGCGATGCTCTGCATGGGTTTGGCGTCGCCATCGTTGGTGCGACCGCCTTCTTCCTTGCGGAAATCGGTCAGCTGCTTGGTCACGTACTGAGCGTGCTGGCCGCCCAGGTGCGGGAAGCCGGCCGCCGCGTTGCCCGCGCCGTTGGGGGCGTGGCAGCCCGTGCAGGCTGGCAGGCCCTTGGCCAGGTCACCACCGCGGAACAGTGCTTCACCGCGAGCCACGATCTTCGGATCGGCGGCGCCAACGCTGCCTTTCTGGCTGGCGAAGTAGGCGGCGATATCGGCCAGGTCCTGATCGCTCAGGTTGGTCAGCAGCCCGGTCATTTCCAGTACCGTGCGTTTGCCGGACTTGATGTCGTGCAGCTGCTTGTTCAGATAACGTTCGCCCTGACCTGCCAGTTTCGGAAAGTTAGGCGCCATGCTATTGCCATCCGGGCCATGACAGGCG
>Ga0247742_10000724_pt1 | contig 25468 bp, 17 predicted proteins | sample UWRJL208509C2_FD_180944 | JGI IMG/M metagenome (GOLD analysis project Ga0247742, IMG submission 180944) | Plant litter microbial communities from Arlington Agricultural Research Station in Wisconsin, United States - UWRJ-L208-509C-2 | ecosystem: Environmental > Terrestrial > Plant litter >... | reverse complement strand
AGTTCGCTCGCAAGCACCCGCACTCGATGGGCGAATGGAGCCAGGCTTCGCGCACCCACGTCTCGCACATGCACGCCGGCGACTTCTACCACGGCGAAAAGTCGATGACCCTCGACAAGGCACGCGACGTCAAGATGGAGCTGCAAACCACCTCCGGCAAAACCATCGTGCTCAAACCGAAGGTCTCGCTGAAGGCCGGCGAAATCATCGACAGCATGTTCATGAGCAAAAAAGCGCTGCTCGAGTTCTACGAGAAGGAACTGGACGACGCCTACAAGACCGGCGTGATGTTCTCGCTGCACGTCAAGGCGACCATGATGAAGGTGTCGCACCCGATCGTGTTCGGCCACTGCGTGCGCATCTTCTACAAGGAGGCGTTCGCCAAGCACGCCAAGCTGTTCGATGAACTGGGCGTCAACGTCAATAACGGCATGGCCAACCTGTACGAGAAAATCGAAACCCTGCCGGCATCGCAGAAGGACGAGATCCTCAAGGACCTGCACGCCTGCCACGAACACCGCCCTGAACTGGCGATGGTCGATTCGGCCAAGGGCATCACCAACTTCCACTCGCCGAACGACATCATCGTCGACGCGTCGATGCCAGCGATGATCCGCATCGGCGGCAAGATGTGGGGCGCCGACGGCCGTCCGAAGGACGTCAAGGCCGTGATGCCGGAGTCGACCTTCGCCCGCATCTACCAGGAAATGATCAACTTCTGCAAATGGCATGGCAACTTCGATCCGAAGACCATGGGCACCGTGCCGAACGTCGGGCTGATGGCGCAGCAAGCCGAGGAATACGGCTCGCACGACAAGACCTTCGAAGTGGCCGAAGGCGGCATCGCCAACATCGTCGACCTGGAGACCGGCGAAGTGCTGCTGTCGCAGACCGTCGAAGAAGGCGACATCTGGCGCATGTGCCAGGTCAAGGACGCGCCGATCCGCGACTGGGTCAAGCTGGCCGTCACCCGCGCCCGCAACTCCGGCATGCCTGCCGTGTTCTGGCTCGACCCGTACCGTCCGCACGAGAACGAAGTCATCAAGAAGGTCCAGACCTACCTCAAAGAGCACGACACCAAGGGCCTGGACATCCAGATCATGTCGCAAGTGCGCGCCATGCGCTACACGCTCGAGCGCGTCGCGCGCGGCCTGGACACCATCTCGGTGACCGGCAACATCCTGCGCGACTACCTGACCGACCTGTTCCCGATCCTGGAACTGGGCACCTCGGCCAAGATGCTGTCGATCGTGCCGCTGATGGCCGGTGGCGGCATGTACGAGACCGGTGCCGGCGGTTCGGCGCCTAAGCACGTCAAGCAGCTGGTCGAAGAGAACCACCTGCGCTGGGATTCGCTGGGCGAGTTCCTGGCGCTGGCCGTGTCGCTGGAAGACATGGGCATCAAGACCGGCAACGCCAAGGCCAAGATCCTGGCCAAGACGCTGGACGAAGCGACCGGCAAGCTGCTGGACAACAACCAGTCGCCATCGCCACGCACCGGCGAGCTGGACAATCGCGGCAGCCACTTCTACCTGTCGCTGTACTGGGCGCAGGCGCTGGCGGCCCAGTCGGACGACGCCGAACTGCAAGCCCACTTCGCGCCGCTGGCCAAAGTGTTGGCCGACAACGAAGGCAAGATCGTCGGCGAGCTGAAGGACGTGCAAGGCAAGGCGATGGACATCGGTGGTTACTACTACCCAGATCCAGCCAAGACCGAAGCGGTGATGCGTCCAAGCGCCAGCTTCAACGCGGCACTCGATTCGATCTGATCGTAATGTAGCGAGCAGCGCAAAGGCGGCCATTGGCCGCCTTTTTTACTTACGCCTTCCAAGGATTGATAAAGGAGACGCCAGCGGCGTCGTAGGCAGATGTGTCGCGTGACGCCACAGTGAATCCGCGCGAAGCGGCGATAGCGGCAATGTAGCCGTCAGGCCTTGGAAATCCCCGCCCAGCGGCTCTAGCCGCAACGGCAAGCTTGGCAAAGTGGTGCGCCGCTTCGGTATCAAACGGAAGCACACGATGCCTGAACATCGCCATCAGATCGTCAAACGCATGCGCCAACCTGTCCTTGCGCTTGCCCGTCGGCAGCACGCCAATACCAAACAGCAGTTCAGCCAACGTGACGCTGGACAGATACACTGTTTCAATAATTTGATCATTGAGCCAAGCCCGCACCGCCGGATGTTGGCTCGGCTTCATTGCCTCTGATATGACGTTGGTATCGAGAAGAATCATTTGAACCTCAGCGGCTCGACAGGCATCTTGTCTCTTAGTTGATCGAAGACTTCGAAGTCATCGTCCGTAAGACCTATCCTCGATCCCAACGCTGCAAGAGCATCTCCTAAGCGTTGACGCGATTCCGGCTTCACTGCGGCCGCAATAATTTCGCGGACTTCAGCTTCGGTGCTGCGCCCATGTTGCGCCGCACGCGCCTGCAATGCTACGTGCACATCATCAGGCAAATCACGCACTGTCAGCATCGCCATAGCATCACTCCATAAAAAAACGCCGTCGCTTGCATCCATCATAACTCATCGGATGCCAACTGCAAGGATGGAAAAGGCAAATTTTTACAGTGTAAGGTATAATTCAGCCTATGCCTATCAATACCCCGGAAAACCAGCGCCTGGCTCACTTGCTGGCGCGCGTCGCGCAGAAGGACCATGTGTCGTTCAAGCGGCTTTATGATCTGACCTGCTCCCGCCTGTACAGCGTCGCCATGCGCCTCGTGCAGCAGCCCGCCTTGGCCGACGCGGTGCTGCAAGACACCTACATCAGCGTCTGGGAGCGCGCCGGCAGCTATGCCTCCGCCTCGACCGCGCCGCTGGCCTGGCTGGTCGCCACCGTCCGCGAGCACGCCCTACGGCGCGACCGGCGCAATTAATTTACCGCCGCTGCGTCCAAATCGGGATCTGGCGCGTAAGTAGCCATAGACCCCGAAACCACCCTGATTTTGACCTATGGATACGCCCGACCGAAACACCCGGAGCGGCGGCGCGGCGGCGACGCGGGCGCTGTTGCTGGCCGCGCTGCTGGCGCCCGCCGTGCCCGCGCTGGCGCAGCGCGCGCTGCTGTCCCACGCCGAGCAGCCGGCCAAGCTGATCCGCAAGACCACCGTCTACGACGCCCCGGCCGGCGCCAGCCTGCAGCCCGGCGACATCGTCGAATCCGGCGCGCGCGGCCTGCAGATCGAGTGGCCCAACGGCGCGCTGATGGCGCTCGGGCCGTCCAGCAGCGTGCAGCTCGACGCCGCCGCCGGCGCGCCGTCGGTCAACCTGCTGCGCGGCTGGATCAAGGTCGCGGCCAACAAGCCCGCCAGCCGACTGACCGCCGCCGCCGGCCCGCTCGAAGTGCGCGCCGGCGGCGGCAGCGGCATCCTCCACCTGGCGGCGGACATGACCGAGCTGTTCGTCGAGCAAGGCACGCTGTCGGCCGTCGACAAGGACAAGGCCGCCGCGCCGCCGCTGCCGGTCAACCGCGAGCAGTACGCGCTGCGCCGCGGCGCGTTGCCGCTGCAGCTGATGCCCCGTGCGCCGAAGCTGTTCGTGTCGGGCATGCCGCGCGCCTTCTTCGACCCGCTGGTGCCCGTCGCCAACCGCGCCAAGGCCGCCGAGGCGGCGCCGCTGCGCGAGGTCGACGCCAGGGACCTGGCCGACTGGAACGACGTGCCGGCCATCGTCAACAAGCGCCTGGTGGCGCAGTTCGCGGCGCGGCTGGCCGACCCGGCCTTCGCCAAGGATGCCGAGACGCTGCTGAACAATAACGCCGATTGGCGCCAGGCCGTGCAAAACATCAAGAAGCGCAACACCATCACCAATTACCTGTTCTGATCCATGAAAAAATTTTCCCTTGCCGCCAAGTTCAACCTGGTGTTCCTCGCCGTGGCGGTGGTCGGCTTCGCCGCGTCCAGCGTCGTCACCAACGCCCTGTTGGTCAGCAACGCCCGCGAGGAAACGCTGCAAAACGCCCGCCTGCTGATGCAGGCCTCGTCGGCGGCCGGCAAATACACGTCGGCCCACATCGTGCCGCTGCTCGACAACCGCATGAAATTCGAATTCCTGCCGGAAGCCGTGCCGACCTTCGCCGCCATCGAGCACCTCAACGAGCTGCTCAAGTCGTATCCTGATTACAGCTACAAGCAGGCCACGCTGAACCCGACCAATCCGCGCAACCGCGCCAACGCCTGGGAGGCGCCGCTGGTGCAGCGCCTGCGCGCCAGCCCGTCCACGCCGGAACTGGTCGGCGAACGCAACACGCCAGGCGGCCCGGCGCTGTACATCGCGCGGCCGATCACCATCACCAACGCCGCCTGCCTGGCCTGCCACAGCACGCCGGACGCCGCGCCCAAGACCATGACCGATATCTACGGCGCGGCCAACGGCTTCGGCTGGAAGCTCAACGAGACCGTCGGCGCCCAGGTGGTGTCGGTGCCGATGACGGTGCCGCTGCAGCGCGCCAACACCCTGCTGCGCACCTACATGTGGTCGCTGCTGGGCATCTTCGCCTTCCTGTTCGTCGCGCTCAACGTCACTGTGCACCTGTTCGTGACGCGCCGCATCAGCACGCTGACGCGCATCGCCGACGATGTCAGCCTGGGCCGCTTCGACGCCGCCGCCTTCGACACCCGCGACGGCGACGAGCTGGCGCAGCTGGCGCAATCGTTCGACCGCATGCGCACCAGCCTGGCCAGCGCGATGAAGATGCTCGATGACTGACGCCGGCACGCCCACCCACATCGGCAAGTACCGGCTCGACGGCCTGCTGGGCAAGGGGGCGATGGGCGTGGTCTATCGCGCGCTCGATCCGCTGATCGAACGCACGGTGGCGCTGAAGACGGTGCGCCGCGACCTCGGCGACGACGAGCAGGCGCGCGAGATCGTCGAACGCTTCCGCAAGGAGGCGCAGGCGGCCGGGCGGCTGATGCATCCCAACATCGTCGCGGTGCATGAGTATGGCGAGAGCGACGACATCGCCTACATCGCGATGGAGTTCGTCGACGGCACGCCGTTGTCGGCGCTGATCGGCGAGCGGCCCTGCGCCTTGCCGCAGGCGCTGGAGTGGTTCAGCGACCTGCTGGCGGCGCTCGACTATTCGCACCAGCGCGGCGTGGTGCATCGCGATATCAAGCCGGCCAACCTGCTGGTCACGCGCGACGGGCGCATCAAGATCAGCGATTTCGGCATTGCCCGCATCGAGTCGTCGACGCTGACGCAAACCGGCGCCATGCTGGGCACGCCGAGCTATATGTCGCCGGAACAGTTTCGCGGCGAGGCGATCGACGGCCGCAGCGACTTGTTCTCGGCCGGCGTCGTGCTGTATCAGCTGCTGACGGGGCAGCGGCCGTTTTCGGGGTCGGCGGCGACGGTGATGCAGCAGGTGCTCAACCACACGCCGTCGCAGCCGTCGCAGCTCAACGCCACGCTGCCGCAGGGGTTCGACGCGGTGATCATGCAGGCGCTGGCCAAGGATCCGCGACAACGGCACGCCACCGCGCGCGCCTTCCAGCAGGCGCTGAACGCGGTGCTGCGCGACGGGACCAACGCGGGAGCCGTCATCGCCGCTGCGGCGCCGGAACAGGAACAGGACAGCGACGCCACAATCTTGGCCGCGCCGGCGTCGCTTCAAGCGCTGGCGTCGCAGCCGGGCTGGGCGGACCGATCGCGCGGCGGAACGGGCACCGGCACCGGCAACCAGCCCGCCTGGCTGCAAGCGATGCTGCCGTCACTGGAAAGCCTGCTGACGCGCCAGATCGGCCCGATGGCCAAGCTGCTGCTGCGTAAAATCGCCGCCTCCTCGCCCGACTTCGACAGCCTCAGCCGACAATTGTTGGAGCACATACCATCGCCGGCCGCAAAGACCCTGTTCGGGCAGCAACTGGCGGAGATCGGGGCCGACTACCTGCCCGCCACCGCCACCAAAGCCGGCGGCACGCATCACAGCATGACCGGCCCGGCGCCGGCAGCTGCGCAAACAACAGCGACGTTGCCGCCGTCCGCGCTGCAACCGGCCGCAGCGTCGCCCGCGCCTGAGCCGTCCCCAGCGCCATTGACGACGGAATTCGCCACAGCGGTCACGCCGGTGTTGGCGGCAGCCATCGGCCCGATCGCCACCATCGTGATCAAACGCGCGACGCGCCAGGCCGACAACCGGGACGACTTCATCGCCCTGCTGGCGACGCACATCGACGCCCCGGCCGCACGCAAGCGCTTTTTGCAATCCGCCGCACAGATCGATTGACTGCTCAATGCCTGGCGGCGTGCGCCACCTCGCCCAGCGCCTTCCAGTACTTCCAGGCCGGCGAATCGCGGCTGGCGCATCTTGCATTGATTTTGGCGCGATCCGCTGTCGACGACGCATGACGGCGAGCCGATAATTCCACGCTTACATCTCAAGGATCGCATCATGCTCAACATCGACAAAACAAAACCTGTGCTGGTGACCGGCGCCACCGGCTACGTCGCCGGCTGGATCGTCAAACGGCTGCTGGAGGAAGGTGTCACCGTGCATGCCACCGTGCGAAATCCCGCTGATGCGGCAAAACTCGCCCACCTGAACCGCCTGGCGGCGGAACTGCCGGGCACCATCCACTACTTCAAGGCGGACCTGCTGGACCAGGGCGCCTATGCGCAAGCGATGCGCGGCTGCGCCATCGTGTTCCATACCGCCTCCCCGTTCAAGCTCGACATCGCCGATCCGCAAAAAGACCTGGTCGACCCGGCCGTGCTGGGCACCCGCAACGTCCTGCAGACGGCCAACCGCACCGACTCGGTCCGGCGCGTCGTCCTCACCAGCAGCTGCGCGGCGATTTATGGCGACTGCGCCGACGTCGAGGACACCGCCGGCAAGGTGCTCACCGAAGACGTCTGGAACACCAGTTCATCGCTGAGCCATGTGCCCTATTCGTACTCGAAGACGGTCGCCGAGCGCGCGGCGTGGGACATCGTCAAACAACAGGACCGCTGGGATCTGGTGGTCGTCAACCCCAGCCTGGTGCTCGGTCCCGGCCTGAATCCGGAGGCCACTTCCGAGAGCTTCAACCTGTTGCGCCAGCTGGGCGACGGCCGCATGAAATCGGGCATGCCCGACATCGGTTGCGGCGCCGTCGACGTGCGCGATGTCGCCGAAGCGCACCTGCGCGCCGCCTACCTGCCCGGCGCCAGAGGGCGCCACATCATTTCGGGCCACGACACCTCGCTGCCCGGGCTGGCGGAGATGCTGCGGCTGAAATACGCGGCCTATCCGGTGCCGCGCCGGATTCTACCAAAATGGCTGCTGTGGCTGGTCGCCCCGCTGGCCGACAAAAACACCACGCGCAAGTTCATCGCCCGCAATGTTGGCTATACTTGGCGAGCCGATAACAGCAAAAGCCGCCGGGAACTCAAGATGTCCTATCGTCCGCTGCAGTTGACGCTCCAGGAGATGTTCCAGCAAATGGTCGACAGCAATCAGATTCCGCGACATTAAAGCAATGAAACGAGCCAGCGAATTTGCCGTCCAGCCGTCATGGCGCCTGCTGTTGTGTGATATGGGGCTTAACCCTGATCACCTGCTGCGGTCGGCGCAACTGCCGGCCGATCTGTTCTCGCGCAACGGCGGCAGCGTCACGGCGGCCCAGTATTTCCGGCTGTGGCAGGCCATGGAGGATTGCGCCGGCGCAGAGTCCTTGCCGCTGCTGCTCGGACAATCCGTATCGAGCGAGGCCTTCGACCCGCCGATCTTTGCCTGCCTGTGCAGCCCGAACCTGAGCGTCGCCATGCAGCGCCTGTCGCTGTATAAACGACTGGTCGGCCCGATCGCGCTGACGGTCGATGCGCAGGCGTCCGGCTGTGCGATCACGCTGGAATGCTACGGCAACGAAGGCGCCATCCCGAAAAGCCTGGCGCTGACAGAGCTGGTTTTCCTCACCCAGCTGATCAGGCTGGGAGCCCGGCAACTCCTGGTGCCGACCGAAGTGGCGCTGCCCGATCCCCCGGCAGACCTGGCGGAGTACACCGCCTACTTCGGCGTGACGCCGCTAAGAAGGCCGCAGATACGACTGGTCTTTTCACCCGAGGATGGCGTCCGCCCGTTTCTCACCGCGAACGACGCGATGTGGGCATATTTCGAGCCCGGCCTGGGCAAGCGGCTGTCCAGTCTGGATACCGCCGCCACCATGAGCGACCGGGTGCGGGCCGCCTTGATGGAAGGCCTGCCCGCGGGCCGGTATTCGGTCGAGGACATCGGCAAATCACTGGCGCTGAGCACGCGCACCTTGCAGCGGCAGTTGCGCGAGGAAGCCACGACGTTTACCGACCTGTTGAATGCAACCCGGCGGCAGCTGGCGCAGCATTATCTGAGCACCTCCAGCGTTTCCCATGGCGAGATCGCCTTCCTGCTCGGCTTCCAGGAAGTCAATTCCTTCCTCCGCGCCTTCAAGGATTGGACCGGCATCACGCCCGGCACTTACCGGCAAGAGATCGCGTTGAAACGCTGATGGCGCATGCGATGTTCAACAACGAGCGCTTGCTTGCGCTGCTGAAGCGGATCGCGCAGCGCGATCACCACGCGTTCAAGCAACTATACGACGCCACCAGCGCGTACTTATACGGTGTCGCGATACGCCTGGTCCAACGGCGCGACCTGGCCGACATTATTTTGCAAGACACGTTTATCACGGTCTGGGAGCAGACCGGTCGCCGGCCGGTCGCGCCAACCATGCCCATGACCTGGCTGGCCAGGATGGTGCGCAAGAAATCGCTCGATTATTTGCACCTCTCGGCCAGCATGGCGCAATACGCCTCCGGCGACGGCAACGTCGCGCACACCATCAGCGATGGCGCCACCCGGGGCGATCCCTCGGTCCAGAACACTGCCCGTCCCTCCAGCGCATCGGCGCATCGCGGTGCGCGGTCCGGCGCCAATGCCGCCAGCGTCGCATCCATCTGCTCCAGCGAAAACCCATCGACCAGGCTGCCCAGCGCCGATTGCTCCAGCGCGTCGAACCAGGAGGCGCCGCGCTCGAATAATTCAGGCAGCATCTCACCGCCGTCCGCCATCACGCCGGCCAGCGTCAGCGGAAAATAGCGGCCGACGCGATCGACGCTGGGAATCATCACCCCGGCCACGGCCTCGTCGCCGCACAAGCCGGCGGCGATGGCGAAGTGCCAGATCGGACTGCTCAGATACACCTCCAGCCAACGCAGCCCCAACTGCTGCCGGCTGTGCTGCAAGCCCGCCTGCAGCCAGCCGTCCCAGCCGAGCACGAAGCCTGGCGACAGGCGCCGGGCGACGAAATCGCCGTGCGTGAGCACCTTGCCGAAATAACCGTTCATAAAGCGGCCGGGCAGCGGAACTGCTCCAGCGCATCGCGGCGGAAGGGATTGATGACGCTGCTGGCGGTCAGCTCGTAGACGGCCTTGCGCCCGTCGAAATCGAAGGTCAAGCGGAAGCGCTCGCCCTGGATGGTTTCCAGCGCGCCGCGATCGACCATGCGCAGCCACGCCCACGGCCCTTCGGTGCGCAGGTCGGAGCGCAGCGCCGGCGACGCCTCGAAGCGCACCTGCCCATTGCCTTTGCCGCTAGGCAGCAGCATCGGCGCCGAGCGCGGCGCCTGTCCGGCCTGGAACGCCAGCGGCTGGCCGTCGATCTCCAGCGTCAGCTGCGAGAACGCCGGGTCGATGTTGGCCACTTTCAGATCGAAGCGCAGCGACGGCTGGCGGCCGCCGGCGCCGAAGAACATGTCGCGCAGCCGTGCGCCGCGCTGGAACTGGTCCAGCGCCTCCTGCGACACGCCGGCCGGACCGGCCGTGCTGCGCCAGCGCCACTGGCCGCCGCTCATGTCGACGAAGGCGGCCAGGTTCTTGCTGAAGAAATCGTCCATCAGGCCGCCGGGGCCGAAGAACTTGCCGAAGTCGTCGGCCGTCGCGTCGCGCGCGCTGGTGCGCGACAGCGGATAGCGGCCGGCGATGGCGTCGCGGCAGAACGGCGCGCCGCTGCCGGCCCACAAGGCGTTCAGGCGGGCGCGCTCGCTGCCCAAGGCCAGGCCGTTGCCGCCGTTGTCGATGTTTTGCAGCAGCGTCGACAGCGGCGCCGGCTGGCCTTCGCCGCCGCGCTTCAGGCGCACCAGCGCGTCGCCCGACGGCGCCGGCGTGCCGCTGCGGCGCGCGCTCTCGGCCGCGTCGAAATACAGCGCCACATCCTTGAGCAGGGCCAGCGTCTGATCCAGCGGCGTCGGCGCGGCGCCCCCGGCCAGCTTGTGCAGCGCCGCGAAGTGCTGGTCCACCGGATGCAGCGGCGCCGCCGCCGGCGCAAGCTCTTCGGCCGAGCCCAGCGCCGATTCCAGCTGGCGGCGCGCCGCGTTCAGCTTGTCGCGCACCAGCTTGTCCACCGCGCCCTGTGCACCGGCCGTCTTGACGCCCTCCAGCGTGGTCTCGCGCGCGGCCGCCTGCAGCAGGGCGCGCAGCGGCGAATCGGCGCCGGCCAGCGCATTGGTGACGCGCGCCGCCTGGTCCAGGCTGCCCAGCGGCACCAGCCGCACGTCGGCCAGGAAGCCGTCCCACTGGCGGATGTAGTCGGCGAAATACAGCTGCATCACCGCCGCCTTCATCTGCTCGATGCCGCCGAGGCCGGCCGCCGATTCCTGGCGGTCCAGCACCCACTGGTCCTTGGCCACGTCGGCCACCGCCTGGCCGCTCTGGTCGGCCAGCTTGCGGTAGCCGGCCACGCTGTAGACGCCGCTCACGCCGCGCGACAACGGCGCGCCGCTGGCGCGCGCGAACACGCCGGAGCCGTCGCGCCCCAGCGCGCCGTTGATGCTGAACTCGGGCAGCCGCGCCGCCGACGCCACCCGCTTGAGGCGGTTGTAGATGCGCTCGGGCAGCGGCATGCCGGCCAGCGTCAGGCGCACCTGCGCCACCAGCGCGGCGTCGAGCTGCACCGGCTCGGCGTCTTCGTCCTCCAGCAGGGCGGCGGCATGCGCCAGCAACTGGCGGCGCTGCGTCTCGTTGGCTTCCGGCAGGCTGCGGCGCCAGTCGAACTCGACCCACGCCTGCACCGAGGCGGCGTCGAAGTATTTGCGCTGGCCCAGCATCAGGTAGACGCGCAGCGTTTCATACAGGAAGTCCTGGTTGTTGGCGTCGCCACGGCGCAGCGCATGCTCCATATTCGACACGATGCGCGGCAACAGCGTGCTGCGCAGCATGCGGCGATAGGCGGTGACGGCGCCGTCGCCCAGCTTCTCGCCCTGGTACAAGCTCATGCGGCTGAGCAGGGGCACGCCGTCGTCGCGCTCGGCGTAACCGGCAGGCAAGGCCCGCGCCGCGTTGAGCAGCGGCAAGGCGCCCAGCACGTTGCCGCTGGATGGCGTCGCGGCGGCCAGTTGCGCCAGCTCGGTCGCGGCGGCCGACGAACGCGCCACCAGCTCGCGGTTGCGGCCGTAGCTGACGGTCAAGGCCAGCGCCAACAGCAAGGCCAGCAGGCCGGCGCCGGCCAGCGCGCCCCACTCCATCAGCTGGCGGCGCCGCTCGGCGCCGCGGTTGACGCCGGCCAGTCCGGCCTCCTTGAAGATCACCTCGCGCAGCAGCCGCGTGATGAAGTAGCTGCGGCCCGCACCCGCGCCCGCCGGCAGCACCTTGCGGCCCAGGCCGAAGGACGCGGCCAGCGACGCCATCACGCGGTCGATCGGGCTGCCCTCCTGCGTGCCGCTGGTGAAGTAGACGCCGCGCAGCAGCGCCGGCTGTTCGTAGCGGTTGGGCTCGAACACGGTGTGGAGGAAACGTCCCAGCACGTCGCCGATGCCGGCGAACTGCTGCGGGAAGCTGTACAGCAAGGCGCGCCGTTGCAGGTCGCGCTCCTGGTGCATGCGCTCCAGCACGCGCGATTGCAGCTGCCGCTCCAGCGCCTCGAACTCGGCCGGGAAGCTGGCCAGCGCCGCCTCCGGCGTGCCGTCGGCCGGCAGCGGGAAGGTCATGCCCCACACCTGCGAACGCTCCTCGCGGCCGAAGGGTTCGAAGAACTCGGCGAAGCCGGCCAGCAAGTCGCTCTTGGTGACGATTACGTACACCGGGAACGCCAGGCCCAGCTGCTCATGCAGCTCGTGGATGCGGGCGCGGATCGCCTGCGCTTGCGCCTGGCGGCCCGCCTCGCCCTGCTGCAGCAGGTCGGCGACGCTGATGGCAACGATGACGCCGTTGACCGGACGGCGGCGGCGGTGTTTTTTCAACAGGCCGAGGAAGCCGGTCCAGGCCGCCTTGTCGACTTCGGTGTAACTGTCCTGCGTGGTGTAGCGGCCGGCGGTGTCGAGCAGCACCGCCTCGTCGGTGAACCACCAGTCGCAATTGCGGGTGCCGCCGACGCCGCCGATGGCGCCCGCGCCCAGCGCGTCGGCCAGCGGGAATTGCAGGCCCGAGTGCGTCAGCGCCGTGGTCTTGCCGCTGCCGGGCGCGCCGACGAACATATACCACGGCAACTGGTACAGGTATTGGCCGCTCATCTTCCAGCCGGGATTGGCCTTGCGCAGCACCGCCATCGCGGCGCGCATGCGTTCGCCCAGCACGGCGACCTCGGCGGCCGATTCGGCCGCGCCGGGAACGGGCGCCGCGTTGGCAGCGGCCACGCCGGCGGCCAGCCTGCCTTCGCTGCGGCGCGCGCGCCACACGCGCCAGCCGTAGCAGGCGGCGGCCAGCAGCAGCACCAGGCAGATCAGCGTCCAGCGGGCGCCGGCCGAGGCCAGCGGCTCCTTGCCGTCGAAGGCCAGCAGCGGGCCTTCAAACCAGATCAGCAGGGCCAGCAACAGCAGGCCGATCGCGGACAATACCCAAGGCTTCAACAGCGAGCTTAATAATCGTTTCATGGCGTTCTCTTTTTATTGCGGCTGCGGAGGCGTCAGCACGACGATGTCGACGCGGCGGTTGCGGGCGCGGTTGACCGCGCTGTCGTTCGGCGCGACCGGTTCGGTTTCGCCGCGGCCTTCGCTGGTGTAGCGGGTCGGCGGACCGGAGCGTTCGGCCAGCAAGGCGGCCACGGTGCGGGCGCGCGCCTTCGACAGGTCGAAGTTCGACGGCAGCCGCGCCGACAGCGCCGGCTGGGTGTTGTCGGTGTGGCCGATGACGAGGACTTTGCCCGGCACGGTTTTAAGCGCGTCGCCGATGCGCAGCAGCACCGGCTCCAGCTTGCGCGCCACCTCGGCGCTGCCGGAGGCGAACACGCCGTCGCCGCGCAGCGTGACGGTGGAGCGGTCGGCCGTTTCGGTGACGCTGACCAGGCCCTCGGCGATCTCCGGCGCGAGGAAGCCGGCCACACGCACCGGCGCCGGCCCGGGCGGCGGTGCGACGGCGGTGCGCGGCGGCGGCGTCACGCGCAGCGCGCCGAGCTGGGCGTAGACCGGATCGGAGCCGCGGTTCAGCAGCCAGCTGTAGCTCAGCTGCAGCACCAGCAGCACCACGCCGGCGCCGGCCGCCAGCACCCACAGCGGCACCCGCCGCAGCATCGAGCGTTGCGGCTCCGGCGTGCCGCGCCAGCGCGGCGACAGCTCTTGCTCGCGCATGCCGCGCTGTTGCTGGATCATCAGCAGCAGGCGTTGGCGCAGCGTCGCCAGTTGTTCAAAGCCTCGCTCGAGCACGCGGTAGCGTCCTTCCAGCCCGAGCGACAGGCACAGGTACATCAATTCCAGCAGGTCGAGATTGGCGCGCGGATCCTGGCTCAGGCGCTGCAGGATCAGGAAGAATTTCTCGCCGCCCCAGGCCTCGTTGTGGAACGCGACCAGCAGGCTGCGGCTGTTCCAGACGCCGCCGCCCCACGGCGTGCTGGAGATGGTCTCGTCGAGGAAGGTGCACAGCGCGTAGCGGGCGGCGGCCACGGTTTCGGCGTCGGCATGGCCGGCGCGGGCGGCCGTCTCGAAGGCGCGCATTTCCAGCGTCAGGCGTTCGCGCAGCACTTCCATGTCCGGCGGCGTGGTGACGAAGCGCAGCGGCACCACCAGGTCGAGCATGGCGTTGGCGGCGCGCACCAGCGGATTGAGGCCGGCGCCGTGCAGCGCGACCGCGCCGCCGGCCTGCGCGCGCCAGCTTGCGGCCTGCTCCGCCAGCGCCTGTTGCTGTTGCAGCGACGGCGGCGGCGATTGCGCTGGTTGCGGCGGGCGTCGCCCGCCCGGCGTCGGGATCAGGATGGTGCGGTCGGGGTCTTGGCCGTCTTCAAAGACATTCATGTTCAGGCGCCCTTCCTGATCGCCCAGAACTGCATCTGCAGTCCGGGGAACTCGCCCGCGATGTGCATGGCGAAGCCGGCCGAGTTGCTCAGCTGCTGCCAGTACTCGCTGTTGCGGTCAAGCTCGAAATAGGTATAGCCGGCCAGGAACGGCAACTGGCGCGGCGCCACCGGCAGCGGCCGCAGCGCGATGCCGGGCAGCTGCAGGTTGACCAGGTCGCGGATCTTTTCCACCGAGCCGATCTTGACCTGCGGCGGGAAGCCGGCGCGCACCGCTTCCGGCGGCATGCTGGCGTTCACCGCCAGCACGAAGCTGGCGGCGCGCAGCAGCGACTGGTCCGGCAGCACCGCGACGCGAATGCCGAACTGGCGCTCTTCGAGCGGAATCGCCACCGCGTGCGGGTCCATCACCGCCGACAGCGAGCGGCGCAGGTCCAGCATCAGCGGCGCGAAGCTCTCGGCCAGCGCGTCGTGGCGGTAGCTCGGATAGTGCGCGGCGCGCTTGTCGGGGCGGGTGAAGGTGGCCAGCTCGCCGGCCAGCTGGCATAGCTCGCGGTACAGCGTTTCGGGATGCAGTCCGGTCATCGCGGCCAGGTGCGCCACCAGCGGCTGGCTGCGGTTGAGCAGTTGCAGCAGCAGGAAATCGGCGATCTCGGCGGCGCCGGCGCTGCCCGGCTGGGCCAGTCGCGCGGCCAGCGCTTCGCCGCGCTGGCGCAGCAGGCCGAGCAGTTCGTCGATGAAGCCGCCCAGCGCCGGCGCGGCGCGCACTTCCAGCACCGGCGGGCAATACGCCGGATCGAGCACCACCCGGTTGTCGGCGCGGCGCTCGACGATGCGCGCCACGCCCAGCGTGGCGTAGGCATCGGCGACGTCGCGCTCCAGCGCCAGGCGCACGCGCAGCTTGCCCACGCTCATCAGCGCACTGTTGTCGAGGCCGTTGCTGTCCCAGGCTTCGTACTCGGCGCTGCGGTGGCGCGCGAAGTTGTCGTGGCCGGGGCGGTCGTCGACTTCGGCCACGCCGTGACGGCGCGTCGGCAGCGCCAGCACCACCGTGACGTCGCGCACGTCGGCGGGAATGTCGAGCGGCAGCGGCATGTCTTCCTCGGTCGGCGAGCCGACCGGGGTGCCGTCCGGCAGCACGGCGCTGAACGAGCGCAGCGCCAGCTTGCCCAAGGCCAGCTGTTGCTGGTCGATTTCCAGCCGCGACACGCCCCAGGCGTAAGGCCGCAGCGCGCCGACGCGCGCTTCCAGTTGGGTTTGCAGATAACGGTCATGCTGCTGAAGGTGCTGGGGCTGCAACAGCATGCCCTCGGACCAGACTACTTTACTATTCCACGACATGGCGGACTCACTGTGTTAGGTGTTGAGATTGGATGGGCGTCCGCCGCGCAGGCGCTCGACCTGCTGCTCGTAGGCGCCGGAGAATTTTTCGCCGAACAGGCGTTGCAGGTCCTCGTCGGCGTCGCGCGCCAGGTCGCCGTACAGCTCGACCAGGCGGTCCCACATGCGCGCCTTGCGGCTGGCCGGCAGCAGTTTGTCGAGCCGGCCGGGTTCGGCCAGGCGCTGCTCGATGCGCGCAGGGTCGAAGCGCTGCACCACGGCAGCCAGCGCGGCGCGCATGCCGGCGATCACGGCCAGTTCGTGGGCCTTGAGGTCGTCGAAGGCGCCGTCGATGGCTGGCAGCGGCGGCAAGTAGCCGGGGATCTGGGCGCTCAGCATCTGGGTCAGCGCGCTGTCGGCGTCCGGGAAAAATTTCAGCGGGTTGTTGGCGCGGGGGGCGATCATGGTCATGTCGATGTGGCTTTCGCGCTTGGTCAGCGCGCGGGCCATCAGGACGTCCATGGTGCCGGCGGTGGCGGCGCGCAGCATTTCGCCGACCAGGCGGGCCAGTTGTTCGGGCGAATGGCTGGAACGCAGTTGCGGCAGGCCCAGGCCGTCCAACAGCGCTTGCAGGATCGCATCGCCGCCGCCCGGAGCCGTCGCAGGCGCCGGCGACGGTTGCGGCGGCGATGGCGGCGGCGGAGGCGACAGCAGTTGCGATAGCGATGACGGCGGTTGCGGCGACGACGGTTCCGCCGGCAGCGCCTGTACGGCTGGCGAAGCGGCAGGCGCTGGCGACCGCAAGTCCGCCAGCGGATCATAATCCGCCGGAATCGCGATGAACGCCGGCGGCGGCGCGAACGCCTGCAGCTCGGGCGCCACATGATCGTGTTCGGCCGCGCGCGCCGGAGATGCGCTCGGGGTCACGCTGCCAAACAGGTTCAGGCCCAGCGGATCGGCCAGCGCGTCGCTGCTGTCCGGTGCGGCGGCGCCATCGAGAATGCGCGCGCCGGCCAGCACATCGAGCGGCAATGCACTCGCTGCCGGTGGCGCCGGCGGCGGCAGCAATGGCTCGAATGGCGGCAACGGCGTCGGCACCGGAGCCGGTGGCGGCTCGAACAACGGCAGCGGCGGCGCCGAAGGCACAGGCACAGGCACGGGCGCGGGCGCCAGCATCGTCGCATCGGCCGCCACGGGCGCGGCGGCCGGCGCTTCCAGCGTAGCCTGCAGCACGTAGTCGCCGATCACGATGCGGTCGCCGTCGCCCAGCGCGGTCTCGGCGCCCGGGCCCAGCGGCCGGTCGTTGACGATGCTCGGGTTGCTGCCGGCGTCGGTCAGCACATACCGCCCATCGCGCCAGGTCACGCTAGCGTGACTACGGGAAATATATTTGCTCGGATCATCCAGCACCAGCTGGTTGCCCGGCGCCCGCCCCACCATGCCGCCCTCGGCGCCGAACGTGGCGTGCAGCGGCGCGGCCGGCGGCTGGTTGCGGTAGCTTTCCACGCGCAGTATCAGTTGCATCATATCGAATCCTTATTTCTTACCATCGTCGGCCTCTTGCGGCGCGACCGGCGGCGCCAGCGGCGGCACGGTCGCCGCCAGCACGGCCGCGTTCACCACGGTCGACGCGGACGGCATCGGCAGCGGCATCGTTGATCCGACGATCACCGCCGGCCCGATGCTCAGGAACGCGGCCCCCGCCTTCAGCGTGATATTGGCGCCTGCCTCGATCACCACATTCATGCCGGCCTTGATATGCACCGTCTCGCCGGCGTACAGCGCCGACTTCAGACCGCCCTTGACAACCATGTTCATGGCCGCCTCGTGCGAAGCCGAACCGCCCGCATCCTCCCTGCGGTCGCCGCCGACCTTCAGATGACGATCGCCGCCGACCTGCTCGTAGCTGTCCTTGATCACTTTCCGGTGAAGGTCGCCGCCGATCCAGGCCAGCGCATCGCGCCGCACGCGCTGCTCCAGGTCGCGCTCGGCGTGGACATAAAACTGTTCGGCGCCCTTCTTGTCCTCGAAGCTCAGCTCGTTGTAGCCGCCGCCCCCGATCGACGAATTGCTCTTGATGGTCGAGCGCGTCGCCTGCGCCGGCAGCGGATACGGCGGCATGTTGTCGGCGTTGTAGACGCTGCCGGTCACCAGCGGCCGGTCCGGATCGCCCTCGAGGAAACTGACGATCACCTCCTGCCCCATGCGCGGCAGGAACATCGCGCCCCAGCGCTTGCCGGCCCAGCCCTGCGCCACGCGCACCCAGCACGAGCTGGTCTCATCTTCCTGGCCCTGGCGATCCCAATGGAACTGCACCTTGATGCGGCCATACTTGTCGGTCCAGATCTCCTCGCCCGCCTTGCCGACCACGATGGCCGTCTGCGGCCCCTGCACCACCGGCTTGCGCGCCACGCCGGGCGGGCGGAACTCGGCCTGCTTGGGGATGGCGGCGAAGGCGCAGGTCAGCACTGGTTCCGGCTCGGCCGGCGCGGTCGGTTCATAGCGGTCGGACGACAGCGCGTACTGCGCGCCGACGATCAGGTAATCGCGGTTCTGGTCGCTGCGGGGGTGTTCGGTCAGCCGGAACAAGCCGCCGGGGAACAGGCCGCGCGCCCGCGTCGCCGCCTGCACCCGCTGGTAGCTGGTGTGGCGCGCGTCGAGCCGGGTGCGGGCGTAGGCCTCGCCGTCGGCGCGCTCGGTGTAGTTGCCCGGATAGTCGAACATCTCGTGGCGCGACTGCGCATAGCCGCGCGCCGCCGACGACTTGACCAGCAGGTTGGCCGACGGCTTCTCGAAATCGAAATCCTGCAGGCTCTGCACGCCGGACTCGATCTCGCCGCCCATGCTCCATTCGTACACCACTTCGCTCTCGCGCATCGCGTGATCGAGCGCCGGCATGAACAGCAGAGACGCATAGCCCGGCGCCGGCTGGTGCGCCGCGTAGGAATCGGCCAGCACCATGGTGTGGCGCCCGGCCACGCTCTTGAAGTAGTAATAGATGCCCTCGCGCTCCATCAGCCGGCTGACGAAGTTGAAGTCGGTTTCGCGGTACTGCACGCAATACGGCACCGGCCGGTAGCTGCCGCTCAGCCCGGACATGTCGAAGTCGGCGATCGCATACGGCGCGAACACCGCCTTGATGATGTCGAGTACGCTCTGCTCCTGGAAGACGCGGCAATCCGACGAGCGCGTCAGGAACCACAGCCACGGCCGCAGCGTCGCCTGGTAGGTCAGGAAGCGCCCCTGGCGGCCGGTCAGCGCGAAGCGCGTGATGAAGCCGTTGAAGTGGCGCTCGCCGCCGCGCGGCAGGTCGACCGTCACCGTGGCCGGCGTGGCCAGCAGGTCGTCAAGCTGCAAATCGGCGCGCTCGCTGTACAGTTCAAGCGTGTACTCGCTCAGCGCCGACAAGCCCTCGCTGCCGCGCATGCGTCGCAGCAGCAGCACGTCGGGGCCAAGCGCGCAGGTCACCGAGAGCTCGCGGTTGCTTTGGATCGTCGCCATTTACGTCACTGCCTTGGTCATGGTGATCAATCCGTTTTCATGGCATCGGCGAGCGCGTTGGTCATGATGCTCTCGTAATTCATTTTGACGATGGCCACGATCACTTCCTTGGCCAGGGCGGCGGCCGGGCCCGAGCCCTCCGCCACCGTGACCAGGGTGCGCGCGCAGTTGCGGCGATGCACGCCCTTGGTGCCCTGCACCCACTTCGTCACCGCCTTGGAGGCGCGGATCACCGGCACCACCGGTTGCCCGATCAGGGCCGCGTTGGCGAGGCCCTTGTGGTACTTCACGCCCTGCTTGGCGAGGCAATATTCGATCGCCTCCTTCACCACCACGACGTCCTGGTTGATTGGGCGCGGCAAGCCCTCCGCCTTGGCCATGATGACCTTCAGTGCCGCGATGGTCTTGTTGGCGTCGTAGGCTTTCAGTCCGCCCGTGACGGCCGTGGAGACCACGCCTAGCACCGTCCCGGCGACCGCGCCGGCCGGCCCGGCCAGCTGGGAAAAATTGGCCATGCCGGCGGCGACGCCGGCGCCCGCGCTGAGCAAGGTGGTGGCCATGACGCGGCCGTCGACCGAGCGGCTGACCTTGCCGTTGGCGTCTGTCTCCACCGTCAGCAGGCCGGCGGTGCCGGCCATGCCGCCGGCGGTGGCGATCCAGCTGCCGACCGCCGCCCCGCCGGTCATCTGCGACTCTCCCGTCGAGCCCTGGTTGGGGTCATAAATCCAGGCTCCCTTGCCTGCCTGCCCTGTGTACTCTACGCTCATAGCGATTCTCCAATGTCCAGAATGTGATTGATCTTGATCCGTTTATTCGAACGCATAACTGAATTCCCCCTCGTGCACGTCGACCCGCACCGCCAGCGCCGGCCGTCCCGCCAGCATCCGGCCGAGGAACTCGCCGCTGATGGCCGGCAGCAGCGTGTTGGTCAGGATGGCGTCGATCATGCGGCCGCCGCTTTCCAGTTCGGTGCAGCGGCTGGCGATCAACTCGACCACCTGCTCGCTGTAGCCGAACGGAATCTTGTGGCCGTCGGCGATGCGCTTCTGGATCCGGCCCAGCTGCAGGCGGATGATGGCGCCCAGCATCTCGTCGCTGAGCGGGTAGTACGGGATCGTCACCACCCGGCCCAGCAGCGCCGGCGGGAACACCTGCAGCAGCGGCGCGCGCAGCGCCGTGGCGATGTCGTCCGGCGCCGGCATGGCGGCGCGGTCGGCGCACAGGCGCGTGATCAGCTCGGTGCCGGCGTTGGTGGTCAGCAGGATCAGCGTGTTCTTAAAGTCAATCACGCGGCCCTCGCCGTCCTCCATCCAGCCCTTGTCGAACACCTGGAAGAACAGTTCGTGCACGTCCGGGTGGGCTTTCTCGATCTCGTCGAGCAGCACCACGCTGTACGGGCGGCGGCGCACCGCCTCGGTCAGCACGCCGCCCTCGCCGTAGCCGACGTAGCCGGGCGGCGCGCCCTTGAGCGTGGAGACCGTGTGCGCCTCCTGGTATTCGCTCATGTTGATGGTGATGATGTTCTGCTCGCCGCCGTAGAGCGACTCGGCCAGCGCCAGCGCGGTTTCGGTCTTGCCCACGCCGGAGGTGCCGGCCAGCAGGAACACGCCGACCGGCTTGCCCGGATTGTCGAGGCCGGCGCGCGCGGTCTGGATGCGGCGCGCGATCATCTCCAGCGCGTGGCGCTGGCCGATGATGCGCCTGGACAGCGTGTCGGCCAGTTTCAATACGTTTTCGATTTCGTTCCTGACCATGCGGCCGACCGGGATGCCGGTCCAGTCCTGCACCACGGCGGCCACGGCTTGCTGGTCGACGGTCGGCAGGATCAGCGGCGTTTCACCCTGCTGCTCGGCAAGCCGGGCTTGCAGCGCGCGCAATTCGGTCAGCGCAGTTTCACGTGCGTCGTCACCGATGGCGTCGGCGCGCAATCGCGCGCGCAGCGCCAGGATGCGGTCCACAAGTTCCTTCTCGGTGGCCCAGCGTTGTTCCTTCTCGCCGAGGCACAGGCGCTCCGCCAGCAGTTGACGTTCGGCCTGCTCGCGGCGCGCCGTGGTGTCGATGCCGAGCGCGCGTTCGCGGCCGATGATGGCCAGCTCGGTCTCCAGCGCCTCGATGCGGCGGCGGCTGTCGTCCACCTCGGCCGGCGTCGCGTGCAGGCTGATCGCCACGCGCGCGCACGCGGTGTCGAGCAGGCTGACCGACTTGTCCGGCAGCTGGCGCGCCGGGATGTAGCGGTGCGACAGCCGCACCGCCGCCTCCAGCGCCTCGTCGAGGATCTGCACCTGATGGTGGCGCTCCATCGCGCTGGCGATGCCGCGCATCATCAGCAGCGCGCGCGCCTCGTCGGGCTGGTCGACCTGTACCGTCTGGAAGCGGCGGGTCAGCGCCGGGTCTTTCTCGATATGCTTCTTGTATTCGGCAAAGGTGGTGGCGCCGATGGTGCGCAGCGTTCCGCGTGCCAGCGCCGGCTTGAGCAGGTTGGCGGCGTCGCCGGTGCCGGCCGCGCCGCCGGCGCCGACCAGCGTGTGGGTCTCGTCGATGAACAGGATGATCGGCTGTTCGCTGGCCTGGACTTCGTCGATGACCGAGCGCAGCCGCTGTTCGAACTCGCCCTTCATGCTGGCGCCGGCCTGGAGCAGGCCGACGTCGAGCACCAGCAGCCGGACCGTCTTCAGCGCCGGCGGCACGTCGCCGCGCGCGATGCGCTGCGCCAGGCCCTCGACCACGGCGGTCTTGCCGACGCCGGCCTCGCCCACCAGAATCGGATTGTTCTGCCGGCGCCGCATCAAGATGTCGATGGTCTGGCGGATTTCGTCGTCGCGGCCGACGATCGGGTCCATCTTGCCTTCGCGCGCCTGCGCCGTCAGGTCGGTGGTGAAGCGTTGCAGCGCTTCCTGCTTGCCCATCGCGGCCGGGGCGATGGCGCCCGATTCGGCGCCCGGCTCGCCGGCCTGGAAACCGTCGCTGGCGCGCATGCCCGCTTCCGGCGACCTGGCCAGCAGCGTGGCGAAGCGTTCGCTCAGGTCGTCCAGCTTGATCTTGGCGAATTCCTTGGACAGGCCGTACAGCGCGTTGCGCAGGCCGCTGGTCTTGAGCAGGCCGATCACCAGGTGGCCGGAGCGCACCTGCGATTCGCCGAACATCAGCGTGGCGTAGACCCAGGCCCGCTCGACGCTCTCCTCCAGCTGCGGCGACAGGTCGGTGACGGCGGTGGCGCCGCGCGGCAGACGGTCGAGCGCGGCGGTCAGGTCGCGCGCCAGCACGGCCGGGTCGATGTCGTATTGACGCAGGATGTGCAGCAGGTCGGAGTCCTGCAGTTGCAGGATCTGGTGCAGCCAGTGCGCCAGTTCGACATAGGGGTTGCCGCGCAGTTTGCAGAACACGGTGCTGCTTTCGATGGCCCTGTAGCACAGGCTGTTTAATTTGCCGAACAAGGCGACGCGACTGATTTCAGCCATGGATTGCTCCTTCTGTTGAATGGTGTGAGGGGCGCGGCGGCGTCAGGCGTAGCTGGCTGTCGTCGTGCTCCGGTGTCTTGCTGCTCAGCCAACTGGTCCATCCCAGTTGCGCCGTCTTGCCCAGCGCCAGGCCGGGCAGGGTTTGTTTTTTGATGATCAGTCGCACGTCCCATTCCTGGGTCAGGCCGGCGTACTGGCGCACCCAGGCGGTCAGGCGGCGCATGCCTTGGGCGTCGGGCATCAGGTCGCGCGCATGTTCCATGTCCAGCGGGCCGATCAGCAGGCGGAACTTGTGCTGGGCGTTCCAGACTTGCTTGCCCAGCACGGTGTCCTGTCCGAGCGCACCGGCGTCCGGGCCGCTGCGCAGGCGGAACATGCCGTCGGCCGGCAGGCGCATCCAGTGGCCGACGAATTGCTGCACCCGCACCGGGACCTGGAAGAAGTCGGTGAGGATGGCTTCCAGGCCGGCCGCGCCGCCGCCGTGGCGGGCGAGGCGGCCGGCGTAGTGCAGCTTGGCGAAGTCCGACACCGCGTCGCGGTCGCGCAGCGAGGGCATGCCGATGCCGATCAGCGAACCGAGGTAGCCGGCGAAGCGGTCGGCGCCGGGACGGTCCAGGCTGACCGCCGGCTGGGCGCTGGACCAGGCGCGGTACAACAGGCTGATCATGCGATGCTGGAACATGTCGAGGAAGCGCGCCAGCGTCGGGTCGTTGACGTTGCGCAGGCGGTCGCGGATGTATTCGGTCAGGTGCACGGGCATGGGCCCATTCGCGCCCAGCAGGCCGAAGAAGTTGATCAGCAGGCGGGGGGCGGCGGCTTCTACCCCCGGGCGCGGCGCGGCGGGGGCGGGCCCGGCAGGGTCCGACCCCTCGGTTGGGGCTGGGCTTGCGCGTTGCAGGCCGGCCAGCATCGCGGGCTCGAAGGCTAGCGATGGTTGTTGGCCGAAACGGACCGCTTCGTCGCGCGGGCGTAGCGCTTCGCCGATGCGGGGCAGCTCCGGATAGGCGCATTCCAGCAGGCGCAGCGCGGCGTAGAAGTCGAAGGCGGCCGGCTCCGCTTCCAGCCGGTCCAGCAGCGCTACAGGATCTCGCATCGCCCCACCCTCGCCGGCCATGCCATGACGACGCCGCGACCGGTCTTGATCACGGTCTCGGTAAAACTGTTCAGGCTGACGTACTTGGCGAAGAACTGCTCCAGCACCATGCCCAGCACGAACACGCCGCTGCCTTCGAACGCCTGCTCGTCCAGCGTGACGGCGACCTGCAGCCCGCGCCCGTAGGTGATCGGACCGGGCAACGGCAACCGCCGCACGATCGCCTCGGCCTGCACCGAGCGCACACCTTCGACCTGCTTGTGCGCGGCCGCGTCGTTGCTGCCGCAGTACAGCCGCAACAGGTCGCGCAGCGCCGCCGCGCCCGATGTGCTGTCCTGGTCCAGCAGCGACAGGTAGTTCAGCGACAGGTGGCTGACCAGGCGCCACGCCGTCTCGCCCTCGGCGTGCGACGGCGCCGGCATGGTCGGCCCGGCCACGCAGCGCACCGACTTGACCGGCGCGCCGCCGGCGAGCGTGAAGTCGGTCTTGCCGCCGCCCAGCGGCATGCTCAGCACCAGGTCGCGGTTGCTGCACAGCGTGTCGACACCCAGCTGGCGCAAGCCGCTGCGGTGCGGCGCCTCGGCCGCGTCCACCAGCGACAGGAATATCTCGCTGCCGATGTAGCTGGAACGCGGCCCCTGCCGCCGCTGCCGCTCCGACAGCAGACGGGTGTCGCGCCGCACCTGATAGTAGGCGCCGGGCTCGCCGGCGCGCAGGTCGTTGGCGCGGTAAAACGATTGGAACGTCTGCACCGCTTCGGCGCCGCTGCCGTAGCCGGTCACCTGCTGGATCTGGTAGATCTCGTAGTCCATCGGCCGCGTGCGGTCCGGCACCACGTGGTAGTCGGACTGCTGGTCGGAGAGGTGCACGCGATCAACCCGTTTGGGGAACAGGTTGATCGCGGGCGTGCAGTACAGGCCGATGTTGGCGGCGCCGACCATCGCCTCCAGCGACGGCTCATGCCGTTTGAACAGCACGACAATGTCGAGCTCGGCTTCGGCGCAGCGGCGCACCGCCGGTCCGATGCCGCCGATATCGACGAACATGAAGCGCTGCGGCAGCGCAAAATATTCCTGCAGCAGGCGGTAGCCCTGGAACGAGCGCGGTCCGGCCGGCAGCAGCGCCTCGTCGTCGCCGGAGCCGAGCGCGCGCAGCTGCCTGGCCGAGACGAATTCATGCCACGGCGGCGACGACTGCCCGGCCGTGGCCGGCATCACCAACACGCCGCAGGCCTGCGCCAGCAGCTGCTCCAGCAGCCGTGCCGGCACGACGTCCGCGCCGCGCAGGTGGATCGGCAAGTTCTCCAGCGCCAGTTCGCTGAACCCCAGCCCGGCGCCGGCGCGCAGCCGCAAGCGCAGCGCCGCCTTGACGCCGCCCAGCCGCTCCAGCCCGATGCCGTTGAGCTGGCTGCCGCAGGCGAAGTAGCGCGCCTCGGCCAGCTCGACCGGCCACAGGGTCACGTCATGCGCGGTGCGGAATTCGCAGGCGGTCTGGTCGCCCTTGCCCAGCATGCTGTGCAAGGCGCTGCCGCGCGCCACCTTGAAGCCTTGCGCCAGGCTGCCCTCGCCCATGTCGGGCTGCAGCTGCACCACCGCCATGGCCGGCGTCGGCGCCAGGTATTGCGGGTAGACCAGCTCCAGCAGGTGATTGGTAAAACGGGGAAACTCGGCATCGACTTTCAGCTGCACCCGCGCCGCCAAAAAGCTGAAGCCTTCCAGCAGGCGCTCGACGTAGGGATCGGCGCAAGCCTGCGTCTCCAGGCCAAGCCGGCCGGCGATCTTGGGAAAATCGCGCGCGAACTCGCCGCCCATCTCGCGCAGGTGCCGCAATTCGCTCTCGTAGTAATGCAGCAGTTTCGGATTCATTGCGATGCTCCAGCTTCCATGTCGAACAGCCGGATCTCGCCGATTTCCAG
>Ga0247742_10000723_pt1 | contig 25470 bp, 28 predicted proteins | sample UWRJL208509C2_FD_180944 | JGI IMG/M metagenome (GOLD analysis project Ga0247742, IMG submission 180944) | Plant litter microbial communities from Arlington Agricultural Research Station in Wisconsin, United States - UWRJ-L208-509C-2 | ecosystem: Environmental > Terrestrial > Plant litter >... | reverse complement strand
CCGGCAGAGCGACCCCGGCAGCGTGCCGGTGAGCTGGTACGGCTACGGACCGGGAGAGAGCTATCCCGATTCGACCAGCGCCGTGCTGCTCGGCGAGCACTCCGGCACGGTGCGTGAGCTGCAGACCAACTACGTGGTTCCGCAGGAGAACGGACGCCGGGCCGGGGTTCGGCGTGCACGGATCGGGCAACTCGAACTGACCGGCCCCGTCGACCTGACCGTGCGTCCGTGGTCGGTCGACCACCTCGCGGCGGCAACGCATGCCTCCGAGCTCACCGCCGGGGACGTGCTCTGGCTGCACCTCGACATCGGTGCGAACGGTGTCGGCTCCGCGGCCTGCGGTCCGGGCGTGCGTCTGGCGGATCGCCTCGTTCTGGCGTCCGGGGTGCTCGACATCTCCCTCCGTGACATCGGTGTGTCACGAATGTAAGTATGTAACGACAAAGTTGACTAAGCTGATCGCGAACGGTGCCACAGCGTGCCGGATCGGGTAGGAGGACAGGCAGATGACCGCAGCAGTACCCGGCGAGCCCTATGACGTGCTCGCCGTCGGACGGGTCGGTGTCGACCTGTATCCGTTGCAGACGTCGACGCCGCTCGACGAGGTCTCGACCTTCGGGCGGTTTCTGGGCGGTACCGCCGCGAACGTGACCGTCGCCGCCGCGCGCCACGGCCGCCGCACGGCGCTCATCGCGCACACGGGCGACGATCCCTTCGGCAGGTTCGTGAACAGCGAGCTGCGCCGGCTGGGCGTGGACGACCGCTACGTCACCCCGGTTCCCGATCTGCTGACCCCCATCACGTTCTGCGAGATCTACCCGCCGGATGATTTCCCGCTCTACTTCTATCGCAAGCCGAAGGCGCCGGACCTCATGGTCGAGGCGAGCGAGCTGGACCGTGACGCCATCCGCTCGGCCCGCATCTACTGGTCCACGGTCACCGGCCTGAGCGAGGAGCCGAGCCGCAGTGCGCACTTCGCCGCCTGGGCCGCCCGTGAGCGCGCACCTCTCACCATCCTCGACCTCGACTACCGGCCGATGTTCTGGGAGTCGGCGGAGGATGCGCGACGCCAGGTCGATCGAGCTCTCGACCTGGTGACGGTCGCCATCGGCAACCGCGAGGAGTGCGAGATCGCGGTGGGGGAGAGCGACCCGGAGCGCGCGGCGGATGCGCTGCTCGAGCGCGGCGTGCAGTTGGCCGTCGTGAAGCAGGGTCCGAAGGGCGTTCTCGCGAAGACGCGAGATGAGCGGATCGAGGTTCCGGTGCACCCCGTGGAGGTCGTCAACGGGCTCGGCGCCGGTGACGGTTTCGGCGGCGCGCTCTGTCATGGACTGCTGGCCGGGTGGCCGCTCGAGCGCACCATCCGCTTCGCGAATGTCGCCGGTGCCATCGTCGCGTCGCGGCTCGAATGCTCGACCGCGATGCCATCGACAGACGAGGTGCTCATCGAACTGGGGGAGCGCGACAATGGTTGATCTCGACTTCGACGCCCTCCGCGCGGTGCGCGGCGAGCACCCCGAGCGCATCGCCGAGCTTCAGCAGTCACGCCGCCGCCGTCCCCTGCTGGGTGACGACGGAAAGCTGTTCATCCTGGCGATGGATCACCCGGCCCGCAACGCCATGGGCGTCGGCTCCGACCCCTTCGCGATGGCCGACCGCTACGACCTGCTCGAGCGGCTGGCGGAGGCGCTGGCCGTGCCGGGCGTCGATGGTGTGCTCGGCACCCCGGACATCCTCGAAGACCTGCTCCTGCTCGGCGCGCTCGACGACAAGGTGGTCGTCGGTTCGATGAATCGCGGCGGACTGCGCGGGGCATCGTTCGAACTCGACGATCGCTTCACCGCCTTCTCCGCCGGTGCGATCGCCCAGGCGGGCTATGACTTCGCCAAGCTCCTGCTGCGCATCGATCTGGCCGACCCGGACACGGCGGACACGCTGGAGGCGAGCGCCTGCGCGGTGAGCGACGCCGCAGCACTGCGGCTGCCCATCATGCTCGAGCCGTTCATGAGCCATCAGCGCGACGGAGTCGTGCACAACGAGTTGACCGCGGATGCCGTCGTGCGCTCGATCGCCATCACCTCCGGGCTCGGTCACAGCTCCGCCTACAGCTGGCTCAAGATCCCGGTCGTCGACGACATGGCGCGGGTGATGGCAGCGACGACCCTGCCGACGCTGCTGCTCGGCGGGGAGCCGAACGGCGACGTCGACGCGACCTATGCCAGCTGGTCGGAGGCGCTCGCCCTTCCCGGGGTGCGCGGACTCACGGTCGGTCGCAGCCTGCTCTACCCGCCCTCCGGCGACGTGAGCTCGGCCGTCGCCGTCGCCGCCTCGCTCGTCCACCCGTCGCGCTGAGCGACCTCCATCCCGACCCTTCTCTCACCTGGAGCAGCCATGTCAGAAACCTCCGTTCCCACGCTCAGCCACTGGATCGCCGGCCGTGCGGTCGCCGGCCACTCGACCCGCACCGCCCCGGTTTACGATCCGGCGCTGGGCGTGGTCAGCGGCCGGGTCCCCCTCGCCGATCAGGAGGACGTCGACGCCGCGGTCGCGGCCGCGATGGCCGCCTTCCCCGCCTGGCGCGATACCTCGTGGGCGCGTCGCCAGCAGGTGATCTTCGCGTTCCGTGAATTGCTCAACGCCCGCAAGGGTGAGCTCGCCGCGATCGTCACGGCCGAGCACGGCAAGACCCTCGATGACGCACTCGGGGAGATCACCCGTGGGCAGGAGGTCGTTGAGTTCGCGACCGGAATGGCGCACCTCGCCAAGGGGGAGTACTCCGAGAACGTCTCCACCGGAGTCGATGTCTACTCCACCCGTCAGCCGCTCGGCGTGACCGCGGTGATCTCGCCGTTCAACTTCCCCGTGATGGTGCCGCTCTGGTTCGTGCCGATCTCGATCGCCGCGGGCAACGCGGTCGTGCTGAAGCCGAGCGAGAAGGATCCCTCTGCCTCACTCTGGATCGCGGAACTGTGGAAGGAGGCCGGTCTGCCCGACGGCATCTTCACCGTGCTGCAGGGCGACAAGGTGGCCGTCGACGGTCTGCTCGATCACGCGGACATCGCCTCCGTCTCCTTTGTCGGCTCCACGCCGATCGCCCGCTACGTGTACGAGCAGGGCACCAAGGCGGGCAAGCGTGTGCAGGCGCTCGGTGGCGCGAAGAACCACATGCTGGTGCTTCCCGATGCCGACCTCGACCTGGTCGCCGACGCGGCGATCAACGCCGGCTTCGGCTCGGCGGGGGAGCGCTGCATGGCGATCTCGGTCGTCGTCGCCGTCGAGTCGATCGCCGACGAGCTGATCGAGCGGGTGCGCGAACGGATGTCGCGGCTCTCGGTCGGCGACGGTCGGCGCGCCAACGACATGGGTCCGCTCATCACGCGCGAGCACCGCGACAAGGTGGCGGGCTACATCGGCGTCGCGGACGAGGACGGCGCGACCGTCGTGGTCGATGGGCGCGGTGTCGAGGCGGATGGCCCCGCCGACGGTTTCTGGCTCGGACCGACGCTGCTCGACCGGGTGCCGACCAGCTCGCGTGCCTACACGGAGGAGATCTTCGGACCGGTGCTCGGCATCGTGCGGGTGTCGGGCTTCGACGAGGGTGTCGCGCTGATCAACTCGGGCCCCTACGGAAACGGCGCCGCGGTGTTCACCAACGACGGTGGCGCCGCCCGGCGCTTCCAGCGTGAGGTGGAGGCCGGGATGGTCGGCATCAACGTGCCGATCCCGGTGCCCGTCGCCACCTTCTCCTTCGGCGGGTGGAAGCACTCCTTGTTCGGCGACTCGAAGGCGCACGGCATGGAGGGTGTCGAGTTCTTCACCCGGGCCAAGGTCGTCACCAGCCGCTGGCTCGACCCGAGCCACGGCGGGGTCGACCTCGGCTTCCCGCAGAACGCGTGACGCAGAACGCGTGACGGGCTATCGCTCGACGAGCGTCATCTCGAAGGAATAGGTCTCAGGAACATAGGAATGCTTGCCGTACTCGATCGCCTGGCCGCCGTCCCCGTAGAGGGTGCGGGCCATGGTGAGCACCGGAGAGCCGGAGGCGATGCCGAACAGCCTCGCCTCCTCCTTGGTGGCGCCGCGCGCACCGATGCGCTGCTTGGCGACGCGCATGGTCGCCCCGCGGGCGCGCAGCAGCTGGTACAGACCGTGTTCGGCGAGCTGCTCGGAACTGAACTCGATGATCCCCGCGGGCAGGAAGTTTTCGAGCAGGGCGAGCGGGTCGCTGTCGACCGACCGGAAGCGGCGGGTGTGCAGCACGAGCTGACCGGGCGCGAGATCGAGAGCCTCGGCGACCTCGGCCGTCGGGGCGACGACCTCGTTCAGCAGAACCTCGGTGGTGGGTTTCTTCCCGTCGCGCACCAGGTCGTCGAACAGGCTGGTGAGCTCGAGTTTGCGACTGATCTTTCCGTGCACCACCTGGGTGCCGATCCCGCGGCGGCGCACGAGAAGCCCGCGGGTGACCAGTTCCTGGATGGCTCGACGCACGGTCGGGCGGGAGATCCGCAGGTCTTCGGCGAGCTTCAGTTCGTTCTCGAGCTTCGTGCCCGGGGGGAGGCGGCCGTCTTCGATCGCATCCTCGATGCGCCGCGCCAGCTGGAAGTACAGGGGCACGGGTCCGCTGCGGTCGATGCCCTCGAACAGGGTTGCTGTGGCGTCCATCGTGCTCCTTCCGCGTGCGAGTCCTGCACGCTGGCGCCAGCTTAAACTATTTGTCAAGACAATCGTACGATTGGGACGCTCATGGATTACTACAGGCCGGCTGGCACACTTTCCACCGGCGACGACACCGTCGCCGTCGATCCCGATGGGCGTGACTGGAACTACACCGGGCTCGCTGTCGCCACCGCCTCGCCGGAGCCGCGGCGCTGGGAGTCTGCCGGACGCGAGGCGGTGATCGTGCCGCTGACCGGGCCGCTCTCGGTGACGGTCGACGGGGAGGACTACGACCTGGTCGGACGCCCGAGCCCGTGGGGCGTGACCGACGTGCTGTACGTTCCGCTGGGCTCGAGTGCGAGCATCCGTTCCTCCGGCTCCAATCCGACCGGCGCTCGCTATGCCATCGCCTGGGCGGTCGCGCAACGCGTATTCCCCGTGCAGCATCTGCCCGCGGCCGCGGTGCCGACCGAGCTGCGCGGTGCCGGCATCTGCTCGCGGCAGGTGAACAATTTCGGCATTCCGGGCGTGCTCCAGGCCGACCGCCTCATCGCCTGCGAGGTGATGCAGCCGGGCGGCAACTGGTCGTCCTACCCGCCGCACAAGCACGACGTGGCCGGGGACACCGAGTCGCAGCTCGAGGAGATCTACTACTTCGAGGTGGCGCCGTCGCCCGCGGGCACTCCCGGGTTCGCCCTGCAGCGGGTCTACGGTTCGGTCGCGGGTGACATCGACGTGACCGTGGAGGTGCACTCCGGCGACGTGGTGCTGATCCCCTTCGGCTATCACGGCCCGAGCGTCGCGGCTCCCGGGCACGATCTCTACTACCTCAATGTGATGGCCGGTCCCGCCGACGCGGAGGGTCGTGATCGTGCGTGGCTGATCAGCGACGACCCGCAGCACGCCTGGATCCGCCAGAGCTGGAACGACGAGGCCGTCGACCCCCGACTTCCCTTCGCCACACCCGCCACGTCGACCACAACTACAGCGCTGTAGCCAGCCCCAAGGAGCAGGAGCCCCATGTCACCCACCATCCGCCTCACCGTCAGTCAGGCGATCGTCCGCTTCCTCGCGCAGCAGTACACCCGGCGTGACGGCCGAGAGCAGCGTCTCATCGAGGGCTTCTTCGGCATCTTCGGCCACGGCAACGTCGCCGGTCTCGGTCAGGCGCTGCTCGAGGCCGAGCTCGCCGATCCGCACACCATGCCCTACTACCTCGCCCGCAACGAGCAGGGCGCCGTCCACGCGGCCTCCGGCTTCGCCAAGCAGCGCGATCGACTCTCCACCCTCGCCGTGACCACCTCGATCGGACCGGGGGCAACCAACATGATCACGGGGGCCGCCCTCGCCACCGTCAACCGCATCCCGGTGCTGCTGTTTCCCGCCGATGTCTTCGCCAGCCGCACTCCCGACCCGGTGCTGCAGCAGCTCGAGCGCAACGACTCACAAGACGTCACCGTCAACGACGCGTTCCGCCCCGTCTCGGCGTTCTTCGACCGGGTCTGGCGGCCAGAGCAGTTGCGCCTCTCGCTGCTCAACGCCATGCGGGTGCTGACCGACCCGGCCCTCACCGGCGCGGTCACCATCGCCCTCCCCGAAGACGTGCAGGCCGAGGCCTGGGACTTCCCGGCGGAGCTGTTCGACAGGCGCGTCTGGACGATCGTGCGCAGTCGAGCGGATGTCGACACCCTCGCCGAGGCGGCGGCACTGGTCGCGGCAGCCGAGCGTCCCTTCCTCGTCGCCGGCGGTGGCGTGCAGTACTCCCAGGCGCACGATGCGCTTGCCGAATTCAGCGAACGGCATGGCATCCCGGTCGGCCAGACACACGCCGGCAAGGGCGCGCTCCCGATCGAGCACCCGATGAACGTCGGCGGAGTCGGGGCCACCGGCACCACCGCGGCGAATGCGCTGGCCGAGCAGGCCGACCTCGTGATCGGAGTCGGCACCCGATATTCGGACTTCACCACGGCATCCCACTCGCTGTTCGCCCGCGAGGGCGTGCGGTTCGTCAACCTCAACGTGGCGGGGCTGGACGCGATCAAGCTCGCGGGGCTCTCGGTGGTCGGCGACGCGCGGGAGTCGCTGAACGAGATCGACGCGCTGCTGGGTGCCGCATCGACGAGCGACGCCTACCGCGCGGAGATCGCCGCGCTCAAGACCGACTGGGACGCCGTACGGGCGGCGGCCGTCGTGCCGGTCGAGGGCCTTCCCTCGCAGGTCAGTCTGCTCGCGGTGCTGAATGACGAGCTCGCCCCCGAGGACGTCATCGTCAATGCGGCCGGCTCTGCTCCGGGAGACCTGCACCGGCTGTGGAACCCGAAGTCGCCCAAGCAACACCACGTGGAGTACGGCTTTTCCACGATGGGCTACGAGATCGCCGGGGCACTCGGAATCAAGCTCGCCGCTCCCGAGCGGCAGGTGGTCGCCCTGGTCGGCGACGGCTCCTACCTCATGCTCGCGCAGGAGCTGGTCACGGCGGTGGCGGAGGGGCTGAAGCTCGTGGTCGTGTTGATCGACAATCAGGGCTACGCCTCGATCGGAAACCTGTCGGAGTCGGTGGGGTCGCAGCGATTCGGTACGAAATACCGGTTCCGGGATGCCGCGTCCGCCCGTCTGGACGGCGATGTGCTGCCGGTCGACCTCGCCGCCAACATGCGCAGCCTGGGCGCCGACGTGATCGAGGCCGACGGTGTGGACGAGTTCCGCGCCGCGGTGCGGGCCGCCCTCGCGGCCGAGAACACCACCGCCGTCTACGTGCGCTCCGACCCGTTGGCCGCCGGAATTCCCGGTGGGGCGTGGTGGGATGTCCCGGTCGCCGAGATCTCGGATGTCCCGTCGACGCGTGAGGCGCGCATCCGCTATGAGGCGGAGCGCCGCGCCCAGCGCACCCATCTGTAGCCTGCGGGTCAACCGGATGGCCTGTTCTGCAGGTCAGCGGGACATGGCCGATCGGCCGGTCAGCAGCTGGCGTCCGCCGGGAGATTCTGCCGCGCCCACTCGCCGAGAGCCGTAAGGGAAGGCAGAAGCGCCTGCCCCGCATCGGTCAGGCGGTAGGTCACCGCGACCGGTGGGCCGTCGTCGACGGTGCGCGTGACTAGCCCCGCGTGCGAGAGCTCGACAAGGCGGTCGGACAGGGTGGAGTCGCCGATTCCGGCCACCGAGCGCTTGAGCTCGGAGTAGGTGGCGGGACCGTTCATCAGAGTGGCGAGGATCACACCGTTCCAACGCTTTCCGAGAAAGCCGAAGGCACGCACAAGCGCGCCGTCGCAGGCGCGGGTACTCACCTCGATCGTGACCGCTGACTCCATCCAACGATGATACTCTCGATCGTAGTTGCTTCGAAAAACGAAGTGAATACGAGAATGGAAGTTATTCGAGCATGACGACAACCGCCGAGCCCACCACGCTGCGCCCCATCGATCGTGACGCTCGCGAGGCACTCTTCACCTCCGCGCGCACGATCAACACCTTCGCCGACACCCCGGTGACGGATCAGGAGCTCACCGACGTCTGGGAGCTCGCCCGCTGGGCCCCGACCGCGGCCAACTTCCAGCCGTTGCGGGTGACGTATGTGCGCACTCTCGAAGGTCAGCAGAAGCTCGCGTCGTTCATGGCCGAGGGCAACCAGGAGAAGACCGCCGCGGCTCCCGCCGTCGCGATCCTCTCGGCCGACCATGGCTTCTTCGAGCACATCCCGACCATCCTGCCGTTCCGCGCGGAGCTCAAGGACGTCTTTGCGGCCAACCCCGAGATGGCGGCGGCGGCGGCCACAAACAACTCCTGGCTGCAGGCCGGCTACTTCATCCTGGCGGTACGCGCGTTGGGTCTTGCGGCGGGTCCGATGGGCGGATTCGATGCCGCGGCGATCGACGCGGAGTTCCTCGACGAGGGCCGTCACACCGTAATGGTGGTGAACATCGGTCACCCGGGCGAGGGTGCATGGCGCGATCGTCTGCCGCGCCTCGACCACTCCGACGTCATCGGCTGGGCCTAGCCGCGAAGACACTCGGATCGGCGCCGCAGGGGCGTCGATCCGAGTGAGTTCAGTTCTCCAACCGCGCTCGGACGAGGGCTGCCGCACGGGCGAGCGAGGCATCGTCCCGGCCCCATCGGTCGAGGGTGAGCTCGGCGCGCGAGCGGCTCGGCTCGGGGAGTCGCTCGATCAGGGGGACGAGGACATCCGTCGCGAGGGGGTCGACCAGCTGCCGCACGCCGGCGGTACGCACGAAACCCTCCAACCGCGTCAGGTCCGTGGCGATGAGCAGGTGAACGTTCGTCTGCAGCAGCACGATCGCGGCGAGGCGGCGCTCGAATACGGGCACGTCCCAGAGCTCTGAAGCGAGGGCGGTGACCTCGTCATGTTCCAGGCCCCGGTGGCGGCGCAGCGCATCACGTACGGTGCCGCGCACCGCACCGACGGACGCGCCGTAGAAGCGCAGCGTCGGAGGGCCGGCGACGCGCTCCCGCTCATCATCGGCGCGGTACCAGTCGCCCTCATATTGCAGGGCGGCGTCCATGAACTCGGCGGCCTCACTCATCCGACCATGGTCACACGCGACGCGTGGAGTGGGGTCGAATGGGTCTGGTGCGCGCCGGCGGACAGCGGGAGAATCGAGGCCTGATTCGCACACCGGCAGACACCAATGGAGGTTGCATCATGGCCGCGATTCTCAACCCCTACCTCGGTTTTCGTGACACCGCCCGAGCCGCGATGGAGTTCTACCAGACTGTCTTCGAGGGAACGCTCACCATCAGCACCTTCGGCGAAGCACATGCCAGCGACGACCCGAACGAGCAGGACAAGGTGATGCACGCGCAGCTGGAGACCGCGCGCGGCTTCACCCTGATGGCCTCAGACACCCCCAATTCGATGCCGTGGTCGCCGGAGAGCAACATCTCGGTCTCGCTCAGCGGTGGCGCGGACGACGGCGACGAGCTGCGCGGCTACTGGGACGGGCTCGTCGATGGTGGGACGATCGCCCTGCCCCTCGAGCTGGCGCCGTGGGGAGACACGTTCGGCATGGTCATCGACCGGTTCGGCACGCGCTGGATGGTGAACATCATGGGCGCGCACGACTGACCCGCCCGGAGTCGTTCAGGCGTCGCTGAGGGCGTCCTCCGGCGCGGGAAGGGCGGCCGGCTCGTCGACGTGGATGTACTTGCCCCCGGCAGACAGCGACATCACCGCTCCGATGATCGACATCACCGCTGCCGCGATGAAGACGATGACCAGGCCGGCATGGAATGGATCGGCGATCAGCTGCGGGAAGAACTCCTTGCCGGTGAGCGCCGCGGCGTTCGCAGGCGACAGTGAGTGGAGAACACCGCTCGGACCGAGGATCGACGCGATCGGGTTGTAGCCGAGGAAGGCGGCGAACAGGCTTCCGACCGGGGGAGTGGCGGCGACCTGGTCGGCCACGGCGGTTCCGACGCCGTGAGCGGTCAGTCCCGATCGAAGAGCGTGCGGCAGCGTCGAGGCGAGGCCGGCGATCATCAGCGAGAAGAAGATGCCGATCGACAGCGAGTTTCCCGCGTTCTGGAAGGTTCCGGTCATGCCGGATGCCGCCCCGCGTTGATTCGCCGGCACGCTGTTCATGATCGCGGTGCGGTTCGGTGCCGCGAACAGGCCGGAGCCCACACCGTTGAGGAACGTGATCAGCGCGAACAGCCAGTAGGGGAAGTTCACGGGGATGAGCAGCAGCGCCACGAAGGTGATCGCGACCAGTACCAGACCGCTGGTGGCGAAAGCCCGGGCCCCGAATCGGTCGGAGAGCGAGCCCGAGACCGGGCCGGAGACCAGGAATCCGATGGTGAGCGGCAGCAGGTAGATTCCCGCCCAGAGTGGCGTGCTCTCGTAGGAGTAGCCGTGCAGCGGCAACCAGATGCCCTGCAGCCAGATGATCAGCATGAACTGCAGCCCGCCCCGACTGATCGAGGCGAGCAGCCCGGCGAAGTTGCCCCAGGCGAACGCCCGGATGCGGAACAGCCGCATGTTGAACATCGGATCTTTCGCGCGCAGCTCGTAGAACACGAAGACGATCAGCAGCGCGATACCCCCGATGATCCCGGCCAGCACCCACGGGTTGCCCCATCCGGTCGAGCTGTCACCGTAGGGCTGAATGCCGTAGGTGATGCCGGTGAGCAGGGCCACCAGACCGACGGCGAACAGGATGTTGCCGGGCACGTCGATCCGTCCCTTCGCCGTCGACCCGACCTCGTGCAGCGACTTGTACGACCAGATGGTGCCGAGGATGCCGAAGGGCACGCTGATCAAGAAGACCGCGCGCCAGTCGATGGTCGAGAGCAGTCCGCCGATGAGCAGCCCGAGGAAGGTCCCCGCGATGGCGGCGACCTGGTTGATGCCCAGCGCGAATCCTCGGCGCTCGACGGGGAACGCATCGGTGAGGATGGCGGTCGAGTTGGCAAACAGCATCGACCCGCCGACGGCCTGCACCACGCGCCATCCGATCAGCCAGATGGCACCGGGCCCCGCGGTGAACGGGTCGAACACCAGGGCGATCGCCGACAGGGTGAAGATCACGAAGCCGAGGTTGTAGATGCGCACCCGGCCGTACAGGTCGCCGAGCCGGCCGAAGCTCACGACGAGGACGGCGGTAACCAGGATGTACCCGGTCAGCATCCAGAGCAGATAGCTGACGTTGCCCGGCTCGAGCGGGTTCAGCTTGATCCCGGTGAAGATCGCCGGCAGCGAGATCAACACGATCGACCCGTTGATGGTCGCCATCAGAATGCCCAGGGTGGTGTTGCTCAGCGCGATCCACTTGTAGTTCGGGTGGTCCCTGTTGAACATGCCCGAGCTGAACCTGCCCGAGCGAGTGCGAGCGGTGGTATCTGCCACGAATTCCTCCATCGAAGCGCTCGCCGGTGAGTGCCATTTGATTAGTTGTTGTGTACTAAGTATATGGCGGAGGCTCGCGTAGAGTGAGCACGAGACCACGGCACGACATTCTCGAGGAGATCAATGCCCGACAGTTCCGACGCCTCTGCGACCGTCTTCGTGCTCTTCGGAGCGACCGGCGATCTCGCCAAACGGATGGTCATCCCGGCCTTCTATCAGCTGGCGCAACACGGGTTGCTGCCGAAGAAGTGGGCACTGGTCGGCAACGGCCGCGGCGACGTATCGACCGATGACTTCCGCGCCCACGTGCACGACGTGCTCACCGAGTTCGGCCCGCAACCCGACCACGAGTGGGACGACTTCAGTTCCCACCTCCGCTTCGCCGGCAACGGCTTCAGCGTCGACGATCCGGGTGCGCTGCCCGATGTGCTCGCCGAGGTCGGCACGGAACTCGGGGAGTCGCCGCAGCTCATCCACTACCTCGCGGTGCCGCCGGTCGCCTTCATCGGCATCACCCAGGCGCTCGGGGCGCACGACCTGGTGACGGATGCCCGGGTCGTCTACGAGAAGCCGTTCGGTACCAGCCCGGAGAACTTCCGTGAGCTCGACACCGCCGTGCACGCGGTGCTGGACGAGAAGCAGGTCTTCCGCATCGATCACTTCCTCGGCAAGGAGGGATCGCAGAACCTTCACGCTCTGCGCTTCGGCAACGGCCTCTTCGACGGGGTCTGGAGCCGCGAGCACATCCGCGCGGTGCAGATCGACGTGCCGGAGACCCTCGATATCGACGATCGCGCCACCTTCTACGACCAGACCGGCGCGCTGCTCGACATGATCGTGACCCACCTGTTCCAACTCGCGGCGGAGATCGCCATGGAACCGCCGCTGTCGATGAAGGCCGACGATCTGCAGGCGGCGCGGGAGACGGTGATCGCCGCCTTCCGGCCGCTCGCCGCGGAGGATGTGGTGCTCGGGCAGTTCGAGGGGTACACCGAGACCCAGGGCGTCGCCCCCGACTCCACGACCGACACGTATACGGCGGCGCGGTTGTGGATCGACACTCCGCGCTGGCGGGAGGTGCCCTTCCTGCTCCGCACCGGCAAGCAGCTCAAGTCGAACGCGCAATGCGTGAGCATCATCTTCCGCTCGCCCGCGAGCGGCCCGCTCAGCCACCAGACCTTCGAGACCGGCAATGTCCTCACGATCGATCTCGCCGGGAGCGGGGCGGTCGACCTGCGCATGGTGGTCAAGGAGCCGGGTCCGGAGTTCGAGTTGAGCACCGCCCAGAGCACCATCATGCTCGCCGATGTCTCGGGAGCAGATCCACTGCCGCCGTACGTGAAACTGCTGAACGACGTCATCCTCGGCGACCGATCGTTGTTCACCCGCCCGGACGGTCTCGCCTGGGCCTGGGATGCCATCACCCCGATCCTCGACTCACCGCCCGCGGTGCAGTCCTACCCCCGGGGAAGCTGGGGCCCGACCGCCGCGGAGGCACTCGCCGCGCCCGACGGATGGTTGGTGGGGGAGTAGCCGCGCGGGTCAGGCGGTGCGCCACTCGGCGGCGGGCCCGCTCTCTCCCTCAAGCCCACACGTCGTAGTCGGTCATTGGAAGTGAACACATTGCAGACGCTCTTCGTCAACGGATCAGTCGGGGCAGGAAAGACATCGACAGCCGAAGAGATCGGTCGCATGCTGAGAGCGCGCGACGTTCCCCACGCTGTTGTCGATCTCGACTGGCTCAGGTTCGCGTGGCCTGCTCCAAAGCACGATCCTTTCAACAACGAGCTGGAGCTGCACAACCTCGCAGACGTGACCGACAATTTCCGTGAGGCGGGTGTCGAACGACTGGTGCTCGCTGGCGTCATAGAGAAGCGATCCATGCGTGCGCGTTACGAGACCGCGGTCGGTGGCTCGATGGTCGTTTGCCGCCTGTCGGTCAAAGTTCCCGAGCTCCTTGCGCGCTTAGCTCTTCGACACGAGAACAGCAGCGATCTCGAGTGGCATCTGCGGCGGGCAGGCGAACTTGACCGATTGCTCGCTGCTGAGCGGCTCGACGACTTCGTCATTCACGTCGAAAGTGACAGCGTCAGGGTGGTGGCTCAACGAGTTGTAGAGACCATTGGCTGGGAGTAGCTGTGCATCTCGGACGGCTCGAACCTTCGCAAGCCCTATGCCGCGCTGAAGGACTCGAAATAGTGTGATCCGGCCGCCACAGTCGAGAAAGAAGGCGATGCGTCGAACGATCTCACGGGCGACGCGTCTCTGACAGCAGGCGTCGATTAGCGCCACCCGGCGGCGGGCGCGACATCCGTCACTATCGACTCCAGGATTCGGGCGTTGAACTCCACCCCCAGCTGGTTCGGGATGGTGACGAGCACGGTATCGGCGGCCTGCACCGCCGCATCCTGTGCCAGCTCGGCCGCGATCTGGTCGGGCTCGCCGATGTAGCTGCGCCCGAAACGGGCGAGGCCCCCGTCGAGGTGGCCGACCTGGTCCTTCGCATCGGCCTGCGCGCGCAGACCGAAGTAGTGCCGGGTCTCGTCATCGATGATCGGCAGGATGCTGCGGCTCACCGATACCCGCGGCGTGCGGGAGTGTCCGGCCTCCGCCCATGCACTCCGGTACATCGCGATCTGCTCGGCCTGCAGCTGGTCGAAGGGCACGCCGGTGTCTTCGGTCAGCAGGGTGGAGCTCATCAGGTTCATGCCCTGTTCGGCCGTCCAGACGGCGGTGGCCCGGGTGCCGGCGCCCCACCAGATGCGGTCGGACAGGCCGGGGGACTGCGGCTGGATGGCGAGGCCGCCCGCTGCGCCCATCTGCGGATTGGCGCGTGCGACCGCAGCGCCGGCAATCGCCGCGCGGAATCCTTCGGTCGTCTGCCGCGCCATGTCGGCATCGGTCATCCCGTCGGCGGGGATGTGGCCGAAGGATTCATAGCCTCGGTCCGCAGTCTCGGGTGAGCCGCGGCTGATGCCGAGCTGCAGCCGGCCGTCGCTGATCAGATCGGTCGCGGCGGCGTTCTCCGCCATCGCGAGCCAGTTCTCGTAGCGCATGTCGATGACCCCGGTGCCGATCTCGATCCGGCGGGTGCGGGCAGCCATCGCCGCGAGCAGCGGGAAGGGCGAGGCGAGCTGCCGGGCGAAGTGGTGTACGCGAACATACGCCCCGTCCACCCCGATCTCTTCGGCCGCGACCGCGAGCTCGATCGTCTGCAACAGCACGTCCTGCGCCGTCGGGGTGAGAGAGCCGGGCACGTCCTGCCAGTGGCCGAACGACAGGAAGCCGATGCGTTTCATGCTCGCTTCAGCGCGGCACCCATCGACACTATTCCCGTGGCCATTCCCCGTGCCGTATTCCCCGGGCTGTCACGGAAGAGTAACCTCGGCGCCATGACCTCGGGTTCCGGACTATTGCTCGACGCATTCTCCCGCATCCGTGAGGCCGTCGAATCGGTTCTCGACGGACTCGACTCCGCACAGTTGACGGCACGGGTCGACCCTGAAGCCAACACCATCGCCTGGTTGGTCTGGCATCTCACCCGGGTGCAAGACAGCAGTGTCGCGGATGCTGCGGCCGACGAGCAGCTCTGGTTGGCCGACGGCTGGGCGGAGCGTTTCGCCCTCCCGTTCGATCGTCGTGCCACCGGGTACGGGCAGTCGGTGGACGAGGTCGGCCAGGTCGGTACTGACGCGGCGACGCTGCTCGGCTATCAGGATGCGGTCTATCGCCGCACGGTCGGCTACCTCGCGGGCCTCGACGACGCCGCTCTCGACCGGGTGGTCGATACGCGGTTCGACCCGGCGGTCACCCTCGCGGTTCGGATGATCAGCATCATCGCCGATGAACTGCAGCATGTCGGCCAGGCAGCGTACGTTCGCGGCGTGCTGGAGCGCCGGTAGAGAAGAACCATCGACTGCCCCCGATCCACAGCCACAGACGAAGGAGTCCTCGTGCAGAAAATAACCCCGTTCCTCTGGTTCGACACGGAGGCCGTCGACGCGGCCGAGTATTACGTTTCCCTCTTTCCGAACTCGTCGATAACGAACGTCTCCCGGTACCCGGAGGGCGGTCCGCGGCCCGCGGGCGAACCCTTCGGCGTCGACTTCGTGCTCGACGGGGGCGAGTTCCGCGCGATCAACGCCGGCCCGGGGCATCCGTTCACCGAAGCGATCTCCCTGTTTGTTTCTGTCGAGACACAGGATGAGGTCGACCGCCTCTGGGACGGGCTGATCGCTGGCGGTGGAGAGCCGAGCCGCTGTGGCTGGCTCAAGGATCGCTGGGGTCTGTCCTGGCAGATCGTGCCGACCATCCTCGGCGAGGTGCTCACCGGCCCCGACCCTGCGGGGGCGAGTCGGGCGATGGAGGCCATGATGGGAATGGACAAGCTCGACATCGCTGCCCTTCGTGCGGCCTATGACGGAGTCTGACTCGGGCGTCGCCCCGCGGCAGAATGGGCGGCGGTCGGCGGTGCAGCGGCCAGTGCAGCGAGCGGTGCGCCGCGCCGTCTCACGCTTCTCCCGCACCCGGTTCTTCCGGCGGGTCGGGCCGACCATCATGCCGCCCCTGGAACGGCTGACGAGCGCGCTGACCGGCGGTCGACATCCGCTCAGTGGCTTTCTCGTTCCCTCGCTCGTGCTGCACACGACGGGTGCCAAATCGGGGCTCGAGCGCGACACCGAGCTCATGTACGTGCCCGAGGGCGACGGGATGCTGGTGACCGGCAGCAATTTCGCTCGAGACTCCCATCCCGGCTGGACCGTAAACCTCCTCGCCCACCCCGATGCGGCGGTCAGTGTCGACCGCAGGCTCATCCCGGTGCGGGCTGCGTTGATCGGCGACGATGAGCGCGAGGCGGTCTGGACGTTCATTGAGGAGCAGTGGCCCGGGTACCGCGGATATGAGCGAGCGTCGGGTCGCACGCTTCGGATATTCCGGCTCACTCCCGACGCCGAGCGACCGATCGTTCTACCCTGAATATCGCGGGACGATAGCCGAAATGTCCATGATTTTGTAGGAATTCATCTGACGACCCGAATATTCGGTCACCTAGACTCGAAGAATGTCCGATCCCCGCATCCAGCGCACACGCGATCACGTGCTCTCGACGGTGCGCCGGCTGCTTGCCGAGCCCACTTCCGTGCCGCTGACATTCACAATTCTCGCCGCAGAGGCGCAGGTATCGAGGCGCACCCTGTACACCCACTGGGGGTCGATCGATCGGGCGATCAGCGATGCGGTCACCGGCAGCTTCGCGGGAGAGATCGGTGAGTTCGACGGTCTCTCATCGTTCGAACGCCTCCACCAATATCTGATCCGGGTACGCGATGGGATGCTCGATCCTGTCTTCGTTGCCACCGCGACCATGCAGATCGCCAAGGCCACCCGCGACCCCGAGGCGGCTGTGTCGCTCCGGGAGACGAATCAGGCAGCGATCGTCGAATTCACCGAGCGGGTCTCCCCGGTCACTGCCGAGCAGTACGGCGGAATCGTCGGCCCGGTCTTCTTCGCGCAACTGATCGCCCGAGCACCGATGTCCGATGACGCCCTGCGGGCGCACGCGGAGAACGTCGCCCTCCAACTCGGACTGATCGAACCGGCACTCTGAGCGCGCGCTCACTCGTAGCTGATCCCGAACTCGGGCTAGTCCCGGAGCTCCGCGACCTGGTCGAATAGCGCACTGGGATCCATCCCGGTCTCCTGGCACGCGATCAGTTCGAGATGCCAGGTGCCGATGTCCAACCGCCAGCTGCGTTCCCCGGCGACCGAGTCCCAGCTGTTCTCCGTCATCTTCATGGCGGAGGCCCACCGCGCGCAGATCTCCTCGGCGTCCGCACGGGCGGCGATGGGCCGCCCCTCGACGACGGGGCCTTCCGGGTAGTCGACCACGGTCCACCGGATGGGAGGGAGGCCGTGGGTCTGGCCGATGCGTTCCACGACCTGCACGACGGCCGCTTCCAGCTGTGCGCTGAGGGCCGTCGCCTCGAAGTCCCGTTCAATCGTGATTGCGGCGCTCACTCGCGCCGCCCGTCACCTGCTGCGTACATAAGGCTCCCTGATCCGAGATTCGCCCGTGCCGGGCATCATCGCCCGTGTGGTTGAACCGAGAGTAGCTCACGCTGGTGTCGCTCCGGGTAGAAAGGTCTATCCCTGCGCGGGTATGTCATCAAAACGTTGCTCGCGACGCGCGGCCCGCCGGGTACTCAGGGTGGTGACGTTCGGTGCCGGGGCAGGTGCGACATCCGGGCGAAAGGAACGGATGTGGGCGGGGGTACCCAGAACGCCGGCGACGAGTGCCGCGAGATCGGTCAACGTCGCGAGCTGTTCGTCGGATGACCCGAGGTGCGCGTCGCCGAAGACCTCGAGTGTGCCGAGAGGGCGGCCACCGTGCCCGAGGATCGTCGCCATCAGCGAGAACGCCAGGTCGGAGCGCGCGACCTCGGGTCCGGCGAGCATTCGTGCCAGTGTCGCCCCGTCCAGCCCCAGAGCATCGCTGACCCAGGTGTGTTCCAGCGAGCCGACACGGAGGATCGCTGCTGCGGCACCGAGCGACCGTGCGGCGATGCTGGTCACCCGGTCGGCGATGTCGCCGAGAACGGCGGCACGCTCCAGTGCGACAGCCTCATCGGGCGAGACGGCGTGGCGGTGGCGGTGCGTCTCCGCGGCGATGAGTTGGCTCATCGCGGCCACGACCTCGCTGGCCGTCGGGCGGTCCTCCGGCTGCCTCGCGGTCATCGCCGTGAGTAGTGCGCGCCACTCGGGTGCGAGTTCCCTCGGGATGTCGGGGTCGCCGAGCAGTCGGGCGAGTGCCGACGGGACCGGCTCTCCGGGAAAGGCGAGACGGCCCGTGAAGCATTCGAGCAACACGAGCCCGAGCGAGTAGATGTCGCTGGCTGCTCCGACCGGGAATTTCTGCGCCTGCTCTGGGCTGAGGTACGCGGCGGTGCCCGTGGTCATGCCCTCGGCGGTGATCCGCGCGCTCTGCGGGGTGAGGGCGATTCCAAAGTCGGTGAGCTTGGCGCGCGTGCGGCTGCGAGTGTCGTCCAGATCGAGCATGAGCACGTTCGACGGCTTGAGGTCTCGGTGAACCACCCCCCGACTGTGGATGTAGTTCAGGCCCTCCGCCAGGTCGAAGCCGAGATGAGCGATCTGGCGGGCAGACAGTGACCGATGATCGAGCACCTTGGCCAGATCTTCTCCGTCGACGAGCTCCATCACGAAGTAGATTCGCGGGTCGTCCGCATCCGAGCGGTCGATGGCCGCGTCCAACAGCGTGACCAGACTGTGGTGGCTGAGGCCAGCCAGCAGGTTGACCTCGTCCTCCTGCCGACGGATCTCCCGCTGGTCGAGCTGAGACACGAAGAGCTTGAGGGCGACGTCGCGGCCCAGGGCCTCATCTCGCGCCCTGTAGACACAGCCCATACCCCGCGACCGATCACCTCCGTGGGGCGGTACCGACCTTTGAGCAGTGCTCCCAGCCGAGCGTCCATGATCCGATGTCCTGTCGCCGTGCACCGGAGTTTTCCGGGTACGTCGATTGTGCGACAGTGCGGCCTTCAGAGCGTTGCTCAGCGGGGGACACGATGGACCGGTCGTCAGTCCTCGCCGATGTCCTCGTTCCACAGTTCCGGGTGGGTCCCGATGAATTCGCCCATCATCGCGATCAGGTCGGGGTCGTTCACTACCGTCACCTCGACGCCGTTCTCGGCCAACCAGTCCTGGCCGCCAAGAAAGCTCTGATCGTCTCCCACCACCACGCGCCCGATGCCGAACTGTCGTACAAGCCCGGAGCAGTACCAGCAGGGGGAGAGGGTGGTGACCATCACGGTGTCACGGTAGCTCCGCTGCCGTCCGGCATTGTGGAAGGCGTTCGTCTCGGCGTGCATGGCGGCATCGCCGTCTTGCACCCGCCGATTGTGCCCCGAGCCGAGAAGTGTGCCATCGGCCGCGAACAGCGCCGCACCGATCGGGATACCGCCTTCGGCCGCGCCCTTCTCCGCCTCCGCGCGGGCGACCGCCAGTTTCTCGATGTCGGTGAGGTAGAGCTCGCCGCTCATGCGACGTGGTCCGCGGCATCGACGCCGACGACGTCGCTCGGGGTCGTGCCGATCGGGCCGCCCAGGGCAGGCTTGAAGGCCATGAACAGCACGTAATACAGCAGCCCCGAAATGACCAGGCCGACGATCGCGGTGAGGTCGCCGATCGGGAACGCCTTCGCGATCGGCCCCGTGTAGAAGGACTGGTTCGAGAACAGCGCGACGGACACGATGAGGCCGACCAGGAAGGCGATGATTCCCGCCGGGTTGCGATACCGGGCGCTGTCGGTCACCAGGGTGGCGATCTCCGTCCCACGGCGCAGGTAGCGGTCGACCAACACGACGGCCAGCCAGGGGGCGATCCAGTAGGAGATCACCAGGAGGAAGTTCTCATAGGTGTGGCCGGCATCCGGGATGGCGCTCCAGGCGATGAAGAATCCGACGACGCCGAATCCGAGCGCGACGATCGCGCGGCGCAGAGCGAAGGGGATCTTGATGCCGGCCGCGAGGAACGACATGGCGCCGGAATAGATGTTGAGAGCGTTCGCCGCGATAGCCCCGACCGCGATGGCCACGAGGGTGAAGTCGCGAATCACGACGGGCATCGACGCGGTGAACGAGTCCGTCGGGCTGCCCGGGTCGAATCCCGCGATCGTCGCCGCCGCGGCGCCGGCCGCCATCAGCACGATGCAGGAGATGAAGTTTCCGAGCCCGGCGGCCCACCCGATGGCCTTCGTGCTCGTGCTCGCGCTGAGGTATCGGCTGTAATCGCTGGCGTACGGGTTCCACCCTGCGGCATAGCCGAAGGCGGCCCCGGCGGCCAGCGTGAAGCCGGCGAAGCTGAAATTGCTGCCGCCCTTCTGCACGAAGCCGAAGTCGGCATGCACGAAGATCGTGATCGTCGCCACGATGAAGATAGCCCCGAGGATCACGCTGGCGTAGCGCTCGAATACCTGCACGAGGTCGTGCCCGACGAAGGCGAGCGCCACCTCGATCACCACGATGATGAGCAGTCCGAGCACGACCGGCATGCCGGTCAGGGTTGCCAAGGCGAAGGCGCCGCTCACCGAGTTGACGGCGAACCAGCCGAGTCCGGCCATGAGCGTGTTCAGGGCGGCGGGAAGGATGTTTCCCCGGTAGCCGAACGCCGTGCGACTCAGCACGAGCTGGGCGAGGCCCTCCCGCGGTCCCCAGGTGGAGAGCACCCCCTGGGTGATGGCACCCGCGAGTGTTCCGAGCGCGAGTGCGGCCATCGCCTGCCAGAACCCGAGGCCGAAGAAGGCGACGGCGATCACCCCGACGAAGATGGTGGCGAACTCGAGGTTCGGAGAGGTCCAGGTGGAGAACAGCTGCCAGGGCGAGCCGTGGCGCCGGTTGGCGGGGATGGCTTCGATGCCGCCGGGCTCGATGTGTGTGGCGCGGGTAGGGGAGGGCGCGATGGTCATCCCCGAATCCTAGAAGCGCGAGGGCGCGCGCACGAAACCCCGGCGCAGACTGTCACACGCTGTTAACACCGGCGAAAACGAGCCAGGATCAGCGTCCGCGAAGCTTCTCGATCTCACGTCGCTCGCGCTTGGTCGGCCGCCCGGCGCCGCGATCCCGCTGTGCGGTACCGGGGCGCTCCTCCGGGGGCGGCGGGGGCGGGGTCAGGTCGACGATGCACTCCGCCGCGACGACCGCGCCGACCCTCTTCACGACCAGGCGGGAGATGCGCACGGTGCGCTCGATATCCGCGGTGCGCAGCCGCACCTCGTCGCCGACCCTGACCGTCTGTGCGGGCTTGGCGCGTTCTCCGTTCACCTGCACGTGGCCGGCCTTGCAGGCGGCGGTGGCCGCGGAGCGCGTCTTGGCGAGGCGCACTCCCCAGATCCAGCTGTCCACCCGCGCCGTCGTGGCGCTCGCTGCCGTCGTGGGGCTCATTCGGTCCGACCGTCGCTCCGCACGCTAGGCGTCGGCGAGAGCGCCCTTCCACCTCACGAGTGCGCGAACGGTCTCGCTCTGATCCGCCGCAAGCCGCTCCATCACGTCGGCGGGAACGAAGAAGTTCACCGCGAGAAAACCGCGCACCCGCTCGGACTCATCGTCGGCGAGGCCGCGCAGAACGTCACAGGGGCTGTGCTCGTTGCGGGCGACACAGGAGCGCACGCCCTCGTCCGCGTCTGTCGCAAGCAGGGCGAACACGTCTTCCGGGGTGTGGGGGCTGCTGGCGACGCTCTCCCGGATCTTCGGGTTGGTATCGGTGGCGAGCAGGCGGAGACGGGCGATCTTGCTTGCCGTCACCGGGGGCGCAGGATGCAGGGCAGCCGCCTGCTCCGCGGTGAGCATCACCGGGCGGTGATCACGCATGGCCTGACGCTGTGCGGGGGTATTGAATCGGATGCAGGACATCACCCCACGGTACCCGGCCCGCTCACCGTGCCAGCACAGACGCCCCGAGACGCGCCACAGTATTGCTGGCGCATCCGCAGTCCGTACCGGGCTGGGCTCAGGCGGCCGCCTGCGAGGCGACGCGCTGGCGACGGGGAAACCAGGGGATGATCGGCGACGTGCGGCGCTGGTAGTCCACGTACTCGGGGTACTTGCCCACCGTGATGCTCTCGGTGAAGATCGTCGACCCGATGAACAGAACGCTGAGCAGGAACGCTCCGACCACCGTCCACTGGAAGACCGAGCCGGCGGCAGAGGCACCGAGGAAGAACAGCACCCACCACTGGGCCTGCTCGAAGAAGAAGTTGGGGTGCCGGGACACACGGAACAGGCCCGTCTGAAGAAAGCGCGGGCTCGGCGTGCGCCCGGCGGCGATCTCGGCGTTCTTCCGCTTATGGAAGTCCCACTGCTCCTGATCGGCGATCGTCTCGCCCGCGGTGAAGGCGAGGAAGACGGCGGCCAGGATCGCGTCGAGCGGCCCGAAGGGCGTTCCTTGGTTCTGCCACGCGGTGTACGCCGGGAGGGCGATCAACACCAGGATCAGGTTCTGGTAGAGCACGATGAAGAAGAAGTTGAACAGCTGGAACTGCACCGGCGTCATCCTTGCCCTGAGCACCGCCCAGCGGTAGTCCTCCATGCCGCTATAACCGCCCTTACGGGCGAAATTGAAGGTCAGCCGCGCACCCCAGATCGTGACCAGCGCGGCCATCACGTCGAGTCGCGCATCCGTGAGTCCGGCGGAGATAGCGAAGACCCAGACGTAGACCACCGGCACGATCGACCAGATGCGGTCGACCCAGGAGGTGTCCTTCGTGATGAGCGAGGCGATCCAGACGAATGCACAGACCGCTGCGGCGATGATGATGACGATGGTCAAGGGACTCATGGAGGCATCCTATTCCGCGGCGCGAGGGCAGCACGCTGCCGGAGAGACACCACGCTGCCGGATAGAATCGACCCCGTGACGGATGCTGCGGCGAATCAGATGAGTTCGCGCATCCTGACGGTGCCGAATGTGCTCAGCTTCCTGCGCCTGCTGATGGTGCCGGTCTTCTTCGTCTTCATCGTCGTGGGCAATGAGCTCGGCGCGCTCATCCTGCTCGTGATCTCGACCGTCACCGACTTCATCGACGGCCAGATCGCCCGTCGCTTCAACCAGATCACGCGACTGGGACAGCTCCTCGATCCCGCCGCCGATCGGTTGCTCATCCTCGCCGCGCTGCTCGGGCTCGCCATCGCCCAGGTGTTGCCGTGGTGGTTCGTGATCGCGGTGATCAGTCGCGACCTGATGCTGATCGTGCTCGGGATCGTGCTGGCAAACCATGGCTATGGACCACTTCCCGTTCACCACCTCGGCAAGTTCGCCACCTTCTGTCTATTCGCCTCGCTCCCGATTCTGATGCTGGGCGAGGCATTCCCCGCCGTGCAGATGGTGACCTCGCCGATCGGTTGGGCTGCGGCGCTGTGGGGCGGCTTCCTCTATTGGTGGGCCGGCATCCTGTATCTGCTCGAAACCGTGCGCCTCATCCGAATTCCGACACGTGAAGCCGACACGGGATCAGCTACGCTGGGGCCCTAAGCAACGTGGGCGCAAGAAAAGCGGGAGGTGTCACCATGGTCGATCCAGGATCGCAGGATAGCGGCGCAGAGGACCGACCTCGCGAGAGCGACACGACGGCGCTGCACCTCGGTGCAGAGTTCGAGCGTCAGCTGGCGGCACTCGAAGGGGAAGTCACCCCCGAAGAACAGCAGGCGATCGCGGCCCTGCCGTCGGGTTCCGCGCTGCTCGTCGTGCGTCGCGGTCCCGACACCGGGGCGCGCTTCCTGCTCGACGCCGACCGCACCACCGCGGGGCGTCATCCCGATGCCGACATCTTCCTCGACGATGTCACCGTCTCGCGGCGCCACACCGAGTTCCTCCGCCACGGCACCTCCTTCGAGATCCGTGACCTCGGCAGCCTGAACGGCACCTACTTCGACGGCGTCCGCATCGACACCGCTCTGCTGGGCGACGGGGCGGAGGTGCAGGTCGGCAAGTTCCGCCTCACCTTCTACGCGTCACGACTGGATCTCGCGCACCTGGCGAGCAAGTAGTGGCGCGCGCGGCAGCCCAGGCGAAGGCGCCTGGCGGGACGGCCCTGCTCAGCATCGGCCAGGTGCTCGCTCGACTCACCTCGGACTTCCCTGACCTCACCCCCTCGAAACTGCGCTTCCTCGAGGAGCGCGACCTGATCGCCCCGGCCCGCACAGAGTCCGGGTATCGCAAATTCTCCCCGGCCGACGTGGAGCGTCTGCGCTTCATCCTGACCATGCAGCGCGACCACTACCTGCCGCTCAAGGTCATCCGTGACTATCTGGTGGAGCTGGACGCGGGGCGCGACCCCGAGCTGCCCGGTGGCACGACGCTGGCCGGCCCATCGATCCTCTCCAGCGAGCGCAAGTACAAGCGTGACGAGCTCGTGCGCGAGGCCGGCGCGACCAATCAGCTGCTCGGTGACGCGGTCTCGTCATCGCTGCTCGCGGCATCCGATGTCTACGGCGACGATGCGCTGACGGTGCTCAAGTCCTTGGTCGAGCTGCAGAAGTCCGGCATCGAACCGCGCCACCTGCGCGGCTTCCGTGCCGCCGCGGAGCGGGAACTCGGCCTGATCGAGAGTGCGCTCATCCCGGTCGCACGACGGAAAGACGCGTCGAGCCGGGCGAAGGCGGGCGAACTCGCCCGTGAGATCGCGGGTCAGCTGGAGATCGTGCGTTCCAGCCTGATTCGCTCGGCACTGACCCGCCTCGACCCGTAAACTGTGGGCAACGGATGCTCGCGGACGACGAGGTTCACGAATCCGACCGACACGCCGACTCGTGTGTCACGGTGCGAACCGCCCCGCAACGGTAACGTGGGGAACGACGAAAGTGTCAACCATCCCTTGAACGTTAAGGATGGATACGGTGCTCGCTTGAACGGCGGTCACTAGACACAGCATGAACGGCAGAGGTGGAAGGCAACAATGAGCGAGCTCAGCACGCGTAGTGAGGATTCCCGCTACGACCTCGGATTGCTCTTCACCGACGGTCTGCCCGACCTGGATGTCGACGCCGGTTACCGGGGCGCGGTCGCGGCCCGCGCGGCAGGAATCTCCTATCGCCAGCTCGACTACTGGGCCCGCACCGAACTCGTTCAGCCGACCGTGCGCGGCGCTGCAGGCTCCGGATCCCAGCGGCTCTACGGCTTCCGCGACATCCTCGTACTGAAGCTGGTCAAGCGTCTGCTCGACACCGGCATCTCCCTGCAGCAGATCCGCGTCGCGGTCAACCAGCTGCGCGAGGCCGGAATCAACGACCTGGCCCAGACCACGCTGATGAGCGATGGCGCCAGCGTCTACCTCTGCACCTCGAACGACGAGGTCATCGACCTGGTCAGTCGCGGCCAGGGTGTCTTCGGCATCGCGGTCGGCAAGGTGCTGCGCGAGGTCGAGACCTCGCTGGTGGAACTCGACT
>Ga0247742_10000722_pt1 | contig 25474 bp, 21 predicted proteins | sample UWRJL208509C2_FD_180944 | JGI IMG/M metagenome (GOLD analysis project Ga0247742, IMG submission 180944) | Plant litter microbial communities from Arlington Agricultural Research Station in Wisconsin, United States - UWRJ-L208-509C-2 | ecosystem: Environmental > Terrestrial > Plant litter >... | reverse complement strand
GCCGGCGCGCACGCCTTCAGCTGCCAGCTGAGAGCCGCTCGCGCCCGTCCGGAGAGGTCGTCCGGAAAGGCAGTGAGCCATGAAGAAGCACATCTCGCAGGCGGCCGTCGCCGCTAAAGCCTTCACCCATGCCAGTGCCGACGCCTACCGTCCGGCCGATGAACTGCTGCGCTCGCTGGACGCCCGCACCGACGGTCTGGACGAGGCCGCCATCGCCGAGCGGCTGGACCGCGACGGCATCAACGAAGTCGGGCACGAGAAGCCGCCGCACTGGTCGATCCAGTTGCTGCACGCCTTCCGCAACCCCTTCATCATCGTGTTGCTCGTGCTTGCGGTGGTCCAGCTCGTTACGGCGCCGGATGACCTCACCGGGCCGGTGATCATCGCGGTGATGGTCGGCATCAGCGTGATCCTCTCGTTCTCCCAGGAGTTCCGCTCCTCGCGAGCCGCCGAGAAGCTCAAGGCGATGGTCCGCAACACCTCCACGGTGACCCGCCGTGCCGAGGACGGCCACGCCGAGCGGATCGAAGTACCGGTCGAGGAACTGGTGGTGGGCGACATCGTCCACCTCGGCGCCGGCGACATGGTACCGGCCGACCTGCGCCTGCTGGCCGCCAAAGATCTGTTCATCAGCCAGGCGATTCTCACCGGCGAATCGCTGCCCGTGGAGAAGGCCGCGCCAAACGCCACCACCGGCCCCGGCACCGCTGACGGTCCGCTGGACCTGCCCACGGTCTGCTACATGGGTACCAACGTGGTCTCCGGCACGGCCACGGCCGTGGTGCTGGCGACCGGCGCACGCACCTACCTCGGCTCGCTCGCGCACACCCTCTCGGGCGAGCGCGTGCAGACCAGCTTCGATCGCGGCATTTCCTCGGTGAGCTGGCTGCTGATCCGCTTCATGGCGGTGATGGTCCCGGTGGTCTTCCTGATCAACGGTTTCGACAAGCACGACTGGCTCGAGGCCTTCATGTTCGGCCTCTCGGTCGCGGTGGGCCTGACGCCGGAAATGCTGCCGCTGATCGTCACCGCCAACCTCGGCAAGGGCGCCATCGCCATGTCGAAGCGCAAGGTGGTGGTCAAGCGCCTCAACGCGATCCAGAACTTCGGCGCGATGGACGTGCTCTGCACGGACAAGACCGGCACGCTGACGCTGGACAAGATCGTGCTCGAGCGCCACGTGGACCTCAACGGTGACGACTCCGACGACGCCCTGGCATACGGCTACCTCAACAGCCGCTTCCAGACGGGCCTGCGCAACCTCATGGACAAGGCGGTGCTCACGCATCGCGACCTCGAGCCGATCGCGTCCCGTTTCCATGTGGTCGACGAGATCCCGTTCGACTTCCAGCGTCGGCGCATGTCGGTCGTCGTCTCCGACGGGCGGGGCGAGCAGCTGCTCGTCTGCAAGGGTGCCGTCGAAGAGATGCTGCAGATCTGCAGCGAGGCACGCATCGGTGATGTCGTCGAGCCGATGACGTCGGAGAAGCGTGCCGAGATCCGTGCGATGACGCGCGAGCTCAACGAGGACGGCCTGCGCGTGCTCATCGTCGCCATTCGCCGTGACCCGGCGGGCGAGCGCGCCTATGGCGTCGCCGACGAAACGGGCCTGACCGCGGTCGGCTGCCTGGCCTTCCTCGATCCGCCGAAGGATTCGGCGGCGACAGCGATTCGTGCGCTGAACCATCACGGCGTCGCGGTGAAGGTCATCACCGGTGACAACGAAGCGGTGACGCGCAAGATCTGCACCGAAGTCGGTCTCGACGTCACGGCTTCGGCTCTCGGGCGCGATATCGAGCAACTCGACGATGACGCCCTCGATGCGATGGTAGAGAAGACCACGGTCTTCGCGAAGATGTCGCCGGTACAGAAGGCGCGCGTCGTGAAGGCACTGCAGCGTCGTGGACACACCGTCGGTTTCTTGGGCGACGGCATTAACGACGCACCGGCGTTGCGCGAGGCGGACGTCGGCATCTCGGTCGACACGGCGACGGATATCGCCAAGGAATCGGCGGACATCATCCTGCTCGAGAAGAACCTGATGGTGCTGGAGGAGGGCGTGATCGAAGGTCGCGTCACTTTCGGCAACATCATGAAGTACATCAAGATGACGGCCAGCTCGAACTTCGGCAACGTGTTCAGCGTGCTGATCGCGAGCGCGTTCCTGCCGTTCCTGCCGATGCTGCCGCTGCAGATCCTCGTGCAGAACCTGTTGTACGACCTGTCCCAGCTGTCGATTCCCTTCGATCGCATGGACGAGGAATACCTGCGTCATCCACGCAAGTGGGATGCCGGCGACATCGGTCGCTTCATGGTCTGGATCGGGCCGGTCAGCTCGGTGTTCGACGTCACCACGTTCTGGCTGATGTGGCATTACTTCGGCGCCCACGATGTCGCCCACCAGTCGCTGTTCCAGTCGGGCTGGTTCATCGAAGGCCTGCTTTCGCAGACCCTCGTGGTGCACATGATCCGGACGCGTCGGGTGCCGTTCCTGCAGAGCGTGGCCTCCGCGCCGGTGCTGGCGTTGACCGGTGCGATCATGGTCATCGGTATGCTGATTCCCTACTCGGGCCTCGGCACGCGTATCGGCATGGTGCCGCTGCCGGGCATCTACTTCGCCTGGCTGGCGCTGACACTGGTGAGTTATTGCGTCCTGACCCAGCTGATGAAGACGATCTACATCCGCCGCTACGGACGCTGGTTATAAGACTACGAACAGGCATGGGCGTCGATGGACAGACGCCCATGCGCGGGTACGGTGTCATGTGTGCTCCCCAACCAAGGAGACACCACGATGCTTCGAAACACCCTCGCCGCCGCCCTGCTGTTCGTTCCCGCCGCCGTGATGGCCCAGGTGGAAACGGCGCCCAAGCCGGCGCCGGTCCCCGCCGCGGAACGCCATGTCGATGCGATCAACTGGCCGGCGTCCGAAGCCGGGCTGGATCGCTTCGTCAAACTCGAGGAACACCTCTCGGGCGCATTCGCCAACGTCTGCGGCGACACCTTCTGCGAAGGCGACTACGGCAACCTGCGTCCGATGCAGCTGATGTGTTCGGTCGATACCACCAAGGGAACGATGAAGCAGTGCCTGTGGACCTTCGCCGGCAGCACCGCGCAGGTCAACGGTAAGTCCGGTGCCGTGCAGGTCAACGCCAAGCTGTTCAAGTGCAAGCTGGCGCTCGCCAAGGACACGCCGGTCGAATCGTTCTACGAAACGCTCATGGCGGCGAAGGATCCGTTGGAAGTGAAGCTTCCGATGACCCGAAAGACGATCTACGAAGGGCTCCTCGGCTGCCTGTAACCGTCTCATCGCAGTAACGCAACGCCCTGCCGCGAGTTCCCTTGCGGCAGGGCGTCTTTGTTGGTCCTCTTCGAATACCCACTCCGTCGAGGCCAGCCCTATGCGCATCACCTTCCCGTTTGCAGCCCTCCTGCTCGTCGCCGCCGCGCCCAGCTTTGCCGACGAGTCGCCCAAGGCGCAGGTCCAGCAGGTGGTCGACAGCTTCCAGGCTTCACTGAAAGCGAAGGACACCAAGGCCCTCGGCGACCTCTTCCTGCCCGAGAGCAAGGCCTGGATCACGACCCTCGGCGAGCCGTCCTTCACCCACGTCAAGGCTAAGCACCCCGAGGTGACGCGGTACAAGCAAGGCAGCTGGCAGGAGTTCACCGACTTCGTCGGCAAGGCCAAGGGCAGTGTCGAGGAGCGCTTTCACAACGTACGCATCGATACCGACGGCTCGGTCGCCTCGGTCTACTTCGATTTTGAGTTCCTGATGGATGGCAAGGTCGGTAACCATGGCGCGGAGACATGGCAGCTGGTGCGCACCGACAACGGCTGGAAGATCGCCGCCATGCTCTACTCCTCGAACTTCTGACCGATAGAATCGGCGGGAACGAACGGGAGTCATCGTGCAGGAAGATCGTAACGTCACGGTATCGCCTGGCATGGCCTGGATCGCGGGCCTGCCCATCTTCGGCTGCATGCTGGTGATGGGTTTCCCCTCGTCGATCAGCGATCCGAAGGCGCTGGTGTTCCGGCTGTTCTACACGCTGTCCTACCTTGCGTGGATCGTGCCGCTGGGATGGCTGCAGCGTGTGCTCTGGCGACGCGGTGCGAGCTGGTGGACGATGGCCGCCGTGCTGCTGCCGGTGAGCTACGCCATGTCGGTGATCAACGCGGTGGCCGCACTGGAGAGCCTGGCCACTGCGGAGATGCGGGCGAAAGTCACCTGGGTATGGATCTTTGGTGGCCTCGACGGCTGCTGGCTGGCCCTCATCGCGTTCTGCGGTCTTCAGGCTATGGTGCTGCATCGCGCTGCGCTGCGTGCCGAAGGCGAACGCCTGGTGCTTGCCGCGCAGGCGACACGCGATGCCGAGCTGCGCGCGTTGAAATACCAGCTGCAGCCGCATTTCCTGTTCAACACCCTCAACGCCATCTCCGCGCTGGTCAACGACGATCGCAAGCGCGATGCCAGCCGGATGATCGCCCGCCTCGGCGATTTCCTTCGTGCCACCCTGGAGGAAACGCGAGGTCACGAAGTGACGGTGGGCGACGAGGTGGTCTTCACCTCCGCCTACCTGGACATCGAGAAGGCCAGGCTGGGCGATCGCCTGCGTATCGACATCCAGACCGGCCCCGACACCCTGGACGCGCTGGTACCCCACTTGCTGCTGCAGCCCCTGGTCGAGAATGCGATCCGCCATGGCATCGCCCCGCGGACCGAGGGCGGCACGGTGTCGATCCGCGTTCAACGTGAGTCCGGCACCCTGCGTGTCGTTGTCGAGAACGACTGGCTCGACGAGACGGCAAGCGAGGGGCAGGGTGTCGGTCTTGCCAACGTGCGAGCCCGTCTGGACGCCCTGTACCCCGGCGCGTATGCCTTGGAAGCGGGCCCCTTCGGGGCCCGGTGGCGCGTGATCGTGATCTTGCCGTGGCGAGGGCCTCCGCCGACGAAGGAGGCGGCATGATTCGCGTGGCCGTGGTGGATGATGAGCCGCTCGCGCGCAGTGGTGTGCTTTCACGTTTGCGTACCGAGCCCGACGTCACCGTGGTGGCCGAGTGCCACGATGGTCACGCGCTGGCGGCGTTGCGCAGGGCCGACGTGGACGTCGCCTTCGTCGATGTGCAGATGCCCGGCTTGAACGGACTGGATGCGTTGGCAGCCATCCCTGTGGCGGAACGGCCGCTGGCGATCCTGCTCACCGCGCATGACACCTTCGCCGTGCGCGCCTTCGAACTGAATGCCGTCGACTACCTGCTGAAGCCGATCGATGACGAACGTTTCGCCGAGGCGATCGACCGCGCGCGTCGCCAGCTCGGCCGCACGGTCACGAGCTCCTGGCCTGAGCGCTTCGGCATTCGTATCGGCACACGCCTGAGTTTCGTCGAGGTGGCTGACATCACCTGGATCGAAGCGGATGGCGATTACGCCGCGTTGTATGGGAACGGGCAGCGCCATCTCCTGCGCGAGACCCTGGCGGTTCTCTCGCGCAAGCTCGACCCGGCGCGTTTCCTTCGCGTGCATCGCTCGGCCATCGTTCGCGTGGACCAGGTCGCGGAGTTCCAGCCTCGTCCCAATCGCGATGCCGTGCTACGCCTGCGTGATGGGACGACGCTGCGCGCGAGTCGCACGTATATCGACGCCTTGCTCGCCGCCTTGCACCAGGGGCGATCGTAGCCAGCGGCCGTTGCCACCTGGTGCCTCCGAATCGCCATAAGCCGGGCAGGTATTGCGCCCCGGTCTCGCTCATATTCACGCTCAGCCACAAGCAAGGAACGCGCATGACCCGCCTCCCCGGACTCGACACGCTGCGTGCCGCCGCCATCGCCTGGGTGCTGCTGTTCCATAGCTACCTTATTGGTGGCCTGGGCGACGGTTACGGTCTGCTGCAGTGGTCCGGGTGGATGGGCGTTGACCTCTTCTTCGTGCTCAGCGGTTACCTGATCGGGACGCAGGTCCTGCAGGCGTTGTCCCGGACCGGCACGCTCGACTTTCCCACGTTCTACGCACGCCGCTTCGTGCGCATCCTGCCGGCCTTTTTCGTCGTGCTGGCGCTCTACGAGCTATGGGCGGCGTGGCCCGAGACGCCGGGCATGCAACCGCTGTGGCAGTTCCTCACCTTCACCTTCAACCTCCAATACGACAACGGTGACAACTACGCGTTCTCGCACGTGTGGTCACTCTGCGTCGAGGAACACTTCTATCTCGTCTTCCCCTTTCTTGCTTTCGCGCTGACGCGCAAGCCGGCCGTGTGGAAGTTCGCCACGGTGGCGTCGGTCGTCGTCGTGGGTGGCGTGCTGTTACGTGCCTGGTTGTGGACGCACTTCGTCGGTCCGAATGACAGCCCGGTCGGTGGCCCTGCCGACGAAAGGGGACTGAGGTACCTGCGTTATCTGTATTACCCGACGTGGGCGCGACTGGACGGTCTCGTTGCCGGCGTCGCGCTGGCCGCGTGCGGCGTCTACCGCCCCGCGTGGTTCGCCTGGGTCCGTGCCCGCGTGAACCTGCTGCTGGCGCTCGGAGGCGCGCTGCTTGCCGCGTCCATCGTGCTCTTCGACAATGCGCGCGCCGATTTCTGGCCGTGCGTGATCGGCTATCCGCTGGTCGCCCTGGCGATGATGGCCTTCGTCGCTGCCGGTAGCGGCGGAACGTGGTTCGCGCGCCTGACGATTCCCGGCGCCGGTTGGCTGGCGTCGGCGTCGTACAGCATCTACCTCAGCCACAAGGGCGTGTTCATGCTGGTGCAGGCAGCACTCGTCGGCCGGCTGGTGGAGCATGGGCTGCTGCGCTTCGGCATCTATGTGGTGGCGACGTTGGTGGGCGGCGCGGTCCTCCACTACGCCGTGGAGAGGCCGTTCCTGCGTTGGCGCGATTCACGAACAAGAACGGCGCCCGAAGGCGCCGTCTTTTCTAACTGACTTCTGGACCGGGTTGGGCCTTGGCTTAGTAGCGCGGGACCGTGGGATCCACTTCGCGCGACCACGCGTCCATGCCGCCTTCGACGTTGAACAGCTGCGTGAAGCCGTGCGCGGCGAAGCGCTCGGCGGCGGCGCGGCTGGAGACGCCGTGGTGGCAGATGAAGGCGATCGGCGCATCCTTCGGCAGCTGGGCCAGCGCTTCGTAGCCTTCCTCTTCGAGGATGCGCGCACCGGCGAGCGGAGCGGCGATGGCGCGGGCGTGAGCGGGGCGCACGTCGACGAGGGTGATGTCCCCGGCGGCGAGACGGTCCTTCAGCTGGTGAACGTTGAGCGTGCCGATCTCGACCGCGCCCGGGAATTTCAGGCTGAGGCCTTCACCCTGGACCGTGGTGACCCAGTCGATGACCACGCCCTTGGCGCGCGCGGCGCTGCCCGGATCGAAGTGCACTTCGATGCCGCTGGCGACGACGACGATGTCGAAATCGCCGGCGGGAGCGAGCTGGAAGCCCGCGCTGTGGTCCGGTCCGATCTCGAGGTGCAGTGCCATGCCCTGGGCGTTGGCCATGCCACCGCGGATGGCTTCGGCGGCCTTCTCGGTGATGGTGATTTCCGGCGGCGTGCGATCTGGCGCGCTGGCGCCGAACAGGGTGTAGAGCTCACCGCTGGTGTACATCTGGCGGATGATGTCCGAACCGCCGACCAGCTCGCCCTTCACATAGAGCTGCGGAATGGTCGGCCACTGGCCGTATTCCTTGATGCCCTCGCGGATTTCCGGATCTTCCAGCACGTTGACGGTGTGGTAGGTCGGAATGATGTCGTTGAGCGTGTTCGTCGCCGCGGCCGAGAAGCCGCACATCGGCTGCTGGCGCGTGCCCTTCATGAACAGCACGACGTCGTGCTGACCGAGGAGGGTTTCGATGCGCTCGCGGGTAGGTGTATCGAGGGCCATGGGGTCACCGCGGAAAGAAAGGGGGCCATTTTACCGGCATCCGTGGCACATGGGCCCCCCGACAGTCCGTTTCAACCCGCTAGTGACACTTCCGTGCTCAATTCGGCCAAATCGGCCCGGCAGTCCACCAGCGGAGCGAAGCCGCGCACGGCCTCGGGGGACGGCAAGACCGTCTCACGGCTGGCGCGACCCAGGTGCGTGCAGCGCTCGGTCCAGTGGATCAGCTCCATGGCGCCGCTCATATCCTCGACCAGGGCGGTGCAGTGCTCCACCCAGTCGCCGTCGTTCATGTACAGGATGCCGTCGAGCGAACGGATGTGGCCGAAGTGGATGTGGCCGCAGATGTGCCCGTCGAAGCCTCGCTCCCGAGCGTCGGACGCCACCCGCTGCTCGTAGTCGCGGATGTAGGCCAGGGCGGCGCCCACATGCGACTTCAGGATGATCGAGAGCGGCATGTAGGGCAGTTCGAGTCGCTTGCGCACGGCGTGCACACGCCGGTTCGCCCAGCAGATGAAGCGGTGCAGGTTGTCGCCGAGCCAGGCGATCCAACTGCGCCCGATATGTTCGGGGTCGTACTCGTCGCCGTGGCTGACCCGGTAGCGACGGCCGTCGGCGCCCTCATGGACCGCGTCGAGTTCCACCCGGATGCCGGCGATGGTCGAGCCGGCGAGGCCGCGCATCTGGAAATCATGGTTGCCCGGCAGGTAGACCACCTCGACGCCCCTCGCCGCCATCGCAATGAGCTCGGCGATCACGGCGCTATGGTCCGGATGCCACCAGTGGCGCTTGGCGAGGGCCTCGAGATCGACGATATCGCCGACCAGGTAAAGCCGCTCGCAATCGAGGTGCTTGAGGAAGTCGAGCAGATAGGCAGCCTTGCAGTCCGGCGTGCCCAGATGCACGTCGGAGATGAAGGCGCTGCGGCAGGAGAGCTTGGCCATGACGTCGGTTTCCCGGGTTGTCCCGGGACGTCAGTGTCGGCCTGCGAAGTAACCGGGCCGTGGCGCGCGTGTTGCAGCGATGTTGCGGGGGAGAGGGATGCTGGCCGGTGCTGATGCACCGGATCGCCGATGAATCGGCTCCCACTAGGAGAAGGATGTGCCGGCTTTGTGTGGGAGCCGATTCATCGGCGATCAGCGGTGAAGTTCCCTCACCGCCGCCTGCGCCTCCGGCAGGATCGCCTGAACCCACAGCGCATACTGCGCCGCCGACGGATGCAGCCCATCCTCCACCAGCATCTCTGGCTTCGCGCCTGCCGTTCGCGAGGCAGGTGTCACATCCGCCCAACGCGCATGCGCGCGGATCGCCTCGTCGTGCGCGATGGCGTTGAACGTGTCGATCTCGCTGCCGATCGCCGCACGGTCGCGGCCCTCGGCGAAAGCGGTGACGCCCCAGTCGGGAATCGACACCACGACGACCCGCCGCGAATCGCCGGCGAGGGCGATCGCGCGGTGGAGCAGGGCGAGGAACTGCTCGCGATACTCACTGGCCGAGCGGCCGCGATACTGGTTGTTCACCCCGATCAGCAGGGTGACCAGGCCGAAGCTGCCACGCAGGCCGGCCTCGTCCATCGCACCGGACAACTCGTCGGTGGTCCAGCCCGTGGTCGCGATGATGCGTGGGTCGCCCACCATGACGGCGCGCTCGCGCAAGCGCGCCACCAGCTGATCAGGCCAACGCCCAGCGGCCGGCACGCCTTCACCGATGGTGTAGGAATCGCCGAGGGCGAGGAAGGTCGCTTCCGCCACGGGTCAGGCGACCGCGCTGGCGGCGGGTGTGGCTTCGTTGGCCATGCGGGTCAGCACGCGATCCATGCGTACGAAGACTTCCGCTAGCTGGGCTGGCTCGGGCAAGAGCGTGAGTCGCAGATGACGGCTCGCCGAGAGATTGAAGCTGGTGCCAGGCACAACGAGGACGCTTTCCTCTTCCAGCAGACGCAGGGCGAACGCCGTGTCGTCGAAATGGGCGATGGCGTCCGGGCGGATCTGCGGGAACGCATAGATGGCACCGCCCGGTGCGACGACGTCGAGGAAGGGGCTGGCGGCGACATGGTCGAGCACCGTCTGGCGCGCCTGGTACAACCGACCGCCGGGCGAGGTCAGTGCACCGATGGTCGGTTTGTCGAGCAGGGCCGGGCGTACCGCCCATTGTGCGGTCACATTGGCGCACAGTCGCAGGGCGGCGAGCAGCTGGAGCGCATCGCGATACTCGGCGGTGCGGCGCGGATCGCCGGAGAGACTCATCCAGCCGACACGATAGCCGCAGGCGCGGTGCACCTTGGAAAGCCCGCCGAAACTGACGCAGGGGTGATCGCCGGCGATCGCCGCCAGTGGCTGGAACGGTGTGTCGTCGTAGAGGATCTCGTCGTAGATTTCGTCGCAGAGCAGCAGGAGACCGTGACGCCGGGCCACCTCGACGATGCGTTCGAGAAGGGCCTTCGGGTAGACCGCGCCGGTGGGATTGTTCGGGTTGATCAGCACGAGGGCGCGTGTGCGCGAGCCGATCAGCGACTCGATCTCGTCCGGATCGGGCAGGTGCCCGTTCTCCGCCAGGCAGCGGTAGTAACGCGGGCTGCCGTCGTTGAGGATCGTTGCCGCGCTCCAGAGCGGGTAATCCGGGCTGGGCAACAGTACCTCGTCGCCAGGCTGGAGCAGCGCGCGCAGGGAGATGTCGATGAGCTCGCTCACGCCGTTGCCGATGAACACGCGCTCGACGTCGATACCGACCGATCCGCGGGCTTTCTGCTGGGCGACGATGGCCTCGCGGGCCTCTTCCAGGCCCTGTTCGTGACCGTAGGCTTCGCTATCGGTCAGATGGGCGCCGATCGCCTCACGCAGATGCGGCGGGGTGGCGAAGCCATAGCGGCCGGGGTTGCCGATATTGAGCTTGATGATCGGCTGGCCGGCCGCTTCCATGTCGCGGGCACGCCGGGTGAGGGCGCCGCGGATTTCGTAGCGCACTTCCGCCAGGTGCGCGCTGGGCTTGATCGAGGACACGTGCAGGACTTCCGGTGCATGCCGCCGGGCGCGTTCCCGACGGTCGTCATCGGATCGTAACAGCGTCCGTAAGGGCTCGCGAGGCGGAAAGCGGCCCGGAAGCGGGCATAATCACGGCCATGACCGACTCATCGGACCTGGCGCGCCTGCGCCATATCGGCTGGCGCGACCCCGCCTTGCCTGACGATCCACGCCGCCTTGCCCGCGTCGTGGCGCAGCATCGCGCCGGCTACGAGGTTCACGACGGCTCGGTCGCGTTCAATGCCCAGCCGGCCGGCCACTTCCTCAAACGCGGCCTCGATCCCTCGTTGCGGCCCTCGGTGGGTGACTTCGTCCTCCTCGATCACGCCAATCATCCGGTCATCGAAGAGGTACTGCCGCGGCGTTCCGTCCTGACGCGTGCCGCGGCCGGCGAGCGCTACGAGCGCCAGATCATCGCCACCAACATCGACTACGTGCTGGTGATCACCGGTCTGGACGGCGACTTCAATCCGTCGCGTATCGAGCGCTACCTCACTCTCGTCGAAGGCTCCGGCGCCCGTCCGGTTGTGTTGTTGAGCAAGGCCGACACCGAGGTCGATGTCGAAGGGGCGGTCAATGCCCTGCGTGAGCGCCTCCCCGGCGATGCCGCAGTGCACGCGATCAATGCGAAGGATCCGGGCACCGTCGCTCTCCTGGCCGGGTACCTCGGGCCGGGCTCGAGCGCCGTCCTGGTCGGTTCGTCGGGCGCGGGTAAGTCGACACTCACCAATACACTGCTGGGTGAGGAGCGCATGGCGACTGGCGCGGTGCGCACCCACGATAGCCGCGGCAGGCATACGACGACACACCGCGCGCTGCTGAGTTTGCCGACGGGCGGCTGCCTGATCGATACGCCGGGGATGCGTGAGTTGAAGCTGACCGGTGAGGAGAATCTCGACCTCTTCGCTGATATCGAAACGTTATCGTCGCAGTGCCGTTTCGCCGATTGCGGCCACAGCAACGAGCCGGGCTGCGCCATCCAGGCGGCGCTGGCCTCCGGTGAGCTCTCGCCACAGCGCTGGCGCAATTACCTCAAGCTGCACGACGAACGCGAAGAGCAGGCGGCCACGCTGGAGGCACGCCTGAAGCGCAAGGCGGGTCCGAAGCCTGTCGCCAAGCCCAAACGTGGCGAGTGGCGTCGAGGCGACGGCTGACTCATCGAGCGACCGCATCCCGACATACGCGGCGCACATCGATAACTAAGTTGCTTTCCTCATCGATGAAACGAGGAAGGCATCATGGCCATGTGTTCTTACGCACGCGGCACGCTCGCCCTGGCATGGCTCGGCGTGCTGGTCGCGCCGGTGCAAGCCACCGACTATCCCTACACCGTCGTCGTCGATACCGGCGAGGCGTTTTCGCTGGACCGCGGCGACAGGATCACGATCGCCGGCCCCGGTGTCGGCCGTGCTATCGAAGTCAAGAAGCGCGCCTCGTTCGATGCCTACGATGTGGACATCGTCAATCGCAGCTCGGGCAATCGCACGCGCCATGCCTACGGCTTACTGACCTACGGTGAAGCCAGTGCGTTCATCGGTGACAGTCGCATCGTCGGCAGTGGCACACGGTCGATCGGCGTTCATGCCCAGGACGCCTCCAGGGTCACCTTGCAAAACGTCGACCTGACGATGAGCGCTGCCGACAGCATCGGCATCTCGTCGCGATCGGGTAGTCGGGTCACGGCGAACCAGGTGGGGTTGCGCATGGACGGCGACAACGCGATCGGCGTCATGGCCCGCGGAGCGAACAGCCGGGTCGTCGGCTCGGGCCTGTCGATCGTCAACGCGGGTAAGCGGCATGGTGCCGCTGCGGCATTCGAACTCGCGGACGCGGTCAGCCTCAGTGACGGGGCAAGTGTCATCCTGACAAAGAGTTCCGTCCTGACCGAACAGGCTGGCGTCAATGCGGTGTCGGTCCAGGGCGCGACGTCGTCATTCCATGCGAGCGACACACGGATCGTCGCTGCGGGTACGGGCTCGATCGCTGTCGCACTGGGAGGCGGGGTGGCGTCCATCGACGGCGGCGAGGTACGTGGTGCGGGCCATGCGATCCGCGCCATGCAGGGACACACCGGCGATGTCGCGGTGAGGGTGTCGGGTGGTGCGACGATCACCGGGCGTATCGAGAACGCGGACCAGCTCCTCACCCTCTCCGTCGACCACGGCAAGCTACATGGCGACATCGTCAGCGCGGGAACCGGGCCGCTGCGCGTCAGGCTGGATCAATCGTCCTGGCAGGGCCGGGGCGAACGACTTGCCGAACTCGTCGTCGCGGATGGGTCATGGAAGGCCACGGGCGACAGTTCGGTGCAATACCTCGCGCTTCACGGACGCGCCCAGGTCGCTTTCGACGGCTCCGCGCCTGCAAGCACGCTGCGCGTCGGTACGTTCGCCCATCCCGGCGGCGAGGGCGGCGTGACGTTACGGACGCGCCTGGATGCCGGCGGGGCCATCGGTCGTCAGTTCACGGACCGCCTGCTGGTTGCTGGTGACGCCATCGGGTCCACGCGCGTGACCATCGTCAATGCGGCGGGGGCGGGCGCGGATACCTCGCCACTGACAGGCGAGCCGCGGGCCGGGGACGGCATCAGCCTCGTGCAGGTCGGCGGACATGGGGACGCGACCTCCTTCTATCTCGATGGAGGCTACGTAGCGGTTGGCCCATGGCAATACGGACTCGTCGCTTATGCGCCGGGTGCGTCCGATGCTGGGCAGCGTCTGCTGGAAGGCGCTGGTAACGATCATTGGGACTATCGTCTGCAGAGCCGGAACACCGACGCGTCGGGCCACGCGGTGAGCGGCGCCTCGCCCGCCGCTCGCGCGCGGCTGGTGCCCCAGGTGCCTGCTTACCTCGTCATGGCCAATGCACTCTTCGGTTACGGGCAGGCTTCGATGGACGGGTGGCGGTCGGTCGAGCCGGGCGCCCCGAGGGATCCCGCCTGGCGCGTTCATTCGTTCGGGGGGCATGTCGCCTACCGCAGCAACCTGCCATTCCAGCGTTATGCCACGGACTACGTGCGATCCGATCGGGGTCTGCAGATGGGCGGCGACCTCCTCGCCTGGTCGTCGGGCGCCACGACGATACGGATGGGGCTGGGACTTTCGACGGGCGCCACGCACATCGCACCGCGCGACGTCGATGGCGCGAGTCGCGCGAAGGCCCAGGCACGTGGCGTGGCGGCGACGTCGGGCCTGGCGACGGATGGCGGATGGCGCGCCGAAGCGTCCTTCAGCTACACGCATCACCGTATCGACGTGGACACGCCGACGCGGGGCGAGGTACTCGGACGGTTCCGTGCCCATGCGAATGAGGCCATGCTCGGCGGCGGCTTTCGTTGGGATCCGACGGAACGCCTCGTGCTCGAGCCCACCGTCTCCGTGCTTTGGCAGCGCCTGCGTTTCGTCGGCACCGCCGATCGGGATGGGCTCTTGCTCAGGGGCGCTTCCCCCGAACGCCTGACCCTGCGCGGCGGCGCGCGGGCCGCGATGCGCTTCGAACCACGTGGCAATGTGCTGGCCGCCTGGTCACCCTATGTCGACACCCGTTACATCGTGACGCGCGGCTCGGGGGAGTCGATCGATGTTTCGGGCGTCCGCCTGGCAACGGGACGGGCAGGCAGGGGAGCTGACGTGGCGGCCGGCGTCGCCCTGCAGTTTCGCCACGACCTGACGGCGTATGCCGATGTCACGGCGCGGGTACGCATGGGGCGCGGCGGTGAATCGGGTATGAGCGCCCGCGCTGGCGTGCTCTATGCGTTCTGAAGGCGCCACTCAGTAGGTGACGGTGACCTTGATGGTGTCGCCGTAGACCGCAGCCTTGACGGCGGGTTGTGCTGGAACCCGCCCGTACACCGTCATCGTCTGCTCACTGCCCGAGCCGGTGCCCGTTGCCGTATCGGTGTCGAGCGTGTCGCCCCAATGCAGGGTGCGCGACGAATCACGAAAGAGGTCGTAGGTGACGAAACCGCTACCGGACGACATGCGTCGTATCGTGCCCGACGCATTCTGTCCGCTATCGAGTCCGACCTGATACGCCGCACGATTGGTGCAGGTCATGCGCACGAGAGAGGTCTTGTCGGTCGCGGTCTTCAGCAGGCCGGGCACACTGCCGAAGTCCAGGTCGGTCGCCGTGCCGACAGTGCATTTCGCCGCGACCGATGCCGTGACACCCAGCGATGGCGCGGTCGCCGTAATCGGACCGCCGGTGCCACCGGACTGGCAGGTCGCCGGCGCTACCCCGAGGCTGAGCAAGGCTTCGTTATAGCTGTAGGTCAGCGAGTTGCTGGTGAGCGAGCTGAGCAGGGTGGCGGCGTAGCTACCGGGTGAGAGGTTGGATTGCAGGGCGGGTACGCGGCCGTAGATCGTCACGTTCCCGGACACCGCCGCGCCATTGGAGAGGATGCCGATACTCATGTTGAACGTTCGCGCGGTATAGGTCGCATTGGTGAGGACGCCCCAGACCGTTGTGCGCGTCGAGTCCTTGTACAACTGGTACTGCATGCGGTCGCCGCTCGCGTCGATCATCGTGCGCGGTGCGAAGTTACCGAGATCGTCGGCGCCGAGGCTGGCGCACGCGGTGACATAGGTGCCGAAGAGGGCGCCAAGGATGCCGTTGTACGTGCAGTTGTAGTTGAGCGTCGCCGTGGTGTCGACGAAGGTTCCCGTCGGATCCACGGCGCCGAAAGCGACGTTGGTGATGCTGGTGACGGTGCACGTCGTCGTCGCTTCGGCCCGCTGCGCACCGCCCAGTGCGGCAAGGGCCAGCAGGAGGAGTGCCAGCCATTTCATGGCATCGTCCGGCAGGTCAGCGGTCCGATCTGGGGCAGGTTGCGTGCGCTGGCGGGGTAGGTGAGCGCGCTCTCGCAATGGCGGCCGTCCGGCAGCGTGACGTGCAGCGCCGTACTTCCGTGAAGATTGTCGAGGTAGACCATACCGTCGTAACCGACATAAGCCGGCGACCCGTCACCGGTGTCGACCAGGGCACCCACGGGCAAGGGCGTGCCGTTCTCGTCAACCAGGATCGCCGATGCCGCTCGCACACGTTTCACCGGAAAGCGCACGACAACCCCGGATCGATCGGAGGGCGCGACAATGCTTTCCACGCGCTGTACGCGGTCGTCGGCGGGGAGGTCCAGTGGATCGATGGCGAGGCGGTTGTCCTGATAGGCGTTGAGCCTTGAAACCAGGAGCAGTCCGTTGCTGTCGGTGACACCCGTGCGCCGGTTCTCGAGCAGCACGGGAATATCCGGCGTGCCTTCGGTGCTGACCAGGGCGAAGGCATCGTCGATGCGACGTGCGGCGAAGGCGTGTCCGCCCATGAGCACGATGGCGCCGTTGGCGTCGGCATAGCTATACGACGAGGGCCCGACATTGCTGGCGCCGACGGTGAGCTGCCCGCGATTGCCGAGCCAGCCCAGCTCGGCCAGGCCGCCGCCGTCACTGCCGCTGCGTCCCTGCACGTGCCATCCGAACCCGCCGTCACCATCGACCGGCCGACTCGCATCCGCGGTGACGAACGTCTGGTCGCGATCGCGCTGCGCCGCAACGCTCCAGGTGGTGCGCTGGTCGAGTGATACGGTGACGCCGAGGAAAAGGCTGCGATCGCTGGATTGGTCAAGGTTCTGGTTATAGCTGAGGTTGACCGAGATACCCCGGCCGAGATTTCGCAGGACATACAGGCCGGCATAGCGCGAGGCGGGCTGCCCCGCGTATCGCAGCCGGACGAAGTTCGCGCCGAAGCTGGATTCGCGAACGTTGAAACCGATCAGGGCACGATCGCTGGCGCGGGGCGGCGGCGATCCATAGTTCGACGCGACGTCGCGGTAGCTTGCATCGCTGCGTACGGTATCCAGCGATGCATTCACGTAGCGTCCGGTCCACGCGTAACCGAGCCCGTACTGTGAGCCGCCACCGCGAGACGCCGCGATAGACGCATTGAAGACGCTGGCACCCGCGGGGTTCCATACGGCACCCACCCCCGCTATCCCGCGTCCGTCGCCCGCTTCGGCGTGACTCTCCAGCGTCAGGCCGTCGCTCACCCCGTGTCGCCACGTCGCGCTTCCGATCGGCGCGTCGCCGTATCGGAAGGACTCGATGCCGTAGGCCTCGCGCACGGTGCCCACCTCCACGGACCAGTCGTCGAGACCGGCGCGCAACAGCTGCCGTGCGGAATAAAACGGAAACGTCACCGTGCTGCTGCGTCCCAGGGCATCGGTGAGGACGACCTGTGCCTGTCCCGACTGGTCGACACCCGGCACGGCGGTCAGCTGGAACGGCCCGGCGGGCACGCGACCGTTGTACTGGCGTATGCCGTCGACATACAGCTCGACGGAGGACGGTGCGGTTGCCTGGCCGAAGAACTGCGGTAGCGGTGTCGTGATGCGGTAAGGCTGCAAGGCGAAGTCGGTGCCGAAACCGATGCCCCCGATGCGCGTCGCGCGCGTCCAGGAGAGATAACCGGTGAAGGTGTCGCCGATCGTCAGCGCCAGCGATGGCGCGGGAAAGGCCAGGCGCCACTGCGTATCCAGGCGCACGGTGTCACCTTGCCAGCCCTGTCCGGGCGTCTGGTAACGACGCGTGAGTTCGGTGCTGCTCAGGACGCCGAGGCCGTCGCTGAAGGCGCGCAGTTCGGTCAGCGCGCTGACGTTGCCCAGTCCGCCGCCCTGGGCCGCGTAGATGTCGTAGTTGAGCAATACCCCGGTGCCGCTCGTCGGGGGCGTCGCGCTGCGCTCGGCCTTGTTGAGGATCTGCCGTGGCAGGTTGAGTTGATCCAATGGCGCATCCACGGTCACCCGTTGCTGGTTCACGTCATAGGTGTAGTGCAGGCCGGGGATGTCGGGAAGGCAACGTTCGTCGTCGCCGGGAGGAAGCACGAATCCAAGGCCGCGCAGGTCGGTCGTCGTCGCACAGAGTGCTTCGCCACGACGGGTGAAATGGACGAGGCGTTCGGTCGCGCTGCCGTTGAGCACCACTTCGAGGTAGAGATCTTCGCCGACGAGACGCTCACGCGGTTGCACGGTCGCCGGTGGTGGCACGGGGTCGGTGTCCGTGGCGGAGGCAGGCATGGCGGCGGCGTCCAGCACGAGGAGGCTAGCGGCCGTCCGGGTCCACGACCAGCGTCGACTCGGATGTTTCACCATTGATCCTCGCCTTCACCGTGCCGCCCGCATGCGAAGCGCCTGGCGGCAGACGCCAGCTCATGGTGCTGCCCGGCAGCGCGTAGCCCACCAGGCCGGCGAGCAGGACGGTGTGTTGGCCTTTCGCGCCGCGCCAGACCAGGTCGGCGATCTGTGCATGGCCGTTGCCCGCATTGCTTACGCGCAGTCTCGGACCGTCGGGCGAATCGTCCCAGCTCGCCTGCAGCGCGGCCTTCACGGAAGGGTCGCCCATCGGCGTGAGGAAGACCGGCACCGAGTAGCGCAGGACGAACTTCAGCCCCGGATGATCGCCTGCATCGATCGGGAGCTCGTCGACGATGACGCGGTACGAGGCCTCGGTCGCCGAGGGCGCGGGTACCTGCCGGATCACGCGAACCATCTGCCGGTCGCCCGGGGCGATGGTCACCATGGGCGGACTGACGACCAGGTCGCGCGAGGGTTCGAGCACGTCCTTCCCATCGACTTGCGACCAGCGAAAAACGCGTACCTGCGCGTGTACCGGCTCGCTGCCGGTGTTGGTCAGCCATAGGGCGTCCGCCTGCGCGGCGCTGGCCAGTCGCAGGCCGATCGGTGACACCTGAAGGCCGCTCGCCGCTGCGAGGTGCATGAACAGGAACGCTGCGGCCAGCGCGCAGGCGAGTGCCACGCGTCGCGGCCACGGGCACACCGTCAGTACGTGATCGTGGCGGTGATGACGTCGGCGTAGCTGCCGGCCGCGAAATTCGTGCTCGGCACGCGTCCGTAGACCGGAACGGTCTGCACGGTGCCGGTGCCGGTGCCGGCATAGATGTTGCCGCCGGTACCCGTGGTGCTTCCCCACACGTCGGCGGCCGTGCGCGAGGCCAGGCGGTACAACTGGTAGGGAACGAGTGCGGTGCCGCTGCTCATCTTCCGGCTGTTCACGTCGGTACCGTTCTGCCCGTTGTCGAGCGCGATCGTGTACGGCGAACTCGGCGTGCAATTGACGTTGAGCGCGCCCTGGTTGTCGACATTGGTCGCCGTGGACGGCGTCGTGCCGAAGTTCACATCGGTCGGCGCGGTGGTGCTGATATCGCACGCGGCCGTGATGGTGATGCGGACATTGAAGGTGGTCGTGGCGGTCGCCGCCTGGGCGGCGCCCGAGGCGATGCCGACGCCGACCAGTACGGCAGTGGCGAGCAGACGGAATTTCATGGCGAATCTCCAGAGACGTGTATCCGTCGGCTGCAAGGATCGGGGAAGGAAAGCCGTCACGCGCGTGAATTCCAACGCACGCTGCCGTAACGACTTAGCGATGCCGATTCGGTGCAGTGATATGTCAAGGATGCTTGACATGCTAGTGCGTTCGACGCGCCTAGGTGTCAAGCGTGCTTGACATGTCGCCACGCTCCCACGAAGGTTCGGCATGCCGTACCGCGTCGCTTTGCGACTCGTCGCGCCCGTAGGCAGACTTCATCCCACGCACCGAGCCGGAGGAGCCGCATGAAAAACACCGTTCGCGAGCTTCGTACCGCGCTGGGCTGGTCGCAGGCCGATCTCGGCGAGCGGCTCGAGGTATCCCGGCAGACGGTGAACGCGATCGAGACGGGCAAGTACGATCCCAGCCTGACGCTGGCCTTCAAGATCGCGACGCTCTTCGCGCTTGCCATCGAATCCATTTTCACGCCTGGGGACTGACGGCATGAAACGCGCCCAACGTATCGCCATCATCCTCGTCGTCGTCGCCGGGGCTTTCGCCACCCGGCAGCTCATGCGCAAACCCGTCGTGGAGGATGCCGACAGGCCCGTAGCCGCAGTGCCGGCGGCGACACGCCCCGCACCGCCACGCGTGTGGACGCTTGGCACCCTCACACTCCGCCCCTGCGAGCTGGCGCAGCCTCACTCTGGCACCTCCGTGGCGGCCTGGTGCGCTCCGTTCGCGGTACCCGAAGACCGGGACCATCCGCAGGGTCGCAAGGTGAACATGCGCCTGGCGGTCATTCGCAGCAGCGCCCAGGTGCCGGCGGACGATATGGTGGCCTTCATCGCGGGCGGACCCGGCCAGTCCGCCGCGGAGAGCTATCCGGCGATCGCACCGGCGATGGCGCCCTTGCTTGCGCACCGCAACGTCCTCTTGCTCGACCAGCGTGGCACCGGTGGCTCGCATCCGCTGAGCTGCCGTGACGAAGACGAGCCCGGCGGTCCTGGCGGTGCGGCCTCGCACGGTTTCGACGCCGAGGCGGTGCGCAAGGAAACCCGCCATTGCCTCGAACAGCTTTCGCCGGATGCGGATGTCCGCTTCTACACCACGACCGACGCCGTCGCCGATCTCGAAGATGCTCGCCGCGCGCTGGGCTCGCCGAAGTTCGACCTGCTGGGTGTGTCCTATGGCACCCGCGTGGCCCAGCAGTACGCGATGCGTCATCCGGAAGGCCTGCGCACCCTGATCCTCGATGGCATCGCACCGAACCAGCTCGTGCTCGGCGAGGACTTCGCCGTCAACCTCGACGCCGCGCTGAAGGCGCAGTTCGCCCGTTGCGATGCGGACAGTGCGTGCCATGCGCGCTTCAGCGATCCGTACCAGACGCTCTTTCAGCTGCGCGACGCCCTGCGTGCGAATCCGCACAAGGTCAGCTTCCGCGATCCGCAGAACTACGCGTCCGTGCAGCGCGTGCTGAGCGAACACGCGCTGGCGACCGTGGTCCGCATGTTCGCTTATTCGCCGGAGACGGCCGCCCTGCTGCCGCTGTCGATCGATGCGGCCGCCCACGGCGATGTCGGCCCCTTGCTGGGGCAGGCCAAGCTGCTCACCGGCGATCTGGGCGACACCATGGACGGTGGCATGCAGTACTCGGTGATCTGCTCCGAAGACGCCGATCTGCTGACCTCGCGCCCGCAGGACAAGGACACCATCCTCGGCGACGCCATGATCGAAGCCTTTCGTGCCGCATGCTCGGTCTGGCCGCACGGCAAGCGGCCGGCGGATTTCCACCAGCCGGTGAAGAGCACGGTGCCCGCGCTGCTCATGTCGGGTGAGTTCGATCCGGTCACGCCGCCCCGTTACGGCGAGCAGGTGCTCCAGGGATTGCCCAATGGCCGCCACGTCGTACTGAAGGGGCAGGGCCACAACGTCGTCGCACGCGGCTGCATGCCGCGTCTGCTCGACCAGTTCATCGACACGGCCAACGCGAAGTCGCTCGATGCGCGTTGCCTGGATCGTCTCGCGCCACTGCCCGTCTTCGTCGGATTCAACGGAGCCACGCCATGATCGAAGTCAGGGACCTGCACAAGGCCTTCGGCGATGTACGTGCCGTCAACGGCGTGAGCTTTACGGCGCGCGATGGTGAAATCACCGGCCTGCTCGGTCCGAACGGCGCCGGCAAGACCACGACGCTGCGCATGCTCTACACCTTGATGAAGCCCGACGCCGGCCAGGTCCTCGTCGACGGTGTCGATGCGTATGAGGATGCGCTCGCCGTGCGCCGCCGGCTGGGCGTGCTGCCGGACGCGCGCGGGCTGTACAAGCGGCTCACCGCTGCCGAAAACATCGACTACTTCGGGCGTTTGCACGGCATGGAACCGGGTCTGCTCGCCCGCCGTCGCGAGGCCTTGATCGATGGCCTGGAGATGCGCGATATCGCCACGCGACGCACGGAAGGCTTTTCGCAAGGCCAGCGGGTGAAGACGGCGATCGCCCGCGCACTCGTGCACGATCCGCGCAACGTGCTGCTCGACGAACCGACCAATGGCCTGGACGTCATGGCCACACGCGCCATGCGCCGCTTCATGCGTCAGTTGAAGGCGGAGGGGCGTTGCGTCCTGTTCTCCAGCCACATCATGCAAGAGGTGGCGGCGCTGTGCGATCGCATCGTGGTGATTGCGCACGGTCGTGTCGTCGCTGACGAAACCCCAGCCGCCCTGCTGGCGCAGACAGGCGAGAGCAGCCTCGAAGACGCCTTCGTGAAAATCATCGGTACCGATGAGGGACTGGCCGCATGAGCGCCTTCACCGCCGTGTACTGGAAAGAGGTCCGCGAGAACCTGCGTGACCGACGTACCCTCATCAACGCCCTGGTGACCGGCCCGCTGTTGGGGCCGGTGATGTTCATCATGCTGATGAACGTGACGATCAACCGCGAGATCGCCAAGGCCGACCGACCCATCGCCGTGCCGGTGATCGGCGCGGATCTCGCCCCGAACCTCGTCGCCGCGCTCAAGAGCGCCGGCATCGAGGCCCAGCCGGCCCTCACCGATCCCGAGAACGCCGTGCGCGAACAGCGCACCGATATCGTCGTGCGCATCTCGCCGGACTATGCGAAGGCCTGGAACAAGGGCCAGACGGTACAGGTGGAACTGATTTACGACTCTTCGCGACGCGACGCCTCCACGCCGGTGATGCGCGTGCGCAGCGTGGTCGAGAGCTACGGTCGCCGCGAAGGTGCCATGCGCCTGATCGCGCGAGGCCTGTCGCCGACCACGGCGTGGCCGGTGCAGGTCGCCGATCGCGACCAGGCGACGTCGCAGTCGCGTTCCGGGCTCATGTTTTCGTTCCTGCCGTATTTCTTCGTCCTCACCGTCTTCCTCGGCGGCATGTACCTGGCCATCGACCTGACGGCCGGCGAGCGCGAGCGACAGTCGCTGGAACCGCTGTTCGTCAATCCGGTCGCGCGCTGGAAGATCCTCGCCGGCAAGCTCGCGGCGATCTGCACCTTCTCGCTGGTCAGCCTCCTGCTTACGGTCAGCGCCTTCATGACCGCGCCGTGGTTCATCCCCACCGAGAAGCTCGGCATCGCGCTGGACATCGGCTGGCGCTTCAGCGGGCAGGTCATCCTGCTGATGCTGCCACTGATCCTGCTGCTGGCGGCCCTGCAGTCGCTGGTCTCGGCGTTCGCCAAGAGCTATCGCGAAGCGCAGACCTACCTGTCGATCCTGATGATCGTCCCGATCCTGCCCAGCGTGCTGCTGTCGGTCATCCCGGTGCGTGCCGAGCCCTGGATGTATGCCGTGCCGCTGCTCGGGCAGAACCTCGGCATCGTGCAGCTGTTGCGCGGCGATGGCATGCCGGGCTGGCAGATCGGACTGTGCCTGGCCGGCGGTTTCGTCGCCGCGCTGCTGGCGGTGTGGGGCACCGCCATGCTCTACCGGTCCGAGCGCCTCGCCATTTCCGGCTGAGTGAGACTCACCGCCAGGTCAGGTCCACACCGACCAGGAAGCTGCGGCCAGGCGCGGGTTCGTAGTAACGCCCGTTGCCATCGTTGACGATCACCGACCCGATCACGTGGCGGTCGGCGAGGTTGTCGACGCGGGCAAACGTGTTCACGCGCCAGGGGCCCTGGTCGAAGACATAGCCGGCGGACAGGCCGAACAGGGCATAGCCGGGCGCGGACTCCGTGCCGAGGTCGTTGACCGAGGTCGAGCCCATCGTCTGTATATCGAACGTGCCTTGCAGACCACGAGCGCCACCGTATTTCAGCGCGGCGTAGCCGGTGGAACGCGGCGCACCCGGGATGCGCGTGCCGGCGGGCACCGGCGTGTTGGGCGACGCGCATCCGGTCGATGCGCAGGTGAGGAAGGGCGTTCTGAAGCTCGCCTGCAGGTGCGTGTAGGACGCGACGACATGAAGATCGCGGGCCAGTTCGGTGTTGAACGACGCTTCGATGCCCTGCCGGCGCGAGCGCGCGATGTTCTGGTACGTCGTACGGCCACCCACATTGGTCGCCACCGCCAACTCGTTGTCGCTGTCGGCACGGAACAAGGCGATACCAGCCTGCGTCCGCTCGGTCGGCTGCAGCTTGATGCCGACTTCCTCGTTGTGCGAACGCGAGGGCTGCAGGTTGAAGGCCAGGCCCGGGCCGTTATCGGCGCGGTAGCCGATCTCGGAGAAGGTCGGCGTTTCGAAGCCACGGCCCCAGTTCGCGTAAACGTGTGCCCACGGCGCGGCACGCCAGAGCACGCCGAACACCGGCGTGGTGGCGCTGTACGACTGCGTGCCGCTGTCGTCGGGGTTGCCGCGTGCGATGTATCGGTCCGTCGAGCTGAAGTGCACGTCGCTGTGGCGGACGCCGCCCATGAGGGTCCAGTCCTGCGCAATGCGCCAGGTCGCCTGTGCGTACTGGTCGAAGTCGAACACGCGGTCGATCTCGTCACGACGGAGGTCGCCGCGCACGCCGAGGGTGTCGCCTTCGAAGTTGTTGTAGCCCATGCGATGCTGGTGCTGGTTGTCGTAAGCGATCCCGGTGGCGATCTCGAACGGACGACCCGCCAGGGTGTTGCTCCAGGTCCAGCGTGCATCGCCGCCGCCGTACTGGCTGGTCAGGTCCACCACGCCGCCGGAGTTGCCCGGCTGGGCGACTTCCGTGGCCTTGGGGATGGAGAGGTACTGGGTGATGTCGCGCTGGCCGTAGTACGTCATCACGCGGAGGCTGTTCGAATCGTCGATCCGCTGGTCGTAGATCAGGCCCGCCTGCTGCTGGTTGGCCGACTTGCGCGTGTCGTAGGTATCGGCCACCGAGGCGACCTGGCGCGGGTTCGCCTGGTACTGGGCGCGGGTCAGGCCGAGCGGGTCCTGGGCACCGGGGACATCCACGGTATTGAGTACCAGGGTCAGCTTGCGATCGTCGTCGATCTTCCAGCCCACCTTGGCGTTGCCTGACTCGCGCCGGGCGGCGCTGTGGTCGCGATAGCCGCTGGTACGGAAATGGCTCAGGTCCACGTTGTAGTCGACCGGGCCGTCGACGCCCCGTGCGTTGACCGAGGTGCGGAAGTTGCCGTTGCTGCCCCCGGCGACGCCGATGTGCAACTCCGCCGGATCGGTACCGTCAGCGGTGAACAGCTGCACCACGCCTCCGGAGGCGTTGCCGTAGAGCGCGGAAAACGGACCGCGTAGAACCTCGACACGGTCGGCCGAATCGAGATTGAAATGGGATACCTGCCCCTGGCCGTCCGGCATGGTGGCGGGAATGCCATCGGTGTAAAGACGGATGCCACGAATGCCGAAGGTCGAACGCGCACCGAAACCGCGGATCGAGATCTGCTCGTCCTGCGCGTAGTTCTGCCGATCGCGCGCCACGATCCCCGGGATCGTCTGCAGCTGCTCGGACAGGTTCACGTCGAGGCTGCCATCCGGCGGGGTGGCGACCACGTCGATGGCGGCGGGAATGTCATACGGCGACTGCGCGGTGCGCGTGGCGGTGACGACGACGGGGGCCAGCTTTGGCGCATCCTGCGCAGCGGCACCACCGGCCAGCGCAACGAGAACGGCGCCGGCCAGGGGGCGTAGAAAGGGGGATGTCATGCGGGGACCCTGCAAGAGATGCATGTATTTTGCTCAAGAGAGTGTATGCGTTATCTCAAGAGCCCACGGCTCCTACCCGGGGGGGTCATGCCATCTTTCATGGCCCATGCTAGCCTTCCCGCCCACATCCCCCACACCCCGGTGACGCCATGAAGAAGCTCGCTTTCGCCTGCGCTGGATTG
>Ga0247742_10000720_pt1 | contig 25514 bp, 14 predicted proteins | sample UWRJL208509C2_FD_180944 | JGI IMG/M metagenome (GOLD analysis project Ga0247742, IMG submission 180944) | Plant litter microbial communities from Arlington Agricultural Research Station in Wisconsin, United States - UWRJ-L208-509C-2 | ecosystem: Environmental > Terrestrial > Plant litter >... | reverse complement strand
CCCTGCGGGCAGAACCCGCACTCATCGCTGCCAATACGCGTGGGCAATCGGGACTGTGGGGACAAGCCGTCTCCGGCGACCTGCCGATCGTGTTGCTGCGCATCGGCGATATCGCGCGCCTCGACGTGGCGCGCGACCTGGTCCGTGCGGCGGCCTACTGGCGGTTGCGCGGCCTCGCGGTGGATCTGGTCATCTGGAACGAGGACAGCACCGGTTACCGGCAGGTACTGCACGACGCGCTCACCGGGTTGCTGGCGTCCGGTACGGAGTCGAACCTGCTCGACCGTCCGGGTGGCGTCTTCATCCGCGCCGCGCAACCGCTCTCCTACGAGGATCGGCTGGTGATGGAGGCCAGCGCACGCATCGTGGTGGTGGACAGCCTGGGCTCACTTGCCGAGCAGATGGAACGTCATCGCCTGGAGTCGCGTCCGCCCGCCGCGGAACCGGCGGCGTGGCCGCGCCTGGCGCGCCCCGCGATGGCCGCCGCGAAGCCGCCGACCGGCGCCTTCTCGGCCGACGGCAGCGAGTACGTCATCGTGCTCGAGGCGGGCGCCGAGACGCCCGCACCCTGGTGCAACGTGCTGGCCAATCCGTCGTTCGGTAGCGTGATTTCCGAAAGCGGCGGCGCCTATACCTGGGCGGAGAATGCGCACGGTTGTCGCCTGACGCCGTGGCAGAACGACCCGGTCGAGGACGCCAGCGGCGAAGCCCTCTACCTGCGCGACGAGGCCACGGGTCGTGCCTGGTCGCCGACGCCGTTGCCCATGCGCGGCGACGGTACGTACACGACGCGGCATGGCTTCGGTTACAGCGTCTTCGAGCATGACGAGGACAGCTTGCATTCGCGCCAGGAAACCTTCGTTGCGCTGGATGCGCCAGTGAAGTTCCAGGTCGTCACCCTGACCAACAAGGGCAGTGAGGCGCGTCGCCTTTCGCTGACGGCTTACGTGGAGTGGCTGCTGGGCGATGTCCGCGAAAAGAGCGCCATGCACGTGGTCACCGAGGTAGACCCGAGCACCGGCGCGCTGTTCGCCCGCAATGCCTACAACAGCGACTTCCCGGGCCGCGTCGCGTTCTTCGACGTAAACGACCGCGAACGTTCGGTCGGCGGCGACCGTACCGAGTTCCTCGGTCGCAATGGCCGGATGGATTCGCCGCTGGCGATGCGTCGCCACGCCTGGAGCAACCGCGTTGGCGCCGGCCTGGATCCCTGCGGTGCGTTGCGTGTCGTCTTCCAGCTTGAGCCGGGCGAATCGCGCGAGGTGGTCGTCCGCCTGGGCATGGGGGGCAACGAAGGCGAGGCGCGCAACCTCGTACAGCGCTTCCGTCAGGACGGCGCGGCCGCGAAGGCGCTGGATGCGGTCCGCTCGCACTGGCGCGACATTCTCGGTGTGGTGCAGGCCAGGACGCCGGAGCCGGCGATGGACACCATGGCCAACGGTTGGCTCCTGTACCAGACGATCGCCAGTCGGCTGTGGGCGCGTAGCGGCTACTACCAGTCCGGCGGTGCCGTCGGGTTCCGCGACCAGTTGCAGGATTCCATGGCCACGCAACATGCGGCACCGGCCATGGCGCGGGCACAGCTGTTGCTCTGCGCGGCGCACCAGTTCGTTGAAGGCGATGTGCTTCACTGGTGGCACCCGCCGATCGAGCGTGGTGTGCGTACGGGTTGCTCGGATGATTACCTGTGGCTACCGCTCGCGACCAGCCGCTATGTGCATGCGAGCATGGATACCGGCGTGCTGGACGAATCGATCGAGTATCTCGAAGGCCGCCCGTTGCGACCCGGGGAAGAGTCCTACTACGACCTGCCACGCCCCTCGGGGATCCGCGCGAGCCTCTACGACCACTGCGTCCGGGCCATCGAACATTCCATGCCGCGTGGTCGCTACGGCCTGCCGCTCATGGGTAGCGGTGACTGGAACGATGGCATGAACAAGGTGGGTGAGGAGGGCCGCGGCGAGAGTGTATGGCTCGGCTTTTTCCTGGTCCACGTGCTGCGGGAGTTCTCGGTGACGGCGCGTTCGCGTGGCGATGTCGCGTTCGCCGAGCGCTGCACGGCGGAGGTGACCAGGCTCTCCGTCGCGCTGGAAGCCCACGCCTGGGATGGCAGCTGGTACCGGCGTGCCTGGTTCGACAACGGGACGCCGCTGGGTTCGTCGAGCAACGACGAATGCCGGATCGATGCGATCGCGCAAAGCTGGTCGGTGCTCTCGGACGTCGCCGGCGACGAACGCCGGACGCAGGCCATGGCGTCGCTGGACAGTCATCTGGTGCAGGAAGACGCCGGCCTGATCCGCCTGCTCGATCCGCCGTTCGATCGTTCGGCCATGGATCCGGGGTACATCAAGGGATACGTGCCAGGCGTGCGCGAGAACGGCGGCCAGTACACTCACGCCGCGGTCTGGGCCGCGATGGCCTTCGCGCACATGGGCAAGCACGATCGTGCCTGGGAGCTGGCCAGGATGATCAATCCAGGCAGCCATACCGGCGACGTGGAGTCCGTCCAGCGGTACAAGATCGAGCCTTACGTGCTCGCCGCGGACGTGTATTCCGTGCCGCCGCATGTCGGCCGTGGTGGCTGGAGCTGGTACACGGGCTCGGCGGGCTGGATGTACCGCCTGCTGATCGAGGCGTTGCTGGGTCTGAGTCTGGACGAAGGACGATTGCGGATCCGACCGTGTGTCCCGGCCTCGTGGGCGGGCTACAGCCTGCGCTACCGCTTCGGTGCATCGACGTATGTGATCGATCTCCGTCCTGCGCGCGACGGGGAGTCGCCGGGTCTTTTGCTTGACGGCGTGTCCGTCGATGGCGACAGCCTGCCATTACGCGATGAGGCCAGGGAATACGTCGTCCACGCGGTGTACCCACGCGGCTAACGGGGAGGTAACGGTAACGGGCGCAGCCTCGCCTTTAGCGGCGCCCGTCGTTGATGTCCTGGGAGTAGCGAGCCATGGTCACGATTTCCAAGGATCGACCGTCCTATCTCGAGGCCAGGCGCTCGATCCTCGAGGCGTACGACGTCGCCGCGGCCGAGCATCCGGCCGCCTGCGCGATTCGCGAGATCAACGAGAAAGGCGAATGCCTGCCACTTACCGCCAGGCAGTTACGCGGACGCAAGGCCGTCGCCGCGCCCGATTCGGTGATCGCTGAGCCCGAGCACGTCCCGCCGCGAACACCGCGACATTGATGAAACGCCCTAGAGGCCGACGATGACCAGCCCGTTCCAGAGCATCAACCAGCGCATCATCGACGACCTGCGCAAAAGTCGCGGCGATGCCCCCGCGGAGTACGTGCCCAAGCCGGCATCGCCTAAGCGCGATGCCGACGACGAAACCGCCGACGAGACCTATTCCAGTGACGGCGCACGCGACGACGACGTCCCCTTCGAGGCCCCCGACGCCGACGCCTGATGTCGCTTCCCGTAGGAGCCGATTCATCGGCGATAGCCAGGTCGCCGCACTGCCATCGCCGCTGAAGCGGCTCCCACAAAAATGCAGCGCTTCTCGTGTGGGAGCCGATTCATCGGCGATAGGGTGCTTGCCTCAGAAGTCGTAATTCGCACTCAACCGCAGATACCGCGGCAGCTGCCGTGCCGTCGGCGTGCCGTAGAGCGGATTGGCCAGGTTCGGGCTGGATTCGCCGTTCGGGTAGATCCCCACCACACGCTGCTCGTTGAACACGTTGAAGATATTCGCGTTGAACGCGAGCTTCGAATCGGCGAACGCCGGCCGATAGGTCGCGCCCAGGTCGATCTGGCGCACCCAGGGCAGGCGACCGTGGCTCCCCGGCGGTGACGGCAGGCCATTGCAGAAGTGGTAGCTGTTGCCGTAGCCGGCCGGATCTTCGCGATCCGGGCCGAAGTAGCCGAGGCAGGGCTTGGGCGCGCCGGAGATCATGCTGAGGTTGCCGCTGACCAGCCACTCGGAGGTGATCTGGTAGTAGCCGAAGATCTTCAGCTGATGCTTGTGGTCGTTGTTCTGCGGACCGTTGGTGTTGACCATGATGTACGAGTTGTCCCAGTCCTGGGTGGTCGACACGGCCGTCTGGCCGGTACCGCGCGATTCGCGATACAGATCCGAGCGCAGCTGGCCTTCGGTGTTGCCGTAGCTTCGCGAGAACACGTACGTGGCCCGCGCGTACCAGGTCCCGTCGAAGGGATGTTCCAGGAACGATTCGAGCGCGTAATAGCGACGCTTCAAACGGTCGAACCCGAATTCCTGGTTGGTCAGCGGCACGCTGACGTGATTGCCTGAGGTATCGACGAGGTTGAAGGTGTTCGCCTTGCCGGGGTTGAACAACCAGCAGCTGACCGGGTTGCTCGAGGTGGTCACGTCGTAGCCGAGCGACTGCGCCTTGGCCAGCACGAGGTCGATGTCGCAATAATCATCGATGGCATTGCGCAGGATGCGTTGCGTCGCCTTGGCACCGTAAACCCACTTCGTGCCGAGGGTCTTCGTGAAGCCAAGGATGAACTCGTCCTGGTATTCGGACTTCAGGCCCTTGGTGGTCACGGTGGACGGATCGGGCAGCTGGCCGAAGGTATTGTTGGCGGCGACGGGCGGGGAAATGGAGAGCAGGCCGGTCGGAGTGCCATCGCCGGCGATGCCGCCATAGGTGAAGTACTGCGAGGTGGTCAGTGCGCCGCCGGCCGCATTGAGCGCCGGGTTCAAGGGCAGGCCGAGGTAGTAGCGACCGGCATTCGCATAGACCTTGAAGGTCGCGTCGCCGTTCACGTCCCAGCTCGCGCCCAGGCGCGGAGCCCACTGCGGCTTGTGCTGGGTGACGAAGGGATCGCCATCGCTGTTGAAGTTCTCGAACTGGTCGTTACGCACGCCGACCGAGAGCAGCCAGCGATCGTTGATCTGCCACTTGTCTTCGATGTACTGCGCGCGCTGTGTCGAGCGCACGGTGGCCAGGCTGCTGTTGATATTCTGGATGACATAGTAACCCTGGGCGCCATTCGGAAAGCCGCCGGTTGCCGGAACCCCCAGGCCGGTGGAGATCGGTGTGTTCGGGTCACCCTGGCCATAGGTCCACGAATACCCGCCAGGGCCCGAGGTGATCGTGCCCTGGTCGATCGCCTTCGCCGTCTGGTTGTCCATGCCCGCCGTAATCGTGTGGTCGCCGATCTTGTAGGTGATGTCGATGCGGGTATTGGTGGTGCGGTTGCCACGCCCGGCTGGACTCAGGCTGGCGACCGTCTGGTTGTTGCCGCGGGGCGCGCCGTTGTTCAGCGCGGGATTCTGGTTGGTCAGCCCGTCCACATAGGTGATATCGGGCGCGTAGCCGGCCGGTGCGTCGTAGTCGTCGCTTTTCAGCTTGCCGTATTGCGCGGTGACCGTGAGGTCATCGGTGATGTAACCGGTGTATTTGGCCGTCCAGAGGTCGCCGCCGGTCTTGATGTTGTCGTCGCCGCCGATCCGGTCCTGGCGTGTGCGCGTCTGGTAGTCGTAACCGTAGACGGTGCCCGAGGTTTCGTACTTGTCGGAGGCGCCTGTGACCTCGAGGAGGTTGCTGTCGGTGATGTTCCAGTCGAGTTTGCCGTACCAGCGCGGCTCGTTGTAACGGTAGTCGACATACGGCTTGGTGCTGGTGAAGCCGCTCACCGGGTTCACGGTATTGCCTTGCTGCCGCTCGTATTCGCCAGCGAGGAAGATGAAGAGCTTGTCCTTGATCAGCGGGCCGCCGGCATACGCGCTGACCGTCGTGCTGCTGAAGGCATCCTTCGAGTCCGGCGAGTACAACTGGCCGGCCTTGGGCGACGCCGGCAGGCCATTCTCGAAATAGCGGTTGCGCTGATCGGCCCGGGCAAAACTCGGCTCCCAGAGCACCTGGGTGCCGAAATGCCATTCGTTGGTGCCGCGCTTGCCGACCACGTTGATCACGCCGCCATCGGAGCGGCCGTACTGTGCGCTGTAGCCGCCGGTATAGACCTCCTGCTGGTCGATCGCGCCATAGGGCAGGGACAGGCCGCCGAAGCCGCGCAGGGGATCCGTCGTGGAGAAGCCGTTGACGTAGTAGGCGTTCTCGCTCGCGGCGGAGCCGCCGAAACTCACCAGGGAGTTTCCGGTCGGGCCCTTGAAGCTGCCACCGTTGTTGACCACACCGGGCGCGAGCAGCGCGATGGCTTCGGAGTTTCGACCCAGCGGCAATCGCGCCAGCTGTTCGGAGGTGACCACCGTGCGCGAATCCACCGTGGAAACGTCGATCCCCGGCAACGCCGCGGCGGAGACCGTGATGCCCTCCATCGATTGCGCGGAGGACGGGACGAACGACACCTCGGTGCCGGCGCCGACCTTGAGCGTGATGTTCTGCCGGGTATCCACGACCTTCCCGCCGACCTTGAGGCTGACGGTGTACGTGCCCAGGGGTAACTGACCTGCCGAGTAGCGACCGCGTTCGTCGACCGGGACATCCCGGCTGAGGCCGGTGTCACTGGTGACCGTGACGGTCTGGCCCGCCGCGGCGGGCACCTGGCCGAACAGGCTGCCGGTGGTGGACTGCGCCACGGCGCCGGCGCTGATAGCCAGGGCGAGAGCGGCGGCGAGGGCATGCTGGATACGGGGTGTCTTGCTGGACATGAACGACGCTCTCCTCGAACTTTTTTCAGGCGTAAGCGCACACGGTCGCTGCTGCCGCAGGGCCGGGCATGACATGAAAACGAAGGTAGATCCCCCAGAGGCGCGACCCTGACGCCGGCAAGAAGCCGGGTCGTGGGTGCCGGTAGCCGGTCTAGCGCCGGCTACATCCCTTGTGACAAACATGCTGCGTCGCAGCACGCAACCCAGTTATATCGAAACTTATTTCGAATGTATAGCCCTCTAGACATCTCTTTCGAGATGCCCCGCCCGGGCTAGGCCAGGGCGACCGGGTCGGTTCGCAGCAGGACGCTGTCGTGAAGGCTGGCGAGATCGCGGGTACGCGCGTCGCGTTCCCGGGGCGTTTGCGGCGGGTGCCTTTCCATCTCCTGCAGCAGGGGCAGCAGATCGCGCTGTTGTGACTTCCGCAGTGGCGTCGTCACGTCTTCGACCTTCTGGCCCATGACGTACTTCAAGCGCTCGGTGCTCTGGTTAGCTGTCTGGGTGAGGCTGGCTTTGACGAGCTGACCCTTCCGGTAGCCGATGCTGAGGTTGCTCTGTGCGTCGTCGGCGATCTGCGTGAAGTAGTAATTCTGCGACTTGGGATCGTCGGTCAGGTTGAGCGTGGCATCGGGTGACGGCGCCGAGTGGAAGCTCGCATGCAGCTGCGTCGTCGTGACCTGGGACATGCCGCGCTCGGCGGCGTTGCGGCCCGATACCTGCGTGCGCTGCGATGCCTGGAACGAGAAAGCGTCGTGCTCGTTCGATCGATAGGGATTCGGCGTGGTGGCCGTCTGCGTGATCGATGCCGTGAAATCCGCCAGTCCGCTCAATAAAGCGTGGTCGGTGTCGTTGAGCCACGAAGACGATCGCGTGAGGCTCGGTGTGTCGAGCCCACCCGGCGCGCTCATCTGGGTGAAGGCGTCCTTGAACATCGACATCAAGGCGGGATTCGCGTGACCGCGCGACGCGGCCTGATCGAACTGCTTCAGTATATTGGCGATCGCGGACGCCTGCTGCGTCTTGCTTCCCGCGATGGCCGGCGAGCTCAGGTCCACGCTGACATCGATCTTTCCGGCCAGTCCGTCGATCGTCACTGCGCGCGTCGTGGCGTCGGCGTTGAAGTCGATCGTCTGGATGGCCTGGTTGTCGCTCACGGCCTGCGCAGTGAGATGTACCGACGAAAGGATGCTGGTGTCGACCTGCGCGAGTCCGGCGATATCCAGCCGGGGCGGTGCGGAGGCCATGCCCTCCAGTGCGCTCTTGAACGCTGTCGACAGCTTCGCGACGGCGGCCGTCTCGGCATCGCCCAGTGCCGCGTCGCCATCGGTGGTGATGCCGACGCTGCCGTCGTCCTTCAGCGAAAGCGTGACGCTACGTCCGCTCGCCGTCTTGATCGCGAGGGTCGCGTCCTGCCAGGTCGGTGCGGCTTTGATCGGTGGCAGGCCGTAAACGATCGGTACGGGGCCGGTGGTCGCGCCGCTCAAAGTGACGATGACCGAAGGTGCGGGTGCGACGGCAGGCGCTGCCGACAGGCCGGATGATGAGCCGGTCGGCGTCGCCGATGGTATCGCCGCCGTGCTGTTGCGCACGGGCGTCGATGGGACAGCCAGGCCTAATGCACTCGATGAAGATATTGTCATCCTTCCGCCTCGTATCCCTGTTTCAACCCCTCGATAACGGCGGGATTCGCAGGAACTTGAGGCGAAAGGTGCGTCGTTCCTCAGCGGTGGCCGTCGCCGTGATCACCGCCGCGATCGCCGCCGCGTTCCGCACCACCACGGCCGTCGTGCCACTCGTCACCGTGGAAGTCGGGGATACGGTCGAAGCGCGTGCCCGGCGCCGGGCGTTCGTGCACCTGGGGCAGGGGACGGGCGTAGCCGCGACGCGGATCGAACCGCGGATCGACGTGGCCGCGGAAGCCGCGTGGGCCGCGGAACCACGGGCCGGCGCCAATGAAGATGCCGCCGGCGAACCATTCGGCGCCGTAGTAGCCGTACGGTGCGCACGGGTAGGGCGCGTAATCGTAGTAACCGTAGGGACAGCCGGGCTCCGGACCGATGTCGACCCCTTCGTCGACGTAGACCTGGGCGGAGGCGGTGGATGTGCCGGCGGCGGCACCGACGGTCATGAGCAGGGCAAGGGAGATCGAGCGCAGCGTGTTCATCACGACACCGTAGGGAAGGAGGGCTGATGATGAAAACGGCTGGGCGTCGCAGGGGTTTACGTCGTGAAATCCTACGAATTCGCAGGGATGAGCGTAGGTTAAACGGCTCCCGGAGTCGTTAAACGTATTCGCACCTCGTGCGTTCCTGTTGCCTAGCCTTAACGGATAAACCAGGAGATCGATTCATGAGTGATGCGATACAAGCCCAGCGTCCGCCTCACAAGGGACGGCGTCTGCTGATCGTCTCGCTTGTCGCTATCGTGATCATCGCCCTGGTGCTGTTCCACGTCATCAGCGGCTCCGGCAAGAAGAAACCCGTCACTCCCCCGCAGTTGGTCAGCGCGGCCAAGGCGACGCTCGGCGACATGCCCGAGATACTCAATGAGCTCGGAACGGTGACCCCGGTGGCCACGGTGAACGTGTTGCCGCAGCTCAGCGGCTATCTCACCGACGTCGGTTACAAGGAAGGCCAGGATGTCGAGAAAGGCCAGTTCCTGGCCCAGATCGATCCGCGCCAGTACGAGATCGACAAGCGCCAGGCCGAAGCGCAGATGGCGAAAGACAAGGCGGCGCTCGCGCAGGCTCGCGCCGACCTCGTTCGCTTCACCACGTTGAATGAGCAGAAGTCGATCGCCGAACAGACCTTCGCCGACCAGAAATTCACCGTGCAGCAGGACGAAGCCGCGGTGAAGGCGGATGAAGCGAACATCGCCCAGTTCGACCTCGACCTTGCTTACTGCCACATCGTCGCGCCGGTATCCGGCCGCGTGGGCCTGCGTCTGGTCGATCCGGGCAACTATGTCACGCAGTCCACCTCGCCCGGCATCGTCACCATCACCACGATGAAGCCGACGACCGTGCAGTTCACCGTGCCGCAGAACTCGCTGGCCAATGTGCTCAAGCGCTTCGGCACGGCGGATACGACGCTCGCCGTCACCGCCTTCAGCAGCGACAACAGCCGGCAGATCGCCACCGGCAAGCTCTATGCACTGGGCAACCAGATGGCCACGGCGACCGGCACGGTCACGCTGCGCGCCACCTTCGACAACGATGACGAAGCGCTGTATCCGAACGAGTTCGTCAACGTACGCCTGCTGGTCGATACGCTGAAACAAGCCGTGCTGGTGCCCACGCCGGCGGTGCAGAGTGGTGCCCCCGGCGACTTCGTCTACCTGGTCAACGCCGACCAGACCGTGTCGGTGCACAAGGTGACCCTGGGTCCCAGCGACGGCAAGCTCACCGTGATCGCAGCGGGCCTGACGGCCGGGCAGACCGTGGTGACCGACGGCATGGATCGCCTGACCGATGGAGCGAAGGTGAAGCTCGCCGGCGCCAAACCGGCCGCCGGGTCGTCCACGGCTGACGCGCCCCGCCGACGCCACGCGTCGTAAAGGCGGGCACGCGATCCGATGAATATTTCCCGCTTGTTCGTACTCAGGCCGGTAGCCACCGCGCTCCTGATGCTCGCGCTCGTCCTCGTCGGCCTCGTGGCCGTGCGTTTCCTGCCGGTGTCTTCGCTGCCCGCGGTCGACTATCCGGTCATCCAGGTGCAGACGTTCTATCCCGGTGCCAGCCCGTCGGTGATGGCGAACACGGTGACGGCGCCGCTGGAAGTGCAGCTGGGTGAAATTCCCGGACTCCAGCAGATGACCTCGAACAGCTCTGCCGGGGCGTCGGTCATCACCCTGCAGTTCGATCTCTCGCTCAGCCTCGACGTGGCGGAGCAGAACGTCCAGGAAGCGATCAACGCCGCGAACAGCCTGCTGCCTGCAGGGCTTCCCGCGCCGCCGACCTACGCCAAGGTCAATCCGGCCGACCTGCCGATCCTCACCCTGGCGGTGACTTCGGCCTCGATGTCGTTGCCGCAGCTGGAGGATGTCGCCAACAACCGCCTCGGCTCGAAGATCGCCGAAGTGCCGGGTGTCGGCCTGGTCGTGCCTGCCGGCGGCAACGTTCCCGCTATTCGGGTCGAGGCAGATCCGAAGAAGCTGGCCGCGTACGGTCTCAACATCGACGACCTGCGTTCGCTGCTGGCCAACGTCAACGTCAGCCAGCCCAAGGGCAATTTCGACGGACCCGAACTCGACTACACCATCAACGGTAACGACCAGATCCGCGATCCGAAGGATTACCTGGCGACGGTGGTGTCGTACCAGAACGGCGCGCCCGTCTACCTGCGCGATATCGCGCGGGTCACCCAGTCCGCGCAGAACACGGAGCAGGGCGCCTGGTTCGGCAAGACCCAGGCCATCGTGCTCAACGTACAGCGACAGCCCGGTGCGAACGTGATCGCCACGGTCGACCAGATCAAGGCAAAGCTGCCGCAGCTGGAATCCACCTTGCCGGCAGGCATGAAGGTCGAAGTCGTCTCCGACAGCACGGGCGTGATCCGCTCGTCCGTCTCGGACGCAGCCTTCGAACTCGGTCTTGCCATCGTGCTCGTCGTGCTGGTGATCTTCGTCTTCCTGCGCAACATCCCGGCGACGATCATCCCCAGCATCTCGGTGCCGGTCTCGCTGATCGGCACGCTGGCCGCGATGTACGAGCTGGGCTACTCGATCGACAACCTCTCGCTGATGGCCCTGATCATCGCCACGGGCTTCGTGGTCGATGACTCCATCGTGATGATCGAGAACATCGTGCGTTACCTCGAGGAGGGCATGCCGCCGCTCGAGGCCGCGCTCGAAGGGGCAGGGCAGATCGGCTTCACCATCGTGTCGCTGACCGTCTCGCTGATCGCCGTGTTGATCCCGCTGCTCTTCATGGGCGGTGTCATCGGCCGGCTGTTCAACGAGTTCGCAGTGACCCTGGCGGTGACCATCGTCATCTCGGGCATCGTCTCGCTCACCCTCGTGCCCATGCTGTGTGCGCGCATCCTGCGTGCGCAGGCGGAGCGGCATCCGAGTCGCTTCGAGCGGATCAGCGAGGGCCTGTTCGACAAGACGCTGGCGGCCTATGAGCGTGGCCTGCGCTTCGTCATGGCCCGGCAGACGCTCACCCTGATCGTCTTCCTGGTGACGGTCGCGTTGACCGTCGTGCTTTACGTCGTCATTCCCAAGGGCCTGTTCCCGACCCAGGACGTGGGCGCAGTCGAGGGCATCAGCGTCGCGGACAACTCGGTGTCCTACAGCGCGATGGTCAAGCGGCAGGCCGAGTTGGCCGACGCGATCCTGAAGGACCCGGACGTGACGGGCCTGACTTCGTACGTCGGCATCGACGGCACCAACAAGACGCTCAACAACGGCCGCTTCCTGATCGGCCTCAAGGCCAAGGACGATCGTTCGTCCAGCGCCGCCGAGATCGCCCGCAACCTGCAGCGCGAGACGGCGAACGTGGCCGGCATCCGCCTGTTCGTCCAACCGGAGCAGGACCTGACACTGGATACGACGGTGTCGCCGAACCAGTACCAGTTCGTCCTGCGCGGCTCCTCCGTGCAGGAGCTGGGCAAGTACGTGCCCGCCCTGATCGAGCGCATGCACAAGATCGACTCGATCACCGATGTCACCAGCGACCTGAACAACGACGGCCTGGCGGTGAACGTGGAGGTGAACCGCCAGCTCGCCGCGCGCTACGGCATCACTCCGGCGACGATCGACAACGCCCTCTATGACGCGCTGGGACAGCGTATCGTCTCGACCATCTTCGAGCAGTCGGGCCAGTACCGGGTGATCCTCGTGGCCAAGCCGGAAAGCCTGCCGACCGTGGCGTCGCTGGGCGACATCTACCTGCCCAGCCAGACCGGCAGCAGCGGGCAAGTGCCGCTGAAGGGTATCGCTGCGATCCAGATCGTGAAGTCGCCATTGGTCGTCAGTCACCTCGCGCAGTTCCCCGCCGTGACCGTGTCGTTCAACCTCACCGCAGGCGCCTCGCTGAGTTCGGCGGTGAAGGAGATCACCGCGGCGGAGCAAGCGGTGCATCTGCCGGCGTCGGTCACCTCGTCGTTCCAGGGCGCTGCGCAGGCTTTCCAGGATTCGCTCTCCAGCGAGGTCTACCTGCTGATCGCCGCGCTCGTCGCGGTCTATATCGTGCTCGGCGTGCTGTACGAGAGCTTTGTCCATCCGCTGACCATTCTGTCGACCTTGCCGTCGGCCGGCATCGGCGCCTTGCTGGCGCTGATGGTCGCCGGCCACGACCTGGACGTGATCGGCATCATCGGTATCGTGTTGTTGATCGGCATCGTGAAGAAGAACGCGATCATGATCGTGGACTTCGCGCTGGAAGCCGAGCGCGAACACGGCAAGCCGCCCGCCGAGGCCATCTTCGAGGCGTCGTTGCTGCGCTTCCGCCCCATCCTGATGACGACGCTGGCGGCGATGCTCGGCGCCTTGCCGATGCTGGTGGGTAACGGCACCGGTTCCGAGCTGCGCCGGCCGCTCGGCCTGGCGATCATCGGTGGCCTGGCGTTGAGCCAGTTGTTGACCCTGTTCACCACGCCGGTGATCTACCTGTTCTTCGACCGGCTGGCGTTGCGCTTCCGCCCGAAACCCGAGCAGAAGCTGATCGGTCACGAGTCATGAGTATCCCGGGCCTGTTCATCCGGCGACCGGTGGCGACCACCCTGCTCGCCGTTGCCATCCTGCTTTCCGGCGCACTGGGCTATTTCAACCTGCCCGTGGCGCCGCTGCCGAACGTGACCTTCCCGGTCATCGTGGTGCAGGCGAGCATGGCGGGTGCGAGCCCGGACATCATGGCGTCTACGGTGGCGGCACCCCTGGAGCGACGGTTGAGCGCGATCGCCGATGTCTCCGAGCTGACCTCGTCCAGCTCGGTCGGCTCGGCCCAGGTGGTGATCCAGTTCGGCCTGGGGCGGGACATCAACGGCGCGGCGCGCGACGTCCAGGCGGCGATCCAGGCGGCACGCGCCGACCTGCCCAGCACCCTGCGCAACAACCCCACGTACCGGCAATACAACCCGTCCGATGCGCCGATCATGGTGCTCGCGCTCACCTCGGCCACGCTGACACGCGCCCAGCTCTACGATTCAGCCAACTCCGTCCTCCAGCAGCAGCTGTCGCAGGTCGATGGCGTCGGCCAGATCACCCTGGGTGGCAGTGCGTTGCCCTCGGTGCGCGTGGAATTGCAGCCCGATCAGCTCAACAGCTACGGCATCGGCCTGGAGGACGTACGGGCGGCGCTCAGCTCGGCCAATGCCAACAGTGCCAAGGGCCATATCGACCAGGGCGATCAGCGTTTCGAGGTGCTTTCAAACGACCAGATCAGCAAGGCGGCGCCGTACCGCGACATCGTGGTGGCGTATCGCCAGGGTTCCCCGGTGTTCCTGCGCGATGTCGCCGAGGTCAAGGACTCGGCGGAGAACCTGCGCAACGCCGGCCTCTACAACGGTAAGGACGCGGTGCTCGTCATCGTCTACCCCCTGCCGGGCAGCAACATCGTCAAGACCGTGGGCCAGATCCGCAAAGTGCTGCCCAATGTCGAGGCGACCCTGCCGCACGATGTGCATGTCGGTATCGCGGTGGATCGGTCGCAGTCGGTGAACGCCGCGGTGGACGATACGGAGCGGACGCTGTTCATCGCCGTGCTCCTGGTCATCGGCGTAGTCTTCGTATTCCTGCAATCGCCACGCGCCGTGCTGGTCCCGGCGGTCGCCTTGCCGCTGTCCATCATCGGCACGTTCGGCCCGATGTACCTGCTCGGTTACAGCCTGGACAACCTGTCGCTGATGGCGCTGACGATCGGCACGGGCTTCGTCGTCGACGATGCCGTGGTGGTGCTCGAGAACATCGTGCGCCACGTCGACGAAGGCATGGATGTACGCGAGGCCGCGTTGCGTGGCAGCGCCGAGGTCAGCTTCACCGTGATCTCCATGAGCCTTTCGCTGATCGCGGTCTTCCTGCCGATCCTGTTGATGCCCGGGATCGTCGGCCTGCTGTTCCACGAATTCGCCGTGACGCTGTCGATCGCGATCCTGCTCTCGCTGGTGATTTCGCTGACGGTGACGCCGACGATGGCCGCCTTCGTGCTTCGCTCGCGAGGCCCGGCCAGGGAGCAGGGGCGGGTGGCTGCCTGGTCGGAGCGCCAGTTCGAGCGCTTCAAGCAGGGTTACGACCGTTCGCTGGCGACGGCGCTGGATCATCGGCTGCTGGTCGGGCTGGTCCTGATCGGTCTGATCGTGCTCAACGTGTTCCTGATCCGCTTCGTGCCGTCGACGTTCTTCCCGGAACAGGACAACGGCATCCTGCAGGGGCAGATCATCGCGGACCAGAGCATCTCCTTCCAGGCGATGGAAAAGAAACTCGCCCAGCTGCAGGCGATCGTGCAGAAGGATCCGGCCGTAGCATCCGTCGCCGGTTTCACCGGTGGCCGTGCGCTGAATACCGCCAACGTCTTCATCGAACTGAAACCGTTGGCGGAGCGGAAGATATCCGCGGCGCAGGTCGTCGACCGGTTACGGCCGAAGCTCAATGCGGTATCGGGCGCCAGGCTGCTGCTGCAGGCCGCGCAGGACCTGCGCATCGGTGGCCGTCAGTCGGCCGCGGAATACCAGTACACGCTCACCAGCGACGATCCCGATACCTTGTTCACCTGGGTGCCCAAGTTGGTCGCTGCCCTGAGCAAGGAGCGGCTGTCCGACGTCAATTCGGATCTGCAACAGCATGGCCTGCAGATCTACGTGAACTTCGACCGCGCGACGGCGGCACGCTACGGCTTCGCCCCCAACCAGATCGATACCGGCTTGTACGATGCCTTCGGCCAGCGCACGGTGTCCACGGTCTATAACGAGCTCAACCAGTACTACGTCGTGATGGAAGTCGCGCCGTCGTACTGGCAATACCCGCAGATGCTCGAGCGCATGCGTTTCAGCACGTCGGCGGGTAATGCCAGCGGCACCCAGCAGACTCAGATGTCGAGTTCGCTGGTGAAGGGCGTGACGGCGACGACGGTGGCCAGTACGACGTCAGGCACCTCGACGTCGACCAATGCGAAGAACGCCGATGCCGAGGCGAACCTGCTGACCAACGCGATTTCCAACGCCAAGGGCGGCGGTTCCAGCGGCAGCGCGGACAGCACGGCGGCGGAGACCCTGGTCCCGTTCCCCGCGATCGCCAGCTACGTGAGCAACCACACGGCCACCCAGGTCAGCCACCAGGACGGGCTGGTCGCCGCGACGATCTCGTTCAACCTGCCGCCGGGCGGTTCGCTCAGCCAGGCGTCGGGCATCATCGCCCAGGTATCGCAGCAGATCGGCCTGCCAGCGTCGGTACACGGCAGCTTCGCCGGCGCGGCGCAGGTGTACGGCCAGTCGATGTCGACGATGCCCTTGCTGATCATTGCCGCGCTGGTCGCGGTGTATATCGTGCTGGGGATCCTCTACGAAAACACCGTGCACCCGCTGACGATCCTGTCGACCCTGCCATCGGCGGGCATCGGCGCGACGCTCGCGCTGCTGATCTTCGGCACACCGTTCTCGGTCATCGCCATGATCGGCATCATCCTGCTGATCGGCATCGTGAAGAAGAACGCGATCATGATGATCGATGTGGCGATCCATCTGCAGCGCGACGAAGGGCTCGACGCGCGTGAAGCGATCCACAACGCGGCGGTGATCCGCCTGCGCCCGATCATGATGACCACGGCGGCCGCCGTGCTCGGCGCCGTGCCCCTGGCCATCGGTATCGGGCAGGGCGCGTCGTTGCGCCAGCCTCTCGGCATCACCGTGATGGGCGGGCTGATCCTCAGCCAGGTCGTCACGCTGTACACCACGCCGGTGATCTATCTCTACCTGGACGGTTTCCGCGCCAGGCTGGCACGGTGGAACGACCGCCTGCCATGGAACCACATCGACGCGAGCACTCCCCTATGAAGACTTCCCGAACCTTACTCGTCGCCTCGATCGCGTGGTTGCTGCACGGTTGCATGGTCGGCCCCGATTACAAGACGCCGGAGGTGACGTTGCCGGTCGCCTATAAGGAAACGCCGGGCTGGCTCAAGGCGCAACCGGACGATGCGGCGCCGAAGGGCGACTGGTGGGCCGTGTTCCACGATCCGCTGCTCGACCAGCTCGAACCGATGGTGTCGGTCTCCAACCAGACCGTTCGCCAGAGCTACGCGAATTACCAGGAAGCCCTGGCCGAGGTGCAGATCGCGCGTAGCGCCTTGTTCCCGACCATCGGCATCACCGGGTCCGCGACCAAACAGCGTAGTGCGAGCAATGGGACTGGCAATACCGTGTCGGTCAATCCCGGTATCCGCACGGCGGGTTCGCTCGAAGGCAACGTGAGCTGGGCACCGGACTTCTGGGGCAAGACGCGCCGTACCGTCGAAGAGAACAAGGCCACCGCCGACGCCAGTGCGGCCACACTCGCCAACGCGACATTGACCGAACAGGTGGCCCTGGCCACGGCGGTGATCGACCTGCGCGTCACCGATGCCAATATCGATCTGCTGTCCCGCACGGTCGATGCGTACAAGGAATTCCTGCGTGTGGTCGGCAACCAGGGCAAGGCCGGGATCACACCGCCGTCGGACGTCATCACGGCGCGCACGCAGCTGGAGAACGCGCAGTCGAGCCTGATCGCGCTGGGCGTGTCGCGGGCCCGGTATGCGCATGCGATCGCCGTCCTGGTTGGCAAGACACCGGAGGAACTGGATATCCCGCATAGCACCGCTTTGCCGACCTTGCCGTCCGTCCCGGCCGGCATGCCCGCTACGCTGTTGCAGCGGCGTCCGGACATCGCCGTGGCCGAGCGCGAGATGGCTGCGCAGAACGCCGCGATCGGCGTCGCGATAGCGGCCTACTATCCGGACATCACGCTGTCCGGTGCGGATGGGTTTTCGCAGTCACCGCTTGCCGGGCTGCTGCACGTGGCCAACCACGTCTGGTCGCTGGGTGCCGACGTGAGTGAGACGATCTTCGATGCGGGCGCGCGCCATGGCCAGGTCGCCGCGGCACGCGCATCGTATGAATCGGCCGTGGCGAACTACCGCGGGACGGTGCTCACCGCACTGCAGAACGTCGAGGATGATCTGGCCGGCATCCGGATCCTCGCCCAGCAGGCGGAGGTCCTGGACGCCGCCGTGAGCGACGCGACGCGGGGTTCGGAGATCGCGTTCAATGAGTACAAGGCCGGCACGGTCGACTACACCACGGCCGTTACGGCGCAGACCACGCTGTACAGCACCCAGCAGAACGCGCTCGATGTTCGCGAGCAGCGCCTGCTCGATGCCGTGTCGCTGATCGGCGACACGGGTGGCCCTGTCGCAGGCAGCACACCGGCAGCACGCTGAGGCTCGTCACCGGTTCAGCGAGGTTTCGGTGTCACGTCGATCGCGACGGCTTCCACATACGTGATACGGACCAGGTCGCCGACCCGTAGCTTCGTCATGCGGGCCTGGCGTTCCGGGTCCTTCACTTCGATCAGGCGCTGCTTGCCGTCGGGACCCTGCAACGTCACCGTGTGCTTTTTCAGGTCGATCGCAGTGAGCTTGCTGGTGATCGAGATCGCTTGTTGCGCGGCAGCGCCCGGCAGCGTTCCCTTGGGTGCCCGGGCCGCGTCGCTGCTCGTCACGACGCCGGTCGAGGCGCTACCCGCCGGGAGCAACTCCAGCGCGGCGGCCGCCTGGTAGGTGGCGATCACCACGTCGCCGACCTTCAGCTGGTCGAAGTTACGTACTTCAGGGCCTGCCTCGATGGTGAACTCGTGCTTGTCGCCCTTGCCCTCACGCAGGGTGACGAAGCGGCTCTGCTTGTCGATGGCGACCACGGTGGCGGTCTGGACTTCCTGCTCGCGCACCAGCTCGAATGCTCCCGCCGGGGCACTCGACGCGGGTGCCGGTGTCTGTGGCTGCGCATGGACAGCAAGAGGCATGGCCAGTGCGAGGCCGAGGGCCGGGATCAGGAAGAAGGTCGGCTTGCGCATGGGAAGGCTCCTGTTGGAGCCTGCATCGTCGTCCAGGCGCCGTGCGCCAGGCGAGCGTAGGACCACTATCCGTGGCTAGGTAGTTCTACTGGGCGTGCTTGCCAACCGGCGCGACGTCGGGCACGGTTAGGGCAGGGTCCGCCTGCCGTCCTTCGTGGAGCATGCATGAGCACACCAGTCGCGTTTGCGCGAAAGGAGTGGTTCCTGGTCGTCACCGTGGCGACTTGCGCGGTGTTCCTCGGCATGCACGACACGCTCCTCGCCGGTCTCGAGTCACGATCCTGGCTGATCATGGTCTTCATCTGGCTGTTCGTCGTCATCCTGGGTTCCGCGCTCGCCGTGCTGAGGCATGCGGAGCGTCTCGCCCACTATCTGGGTGAACCGATCGGCACGCTCGTGCTGACCATCGCGGTGACGTCGATCGAGATCATGAGCATCTCGGCGGTCATGCTGCACGGCGCGAACAATCCGACGCTGGCCCGAGACACCTTGTTCTCGGTGACCATGATCGTGCTCAACGGTATGGTCGGCCTGTCACTGCTATGGGGTGGCTGGAAGCACCGCGAGCAGGCTTACAACCTGCAGGGCGCGAACGCCTATCTTGGGCTGATCATCCCGCTGGGTGTGCTCGGCCTCGTGCTGCCGAGGTTCACCCATGTGGCGGAGGGTGCGCCGTTACCGTTCGCCCACCAGATGTTTCTCGTGGTCGTCATGCTCACCCTGTACGCCACCTTCCTTGGCCTGCAGACGAAGCGCCTGAAGGGCTACTTCACCACGGATGCGTCCACGGCCCGCCACGGCGACCCGGAAAAGCCGGCTCGCCATGGGCCCGTTGCCTCCGCAGTGCTCCTGATCGCGTACATGATTCCCGTGGTGTTTCTTGTCGACCAGCTCGCCATCCCTGTCGATTACGTGGTCGAGACGCTGAATGCGCCGGCCGCCATGGGCGGTCTCGCGATGGCGATCCTGGTCGCCCTGCCCGAAGGCATGGGCGCGATTCGCGCGGCAAGCCGTAACGACCTGCAGCGCGCGGTGAACATCTTCCTCGGTTCGGTGCTTTCCACGATCGGGCTGACCATCCCGGCCATCCTGTTGATCGGCCAGATGACCCATCATCCGGTCATCCTCGGGCTCGAACACACCGACCTGATCCTCTTCGTGCTGACGCTGGTGCTTTCCCTGTTGACGTTTTCGAGCGCCAGGACGCACCTGTTGCAAGGTGCGGTGCATCTGACGGTCTTCGTCTGCTTCGTCTACTTCCTGTTCTCGCCCTGAGTGGCGACCATCGTCGGCAACGATGACGCCACGCGCGTGGGGTCGATGCCCTTGCGTGCCAGGGCGTCGAATTCGTCGACGGTGCATTCGCCGATGGTCCGGCAGCCCTGTACGCGAACGGGCTTCGCGATGACCTTATCGAAGCGATTGGTGCGGAGAGACGCCATCGACGGCATCAGGCTGCGAATACGGATGACGTATGCGTCGCCACGTTGCACCAGGCTGAAGACGAGCGCTCCGCCGGGGGGATAATCGTCGGGAACCTGCGAATCATGCCAGTCCAGGCCGAGTACGCCGGCCACGTTGGCGAGATTGGTGTCATGCCCGACCAGCACGACGGCGCCGCGAGGGGAGGTCGAGAGAGGCGCGACGTCCGGTGTCGCACCGCGCGCGGCGTCCAGGCTGGCAACGATGTGCGCGACGAGGTTGGAACCGGCGTTGGCCGCTGCGGGCATGGCTTTCTTCGTCGCCGCGAACTGCGCGTTGTGCAGCGTGATCAGGCGACCAAGCACGCCGGCATCCGCGCGACCGAAGGCGACGGCCTTCATCGGCATCCCTTCCACATAGGCAAGCATGAGGTTCTCGCTGAGCGTGCCGGCGAGCTTCATGGCTTTCGCCAGGTGGGAAGGATCATCGAGAAGCAGCTTTTTTTGCTCCCGGCTTGCGATCCCTTCGCACGTCGTGGGCGTGCATCCGAGCAAGACCTCCTGCAGCTCGGCCAGCGCCGCGGGCGCCGGCGGGGTGGGGGTGCTGCTGTCGTTGTCCTCGTCGTCCGGCTTGCCGGTGACGGCATCCTTCATGAAATGGAACAGCGGATTGTTCGCGTCGCCCTCGGTGGAAAGGAACGATCCAGCACAGCCCGGGGTGACCCCCTCGAGTAGTGCGCCTGCGCTTTCGCGATTCCGTGGCGTGGTGTCGCCGATCACCACGAGCGTGTCGGGCCCGGGGCAGGCTGTGGTCACCACGCCATCGTCGAGCAGCAGGCGCCGGAGACGGCCGCCCAGGGCCGTCATGCCCGCATGACCATGCGGCGTGAGCATCCCCGGTTCGACCGGCCACGTCGGCCAGTCGCCGATGGCGAAGGCCGCGTACGCGGTCGCGGGCTTGGTCGGCGAGCGCACGCCGTGACGCATCAGCACGATGTCGAGTTTCGTCACGGTCGGGGCGGCCGTCGCGCTCGGCGCGGCAACCGCAAGGAACGGTGCTGCCGCTGTCGCGACCAGGGAGGCGAGCAGGGCGATCGCGGTTCTCATAGCTTCACCGAAAGGTCGAGGAAAATGCCGCGGCCGGGCAGGCCGAAGTAGAGTGGATCGCCGCTCACCGCCTGGGTGCCCGCGTAGCCGGTGAACTTGTGCACGTTGAAGACATTGTTCACGTCGACGCTGATGGAATAGCCCTTCGTTCCCGCCGGGCCTTTATCGGTACGGTAGCCGGCGGCGGCGTCGACGCTCATGTAGCCGGCGATGCGCTGGTCGTTGAGGAACTGGACATTACCGGCGGCGTCGGTCGTGTTGTCGAGGCCGTACTGGTGGCCGAGAAACTTGCCCATCAACGAGCCGAAGTAGCCGTTGGTATTGCTATACAGCAAGCCCAGGGCTGCCGTGACCTTGGGCGTACCCGCCACCTGCACGCTGCTGTTCTTGTACGTCGCCTTGTTGTAGCTGGCATTGCCGTAGACGCTCAATGCGCGTGTCAGGGCGAACGTCGCCTCGACTTCGGCACCCTTGTAGATGGCACCGCCGCCGTTGACGAAGGTGTCCTCGTTACCGTTGTCCGTGGCGACCTGGGTCTCGGTGATGAAGTTCGAGAAGTCGATGTAGTAAACGTCGGCGCCGAAGGTGAGCTTGCTCGAGGCGTACGCCGTGCCTAGCTGGAAGTTCCTGGTCTTTTCCGGCTGCAGGCTGTGCGAACCATTGACCTGGATCACGTCGATGGGCGGGGCGAGGAATCCCTCAGCCGCCTGGGCATAGGCGCTCCACGTGTCACTGAGACGGTCGTGCACGCTGATCGAGGGCAGGGCGGCATGGTAGGTGGCCTCGGCGCTGAGCGGCACCGGCGGCGAAACCTTGTTGAGCGGCGCGTCGATGCTGCGCGTAACTTCCGAATAGCGCACACCCGGGCTCACGGTGATGGCGTCCGTGACCTTCCAGTCGTACTGCAGGTAGGGCTGTACCGTGTCGGTGCGATCGTCGAGCTGGTAGTTGTCGACCGGTCCGTACTTCGTGCCCGTCTTCGCCCCGGTCGTCAGATCGACCGGATACTGGTAGCGCGCGTCCAGGCTGCGCTCGAGCCAGATGCCGGTAAGCAGGGTGCCATCGCCGAGATCGCGACCGAGCCGCAGCACATTGCCGAAGGCGTGGAAGCCGGAGTCCGAGAGCTTGCCTGGCAGGTCGGTCTTCGCGGTCGAGACCTTCTTGCCCTTGTCGTTGTAGAACGTGACGCCATTATCGGCCGGGTCGATGTCCGAGGCGTCCGAGGTCTTGCGCGCCCAATGGTCGAACGTATTGAGGTAGACCTTGTCGTCGACGTCCCAGCCGGCGACCTGGCTGGTCAATCCGACATACGTGAAGCTGGAATAGTAGGCCGCGTTGTTGGCGCCCTTGTAGTTCTGCACGGTCGGATCGTCGCCCAGCCCGAAACGCCAGCCGTAGCGATCGATCTCGTCCTTGGTCGCGCCCTGCACGGTGTTCTGGTGTTCCCTGTTGTAGCTGGTCACGAAGGTGAGGCTGGTGACGTCGCCCAGCTGGCTGATCGTCTTGATGAAGACGTGATCGCGTTTGTCGTCGGTACCCTGCAGGTAGGTATCGCTCGACTCCTTGGAGACATCGGCGAAGATGCGCGTGTTGCCGACCGTCTCATCGGCGGTCACGCCGCCGGCGCGCGTGTTCCAGCTACCCAGCGTGAGGTAGGGCGTGATGCCAGGCTCGTCCGAAGGCTCGCGCGAACGCAGCGCCACCGTACCGCCGAACGTGGCATTACCCAGCGTGCTGCCGCCGCCCGGGCCGCGATCGATTTCCGCCTGGCCGAGGACGTGGTTGTTGAAGTACGCCGAGGTCGTGTGGTGTAGATCGCTGGCGTCGCCGAACGGAATGCCGTCGAAGGTGATGTTGAACTGGCCATCCTGGAAGCCGCGGATGCTGATGCCTTCGTTCTTGCCCAGGCCGGGACCTTCGGGCGAGGTCACCGTCACGCTGGGTGCGTATTTGATGATGTCGTCGAAGTTGGCGTTGAAGCGCAGGCCGTCGCGAATGAAACGCTCATCGATCACCGAGGTGGGCTGGGTCGCGTCGAGCGGCGCGGCGCTCGGTGCCAGCGTATCCACGGCATTCGCATGGACGCTCACCGGAGCCAGTTTCTGTGCCTCGTCACGGGTGTCGATCGACGGGAGTGGCGCGGCTGCCGGCGTCGGGCCGGCCCCGACGTTTCCCGGCACGATCGTCACCGTGGTGGGCGTCACGAAGCGGTAGGTCATGCCCGTGCCGGCCAGCAAGGCGGTCAGCTGCGCGGCCGCCGGCATGCCGCCGGGCGCGGCGTGGCTACGCAGGCCGTCAGGCACGTCGGTGCCGTAGACCACCTGCCAGCCGGCATCGTGCGCGAAGCGATCGAGCGCCTGTGCCAGCGGCATGGCCTCGATGGGCTGTGTAGCGGCGTGGGCATCCGTGGGCACGACGGTGATGCCCGCGATGGCGAGGGCGATGCAGAGGGCGAGCGAAGATCGCATGGCGTCACATACCTTGGAGGGGGGATCACGGAGGACAGTCATCGATGTCCGACCCCATCTAAGAGTCCCGGCGCGGCCGGTCGGGTACCGCTCATTCGATGAATTTTTTCTTACAGCCGCGACACGTTGTCCGTGGTGACAAAACGAACGTGATCGGCGCGACGGTCGATGCGCACGTGGGGCAGGCTGCCGATATAGGCGATGAAGGCCTCCGCATCGCGTGCGTGGAACACACCGCTGATGCGCTTGCTCGCGAGTTCCGGATCGTCGACGACCAGCGGTCGCGTCGCATACGCATTGAAGCGACGAGCCACCTCGGCCACCGTAGCGTCGTGGAAGCGGATATCGGCCGGGAGCCACTGCGTCGCGGCCGCAACGTTCGCCTGGCCACGCGCGGTGAGACGGCCGTCCTCGTCCACGCGGGCCGATTCGCCGCCGCGAAGATCGACGATGCGGTCACGTGGTGCGGCCGTGCCGGTGAGGCGTGCCCGGGCCTTCGCAAGCCATGGCGAGGGCAGGTTCCACACCGACACCTGCCCGCTGACGACGGTGACCTGTGCGGCCTCGTCGCTGCGTTCCACGTCGAACACGGTGCCGATGTCGTCGATCTGCTGGCGACCCACCGTGACCTTCATGGGGCGCGCAGGGTCCTTGCCGATATCGAAGGAGGCATGGCCTTGCAGCAGCTCGATATGACGCGTATCGGCGTCGAAACGGACGAGCATGGCGCTCTGCGGTGAAAGCTGCACCACGGTGTCGTCGTCGAGCGTGACCTCGCGGACGTTGATGCCGGCGGCGTAGCGGATGCCCGGAGCTTCCGGGGATGGCCAGGCTGCGGTGATGCCACCGGATACCAGGAGGACCATCGCCGCGGCGGCTGCCCAGCGCCAGGTGCGAGATGGACGTTTTCGCGGATGGGCATCGCCGCTGAAGCGGCTCCCACAGAAAGCCTCCGCCTCCATCGGCCAGGATGCCTCCATCGGCGAGGATGGCCCGTGTCGCCATGACGCCGCCTGAGGCAGCGGTGCTCCCTGAGGCAGCGGTGCTCCCTGTGGGAGCCGATTCATCGGCGATGCCCCTTGTGGGAGCCGATGCATCGGCGAAGGGTGCTCGCGACCCACTCCCCCACGCAGCGCCACCACCGAGCTCTCACTCGCCGCAAGCGCCTGCAACTCCCCCAGCGACATCGTCTCCGCCACCGTCGCCGCGCGCAGGTCGCCATGCATCTGGGCCATCGCCATGTATTCGGCCACGTGCTGCGGCGAATGCCGGAGCCAGTCCAGGAACCGTGCCCGCGTGCGATCGTCGGGCGACTCCTGCATGTCGAGATACCAGCTCGCCGCTTCTTCGATGAGGCGCAGGTCATTCATAACGTGCCATTCCTTGCCGACACGCGGCCAATCCCTTGACGATGTATTTCTTGACCATGTTCGGCGAGATCGAAAGCTGTTCGCCGATCTCCTTGTAGGAGAGGTCGTCGCGATAGTGCATTACCAGCACGGCGCGGCACTTCGGCGAAAGACGGCCGATCAGCGTGGCCAGCCGCTGGCGGCGCAGCGCGCGGTCGACATCGGCGCCGGCATGGCACGGCGTGGCAAGCCGCTCGATGACCTCTTCGAGACCCTCGCTGCTGATCGGAGCGCGCTGCTGCATCTGCGCGTGCTCCTTGACCAGGTTGGCGGCCACGGTGAACAGGTACGCCTCGGGGTTGCGCACGGCGCCGGCGCCAGCATCGCCGGATCGTAGCAGGCGGAGGTAGACCTCCTGCACGAGGTCCTGCGCGTCCCAGCGATGGGCGACGCGGCGGAGGAAATAGTTGGCGAGGGTAGGCCCCTTGTCGGCCAGCAGCCGCGCCCAGCTCGGTGGGGTCTCGGCAGACACGTCGGCTCCTG
>Ga0247742_10000719_pt1 | contig 25546 bp, 25 predicted proteins | sample UWRJL208509C2_FD_180944 | JGI IMG/M metagenome (GOLD analysis project Ga0247742, IMG submission 180944) | Plant litter microbial communities from Arlington Agricultural Research Station in Wisconsin, United States - UWRJ-L208-509C-2 | ecosystem: Environmental > Terrestrial > Plant litter >... | reverse complement strand
CCCCCGCGCGAGGTCGCCGGGGTGCTGGTCCTGATCGGCATCGGCCTGGTCTGGCTGCTCTGGCGGGTACTGGTACAGGTGCACGCGCGGCTGCAGGCAGCCCTGCGGGACACCCTGGAAAAGCCGGGTCCGGGACACGATGAGTGACCGATTCGTCATTCCGTTGAAAGGCTGCTGAACTTTTCATGTGAAACCTTGTCTTTCGCCACGTCATTGCAAGCAAGGCGCGAACCACCGCACAATGGCGTTTCCGCCTCCACATGGAGGTGTACCGGCGGCGTCGCCGAATCTTTCCAAGAGAGGGAATACCGAATGAAGCAATTTTTGCGTCCCACGATGACGGCCGTCGCCCTGGCGGTTGCGCTGGGTACTGCCGCGGGCGCATCCGCCCAGGCAGCCAAGCCGGCTGCTGCTGGTGCGGGCACCGTTGACAAGCAGAAGGCCAGCTACGTCGTGGGTTGGGACCTTGCCAGCTCGCTGCCGCCGCTCGTCGCGAAGGAAGTGGATGCTGCCACGGTCGCCAAGGCCCTGCAGGCTGCCCTGTCCGGCCAGAAGCCGACCATGACCGAAGCCGAAGCCAAGACCGTTCGTGAAGCCTTCGTGGCCCAGCTGAAGGTCAAGGCCGAGGCTGAGTACAACAAGGTTGCAGCCCAGAACAAGTCGGAAGGCGATGCCTTCCTGGCCAAGAACAAGACCGCCCCTGGCGTGAAGGTCACGGCATCGGGCCTGCAGTACCAGGTCGTCCAGGCCGGCACCGGCGCGCGTCCGGGCCCGAACGACCAGGTCTCGATCAACTACACCGGTACGTTCGTGAACGGCGAGAAGTTCGATGCGTCCGCCGATCACCAGCCGGCCGGCCCGGCCAACATCCCGCTCCAGGCGGTCATCCCGGGCTTCCGCGAAGGCCTGCAGCTGATGCAGACCGGCGGCAAGTACAAGCTCTTCATCCCGTCGAACATCGCTTACGGCGCCAAGCCGGAAAACGGCTTCCCGCCGAACGCGACGATCATCTTCGACGTCGAGCTGCTCAAGACCGGTCCGGCTCCGGCCGGCCAGGGTCCGGGTGGCCCGGGCGCCGGTGCTCCGGGCGGCAAGTAAGCTCGCGCGGCATCTGTAGGAAAATGAAAGGGCGCGGAGCGATCCGCGCCCTTTTTCTTTGCCTGGCTGCCAGCCGGGACTACAATCGACGGTTACGGCAGCAGGTCCTGATGTCCCTGGGAGTTCCATGAAAGTCACGATCTTCGGCACCGGCTACGTCGGTCTCGTCACCGGCACCTGCCTTGCGGAGATGGGCAACCACGTCGTGTGCGTGGATGTGGACGCAGGCAAGGTCGATCGCCTGAAGGCCGGCGATATCCCGATCTACGAGCCGGGCCTGGAACCGATGGTCGTCCGCAATCATGGCGATGGACGCCTGGATTTCACCACCGATGCCGTCCCCGCCGTGGGTCACGGCGAGGTGGTCTTCATCGCTGTCGGCACGCCGCCGGATGAAGACGGCAGTGCGGATCTCCAGTATGTGCTTGCCGTGGCGAAGACCATTGGCGACAACATCGACCGCTACACGGTCGTGGTGAACAAGTCGACCGTCCCGGTCGGTACGGCCGATCGCGTGCGCGAAGCCGTGTCGGCGCGGTTGCAGGCGCGCGGTGTCGAGGTTCCCTTCGACGTGGTTTCCAATCCCGAATTCCTGAAGGAAGGTGATGCGGTCGAGGACTGCATGCGTCCGGACCGGATCATCGTCGGCGCGTCGAGCCCGAAAGCGATCGCCGTGCTGCGCAAGTTGTATGCGCCATTCAACCGCAATCACGATCGCATGGTCGTGATGGATGAGCGCTCGGCCGAGCTGACCAAGTACGCGGCCAACGCCATGCTCGCGACCAAGATCAGTTTCATGAACGAGATCGCGAACATCGCCGAGCATGTCGGCGCGGACGTGGAGCTCGTGCGTCAGGGGATCGGCGCGGACCCGCGCATCGGTTATCACTTCATTTATCCCGGCGCCGGCTACGGTGGCTCGTGTTTCCCGAAGGATGTGCAGGCGCTGGCGCGCACGGCGCATGCGGTCGGCTACGACGCCCGCCTGCTCGATGCCGTGGAAGCGGTGAACGATGCGCAGAAGTCGCGTCTGTTCGCCCTGCTGTCGCGTCATTTCGGCGGCGATCTGAAAGGGCGCACCATCGCGCTCTGGGGCCTCGCCTTTAAGCCGAATACGGACGACATGCGCGAGGCATCGAGCCGTCGCCTGATGGAGCAGTTGTGGGAGGCAGGTGCCAGGGTCAGGGCATTCGATCCGGAAGCGGCGGATGAAACCCGCCGCCTTTACGGTGAGCGTGACGATCTGTGCCTGGTCGACCGGCCGTACGAGGCGATCGACGGTGCCGATGCGCTGATGATCGTCACCGAGTGGAAAGCCTTTCGTGCCCCGGATTTCGCGCGCGTCAAATCGCTGCTGACGATCCCGGTGATCTTCGACGGCCGCAATCTGTATGATCCGGCAGCGGTCGAGGAGGCGGGCATCGCCTATTACGGGATCGGCCGTGGCCGCAGCCTGGCGGGGCATCACAATGACTGACATGGACGATCGCATGATGGAGCTCGAGATGCGTCTCGCCTTCATCGACGATACGGTCAACGGGCTGTCATCGGCAGACACCGAAATAGCCCGGCGACTGGATCGACTGGAGAGGGCGGTGCGCGACCTGCGTTCCGACCTCATGAACATGCGTGCGGGACTGGGCAGCGACAACGCCAACGAGCCCCCGCCGCCGCATTACTGAATAACCGAACGAGCCTTATCGATCATGGCAGAGTCCCTGCGCGACCAGTTATTGAAGAGCGGCCTCGTCAAGGAGGTCCGCGAAGAAAAGAGGGCCGCCGCACCGCCGCGGCAAGGCGGTTCCGATGCCGCCAAGGGTGGACGAGCTTCGGCCGGCAGCGGCCAGCCGTATGCGGGCAACCATCCGCGTCAGGGTGCGAAGCCGCCACAAGGCGGCCGACCGCAGCAGGGAGGCAAGCCCCAGCAAGGTGGCCGTCCGCAGCAGGCGCAGCAGGGCAATCGTCCCCAGGCGGGCGGCCGACCGCCGCAGGGCGGCAAGCCCGGCGCGAGTGGACAGCCCCGCCCGCCGCGTAAGGATGGCGAGATCGACCTGGCCAAGGCTTATGCGATCCGCGCGCAGACCGACGCGACCGAGCGTCGCCGTCTCGAAGCCGAGGCGGCCGAGCAGGCCCGGTTGCGCAAGGAGAAGAAGCGCAAGGTCGAAGAGCTCCTGAAGGGGAAGGCCCTGAACCTCGCCGATGCCGATCAGGTTCGTCATTTTCCGTATGGCGAGAAGATCCGCCGCGTCCACGTGGATGCCGCCCAACTGGTGGCCATCAACGCGGGCGAGCTGGGCGTGGTGCAGCAGGGCGGCCGCTACCTGATCGTCGACAAGACCGTGATCGCGGAGCTGCAGGTGCTGGCACCGGAGTTCATCGCGTTGCTGGTCGATCCGAACGCGGTGAGCGAGTCGGATGACGGGGTGCCTGACGATTTGATGTGGTGATGCCGCGCTGGCGCGCGGATCGCCGCTGAAGCGGCTCCTACCGAGCGGGTCGAGGCCAGCCTGGTAGGAGCCGATTCATCGGCGATGCTCTTACGGGTCAGGCCGCAGGCTGGGTCAGCTCGGGATTTTCCCAGCCTTCCTTCTTCGCAAAGCGCGCACCGTGCTTCGCTTCCAGCTTAGCCAGTCGCTCACGCACGGCGGCCACGCCTTCCGTGCGCACGTACTGGATCGGACCGCCGCGGAATGGTGCGAAACCGGTACCGAAGATCACGCCCGCGTCGAGCAGGTCGGCATCGTCGACCACGCCTTCGGCGAGGCAGGCGATTGCTTCGTTGACCATCGGCAGGATCATGCGGTCCTGGATGTCGGCCGGCGGCACATAGTCGGGATCCACTTCAGGCTTGTCCGGCTTGCCTTCCTTCCACACGTACAGGCCTTCGCCGTCCTTCTTGCCGCGCTTGTTCGCGGCGATCTTTTCTTCGAGGCCGTGCGGGATCTCCAGGCCAAGGAAGGGCGCGAGCTCCTTGCCGACCGAAGCGCATACGTCGAGGCCGACCGTGTCGGCCAGCTCGATCGGGCCCATCGGCATGCCGAACTTTTTCGCTTCGCGATCGAGCACCGGGCCGGGCACGCCTTCGTTGTAAAGGCGCATCGCTTCCATCAGGTACGGCATGAGGATGCGGTTGACCAGGAAGCCAGGCGTGCCCTTCACAGGCACCGGCAGCTTGCCGATGGCCTTGCAGAAGGCGAGTGCGCGCTTCTCGATAGCCGGATCCAGCGCGTCGTGACGCACGACCTCGACCAGCGGCATCTGTGCCACGGGATTGAAGAAATGCAGGCCGAGGAACCGCTGTGGCGCCTTCAGGCCCTGGCGCAGTTCATCGAGCGGAATCGAGGACGTGTTGCTGGCGAGGATCTCGTCTGCCTGAAACTGCGGCTCGATGGCTGCGTACAGTGCGTGCTTGGCTTCCGGATTCTCGAAGATGGCTTCGATCGCGAGGTCTGCCTCGGCGACGCCCTTGCCATCGACGTCCGCGCGAAGGCGGGCAGTGGCTGCGTCGACCTTGGCGGGCGCCTTGAGCTTCTTCTCGAACAGCGTGCGGGCACGCTTGATCGCCGGTTCGATGAAGCGCAGTTCGCGATCCTGCAAGGTGACGTCGAAGCCCTTGAGGGCGGACCACGCGGCGATGTCGCCACCCATGGTGCCCGCGCCGACGACATGCACGTGCTTGATGCCGTGGTCGGTACCGCCACCGAGTCCCTTCAGGCGTTCCTGCAGGAAGAAAATACGAATGAGGTTACGAGCCGTCGGCGTAGTGGCCAGTTTCGCCACCGACTTCGCTTCGAGCTTGAGCCGCTGCTGGATGCTGGATCCGCCGCGCGCCCAGGTATCGATCAGGGCGAACGGAGCAGGGTAGTGTTCCTTGCGCACCTTGGCCGCGGTCTGCTTGCGGACCATGGGGGCGAGGATCGCGCGCGCCGGCAGGGTGTTGGTGGCCCAGGCTTTCGCGCGCTGCGCGAACGGACGCTGGTGTGGACGCTTGATCAGGTGGCGGGCTTCGGCGAGCAGTTCGTCCGCGCGGGCCAGCCGGTCGACCAGGCCGACGGCCTTGGCCCGGCGCGCGTTGAACGGTTTGCCGGTGAGCATGGCCGGCAACGCATCGGGCGCGCCGATCAGGCGGGGCAGGCGAGCGGTGCCGCCCCAGCCCGGATGGATGCCGAGCATGACCTCGGGCAGGCCGATCTTCGTGGCATCGTCGTCCACGGCGATACGCTGGCGGCAGGCGAGGGCGAGTTCGGTGCCGCCACCCATGCAGGCGCCGTGGATCGCGGCCACCGTCGGGCAGGACAGTCGGGCCAGATTCTCGAAAACCCGCTGGCCGTTCTCGATGTTGGCGAGCACGGTGCCGGTCTGGGCGTATTCGACGAACTCGCGGATGTCGGCACCGACGGCGAAGCCCGAAGGCTTGGCGGAGTGGATGACGACTCCCCGCGGGTTTTCGATGGCCAGGCGCTCGACGATCGTGTCGAGTTCATCGAGGACCTCTCGCGACAGCGCGTTGGCGCTGGCGCCCTCGCGGTCGAAAGTGAGCACGACGATGCCGTCGTCGCCCACGTTGGTCTTCCAGTGCTTGAATCGGAGTCCTTCGAACATGGCGGGTCGTACGCTGGCGAATAAGCGCATCACCATACCTTCCTGCCGGGCCGAATGCGAGATACCCCCGCGTATGGTGTTCGATCCCTAGCGTACGCCCCCGTATAGGACCGATACTTCGCGCCACTACCGCCGATGTGTCGCCCATGCCCGCCGACTCCCATGTAGGAACCGATGTCTTCGACCGCATTCTGTCCGCGTCGGGACCTTTGGTCGCGTTGCAGGCCGGCGACACCCACCAGCTGATCGACCAGTTCCGACTGGTTGCGCGGCGGACGGGGCAGGCCGTGTACCTGTGGCGCCATGCGGAGGGCCTGGCCAGCCTGCGCGACGCGCAGATGCGCGTACCGGGATGCACGAGGCTGGGCGACGCCTTGCGCTATATCTCGCAGAGCTTGCACTTCGGCGTGTATCTGCTGGACATGCCGCCGGGGCCGCCCAGTGCGACCGACGGTGCGCTTTTACGGCAACTGGCGCGTGCGCAGACCGGCCATGTGCGCCGGGTGGTGCTGATGGGGGCGAGCCCGACCCTGCTGGCGACCTTCGAAGACGACATCATCCGTGTGGACGCAGACTGGCGTGCGCGCTCCGCGGCGCCCCGCCTGCGCGACGGTCGGTGGATCGTTTGAGCGTGCACATGTCGGGTGCGGTGCCCAGCGGCGTCCTGATCTTCACTCCACGTCGCGACGTGCGTCGCGCGGTGTTCGATGCGCTCGACGCCGACGGTGATTTCGTCCTGTTGAGTGCCCGCGACGCGGCACAACTCGAAGCCTTGCTGGCCGACGCGCCGCCACTTCAGGTGGCCGTCATCGGTGCGGACGGGACGGCGGACATGGCCCAGGGCCTGCGCATCCTTCGTGGTTCAGCGGCCTATTCGCAGTTGCCCGTGGTCTACGTCGTTGGCGAGGCACCCGGGGTGGCCCCGGACGACAGTGCCGACTGGTTGCGCGAAAACGCCATCGCGGCCGAGCTGGCACAGCGCGTGCGCGCGGCGATCGGTAACGACGCGCCCGTCGTTCCGAGCGAGCCGAACGGGCTGGACTATCGCTTCGCTTTCGAGGCGGGTGCGGCCTGGGTGGTTGCCTCCACGCCTGAGGGCTGCGTCATCGAAAGCGGCGGCGCCATGAATCGTCTGATGAGCGGCGACGGCCCCGTCCACGGTCGCTTGCTCGCCGACCTGTTCACGATGGATGGAGCCGTGGCGTGGCCCGTCCCCGATGGTAACGGCATGGCGTGCACCTTGCGTCGGCTCGACGGCGGCGACATCGCCGGCGAGATCGATGTGCGTCACCTGGTCGATCGTGGCGCCCATCGCATCGCCGTCGGCTTCCGCGACCTTCGCGCCGTCGAGATGGCGGGCAGGGCGTTGTCCTTGCTCTCCGTCCTGGATGCCTGTCCCAGTGACGATGAGGGCATGGGTGAGGCGGGGGCCATGCTGGCCGACGCACTGGAACTCGACGTGGTCGCCGTCTGGTCGGCCCTGCCGGAGAGCGAGTTCGGGCCCGAGGTGCTGACGCGCATCTGGAACGGTCCGGGCCTGGTCGAGTGGCCCGACGCGGCCGACCTGCCCCTGCTGAAGACCTGCCTGGGTGGGGCGACGCTTTCGCACCTTGGCGAGGCGGCTGGCGCGGTGGTGGCCGACCCCCTCATCGACTCACTCGGCTTGCGCTCCTATGCGTTCCTGCCCCTGCTCGACGAGCGCCGCAACGTGCTCGGCGCGTTGCTGGCGGGTCGCCGTCGCATCGCCAGCGATGGCCGCGTACTCGAGCCGGCCTTGCGTGCGGCGGCGGCGCGCTTCGCCTCGGCGCTGGAGCTGCGACGCGCACGCGAGCAAGGGCGCGCGCGGGGCCTCGTGGACATGCTTACCGCGTTGCCGAACCGCCTCCTGTTCAACGATCGCCTGGATACGACGATCCGGGAAGCCGAGCGGACGGGCGAATGCTTCGCCACCTTGCTGGTCGATCTGGATCGCTTCAAGAGCATCAACGACACGCTCGGTCATGCCGTGGGCGACCAGGTGCTGACCGCGGTGGCGAAGCGGCTTCGCGCCAGCGTGCGTGCATCCGACACCGTCGCGCGTTACGCCGGCGACGAGTTCACGATGATCCTGCGCCACATCATCAAGCGCGACGACGTGCTGCGCATTGCCGAGAAAGTGGTCCAGGCGATGGAGATCCCGCTCGGTCTCGACGACGGTTCGGAACTGCAGGCCACGGTCTCGGTCGGCATTTCCTTCTTCCCTGACGATGCGACGGAAGGCGAGCTGTTGCTCCGGCATGCGGACGAAGCCATGTACGGTGCGAAGAGCCTCGGCCGGAACAACTACCAGATCTACGCGGCCAACACGGACGCGTCGCAGCAGCAGCACGTGGCCTTGAAGGCACGCCTGCGCCACGCGGTGAAGAATGACGAGCTGCGGGTGTTCTACCAGCCGCAGGTCAATGCCGTCACCGAAGACATCGTCGGCATGGAAGCGTTGGTGCGCTGGGAACACCCCGAGCTGGGCATGATCAGTCCGGCGTTCTTCATCCCGCTGGCCGAGGCCAGCGGCCTGATCGTTCCGATCGGGGAGTGGGTGCTGCGCACCGCATGCGCGCAGGCCAAGGCCTGGGAAGACACGTACGGCCTGGGCTTGCGCCTGGGCGTGAACCTTTCGGCGGTGCAGCTCATGCAGCAGAACCTTGCCGAGGTCGTGACCAGTGCCCTGGCCGATACCGGCCTCGACCCGAACAGCCTCGAACTGGAAGTCACCGAGAGCATCAGCGTGAAGACCGTGCCGCACCTGGTCGAGACGCTCGACGCGTTGCACGCCATGGGTTGCCACATCGCGATCGACGATTTTGGCACCGGCGCCGCCTCGCTCGATTACCTTCGCCGGCTGCCGGCCGACCGGATCAAGATCGACCAGAGCTTCGTCCGCAACATCGGCGTGGATCCCGACGACGAAGCCATCGTCCGGGCGACGATCGACATGGCCCACCGGCTCAAGCGCGGCGTGGTGGCCGAAGGCGTGGAAATCGAGCAGCACCTGCAGTTTCTCCGGGCGAACGGCTGCGACGAACTGCAGGGCTACCTTTTCTGCCGCCCGCTGCCGGTGGTGGCTTTCGACAAGCTGCTGGCCGAGCGCGAGCGTGTGATTACCGAGGGTAGGGCGCCTGTCACTGCCTGATCGCCCAGGGGCCAACTTGAGGTTCAGGCCGGGTTGCGCATATTTTCACGGGATGACTGGTCGGCCGGCAGTGAACTTGCTCGGTCCGCGCTTGTCTCAGCTGCGCCCGCGACTGGCCCCGAATGATGTGAGGAGACGGCCCGGATGGGCGAAAACGAACTGGATCAAGCACTTGTCGAGCGTGTGCAGCAAGGAGATCGCCGCGCGTTCGACCTGCTTGTGCGGAAGTACCGGCACAAGGTGATCGCGTTGATCTCGCGCTATGTGCACGACTGGACCGAATGCGAAGACATTGCCCAGGAAGCCTTCGTGCGCGCCTGGCGCGCCCTCGGGTCGTTCCGCGGCGAAAGCGCTTTCTACACCTGGCTCTACAAGATTGCCGTCAATACGGCGAAAAACCACCTCGTGGCGATGGGCCGGCGCCCACCCACGGGGGATATCGACGTGGACGACGCGGTTTACGTGCCCGGCGCCACGCGCATGCACGACAGTGCCACCCCGGAACGCGAGCTGATGCGGGAACAGGTGGAACAAACGGTGTTTTCCACTGTCCAAGCCCTACCTGAAGAGCTTCGGGTCGCGATTACCCTGCGCGAGGTGGACGGCAAGAGTTACGACGAAATCGCCGCCATCATGAACTGTCCTATCGGTACGGTTCGATCGCGTATCTTCAGGGCTCGTGAAGCCATCGACGAAAAACTGCGGCCGCTTCTTTCCGACCGCGAGGATCACAATCCATGAGTGAAGCCAATCGTGAAATTCTCTCCGCCGGCATGGACGGAGAGCTGTCGCGGGAGGAAATCCGCTTCCTGTTGCGTCGTCTGGAGGCCGATCAGGGTCTCGCCGACGTCTGGTCGCGATATCACGCGGGTCGTGAAGGGCTGCGCGGTGAAGTGATGCCGCCGGTCTCCCATGACTTCGTCGATCGGGTCATGGCGGCGATCGAGGCCGAAGCCGATGCGTCGGTCGTTGCCGGGATCGCCCCGCGCCGACGCTGGCTGCATTGGTCGGCGGGTGGTGCCATTGCCGCCAGCGTCGCCGTTGCCGCCCTGATGCTCTCGCAACCGGCAGGTAACCGGTCCGGCGCACCCGAGATCGCCCACGAGGCGCCGGTCACCGGCGATGTCCAGGTCGCCGAGGCCACGCCGGAACCTGCGGCTGCCCCGGTAGCACCGCAATGGCTCGCCGGTAGCAACATGGCGTCCCAGTTCACCCAGAAGGCGGCATTCGACAGTTCGAGCGAGGGTGGGGTGACCTACCTTCCGCGATCCACGCCGTACCAGATTCATCGTGCCCGGGCCGCGGATGCCCCGGAAGGCAATGGCTACATGCTGCTGACCCGTCCCGACGGCAGCCGTTATGTTCAGCCGGTCGCCGCGCCGCAGGCTCGCTGAGCCGCGGCGTCACCCTGGCGCGCCGACCGTCCCCGGCGCGCCCGATCCCTGATTCGTAACCATCCGTGCGGTCGTTCCGACGCACGGGCAACCGTGGCTTTGACAAGGAGGAAAGAGGATGGGTTGGTTGAATTCGCGCGCCATGCTGGGTGGCGCACTGATCCTGGTGACGGCGGGCGCGCAAGCACAGAGCCTGCCCGATTTCACCACCGTGGTAGAGAAGAATGCCCCGGCGGTCGTCCATGTCGAGGCGAAGACCACAGGCGCCCACAAGAGAGCGAAGGGCGGCCCGGCCGGACAGGACGATCAGGAGGAGCTGCTGCGCCGCTTCTTCGGCATGCCGGGCGCGCCCGTGCAGCCGCCCGAGCAGACCTCGCTGGGCTCCGGCTTCATCATCTCCGCCGATGGCTACATCCTCACCAACGACCATGTCGTCGACGACGCCGACGAGGTCAAGATTCGCCTGCAGGACCGTCGAACCTTCACCGCCCGCGTGGTCGGCAAGGACCCGCAATACGACATCGCCCTGCTGAAGGTCGATGCCACTGCCTTGCCCGCCGTCACCATCGGCGACTCGCGCAGCGTGAAGCGCGGCCAGTGGGCCCTGGCGATCGGTTCTCCCTTCGGCCTCGACGCCACCGTGACCCACGGCATCATCAGTGCGGTCGGGCGAAACCTCGGCAGTAGCGATCAGCCCTACACCTCGTTCATCCAGACCGATGTCCCGATCAACCGGGGCAACTCCGGTGGTCCGTTGTTCAACCTCCAGGGCCAGGTGATCGGCGTCAATTCGCAGATTTACTCCACCTCCGGCGGCTACCAGGGCTTGTCGTTCTCGATCCCCATCGACGTGGCCATGAACGTCGTTCAGCAGATCAAGGACAAGGGCTATGTCTCGCGCGGCATGCTCGGCGTGACCGTGCAGCCCGTGGACCCCTTTGTGAAGAACCTCGCCCTGCCGGATTCCAACGGTGCGCTCGTCGCCCAGGTCACGCCGGGCAGTGGCGCCGACAAGGCCGGTCTGAAGCAGGGCGACGTGATCCTGTCCTTCAACGGCACGCCCGTCACCCAGGCACCGGACCTTCCGCCGCTGGTGGCGATCACCCGGCCCGGTTCGATGGCCAAGGTGGAGTTCCTCCGCGACCACAAGAAGCAGTCGGTCGAGGTGAAGGTCGGCGAATTGCCGCGCGACAAGGCGGCGCTGGCCTCGGCAGCACCGGGCGAGGATGCCGTCGGTGGCGGATCGGCCGCCGCCCTGGGGCTGGCCGTGCAGGATATCGATGCGTCGACGCGGTCGGAGCTGGGCCTCAAGGCCGGCGAAGGCGTGGTGGTCAGCAAGGTGTCCGGCCCGGCCGCGGCCAATACCGGACTTCGGCCCGGCGACGTCATCCTCATGGTCAACCAGAAGCGGGTCGGTAGCGCCGCGGCGTTCCGGGACGCGGCCAAGGGCATCACGGCCGGCGATACCGCGATGCTGCTGGTACGGCGGGACGACTCGACGCGATTCGTCGGCGTTACGGTCCCCGGCGATCGCTGACAAACACAGCGCCACCTGCCGGTCGGCGGTGGGTGGCCTTCCATGCGATAATGCTTGATTCGCGCTGGCCCCGAGGGCCGGCGCGCGTCGTTCGCGCCGCGAGCGATGGTGAACGTGACCACGGCGCTCCATGGAACTTATCCGCAACTTCTCCATCATTGCCCATATCGACCACGGCAAGTCGACCCTGGCCGACCGTATCATTCAGTTGTGCGGGGGTCTGACCGAGCGCGAAATGGAAGCGCAGGTCCTCGACAACAACCCGATCGAGCGTGAGCGTGGCATCACCATCAAGGCGCAGTCGGTCTCGCTGCCGTACACGGCGCGAGACGGCAAGACCTACCAGCTCAACTTCATCGATACCCCCGGGCACGTCGACTTCTCCTATGAGGTAAGCCGCTCGCTGTCCGCCTGCGAAGGCGCGCTGCTGGTGGTCGACGCCGCGCAGGGTGTCGAGGCGCAGTCGGTCGCCAACTGCTACACGGCGATCGAGCAGGGCCTGGAAGTCATCCCGGTGATCAACAAGATCGACCTGCCCACGGCGGATGTCGAAAAGGCCAAGGCCGAGATCGAGGCCGTGATCGGTCTGGACGCGACCGACGCGATCCCCGTCAGCGCCAAGACCGGCCAGAACGTCATCGAAGTGCTCGAGGCGATCATTCATCGCATTCCGGCGCCGAAGGCGGGCAACACCGACAAGCTCCAGGCGTTGATCATCGATTCCTGGTTCGACAACTACCTGGGCGTCGTGTCGCTGGTGCGCGTGATGCAGGGCGAGATCCGCCCGGGCGACAAGATCCTGGTCATGTCGACCGGCCGCACGCACCTGGTCGACGACGTCGGCGTGTTCACGCCCAAGCGCAAGAAGCTCGACCGTCTCGGCGCAGGCGAGGTGGGCTGGATCAATGCCTCGATCAAGGACGTCCATGGCGCGCCCGTGGGCGATACGCTGACGCATTCGGGCAAGCCTGCATCGGAGCCGCTGGCTGGCTTCCAGGTGATGAAGCCGCGCGTGTTCGCCGGCCTGTTCCCCGTGTCGGCCGACGATTACCCGGCCCTGCGCGAGGCGCTGGACAAGCTGCGCCTCAACGACGCCGCGATGTTCTTCGAGCCGGAAAGCTCCGAGGCGATGGGTTTCGGCTTCCGCTGCGGCTTCCTCGGCATGCTCCACATGGAGATCGTGCAGGAGCGCCTGGAGCGCGAGTACGACCTCAACCTCATTACCACGGCACCGACCGTGGTCTACGAGGTGGCCAAGACGGACGGCACGGTCCTGCAGATGGACAACCCGGCCAAGCTTCCGCCACCGCAGCAGATCGTGGAAATCCGCGAACCGATCATCGTCGCCACCATCCTCACCCCGGGTGACTACGTCGGCAACGTGATCAAGCTGTGCGAAGAGAAGCGCGGCGTACAGCGTTCCATTCAGTACTTGGCGACCCAGGTGCAGGTGACTTACGAGTTGCCGTTGGCGGAGGTGGTGCTCGACTTCTTCGATCGCCTGAAGTCGGTGTCCCGTGGCTATGCCTCGATGGATTACCACCTCGAGCGGTTCGATCCGGGCCCGTTCGTCCGCGTCGATATCCTGATCAACGGCGATCGCGTGGACGCGCTCAGCCTGATCGTGCATCGTTCGCACGCCGACCGTCGCGGCCGGGAACTTGTCGAGCGCATGAAGGATCTGATTCCTCGCCAGCAGTTCGACGTGGCCATCCAGGCCGCTGTCGGCGCGGCGGTGATCGCGCGATCGACGGTCAAGGCACTGCGCAAGAACGTCCTGGCCAAGTGCTATGGCGGCGACGTCTCGCGAAAGAAGAAACTTCTCGAGAAGCAGAAGGAAGGCAAGAAGCGCATGAAGCAGGTGGGCAGCGTGGAAATTCCCCAGGAAGCCTTCCTTGCCGTGCTGAGGCAGGACAAGTAACCGACACATGGAAAGCCGGCGCCGGATGCGCCGGACCGGGCCGCAAGGCCCCTCGACACGACTGATGGAGATGGTATGGCGGCATTTGATTTTTCGGCGATCCTCCTGGCCCTGACCGTCCTGTTGGGCGTGGTCTGGCTGTTCGATCGCCTGTTCCTGGTCAAGGCGCGTCGCGCCCGCGCCGAAGCCTCGGGAACCGAGCAGCCCGAGCCGTGGCCCGTCGACTGGGCCCGCTCACTGTTTCCGGTGATCCTGGTCGTGCTCCTGCTGCGCTCGTTCGTGGCCGAGCCGTTCCGTATCCCGTCGGGCTCGATGATGCCGACGCTGGACGTGGGCGACTTCATCCTGGTCAACAAATTCGCTTACGGCCTGCGTATGCCGGCCTTCAACAACAAGCTGGTCGAGAACGGCGAGCCCCGTCGTGGCGACGTGGTCGTGTTCCGCTTCCCGGGGTATGTCTGCCAGGACGAAAGCGGCAAGACGATCCGCAGTGGCGACATCACGTGCCAGGATCCGCACGCCCCGGTGCCCAGCGAGAACTGGATCAAGCGCGTGATCGGCCTGCCGGGCGACCGCATCGAAACCCGTGGCAGCGAGCTGTACATCAACGGCGAGCGCGTGGGAGCCGACGAGATCGGTCCGTTCAAGGGCAGCATGACCCGGGTCGAAGACCGCCTGCTGATGACCTATGGTTCCAAGCTCTATACGGAGCATCTGGGCAGCATCAACCACACGATCGCCCTGACCCCGGCGTACAACATGCCGCAGGACATCCCCAACGCGGCGGTGCCGTCGGAAGTACCCAAGGGCTGCTATATCGTCATGGGCGACAACCGCATGAACAGTACCGACAGCCGCTGGTGGGGCTGCATGCCCGAGTCCAACCTGGTCGGCAAGGCGTTCTTCGTCTGGCTCGCCTGGCGCGGGTTCGATAATGGCCTGTTCGACTTTTCCAAGATGGGCAAGGTCATTCACTGACGGAACGGTGGTGTCCGTCACGCTGCAAGGCGTTGCGGTACGCCCCGGACAAGGTAATCTCCGCTGCGGGGCGCCTTGCGCGCCCCGTTGGCATTTAGAGTCTTGAACAGGGGAGCCGCTTCGCGCGGCGGAGACCGAAACATGAAATCCAGGCAGTCGGGTATTACCCTTATCGGGTTCGTGATCATGCTGGCCATCGTTGGCTTCTTCGCCTTCATGGCCATGAAGCTGGTGCCGTCGTACATCGAGTACATGGGCGTGGTCAAAGCGCTCAACCAGATGTCCACGGAGGGTGGCAATGAAGATATCGAGCAGGCCCGTCGTCAGCTTGCCTTCAAGATGAGCTTCCAGTACGTGGACGATTCGACGATCAAGCCCAAGGACGTCACCATCCAGCGCCTGGGCAACCAGACCAACCTGCGCGTCGCCTACGACAAAGTCATTCCGTTCATCTACAACATCGCCTTCCTGCTCCATTTCGAGAAGTCGGTGCCGCTCAAAAGTGCCGTCGGGCAATGAGGTTTCGTGGAATTTCCTTACCGCTTTCGTGATCCCGGTCTCGCGACCCTGGCCCTGACTCATCGGAGCGCCGGGAAGCCAAATAACGAGCGGATGGAATTCCTGGGCGACGCTCTGCTGGGCGCCCTCGTTGCCGAGCTGTTGTTCGAGGCGCATCCCCATGCCAGCGAAGGCGAGCTTTCCCGCCTCCGCGCGCAACTGGTCAATGGCCAGGCCCTGGCCGTCATCGGGCGCGAGCTCGAGCTCGGTGACGACCTGAAACTCGGGCCTGGCGAGCTGAAGAGTGGCGGCTTTCGCCGTGACTCCATCCTTGCCGACGCCTTCGAGGCACTGGTCGCCGCCGTCTACTTCGACGACGGCTACGATGCCTGTCGCCAGGTCGTGCGCCGTCTGTTCACGCCACGCGTGGCGGAAATCAAACGATCCAGCAAGGATGCCAAGACGCGGCTGCAGGAATGGCTGCAGGGACGAGGGCTTCCCCTCCCCATGTATGAATTAACCGACAGCTACGGCGAAGATCACGCCAAGATCTTCGACGTCAGCTGTACGATCGACGAACCGGAACCGATTCGCGTCGAAGGACGCGGGGGCAGCCGGCGCGCCGCCGAACAGGACGCTGCCGAAACGGTGCTGCGCCGCTTGCTGGAAAAGAAATCATGAACGACATCGATATCCCCGAAGACCACGACACCCTCGTCGACGACGACTTCCGCTGCGGCTATGTGGCCCTGCTGGGTCGCCCGAACGTAGGCAAGTCCACCCTGCTCAACGCCATGATCGGCGTACGCCTGAGTATTGTCAGCCATCGTCCGCAAACGACGCGTCACCGCATTCTCGGTATTTCCACCAAGCCGGAAGGCCAGATCCTCTACGTGGATACGCCCGGACTGCACCGGGGCGGCAAGCGCGCGATGAACCGCAGCCTCAATCGCGCGGCGCGCGCGGCCATCTCCGAGGTGAATCTGGCGGTACAGGTGATCGAGGCCGGTCGTTGGACCGACGAAGACGCCGCCATGTACGCCGCTCTCGCTGAACAACCGGACGTGCCGAAACTGCTGGCCATCAACAAGGTGGACCTGCAGAAGGACAAGACGGCCATGCTGCCGTTCGTCGCCGATCTCATGCAGAAGCATCAGTTCGACGATGTCTATTACGTCAGCGCACTGAAATCGAAGGGCCTCGAAGGCCTGGAAAAAGGCATCCTCAAGCGCCTTCCGGAACAGCCGGCGGTCTACGCCGAGGATGAGATCACCGATCGCAGCGAGCGCTTCCTGGCCTCGGAGATGGTTCGCGAGCAGCTCATGCTGCGTCTCAACCAGGAACTGCCGTACGCCACCACCGTCGAGATCGAGGCCTTCCAGGATCGTCCCGACGGTATCGCCGAAGTACACGCCGTGATCTGGGTCGAGCGTGACGGCCAGAAAGCGATCGTGATCGGCGAAGGCGGTGCCCAGCTCAAGGCGATCGGCACGTCGGCGCGCAAGGCGATGGAGAGCATGTTCGAGCGTAAGGTGTTCCTCAAGCTCTGGGTCAAGGTTCGCGAAGGCTGGGCCGACGACGAGAACCTGCTCAAGCGTTTCGGCTACGAATAAGCCGCCAGGCGCGAGCCGAGATGCGCGTCGAACAACAACCCGCCTTCATCCTGCATGCCCGGCCGTACCGGGAAACCTCGATGCTCGCCGAATGCCTCACCCGCGATCATGGCCGTATCGGCGTGGTCGCACGCGGTGTCAGGCGGGAGGGCGCGCGTACGCAGCGGGCCCAGCTCGAACCGTTCCAGCGCGTCGAGCTCGATCTCCTTATGAAGGGCGAGCTTGCCACGCTGCGTAGCGCCGAGCCCTCCGGGCCTGTGCTTCGCCTGACCGGTGACGCTGGTCTTGCCGGGCTCTACCTCAATGAGCTGGTCGTTCGCCTGACCGGCCGTCAGGACGGCAACCCCGAGCTGTTCGCGTTCTACGACAGCACGCTCAGGCGCATGGCCGCGGGTGAGTCGCTGGCCTGGACGTTGCGACGCTTCGAGCGCGACATGCTCGATGCCCTGGGCTACGGGCTCCAGCTCGATATCGACGCCATCGACGGCTCGCCCGTGGATCCGTCGCTCGTCTATTTTTACGATCCCGAATCGGGCGTGCTTCCGGGGCGCATGGGCGACCAGCGAGCCATCCGTGGCGCGGACCTGCTTGCACTGGCGGCAGATGCCGCGCCGGATACCGCCGGGCTCTCTTCGCTGCGCCGCATGATGCGCCAGGTGATCACCTTCCATCTTGGCGGCGGTGAGCTCAAGGCCTGGCGCGTTCTACGCTAAAGCGGCCAGCGCGAGTTCGAGTTCCGCGCGGAAGCGGAGCAGGGCGGGTGGGGAGGCCCATCGTGTTTCGATGACATGGTGTTGCAGGGCTTTTGTCTGGACGGCCAGTCGCGTCGCACCGCAGAATCCGCAGGCCGAGCGCAGTCGATGGAGGCGTTCGACCAGGGTCGTGGGGTCGTTCGCCAGGGACGCGAGCTCGGGCACGAGCTGAAGCAACTCCTTACGAAACAGGCTGCGCAAGGCATGCATGGTGGCCAGGTCCCCGGCCGCGAGCATGGCTTCATGGTCATCGAGGGCGTGTTCGTCACCATGGACGCCGAGGGTCGCCGTCAGGGCGTTCGCGAGGGAGGCGACCCCGCAGGGCTTCTCGATGACGCACGCGAAGCCGGCCTCGATAAGGCTCTGGCGCAGGGAGGTGGGCACCTCGGCGCTGGTCGCCATCGCCACGGCGTGGTGCGACGCGGCGGTCGGATCCGCGTGGAGTGCGACCAGAACATCGACGGCGCCGCCCGACGGCATGCGGCAATCGAGCAGGATGGCGTCGAATCGCGTCGTGCGGGCGAGATTCAGCGCCTGCGCACCGTCGTCGGCCAGCGTGACGGCATAGCCCATGGCTGCCAGCGCACTGCGGAGAAACGCCCGTGTGGATGGGTCGTCATCGGCGACGAGTACCTGAAATAAATGGCGGTCCGGCATGCAACGTTCCGTGTTGTTCATCTGAGTTTGGCAGAATGGCCGAGCATGCTCGCCGTATCAACCCGCACGTTTGTCCTCGTTCTCGTCGCCTGCGCCTTGTTCGCCGGGGCCGGGCGCGTTCGCGCGGGTGTTTCCCTGGGCGCCGATAGCGTGCTGCTGCCCGGTGTGGGCATGACTGGCATGCAGGCCGACATAGTTTCGGCGCCAGACGGACAAGGATTGCAGCTGACGCTGTCAGCCAATCAGGCCGACATACCCGCGATGGGCTGGCGAAAACTGGGCGTCTCGCTCGAAGGTGGGCTGAATCGCGATGAGGTCGGGCGCTGGGTCTTCGATGGGTCGCTTCGGCTGAAGGGGGCTCCCGGCGGCGCGCTCACCAATGCGCGATTGCATATGGTGGCCGACGATTCGGCCAACACGCTCGAGCTCTCGATCACCCAGGACAAGGCAAGCGCCCGGATCGCCCTGCCGATCGACCAGACCACCCATGCCCAGATCACCTTGAAGGACCTGCCGGCCGGATGGCTCAACGGCCTTCTGTCCACCGTGTGGTCAGGGCATACGACGACCGGTCGCGTGGATGCCGACCTGGCGCTCGACCTCATCGACGACGGTCTACAGGCGGCCGGCCAGTTCGCTTTCGATGGGATGGGATTCGACAGCCCGGGCGGCAAGCTTGCCGGGCGAACGTTGTCGGCGAGCGGACGGCTGGGTCTCGACAGCCGTGCTGGCGGTGCGTCGATCGATCTCGACGCCAGCCTGCGCGGTGGCGAGATCCTGCTCGGCCCGCTTTATGCCAGCTTGCCCTCGCACGCCGTGCAGCTCTCGCTGGCAACACGCTCGCAGAAGGGCAGCCTGGCGATACCGCGTCTGCGTCTCACCGATCCCGACGCCCTGCAGCTCGAAGGCGAGCTGGCCTTCAATGCGAACGGGGACCTGACGCAACTGCAACTGGATCACTTCAACGCGCGCTTTCCTGCCGCTTACGACCGCTACGGCAAGGGCTGGCTTCGCACCCTCGGCATCGATGCGCTGGTGGCGGCGGGTGAGGTCAGCGGTCAGGCGAGGATGAACGCCGGCGGCCTGACAGCGTTCGCCCTGCAGACCAGCGGCCTCGACCTGTCGTTTGCCCAGGGTCGTCTCGGTGTCACGGGCCTGCATGGGGCGCTGGACTGGAGTGCGACGGACGATCGCCCGGTGACCAAGCTTGGCTGGCGTGCGCTTCAGGTCTACCAGATCCCGAACGGAGCCGCTGAAGCGAACTGGCGAAGCCGCGGCGGCACGCTGGCCCTGGAGAAGCCACTGGTCGTCCCGGTACTCGATGGACAACTCCGCGTGCAGAGTCTCTCCCTGAAGCCGGCTGCGGCGACCGGCGAGCGCCTGCAGACCTCGTTGGCGTTGACCCAGATCGACATGGGAGCGCTTTGCCGCGCGTTGGGCTGGCCCGAGTTCAAGGGCACGATCGGTGGGGCCATTCCGTCGATGCGCTATGTCGACGACCGGATGGAGATGGGCGGTGGCCTGTCGCTCAACGTTTTCGATGGATTTGTCGACATCACGCGCATGACTGTCTCGCAACCCTTTGGCAATGCTCCTGTTCTGACCGGAAATATCGCCCTTCGCCAGCTCGATCTCGCGCTGCTGACCTCGGTATTCGATTTCGGGAGCATCACCGGGCGGCTCGACGGCGCGCTGGACGGTCTGCGCCTGGTTGCCTGGAAACCGGCCGCCTTCAAGGCGGCGTTCACGGCGAACGACGGCGGCCGGATCAGTCAGAAGGCCGTCAACAATCTCACCGCTGTCGGCGGTGGCGGTATCGCGGGCGGCCTCCAGGGCACCGTGCTGAAGCTCTTCAAGACATTTGGCTACAAGCGCATCGGGCTGACCTGCCTGCTCAAGGGCGATGTCTGCTCCATGGGCGGGCTGGGCAACGCCAAGGATGGCTACACTATCGTCGAAGGCAGCGGTTTGCCGCGTCTCACGGTGGTGGGGCACCAGCGTGAGGTCGACTGGCCGACCCTGGTCAGACGTCTGCAGGCGGCCACGGAAGGCGGTGGACCGGTGATACGATGATGATTCGAAAGGGAGTTAGCAATGATGCGTAAGGCACTGATTGGATTCATCACATCCGCGGCTATCGCCTTGGTCGGGTGCGTCACCATCAACGTGTACTTCCCCGAGGCGGCGGCGCAGAAAGCGGCCGACCAGTTCATCGGCAACGTGCTCGACGACAGCGGTGTCGCCCGGCCCGCGCAGGGTTCGGGCGCGACCACACCGGCCAAGCCGGCGCCTGGCAAGCAGCCATCCGCATCCCTGCTCGACCTGGTGATCCCCGCAGCCCAGGCGGCCGATGCGCCCGACATCCAGATCCGCACGCCGCAGACGGACGCCATCCGTGAGCGCATGAAGGCGCGCTTCGGTGGCCAGCTCAAGGGCTTGTTCGACAGCGGCGCCGTCGGCTTTACGGCCAACGGGCAGGTGGCCGTGCGTGACGCCGGCGCGTTGCCGCTGGACCAGCGTTCGCAGGCCAACGCGATCGTCGGCCAGGAAAACAGCGACCGCGACGCGCTTTACAGCGAGATCGCACGGGCCAATGGTCACCCCGAATGGGAGGCGCAGATCCGCAAGACCTTCGCCGAGGGCTGGGTCCAGCGCTCGCCGTCGGGCTGGTATTATCAGGACGCCTCCGGCGCCTGGAAGCGCAAATAGGCAATCGCCAGGAACGCTCGCCGCCCTCCGTGCGGCGCGTCCTCCCAGCCAGCCCGGACCCTCGTCGTCCGGGCTTTACGTTTTTGAGCGCATGACCGAACTCGAAGCCACCATCACCGACCTCACCCACGATGTCCGGGGAGTCGCCCGCATCGACAGCAAGGCCACCTTCGTCGCCGGCGCGTTGCCCGGCGAGCGTGTCTCGTTCCGGTACGTCAAGCGCCATCGCAATTACGACGATGCCGAACTCGTCAGCGTGATCGAAGCCTCGCCGCATCGTGTCGAGCCGAAGTGCCGGCACTTCGGCCTGTGCAGTGGCTGCTCGCTTCAGCATATGGATCCCGAGGCGCAGATCGCCGCCAAGCAGCGCGTCCTGGCCGAGAATTTCGAACGCATCGGCAAGGTCATGCCGGTGACGTGGCTGCCGCCGTTGTCCGACCAGCCCTGGGCGTATCGCCGGAAGGGTCGGTTCTCCGTGCGTTACGTGGCGAAGATGGCGCGCGTGCTGGTCGGTTTCCGCGAGGAATCCAATCCGCGCCTGGTCGCCGACATCCAGCACTGCGAGGTGATTCATCCGGCGCTCGGGCCCAAGGTCGGCCTGCTGGCCAACCTGGTCAGCGGCATGGACGCGGCGCGCGATATCCCTCAGATCGAGTTCGCCGCGGGCGACGACACCGTGGCGCTGGTGTTTCGCCATGTTGCGCCCCTGTCCGAGCGTGATCGCGCCGCCCTGGTGGCCTTCGGCGGAGAGCACGGTTTCGCCATCTATTTGCAGCCCGGCAACGCGAGCAGCGTCCATCCGATCTGGCCGGAGGCGCCGCGCCTGGCTTTTACCGTCCCCGCCGACAACGTCGAGCTGGAATTCCTGCCGCTGGATTTCGTCCAGGTCAATGCGGGAATGAACACCCGCATGCTCGCGCGGACCATGGCACTGCTCGATCTTCAACCGACGGACCGGGTGCTCGACCTGTTCTGCGGCCTGGGCAACTTCACCCTGCCCATGGCGCGCCATGCGGCCGAGGTCGTGGGTGTGGAAGGCGAGCATGGCCTGGTCGAGCGTGCGGCCGCCAATGCGGCGCGTAACGGGCTGGCCAATGCCTCGTTCCGCGTCGCCAATCTGTTCGAGGACCAGCGTTCGGCACCGTGGGCCGGTGAACGCTGGGACAAGATTCTGCTCGACCCGCCGCGGGCCGGTGCGGACAAGGTGCTGGAATACCTGCCGCGCAAAGGCACCCATCGCATCGTCTACGTGTCGTGCCATCCCGGGTCGCTGGCGCGCGACGCCGGTATCCTCGTCCAGAAGCACGGTTTCAAACTGGTGTCGGCCGGCGTGATGGACATGTTCCCGCACACCGCGCACGTGGAATCCATCGCGCTGTTCGAGCGCGGCTGAGTCAACGGGAAACCCATGGGTATCGAGATCGAACGCAAGTTTCTGCTCGCCAACGATGAATGGCGCGCGATCGTGGTGCGTAGCGAACGGATCGCACAGGGCTACCTGTCCGGCTCGGCGGCGATCCAGGCCGGGGTGGTGAAGTGTTCGGTACGCGTGCGCATCTCCGGCGAACTGGCGTGGTTGAACATCAAGTCGGCCACCCTGGGGATATCCCGCGAGGAATTCGAGTATCCGATTCCAGTGACCGACGCCGAGCGCCTCCTTTCCGATCTTTCCGATGGGGCGCTGGAGAAGATTCGTCACCATGTCATGCTCGACGGTACACACTTCGAGATCGATGAATTCCTGGGTACCAACGCGGGACTCGTCGTCGCCGAGGTGGAGCTGTCCCACGCCGATGCGTCGTATCCGACACCGGCATGGCTCGGTCTCGAGGTGAGCGATCATGTGCGCTATTACAACGTCAACCTGATCGACCGGCCGTATGCGCTCTGGTCGACGGCCGAGCGGGAAGGGAAGGAGGTCTCAGCATGCTGATCATCGGTCTGTCCGGTACCGAACTGGCCGCCCACGAGCGTGGACGACTCACGGCGCACGGTGTCTCGGGCGTCATCCTGTTCTCGCGCAATTTCGCCTCCCGTGAGCAGATCACCGCCATGATCGAGGCCGTTCGCGAGGTCGCGGGCGAGGATTTCCTTATCTGCGTCGACCAGGAGGGCGGTCGGGTGCAGCGTTTCCGCGACGGCTTCACCCGTCTGCCGCCGCTGGCATCCCTCGGCAAGCTCTACGACACGGTCCCCTATGAGGCGATCAACCGCGCCGAAGAGCACGCCTGGATCATGGCCAGCGAAATGCGCGCGATCGGCGTCGATTTCAGCTTTGCGCCGGTGGCGGACCTCGATCGCGGAAGCGCCGCCATCGGCGACCGTGCCTTTCACGCCGATCCGGTCATCGCCGCCGAGCTGACCCAGGCCTACGTCCGTGGCATGCACCTGGGCGGAATGGCTGCCGTGCTCAAGCATTACCCGGGGCACGGTTCGGTCAAGGAGGACACCCACGAATCCATCGCCGTGGATACGCGTAGCAAGAACGACATCCTGAGCACGGACCTGCTGCCCTTCGTCGCCGGTATCGACGCGCATGCCGAGGCTGTCATGGCGGCCCACGTGAAATACACGGCCGTCGACGACCAGCCGGCGGGTTACTCGCACGTGTGGATCGAAGAGATCCTGCGTGGCGAGCTCGGTTTCCGTGGTTGTGTCTTCGGCGATGACATCAGCATGGCGGCGGCCGGCAGCGTCGGCGGCATCGCCGCGCGCGTCGGCGCCAACCTCGATGCGGGCTGTGACCTCGTGCTCGCCTGTTTTCCCGACGTCGTTCCCGAGGCGATCGCGGCGGTCAAGGACCGCCGTCCGTCGCTCGCCGAGCGGATCGTCCCGTTGCGCGGGGCGATCGGCGCGACCTGGGAAGGACTTCTCGACAATCCCCAGCGCGATCGTTTCATCGCGCGCGTGACCGCTTTGGAGCCGTAACCCACCCATGACCGCCACCGCTTCGCTCGACTATGCGCTCGCGCACTCCGAGGTCCTGTTCACCCGCGAACAGCTCGATACCGAAATCGCCCGCATGGGTCGCGAGATCGACGCCGCCCTGGACGGCGAGCATCCCGTGTTCCTCACCGTGATGCACGGCGCCCTCATCTTCGCCGGCCAGCTCGCCTTCGCCATCCGCACCGACCTCGAGTTCGATTACGTGCACGCGACCCGTTATCGCGGCCAGACCAGCGGCAGCGACCTGCACTGGTTGCGCCGCCCGGAAGTGCCGTTGAAAGACCGGACGGTCGTCCTGGTCGACGACATCCTCGATGAAGGCCATACCCTGAAGGCCGTGCGCGACGCCTGCCTGGAGATGGGCGCGAAGCGCGTGCTTCTCGCTGTGCTCTGCACCAAGCTGCACGACCGCCGCGCCCACGGTATCGAAGCCGACTTCAATGGCGTCGACCTGCCGGACCGCTACGTCTTCGGCTACGGCATGGATTACCACGAGCAGGCCCGAAACCTCCCGGCCATCTACGCGCTGAAGGACTGACGCGATGTCGATCGATCTGGCTGTCATCGGTGGCAGCGGTCTCTATCAGTTCGAAGGGCTCGAACATGCCGAGCGGCATGCGGTGGAAACACCGTTCGGACCTGCCTCGGGCGATGTCGTCATGGGCGACTTCCGTGGCAAGCGCCTCGCTTTCCTGGCGCGTCACGGCGAGAGCCACACGGTGCCGCCGCATCGGGTCAACTACCGGGCCAACCTCTGGGCGTTGCACTCGCTTGGCGCCCGTCGGGTCGTCGCGGTCAACGCGGTCGGTGGCATTCGCGACGACATGGGGCCGCGCGCCCTCGTCGTGCCGGACCAGATCATCGACTACACCCACGGCCGGTACACCAGCTTCAACGACGTCGAAGGGGCGGAAGTCCGCCATATCGATTTCAGCGAGCCCTATACCGAAAGCCTGCGCCAGGCGATTCTCGCCGCGGCCCGGGCCGAAGGCTTGCCGATCATCGACGGCGGCTGCCACGGGATCACCCAGGGGCCGCGCCTGGAGACGCGTGCCGAAATCGCGCGGATGAAGCGCGACGGCTGCGACCTCGTCGGCATGACCGGCATGCCCGAGGCGGTGCTGGCACGCGAACTGGACCTCGAATTCGCCTGCCTTGCCCTGGTTGCCAACTACGCTGCCGGCGCCGGCGATGAGGCTGAAATCAGTATCGAGGAGATCTTCGCGCATCTGGCGGCGGCGACAGCGAACGTCCCGCCGATTCTCGGCCGGCTTCTCGCCGGAGGCTGATCTTCGGCGATTGACTGGGAATTCGTCGTAGTTGCGCTTTACCAGCAAACATGTCGATACTTCGCCTGCGCCGCGGGGGCAGGCACAGGGGATCCATGGGGAACGCCTCGCCAACGCAGGGGCGCTTCCAATTCCATGTCCAGAGGTTTCCGCATGCGTTTCGGTACGGTCAAGTGGTTCAACGACGCCAAGGGTTTCGGTTTCATCGCGCCTGAGGACGGTGGGGAGGACGTGTTCGTCCACTTTTCTGCGATCAACTCCAAGGGCTTTCGCAGCCTGCAGGAAGGCCAGCGCGTAAAATTCGAAGTCACGACGGGCCCGAAGGGCGCGCAGGCTTCGGGCGTCGAAATCGCGGCCTAACCGTCGCGACAGCGTTGCCTCGA
>Ga0247742_10000717_pt1 | contig 25566 bp, 24 predicted proteins | sample UWRJL208509C2_FD_180944 | JGI IMG/M metagenome (GOLD analysis project Ga0247742, IMG submission 180944) | Plant litter microbial communities from Arlington Agricultural Research Station in Wisconsin, United States - UWRJ-L208-509C-2 | ecosystem: Environmental > Terrestrial > Plant litter >... | reverse complement strand
CACAGCGAGTTGGCGGTGATGCCGTGGCATCCCCATTCCAGCGCCGCTTGCCGGGTGAGCGCGACGACGGCCGCCTTCGACGCGGGATAGGCTCCCTCGCCGGCGCCGCCCTTCTTCGCGGCCATGCTCGCCAGGTTGATGATCTTGCCGCCGGTGCTCGCGTCGATCATCGACCGCACGCAGACCTGCATGGTGGTGAGCATCGCGCGGGTGTTGATCGAGAAGGTCTCGTTCCAGTCCTGCACCGTGAGGTCGAGCAGGCTGCCGAACCGCAGCACGCCCGCGCTGTTGACCAGCACGTCGACGCCGCCAAGGTTGTTCACCGCCGCGCTGGTCGCCTCTGCGGTCGCGATCGGGTCGAGCAGGTCGACCTCGTGGTAGTCGCCGCCGATCTCGTCGGCGTGTGCCCGGCCGAGGTCCGCGAGGCGGTCGAGGATGCTCACCCGAGCACCCTCGACCGCGAAGCGGCGGGCGATCTCCCCGCCGATACCGCGAGCCCCGCCAGTGACGATGACGCGTTTTCCGTCGAGTCGATTCGTCACTGGCGGGGTCATGGGCGGCGTGTTCCTACTGGTTACTGCAGGCCGAGCGACATGTCCACGAAGTCGTTCGTGTACAGGTCTTCGGCGGTGAGGCCGTCGGCGATGGCGATGTCCTGCTCGGTGAAGATCGGCAGCACGATGTCGTACAGCGAGGCGACCCGGTCGACGTCGAAGTTGCCGAGCGTGTCATCCGGTCCGTTGGCGATGATGCCGTCGGCCAGCTGGGTGTCGAATGAGTAGTCCGCGACCTCCTGGCTGTAGACCCAGCCGGTGTCGTAGGCGTCGACGAGCTCGAGGATGAGCGCGTTGGTCGCGTCCTTCGTCGTTCCGTCGTAGTAGTCGATCTCCGCCTGCTGCATCACCGGCACGAGAGCCGCGAGGCAGTCCGCGTACTCGGTCACGTCGCCCGGGCGAACCGAGACCATCGCCGCGTACTTGGGGAAGCCCGCGTCGTTGACCAGCTCGTAGGCCACGTCCTTGCCCCACTCCGGGACCTCGTTCTTGTAGATGTACGGCTCGGCTGACGCGAAGCCCTGCTGCGCCACCGCTCCGGCCTCCGACACGAACACGGCGGGGGACCCGTCGTAGGTCGCGTCGATCTGGTCGGCCTGCAGGATGCCCGCGCCGACGAAGTAGTCGATGTAGACGCCACCCGGGAAGACGCGGATGGGGGTCGGCTCACCGTCGGGCGTCACGGCTTCGCCGAGGTCGGCGATCGTCTCCACGTCCGGGTAGGTCTCCGGGTCCCACATGATCATCTGCGGGTCCTTCTCCAGCGGCTGGAACACGCCGACGGTCGGGAGGTCGACGGAGTGCGCGATCGCCTCGTCGGTTCCGACGTACGCCATGAAGATCGAGTCGTCGCTGTAGAGCTGGGCGTTCGGCTGCGAGAATCCGACGGCAGGGCCGCCCGCGAGGATGGTCACGTCGACCCCGGTGTACTCGCCGCTGGCCATGAGCGGGCCGGTGACGGTCTTGTTGGAGTCGTCGATCGTGTAGTCGTCGCCGAACAACGAGTACAGGTGACCGTGCTCGGCTTCCGGGTTCCAGTCCGTCTGGATCTTGATGTCGGTCGGGCAGCCAGCAGCGGCCAGGTCAACCGATCCGATGGTGAGGTCGGTGCTGTCCGACGACTCCGGGGCCGGGGTGCTACAGGCGGTGAGCGCCATCGCGCCGGCGACGAGGCCGGTCACGATGATCGCGCGCGTGCGGGTGATGCGCATGGGATCTCCTTCTGGTGAATGTGATGGGGTGGTGCAGGGTTCCGACGCAACGCTGGGTCAGGCTTGGGGGAAGCGGGGCTAGCGAGATCAGCCGAAGTCGTACCACTTGCCGACGGCTCGGCGGCCGAGCCAGCCGAACAGCAGGAAGATCACCACGCCGAAGAGCGACGCGACGAGGATCGAGGCGAACAGCTCGGCGGAGTTCAGCCGCGCGCCGAACTTCGCGATGAGCGCACCGATGCCCGGCGTGCCGCGCTGGAAGAAGAAGTCGCCGACGATGGCGCCGACGACGCTGAGCCCCGCCGAGATCCTCATCCCGGCGAAGATGGCGGGCGTCGCGGCCGGCAGCTCGAGCTTGGTGAGGATCGTCCAGCGCGACGCCCCCTGCAGCTTGAACAGCTCGCGGTGGGAGCGGTCGACCGACTGCAGGCCGAAGAGAGTGTTCGAGACCATGGGGAAGAGCGCGATGAGCACGCACACCACGACGCGGGCGAAGAAGTCGTACCCGAACCAGAACCCGATGAGCGGCACGACGGCGAGGATCGGGATGCTCTGCAGGATGACCGCGTACGGGAAGGTCGTGCGCTCCACCCACTTCGCCTGCGTCATCCCGATCGCCCAGACGATGCCGATCGCGATCGCGATCACGAGGCCCGCCAAGGACACCACGGCGGTGTTCAACAGCGCCTCGAAGATGTCGGGGCCGGTCTTGGGGTCGACGAGTTTGCCGAACACGACGTGCGGCGCCGGCAGCAGGAAGCTGCGCTGGCCGAGCAGCACGTTCAGCGCGTACGCGCCACCGATGAGCGCCGCGAGCAGGGCGATGGGCGGCGCCCACAGGCCCACCTTGGCGGGGCCGAAGTTGCTGCCGCGTCGGCGGAGCTGGGGGACGATGGGGGGAGTGTCGGCCATCAGTTGTGCCCCTCTCGCAGCGCGTGCGACACCTTGCCGACGAGGGCCGCGAACTCACCCGTGAACCGGATCTCCGGGTCGCGCGGCATCGAGAAGGGCACCTCGAAGGTGTCGACGATCTTGCCGGGTCGTCCCGACATCACGACCACCTTCGTCGACAGGTAGACCGCCTCGGAGACCGAGTGGGTGATGAACAGCCCCGCGAACTGCTTCTCGGCGAACAGTCGCAGCAGCTCGTCGTTCAGGCGCTCTCGGGTGATCTCATCGAGCGCGCCGAAGGGCTCGTCGAACAGGAAGAGCTCGGGGTCGAGGGTGAGCGACCGCGCGAGCGAGGTGCGCATGCGCATGCCTCCGGAGAGCGCCCGCGGCAGATGCTTCTCGAACCCGGTGAGCCCGACCAGGTCGATTGCCTCCTTCGCCTTGGCCACGCGTTCGGCCTTCGCTGTTCCGTGCAGCTCGGCGAGCAGTTCGATGTTGGCCTGCACGCTGCGCCAGGGCAGCAGCGTCGCATCCTGGAACACGTACCCGATGCGGGAGGTCTCCAGGCCCAGGGTGCCGTGGCTCGCGGTCTCCAGGCCCGAGGCGATTCGCAGCAGCGTCGACTTGCCGCAGCCCGAGGGCCCGACCACGGTGACGAATTCGCCGCGGCTCACGGTCAGGTCGATGCCGGACAGCGCGACGGTGCCGTCGGGGAAGGTCATCGCGACGTCCTGGAAGTCCAGGAGAGTGCGCGTGTCTGTTGTTGTGGTGGGCATGGGTGTCACCTCGTTTCGAGAAGGGGGGAGTGGATGGGGGTGGTCGCCGCCACCTCGTAGGTCACGGAGCTGCGGGCGACGAGCCGCCCGGCGTGGATCACGTAGCGGTCGGCGGACGCGTCGCCGATCACCTCGGAGAGGGTGCGACCGCGAACGGCGAGCAGTTCCGCGCGCGCCCCGATGATGACCCCGGCGGGCGGGAGGTCCATGACCGAGCGCGCACCGTCGCTGACGGCGGTGTACGCCTCGGCGAGGGAGAGATGCCCGGCGGTCACCAGCAGTGACGCCGTCTCCAGCGCATCGCTGCGCCCGACCGGGTTGAAGGGGTCGCGCACGTTGTCGGCGCCCGCCCCGACGCGCACCCCGGCGTCGAGCAGGGCGCGCAGCGCCGTTAGACCCCGGGGCGTTGCCACCGGGTGCCCCCAGCCCTGCAGGTAGAGGTTCGTGATCGGCAGCGAGATGATCCCGATGTCGCTGGCCAGCACCTCAGCGATCACCTCATCGAGTTCGGCGGCGGGAAGCGTCCCGAGCCGCACGCAGTGCCCGGCGGACACCGGGGCATCCCACCCGCGCACCAGTCGCGCGAACTCGATCAGGGTGGGGTCGCCCGAGAGGCCCTCGTCGGTGTGCAGGTCGACGCCGATCTGGCGGCGCTCGGCGATCGCGAGCAGCCGGCGCAGGTCGTCGAGCGGGGTGACGGCGAGGTGCGGGGCGCCGCCGACGAGGTCGACTCCGGCATCGAGCGCGGCCTCGATGGCGGCGTCCGGCAGGTCGGGCCCCGCGAGGGCGACGAGCTCGATGTCCATGAGTTCTGCGAGTTCGGCCCGCACCTGCAGCAGCGCGTGCACACCGCGCAGCGGGTCATCCCCGACCAGAATGTCGACGTGACAGCGCACCGCCGTAGTTCCGTTGCGGAGCATCGCCAGCGCCTGCGCCCGGGCCCGGTCGGCGATGGACTCGACCGTCATCTCGCGGGAGTATGCCCGCCACGACTCGATGGCGAGCCCCAGGTCGCCCGCGGACGGGTTGATCAGGTCCCATGACAGCGCCTTGTCGAGGTGGGCGTGGGGTTCGGCCGGGGCGGTCAGCAGCATGAACCCATCGAGATCGAGCGCGTCCGCAGCTCGGATCGCACCGCCGGCGGGGAACACGGAGCGAACGATCCCATCCCCGAGTTCGACGTCGACCACCGAGCCGTCGGGGAGCGTGGCGTTCCTCAGCACCGTCAGCGGTTGAGGAAGTGATGTCACGGGGGTGCTCCGACGGTCGAATGTTGATGTCCTCAACATGTACGAATCTAGGGAGCGCTCGTTTCTGGCAGGTAACGCGATCATTTCCACGTATTAATTACTGGCGTCGCGACGCACCCCCTGTGGTACACAGTGATCAACCAAGGAGGAACCGTCACTGCCCTCGACACCGCGATCGACCATCAGGCGCAGCGGATCGGGGGCCGGATTCGTGCCCTGCGCCGCGCGCGGGGGCTCACCCTCGTGCAGCTCGCCGCCCGCTCCGAGTTGTCCCATCCGTTCCTGAGCCAGCTCGAACGAGGGCTCGCTCGCCCGAGCATCCTGTCGCTGGAGAAGATCGCGCGGGCGCTCGGCAGCAGCCAGCTCGAACTCATCGCCGCGGCAGACGAGCAGCGACCGGATGCCCCCGCCACCGGCACCTCGCTGGTGCGCGCCGGCGACGGCACGCGGGGGCACTACGGCGGCGGGGAGGCGAGGATGCTCGCGCACGGTACCCGGCCGTTCCAGCCGATGGAGTTCACCGGCCACGACCTCGCGCCCGGCGACTTCTTCATGCACGACGAGGACGAATTCGTGCACGTCGTCTCGGGAGTGGTGGAGATCGACCTCGGGCAGCTCGGCGTCTCCGTTTTGCAGGAGGGCGACTCGCTCTATTACGTTGGCGGCACACCCCACCGCTGGCGTGCCGTCGAGCCCGGCGGTTATCGCCTCTTCGTGGTCAAGGAGAAACCGGAGAAGCTGTGACCGCTCTCGACGACACCGCGTTCGACATGACCGTCATCGACCGCACGGCGGGTGCCGACGGGGTGGTGCTCATCGAGCTCGCGGCGTCCCGCACCCTGCCGCGCTGGCAGCCGGGTGCGCACATCGACCTCATCCTGCCGAGCGGCGACATCCGGCAGTACTCGCTGTGCGGCACGCCGGGTGCGCAGACCTGGCGCATTGGGGTGCTGCGGGAGGATGCCGGCCGCGGCGGTTCGACGTGGATCCATGACATGCTGCATCCCGGCGCCGAGATCCGGGTCGCCGGCCCCCGCAACCATTTCGAGTTCATCCCGGAGAAGGGCACCCGCTACCTGTTCATCGCCGGGGGAGTGGGCATCACCGCGATCGCGCCGATGGTGGAGTCGGCCGCGGCCGCCGGCGTCGACTACCGCCTCGAGTACGCCGGGCGCTCCCGCACGACAATGGCTCTCACCTCACTCGAGCAGGAGCACCCGGGCCGGGTGACCATCCACGCCGCCGATGAGGGCGCCCGGCTCGATCTCGCCGCGCTGTTCGCCGACCTGCCGCCCTTCACCACCACGTTCTGCTGCGGCCCGGCGCGGCTGATCGAGGCGGTGGAGGCGGCCGCGACGGGGCGCCAGCTCAAGGTGGAGCGCTTCGAGCCGAAAGAGCTCGGCGCACCCGTGCTCGCCGAGCCGTTCGAGGTGGAGCTCGCGTTCTCGGGCCTCGAGCTCACCGTGCCGCCGGAGCGCAGCATCCTGGACGTCGTCGAGGAAGCCGGGGTGCTCGTGCTCTCGTCGTGCCGGGAGGGCACCTGCGGCACCTGCGAGACCCGGGTGATGGAGGGCGAGATCGACCACCGCGACTCGATCCTCACCCCGCTCGAGCAGGACGCGAACGACGTGATGTACATCTGCGTCTCCCGCTCAGCGGGGCCGAAGCTCACCCTGGAGCTGTAGCGCCGCGCTACTTCTTCTTCTTGCCCTTCGGCACGATGAACTGCGCCGCCTGCAGCTTGTTGGTGAGGTTCAGTTTCTTGAGCGTCTTCTTCATCGCCTTGCCGTTGTCCGTGGATCGCTCCCGGTCCGGTGTCTCCGGCGCAGGGGCGCCGCGGAGCCGTCGGCCCTCCGCCAGATCCTTCTCGTGCTGGGCGGCGACCTTGTCGCTCTGGCGCGTGTCGCGTGGCGGCAGCTGGATGGTCGCCTCGGCCTCGATGCCCGCCTGCAGTTCTCGGCCGCGTTCGAGTTCGGCATCCAGTTCAGCCCCGAACAGCAGCGCGATGTTCGAGATCCACACCCAGAGCAGGAAGACGATGACGCCGCCGATCGAGCCGTAGGTCTCGTTGTAGCTGGCGAAATTGGCGGCGTAGAACGCGAACCCGGCCGACGCGATGACCCAGACCACGAGGGCGAGCAGGGCGCCGAGGCTCATCCAGCGGAACTTGGGCTGCTGGATGTTCGGGGTGGCGTAGTACAGCACCGCGACCACGAGCACCGCGAGGAAGGCCAGCACCGGCCACTTCGCGATGTCCCAGACCACGAGCACGGAACCACCGACACCCAGGGCGTCGCCCGCCTGCTCGGCCACCGGGCCGGTGAACGTGATGAGCACGGCGGCGACCACCGCCACCACGAGCGCCAGCACGGTCACGGCGAGGGTGACCGGTCGCAACTTCCAGAACGGGCGACCCTCCTGGATCGAGTAGATGCGGTTCATCGCCCGCGCGAAGGCGCCGACATACCCGGACGCCGACCACAGCGCCCCGACGACGCCGGTGACGAAGGTGAAACCCGCCGCGGGCGAACCGGCGAGATTGCTGATCGGCTCGCGGAGCGCGTCGAGCGTGGTCGAGGGGATGAGCCCGCCGAGCAGGTCGAGCAGGGTGTCCGTCGTCTCGGTCGGGTCGCCGAACAGCCCGATGAGCGAGACGAACGCGAGCAGCGCGGGGAACACCGCCAGCACGCCGTAATACGTCAGCGCCGCCGCGAGGTCGGTGGCCTGGTCGGCCGTGAACTCCCGGGCCGTCTTCTTCAGGATGTACAGCCACGACGGCTTGCTGATCTCGCCGAGTTCGTCGGGCTTGCGCGGGTCGTCGGGGTCTGGTGCGGTGGCGGCGCGCGTGCTCGCGCGCTGCCCTTCCTCGTGTGCCATGACTGCAACGCTAGGTGGGCCCGCCATTCAGCGAGAGGCCTTGACACGCTCCTCGAGCCGGGCAGCCAGCTCGCGCTCGTCGGCGTTCACGAGGGTGTAGTCGCGCACCACGACGTGCCCGTTCACCACCACGTGCTTGGGCCGGCGCCCGGGGTTCGCCCAGAGCAGCCCGGCAATCGGGTCGGCGACGCCCGCGTCGGCCACCCCCGAGACATCCCACACGCACAGGTCGGCGGCCGACCCGGGTCGCAGATGGCCGAGATCGTCGCGACCGAGACCGGCGGCAGAGCCCGCGGTCGCCATCCCGAGAATCGACCGCGCCGGAATCGAGGGCCCCACGAGCGGCGCCACCTGCATCGCGAGGCGGGCGTCGGCGAGCAGGTGCCCGGCGTCGTTGCTGCCACCGCCGCTCGTGCCCAGACCGACCGGGATGCCCGCTGCCCGCAGCGCCGCGACGGGCGCGATTCCCCAGCCCATCGGCAGGTCGCAGCCGGGCGCGTGGGTGGCGCTGACTCCGGCGGCGGCGAGGCGGATGATCTCCTCCGGCGTCACATCGCAGAGGTGGGCGAGGGTGACGTCCGCGCCCAGCCAACCCCATTCCTCGAGCAGGTCGATCGGCCGCCGGCCGTACTTCTGCAGCGCGATCTCGGTGTCGACCTGCTCGTTGGACTGGGTGCGCCTGCGCAGCCCGTGCTTCGCGGCGACCTGGGCGAGCAACTCGAAGGTCTCGCGGGAATCGCTGTGCACCCCGGCCGGCCCGACCGCGAGCTGCAGCATCCCGTCTCCGGGCACGAGCAGCGCCTGCACGATGGCCTCGGCGGAGAGGGCGGCCTCCTGCGGGTCATCACGAGCGGAGCCGCGCACGAACACCAGGCGACCGCCGAGCGCGCGGGCCGAATCGGCGGTAGCGCGGGCGATCGAGACGGTGTCGGCGCCGGTCGGCCAGGTGAGATGGTGGTCGGCGACCGTGGTGACGCCGCTGAGCAGCCCCTCCGCGACGCCGACCGCTGCCGCGACGCTCGCCAGTTCCGCGTCGACGCCCGCGCGAGCGTATGCCGCGGCCATGGTGGGCAGCCAGTCGCGCATCGGCACGCCCCGGGTGCCGGGCAGCGTGCGGAAGGCGCTCTGCAGCAGGTGGTGGTGGGCGTTGATGAGGCCCGGGGTGACGACGCAGCCACTGGCGTCGAGGGTGCCCTCGCCCGCTACCTCGAGGTCGCCCGAGGTCTCGGCGACCTCGTCGATGACGATTGCCCTAGCCCCGGTGATCTCAAGCATGTGACCGGTCCACCAGACGCCAGAGGCGATCGCGTGACATCGGCAGCTCGTACGGCCGCACGCCCAGCGCGTCGCGGATCGCGTTGGCAAGCGCCGGCGCGACCGGGTTGTACGGCGCCTCGCTCATCGACTTCGCGCCGAGCGGCCCCAGCGGGTCGTGGGTGTCGGCGAACAGCACCTCGGTGCCGGGCACGTCCGCGAACTGGGGGATGTGGTAGTTCCGGAAGGCGGCGGTGAGCACCCGCCCCTCGCCGTCGAGCATCTGCTCCTCGTACAGCGCGCTGCCGATGGCCTGCGCAGTGCCGCCCTCGATCTGCCCGCGCAGCTGCTCCGGGTTGAGCACGGTTCCGGCATCCGCCGCCTGGATCGACTGCAGGATCGCCACCTCGCCGGTCGCCGGGTTCACCGCGACCCGGAACGCATGCACATTGAACGAGACGCTGCGCGGGGAGCCGTCGTGCTGGGCGGTCGCGGTGAGGCCGGGCAGGAGGCCCTGCACTGCGATCAGCTCGGCCAGCTCGGTCGCCGCCGCGAGCAGCGCCCGGCCCGCCACCACCACGCCGGCGGAACCGAACGCGCCGGTGTCGTAGTCGACGACATCGGTGTCGGATTGTCGAATACGAATGCGGTCGACCCCGATGTTGAGGGCGGATGCCACCAGCTGGGTGTGCACGGTGGTGGTGCCGTTACCGAACTCGGCGGTGCCCACGGCGATCTCGATCAGGCCGTCCGGCAGCACCGTCACGGTCGCCGTGGCGTAGTGCCCGCGCGGCGCGATCGTCGCGATCATCGACAGCGCCATGCCGGTGCCGACCGGCCAGCCCGAAGGCCCGGCGAGGGAGGGGTCGAGAGCGCGCTCCGTGAGGTCGAGGCACTGGTCGAGCCCATAGCTGGCCATGCCGAGGTCGCTCACCTCGTCGGGGTCCACCACGATCATCCGGTCGCCCGGCACGACGACGTTGCGGCGCCGCAGCTCGAAGGGATTGATGCCGAGTTCGCGGGCGAGGTCATCCATCGCCGACTCGATCGCATAGATCACCTGGCCGAGACCGTACCCGCGGAACGCTCCGGAGGGCAGGTTGTTGGTGTACACCGACTGCGCGTCCACGCGTTTATTCCGGCAGCGGTATACAGCCACCGACTCGTGGATCGAGTGGTACATCACCCCGATGCCGTGATTGCCGTAGGCACCGGTGTCCATCAGCTGGTCGACCGCCAGCGCGGTGAGGATTCCGGATGAATCGGCCGCGAGCGTCACCGAGACGCGCATCGGGTGCCGGGTCGGGGCGATGGTGAATTCGTCCTCCCGGGTGAACTCGTACTGCACCGCCCGGCCTGTCTTCAGCACCGCGAGCGTCACCAGGTCTTCGGTGAGCAACTCCTGCTTGCCGCCGAACCCGCCGCCGACCCGGGCGGTGAACACCCGCACCCGCTCCTGCGCGAGCCCGAAGATATGGCAGAGCTCGTCGCGCACCAGGAAGGGGACCTGGCTCGACGTGCGCAGCACCAGTCGGCCGTCGGCATCGAGCCAGCCGCGGGTGGCGTGCGTCTCGAGCGCGGCGTGGGAGACGCGCTGGGTCTGCCACGTGCCGGTCACGACGGCGCCCCCTGACGACCCGGCGTCCCGGACCGCGGCGTCGACGTCCCCGGTCTCGCCGTGGAACTCCGCGACCGTGTTGCGCTCGGGCGCGGCGATCCGTGACTCCGGCCCCTTGTCGCCGTGCACGAGCGGCGCGCCGGGTTCGCGCGCCAGCGCCGGGTCGAACACGGCGGGCAGCACCTCGTACTCGACAGTGATGGCGTCGAGCGCGAGCTCGGCGATCCGCACGGTGTCGGCGACCACGGCTGCGACGCGCTGCCCACGGAAGCGCAGCACCCGGTCGAACACGAGCGTGTCGTCGGGGTCATCGCTGCGGTCCTGGTGGCGGCCGGTCGAGAACAGCACGTTGGGGGAGTCCTCGTGGGTGAGCACCGCGTGCACGCCGTCGAGGGCGAGCGCAGCCGACGCGTCGATGGACACGATGCTGGCGTGCGGATGCGGGCTGCCGAGCACGGCGAGGTGGGCGAGCCCGGTCGTCCGCACGTCGAGGGTGTAGGGCTCGGTGCCGGTGACGACGCGCATCGCCGCCGGCGGAGCTACCGAGCGGCCCGCGGCATCCCCGTCCGGCGCGATCTCGGTGTTGCCGACGCCGCAGATCGCGTCGCCGATGGCGCGGTAGCCGGTGCAGCGGCACAGGTTGCCCTTGAGTAGCCGCGGCAGGTCGTCGTGGCTGTGCTCAGGCAGCCCGGCGGCCGTGACCACGAAACCCGCCGTGCAGAACCCGCACTGGAATCCGGCGGCGTCAGCGAAGGCCTGCTGCACCGGATGCGGCGCCGCAACGGTTCCGAGGCCGGCGGCCGTCGTCACCCGCGACCCGTCGAGCCGGTGCACGGGCACGAGGCAGGAGTGCACCGGCGTGCCATCGAGCAGCACCGAGCACGCGCCGCAGTCGCCTGCGTCGCAGCCCTTCTTCACCTCGAAGTGCTCGAGTTCGCGCAGCAGGGAGCGCAGCACCTGGCCGGGTCGAGGCTCGAACTCGATTGCTGCCCCGTTGATGTCGAATCTCATGCCAGCTCGTCCAGGATCTCGAGCGCAAATCGGCGACTCATCGCGTGCCGCCAGTCGGGCGAGCCGTGCGGGTCGTCGTACCAGTCGTCGATCGCGTCGACCGCGGCGCCGACTTCGGCCGGGGTGGGCGGGGCGGGGAACCGAAGCAGCCGCGGGCGGCTGGTGCCCCCGGTCACCGTGACGACGGTCTCGCCGCCCGCATCCCGCCGCCCGATCACGAGAGTGCCCGTTCGGCCGAGCGGGGAGAGCGCGATTCGCCGGAACGCGGTGCGATGCAGGGCAGCGAGGGGCAACTCGACGGCGCGCAGCACCTCACCGGGCTCGAGAGCCGTGGTGCGCACCCCCGTCACGAACGAGGCGACGGGCATCCGGCGCTCGCTGTCAGCCGACCAGATCACCGCCGTGCCGTCGAGGGATGCTGCGAGCGCCGTCATCGGCCCGGCGGGGAGGGCCGTGGCGATGTTGCCCCCGACCGTGGCGATGTTCTGGATCTTCCAGGAGGCCAGCAGCGCGTCGGCGCACTGCCGGAACAACGGTGAATCCGGCAGGTCACGCAGGGTCGCGACCGGGCAGGTGGCCGCGATGGTGAGCAAGTCGGCGGTGCGGATGACGGGATCCCAGCCCATCCCGGTGAGGTCCACCAGCCCGGTCACGCCCGGCTGTGGCTCCGAGTACAGCCACGTTCCGCCGCCGAGCGCGATCTCGCCGGTCGCGAGTGCGAGGTCGGCCCGGGTGCGCGCGACGCGCACCTCGGTGACGGTGATCAGATCCATGGTTCTCTGAGTCAACATCATCGATGTGACGCGCGTGTAACGCTGCGCTGCTTACGACCCGAGCAGACCCGCAAGCCAGTCGGCCTGGCGGCGCCAGTGCAACCCGCCGCCACCCTCGTGCTCGTTGAAGGCGTACTCCACGATCTCGGCCTCGCCGGCGTAGTGGTTGAACGAGGCGAACACGGTCGAGGGTGGGCAGATGGGGTCGATGAGGCCCACCGAGTACAGCGCGGGGCTCGCGGCCCGCTTGGCGAAGTTGACCCCGTCGAAGTAGGAGAGGGTCTCGAACACCCGGTCCTCGGCGCCGCGGTGCACACCGAGGTACCGCACCACCTCCTGGTAAGGGTCGCGGTCCGTCATCCCGACCGAGCGCTCGAACTGGCTGAGGAACGGGACGTCGGGCATCGCGGCGAGCAGGTCGGGCACGAGCCCGGCGACCGCGAGGGTGATGCCGCCACCCTGGCTGCCGCCGCAGACGGCGACACGGCCCGGGTCGACCCGGTCGAAGCCGCGGACGGCGTCGACGGCGCGAACCGCGTCGGTGAACACCCGACGGTAGTAGTACGTCTCGGGGCTGTCGATGCCGCGCGTCATGAACCCGGGGGAGCTCGGGCCCGTGCCGTGCTCGTCGGGGGTCTCGCCGCCGGTGCCCCAGCCGCTGCCCTGCCCGCGCGTGTCCATGAACAGGTACGTGTAGCCCGCCGATACCCACGCGAGCTTCTCGTGGGGCAGGCCGCGCCCGCCGCCGTAGCCGTTGAACTCGACGACCGTGGGCAGGCGCCCCTCGGTCCCGGCGGGCACCATGAACCACGCGCGCACCGGGTCGCCGCCGAACCCCGGGAACGTCACGTCATAGACCTCCACGCGGCTGAGCCCGGCGTCGTACAGCTCGGCCGTCACCGCCCCGCCCGCGGCGCGGGCCTCTGCGATCGTCGTCGCCCAGAACTCGTCGAAGTCAGCGGGCTCCCGAACGTCGGGTCGATACGTGCGCAATTCGGCCAACGGCAGGTCGAAGCGGGGCATGGGTATCTCCTGGTCGAGCGGGCGGTGTCAGGTCAGGATGCCACACCGGGGCGCCGCCAGCCCGCAATAGAATTCGTCTCATGGCAAAGACAGCGGTCCATTTCGGTGCGGGCAACATCGGGCGCGGTTTCGTCGCGCAGTTTCTGCACGAATCAGGGTACGAGGTCGTGTTCGCCGACGTGTCGGACGAGCTGATCGGGGCGCTGCAGGCTCGAGACAGTTACCAGGTGATCGAGGTCGGCGAGGGGGCCGTCACCAAGACCGTCGACAACTACCGCGCCATCAATTCCAAGAGCCACGAAGCCGAGGTCATTGCCGAGATCGCGAAGGCCGATGTGGTGACTACCGCCGTCGGAGCGCGCATCCTGCAGTTCGTGGCACCCGTCATCGCGAAGGGGCTCGCCGCACGCATCAACCCCGAACCGCTCGTGGTGATCGCCTGCGAGAACGCCATCGGCGGCACCGATGTGCTGGCCGCCGAGGTGCGCAAGCACGACCCCGCGAACAACGCCATTTTCGCCAACTGCGCCATCGACCGCATCGTCCCCGAGCAGTCGGGTGGGCTGGATGTCACGATCGAGTCGTTCTTCGAATGGGTCGTCGACCGCACCCCCTTCACGGCAGGCACTCCCGACATCTACGGGGTCACCTGGGTCGACGATCTCGAGCCCTTCATCGAGCGCAAGCTCTTCACCGTCAACACGGCCCACGCCGCCGCCGCGTACCACGGCATCGACCGCGGCTGGGTGTCGATCCGCCAGGCGCTCGCCACCCCCGAGCTGCAGGCCGAGATCCGCGCGGTGCTCGCCGAGACGAAAGAGCTCCTGGTCGCCAAGCACGGCTTCGACCCCGACGAGCAGCAGGCCTACATCGAGAAGACGCTGAAGCGCATCTCGAACCCGGCCCTGCCCGACACCTGTGAGCGGGTCGGCCGCGGGCCGCTGCGCAAGCTCAGCCGCCGCGAGCGGTTCATCGGGCCTGCCGCCGAGCTCGCCGAGCGCGGCCTTGAGGTCTGGAACTTGCTGAACGCCGTGGGCGCCGCCCTGCGGTTCGACGTGGAGGAAGACGCGGAGAGCGTCGAGTTGCAGGCGCTGCTGGCCAGTGGCGCCGAACCGGATGCCCTCGCCGAGACCATCACGGGGCTCGCGCCCGAGCATCCATTGTTCCCGTTCGTCGTCGAGGTCATCGAGCTGCGGCTCGCCCGCTGAGCCTCGCCCGTCGGCTCCGGGGCTGCCCGTAGTCTGGGGCCATGGCCGCCACACCGGACGATGACGCTCTCGCGTGGGCCGGCGATGAGCCGGCCGGCGTAACGCCCGCCGCACCGCGGGTCGAGCTGGTGCCGGAGACCGCGGCGCCCAAGCCCGCCATGCCCGCGCCGGTGCTGGTGACGTACGGGATTCTCGCCGGGGTCTACCTGATCTACACGATCGGCTGGGTCATCACCGTGCAGCGCTACAACGCCGTCACTCCGCCCTCGGTCGACGTGCTCAGCGCGGTCATGTTCCAGCTCGGCGAATTCCTGGCAATCGCGAGCCCCGCCCTGTGGTTCGCCGCCGCGGTGCTGCTGACCCGCACCCGCAAGCCGCTGGTGCGCCTGCTCGTGCTGCTCGCAGGTCTGATCGCCGTGCTGCCGTGGCCCTTCGTGTTGGGAGCGTGGACCTGATGAGCATCGCCGACTCCGACAACCCGATCGAAGAGGTCATCGCCGACGACCAGCGGGAGACCACCCGCGGCCGGTACGGCTGGCTGAGCCTCGTCGTGGCTGCACTCTTCGGCCTGTTCTTCGCCTACGACCTGTGGGAGGCGGTCTCGAACCTGGTGGCACTGCCGTCGGTCTACGACGCGGTGGGCATCGGCTCGGAGAACGTGCCCTGGTGGCTACTGTGGTCGGGCGTCATCATCCCGATCCTCATCTTCGTGCTCGCCTTCGTTCTCGGGCGGCGCCAGAACGTGTTCGCGAAGGCCCTCATCTTCCTGCTCGGCCTCGCGGTCGTCGCCGGCCTCAGCATGGGAGTGCTCGCTGCCGAAGAGGTGCTGCGCCCGATCGTCGCCCCGGTCGCCCCCGTCATCACCGAATAGCGCAGAGCGGTCGCCGCCGTCACACGATGGCGAGCAGCACCAGCAGGATGAGCACGAGCTGAGCCGCGAACCGCGGCCAGAACGGGAACGCCGCCCGCCCGAACCGCTCAGGGGCGGCCGCCGCGTGCGCGTTCGCGGGGAACACCGCCACGAGAAACACCACGAGAGCGATCCCTGCGGCGAACCGCGTGAACGGGATCAGGATGCCGATGCCGCCGGCGATCTCGCAGAGACCCGTGAACCGCACCAGGGTGCGCCCACTCACGCGACGCTTCAGGGGCGGAGGGATCATCGCACTCATGCCCCGCGCCGCGGACGGTACGAAGTGCATCACACCCATGCCCACGAACGCCGCGGCCAACCCGATGCGGATGACCCACTGCGCGACGTCCATCTCCCCATCGTCACACGCCGTAGCGCGTCTGCACCGCACAGTAATGTTGGTCGCGGCGTGCGCGATGCGCGCAGATATCACAACCGAAGGATTCGATCCGTGGCCAAGCCGATCGTGCTGATCGCCGAAGAACTCTCACCCGCTACCGTCGAAGCCCTCGGGCCCGACTTTGATGTGCGCTCCGTTGACGGCACCGATCGGCCGGCCCTGCTCTCCGCCATCGCGGAGGCGAGCGCCATCCTGATCCGCTCCGCGACGAATGTCGACGCCGAGGCGATCGCCGCGGCCAAGCAACTGAAGGTCGTCGCGCGCGCGGGCGTCGGGCTGGATAACGTCGACATCCCGGCGGCCACGGCAGCCGGCGTCATGGTCGTGAACGCCCCGACCTCGAACATCATCTCGGCAGCCGAGCTCACCGTCGGTCACATCCTGAGCCTGGCCCGGCACATCCCCGCCGCCCACGCCAACCTCGCCGCGGGCACGTGGGCGCGCTCGAAGTACACGGGCGTCGAGCTCTACGAGAAGACGATCGGGATCATCGGCCTCGGCCGCATCGGCGCGCTCATCACCGAGCGGCTGCAGGCGTTCGGGATGAACGTGGTCGCCTACGACCCGTACGTGACGAGCGCCCGCGCCCAGCAGCTCGGGGTCACGCTGCTCTCGCTGGAAGACCTGCTCGCCACCAGCGACTTCATCACGATCCACATGCCGAAGACCGCCGAGACGACCGGGATGATCGGCACCGAGCAGCTCGCGCTCATGAAGCCGACGGCCTTCATCGTCAACGTCGCGCGCGGCGGCCTCATCGACGAAGACGCGCTGTACGCGGCGGTGAAGTCGAAGCGGATCGCTGGCGCCGGGCTCGACGTGTTCGTCAGCGAGCCGCCGACCGGATCCCCGTTGCTCGGTCTCGACGGGGTGGTGCTCACGCCGCACCTCGGTGCGTCGACCGACGAGGCGCAGGAGAAGGCCGGTGTCTCCGTCGCCCGTTCGGTGCGCCTCGCCCTCGGTGGCGAACTCGTTCCGGATGCGGTCAACGTCGCCGGCGGCGCCATCGACCCGACCGTGCGCCCGGGCATCCCGCTGATGGAGAAGCTCGGCCAGGTCTTCGCGGGTCTCGCCGACAGCCCGATCACCTCGGTCGACGTCGAGGTGCGGGGCGAGATCGTCGAGTTCGATGTCAACGTGCTGAAGCTCGCGGCCCTGAAGGGCATCTTCTCGAATACCGTCAGCGAGTCGGTGAGCTACGTCAATGCGCCGCTGCTCGCCGAGGCACGCGGCATCACGGTGCGGCTGCTGACCGATGCCGACAGCAAGGAGTATCGCAACCTCCTCACGATTCGCGGCTCGCTGTCGAGCGGCGCGAGCATCTCGGTGTCCGGCACGCTCACCGGCACGAAGCAGACGCAGAAGATCGTCGAGATCAACGGGTACGACGTCGAGGTTCCGGTCGCGAGCCACCTGATCGTGATGATCTACACGGACCGCCCCGGCATCGTCGCGGTCTACGGCAAGGAATTCGGCGACGCCAACATCAACATCGCGGGCATGCAGATCGCCCGCCAGGGCAAGGGGGAGCAGGCGCTCAGCGTCCTGACCGTCGACTCACCCGTGCCCGACGACCTGCTCGAGACGGTGCGCGTCGCGATCGACGCCGACCTGTTGCGTGAGATCGACATCGTCGACGCGTAATCGAAGAAGCTTAAACAGCAATCGGGCGGAGTCGAGATCACGTCTCGACTCCGCCCGATCGTCGTTATCGATCGAGGGATGACTCAGACGATGTCGTCCGGCGTGGTCGAGGTGCGGCGCTGCTGTACGTCGGCGCCGTTGGCGTCGCGGCCCGAGGTGACGGTGGTCGTCGACGAGCGCTTGCGCAGCATCAGCACCAGGCCGATGATGAACACGATGACGCCGGCACCCATCAGGATGTAGCCGACGAGGTCGAGGTTGATGAACTCAGTCTCGAAGTTGAGCGCGAAGGTGAGAATCGCGCCGATGACAAAAAGGACAATTCCGGTTCCAATACTCATGGCGACACCCTACTGGGGCAGGGGGAAAACGTCTCCGGGGGTTGTGGGGCCGCCTCACCTCTAGTAGGCGTGCGGCACCGGGTATCCGGGGCCCGATAGCCTGAGTTCATGCCCAGCACCCTGAATCTCGCCGTGATCGCCGGCGACGGCATCGGCCCCGAAGTGATCGCCGAAGCCCGCAAAGTCCTCGCCGCGACAGGGGTGGATGTCTCGACCACCGAGTACCCGTTCGGCGCCGGGCACTACCTCGCCACCGGGAACATTCTCGATCAGGCCGACCTCGACGCGCTCGCCCAGCACGATGCCATCCTGCTCGGTGCCATCGGCGGCGACCCGCGTGACCCGAAGCTCGCGGGCGGCATCATCGAGCGCGGCCTGCTGCTGAAGCTGCGCTTCGCGTTCGACCACTACGTGAACCTGCGCCCCACGGTCATCCTGCCGGGCGTGGTCTCGCCGCTCGCCAACCCGGGTCACGTCGACTTCGTGGTGGTTCGGGAGGGCACCGAGGGGCCGTACGTGGGCAATGGTGGAGGCATCCGGGTCGGAACGTCGCACGAGATCGCCACCGAGGTCTCGATCAACACCGCGTTCGGCGTGGAGCGGGTGGTGCGCTTCGCGTTCGAGCAGGCAGAGAAACGCCGTAGGAAGGTGACGCTCGTGCACAAGACGAACGTGCTGACCCACGCGGGCAGTCTGTGGCAGCGACTGGTGACGGCCGAGGCGGCCAATCATCCGTCCGTGGACTGGGACTACCTGCACATCGACGCCGCCACTATCTTCATGGTCACCGACCCGGGTAGATTCGACGTCATCGTCACGGATAACCTCTTCGGCGACATCATCACCGATCTCGCGGCCGCAATCAGCGGCGGCATCGGACTCGCTGCTTCGGGAAACATCAATCCCGACCGCACCTTCCCCTCGATGTTCGAGCCCGTGCACGGTTCGGCTCCGGATATCGCGGGGCGGCAGCTCGCCGATCCCACGGCCGCGATCCTGTCGGTGGCATTGCTCCTCGCGCAGGTGGGGGAGCCGGATGCTTCGCAGCGGGTCACCGCGGCGGTGATCGCAGACCTCGCCACCCGCGGCGATGCGACCCGCAGCACCGCCGAAGTGGGCGACGCGATCGCCGCACTCGTCGCACAGAACTAGCGCAGAATTGACAGACCCTTCGACTGAGGACAGACCATGAAGAACCTGCTCGCCCCCGCCACCTTCCAGTTCCTGGTGAAGCCCAACCAGGAGTCCCGCTCCGCCGCCGAGCACGCCGACATCATCGCCGAGCCCGGATTCGGCAAGCACTTCACCGACCACATGGTCGACATCTGCTGGAGCGAGCGCGGCGGCTGGCACCGCCCCCGGGTTCAGCCCTACGGCCCGATCGCGCTCGACCCCGCCGCAGCGGTGCTGCACTACGCACAGGAGGTGTTCGAGGGGCTGAAGGCCTACCGGCACGCCGACGACTCGATCTGGAGCTTCCGGCCCGAGATGAACGCGGAGCGGATGAAGCGCTCCGCCGCTCGCCTCGCGCTCCCCGAGCTCCCCACCGAATACTTCATCGAGTCGCTGCGTCAGCTGATCGCCGTCGACTCGCGCTGGGTGCCGTCCGCGCCCGAGACGTCGCTCTACCTGCGCCCGTTCATGTTCGCCAAGGAGGCGTTCCTCGGCGTGCGCCCCGCGGCCAAGGTCAACTACTACGTCATCGCGAGCCCGGCCGGGCCGTACTTCACGGGCGGTGTCGCCCCGGTGTCGATCTGGGTCACCACCGATTACGCCCGCGCGGGCCGCGGCGGAACCGGTGCCGCGAAGACCGGCGGCAATTACGCGTCGTCGCTCGTCGCCCAGCAGGAGGCATACGACCACGGTTGCGCGCAGGTTATGTTCCTCGACTCCGAGACGAGCACCTACATCGAAGAGCTCGGCGGGATGAACGTGGTGTTCGTTTACCGCGATGGCCGCGTGGTCACGCCCGAGTCATCCTCGATCCTCGAAGGGATCACGCGCGACTCATTGCTCCAGCTCGCGGAGGACCGCGGCCTGACCGTCGAGCGCCGCCGGGTCAGCATCGATGAGATTCGCGAGGGCGTCGAGTCGGCTGAGATCGTCGAGATGTTCGCGTGCGGCACCGCCGCGGTCGTCACCCCGATCGCGCAGTTCAAGGCCGCCGGGTACACGATCGGCGATGCGGATGCCGCCGCCGGGGAACTCACGCTGTCGCTGCGACAGGAGCTCACCGACATCCAGTACGGCCGCATCCCCGACCGCCACGGCTGGATGACGCGCCTCGACGCGTAGCGCTGCGCAGGCTCACACCGAGCTCCTCTCCGCGCGGCACCCCGCCCCGGGTCACCCTCAGCTGTGCTGAGTTTTGTGGGGGGCGCTCGTGTTCGTACTCGAGCACCCGCCACACAGCTCAGCGGCGGTAGTACGTACCTCAGCGCGGGCGTCTGAGACTCCGCGCTGGGGCGCAAAACTCCGCGCCGAGCGTACAAACCCCAGCGGCGGTCTGACAAACCTCAGCGTCGTAGGCCGCGACCCCGCGCTGGCGTTTGGGAGCACTCCGGCAGTACTCTCGCCACGACAAAGGCCAGGTCACACGGGCTCACACCGAGCGCACGAACTCCGCAATCGCATCGGCGGCCGTCGTGAGGTGATCGAGTTCGGTCAGCCCGGTCACGCCCTTGCGCGGCTTGAGCCCGTGGTCGCCGTCGACGAACCACCGGACGGTGACGGCGCGCGACAGCGGGTAGCCGGCGACCTCGTCGGGAGTGCCGAATGGATCACGCTCGCCCTGGCAGATCAGGGTGGGGGTGCGCATGGTCTCGAGGTGCGCGGTGCGCAGCACCTCCGGTCCGCCCGGCGGGTGGAACGGATACCCGACGCACGCGACACCGGCCACGCGGTCATCCCGATCCGCCAGCATGGTCGCGACCCGGCCGCCCATCGACTTGCCGCCGATCACGGCCGGGCCGACCCGGTCGAGCACCGCGCGGTACTCCTCGATGAGGGTGTCTGCCCGGGGAGGCGGGCGGCGCTTGCCGTCGCGCCGCGCGGCCATGTAGCCGAATTCGAAGCGGGCCACGCGAATGCCGCGGTCACCGAGCAGACCGGCGAGGGTGTTCATCCACGGGGTGTCCATCGCCGCGCCCGCACCGTGCGCCAGCACGAGGGTCGGCCCGGCCTCGGGCCCGCTCCACAGGATGTCCGCTGGCATGGCACGATCGTATCCATGAAGATCGCGCGGTTCTCCAGCGGGGGCGACCCCAGGTACGGCATCCTCGACGGCGACGAACTCGTGGTGCTGCGGGGTGACCCGATGTTCAGCGGGTTCGACACGACCGAAGAGCGCCTGCCGCTGGCCGCCGTGAAGCTGCTGGCCCCGGTCATCCCGCGCTCCAAGGTCATCGCCGTGGGTCGCAACTACCGGGATCATGCGGCCGAGACCGGTAGCGAGGTGCCCGCCGAGCCCATGCTGTTCTTCAAGCCCAACACCTCGGTGGTCGGTCCGGGCGACGCGATCGTGCTGCCGCCGCACAGCAAGCGCGTCGATTTCGAGGGCGAGCTCGCCGTCGTCATCGGCAGCATCGCCAAGAACGTCGCAGAGGCCGACGCCGCGAGCGTGATCTTCGGATACACCGTCGCCAACGACGTCTCCGAGCGCACCTGGCAGAAGTCAGACGGGCAGTGGGCGCGCGCGAAGGGTGCCGACACCTTCTGCCCGCTCGGACCTGTCATCGAGACCGAGTTCGACATCGAGGGCCAGACGGTGCAGACCCGGCTGAACGGGGAGCTGCGTCAGGATGCGCCGCTCCGCGACATGGTGCACTCGGTGGCCGCGGTGATCGCCTACGCGTCTGCCGTGTTCACGCTGCTGCCGGGCGACGTGATTCTCACCGGCACCCCGGCCGGGGTCGGGCAGATCGTCGACGGTGACGTGGTCGAGGTCACCGTTTCCGACATCGGGACGTTGAGCAACCCGGTGCGTGCTCGCTAGCGTGTAGTCCCTGCCGCCGAAAGGACCACCCGTGGCCGCGTCATCCGCAGCTCCCGTATCGGCGCTGGCTCCGCTACGGATCGCGGTGTTCCGGGCAATCTGGATCGCCTCCATCGTCAGCAACATCGGCGGCTGGATGCAGACGGTCGGCGCCCAGTGGTACCTGATCGAGCAGAACAGTTCGGCGACGACGATCGCCCTCGTGCAGACGGCTGCGGCCGCGCCCGTGCTGCTGCTCGGCATCCCCGCCGGCGTGATCGGGGAGTTCCTCAACCGTCGCCGCCTCCTGATTGCGGTGCAGGCGTTCCAGGCGGTTGTCGCCCTGATCCTCAGCGTGCTCACTGCGCTCGGCGACATGAATCCCGCCCTGCTTCTGGTCTTCACCTTCCTGCTGGGCGCGGGTGCGGCGATCCAGTTGCCCGCGTACCAGGCGCTGGTTCCGGATATTGTGCCGCGCGCGGTGATCCCGCAGGCCGCGGCGCTCAGTTCCATCGGGATCAACATCGCCCGGTCGATCGGGCCCGCCCTCGCCGGCCTCGCGATCGGCAGCCTGGGCATCCCGTTCGTGTTTGCGCTGAACGCCGCCTCGTTCGCGGTGTTCCTGATCGTGCTCGTGGTCTGGCGGGGGTACACGCCGCCGCCCTCGCGACCCGAACCCTTCCTCGACGCGACCCGGGCAGGCCTCCGGTACGTGCTGCACGCCGGGGTGGTGCGGCGGTTGTGCATCCAGTTGGCGGTGTTCATCGTGCCGGGCTCGGCGCTCTGGGCGCTGCTGCCCCTGGTCGCGTCGCAGCGGCTGGGTCTCGACTCGAGCGGATACGGGTTGCTGCTCGCGGCGGTGGGTATCGGCTCGGCCGGCGGCGCGTTCGTGATCGGTCGGGCACAGCGCGCGGTCGGAACGAACGTCACGGTGATGCTCGCCTCGATGGTGTACGCGGTCGGCGTGGTGGCCACCGTTGTCTCGCCCGTGCTACCGCTGACCCTGCTCGCGCTGCTCGTCACCGGCGTGGCCTGGATTACCGTGATCGCCGTGCTGAACGCCTCCGTGCAGTCGTTTCTGCCCACGTGGGTTCGCGCGCGCGGCCTCTCGGTCTACCAGCTCGTGCTGTTCGGGGGCACTGCCGCTGGCTCGGCCCTCGCGGGCGCCGCGACGCAAGCCGCGGGGCTCATTCCGGCATCCATTGGCGCGGGCATCCTGATCCTCGCCAGCGGCGCCGCCCTGATCATTGCCCCGCTGGTGAGCACGGCCGACAAAAGCCGCGATATCGCTGCGATGCCGTTGACCGAGACCCCGCCGATGGATAACCAGGCACCCATCGACGATGACGCCGAGACGCTCGTGCTGCTGCGGTACACCGTCACCGCCGAGAATCGAGCCGCGTTCCTGGCGAGCATGCGACTGGTCGAGCGGAGTCGTCGCCGCACGGGGGCACGCCGGTGGGAGATCTACGACGACCGCGAGGTGGCCGGAGTCATCGTCGAGGTGTTCGCGGTGGGGTCGTGGCGAGAGCACGTGAGTCAGCACGAAGACCGGCTGACCGGCTACGACGAGCAAGTGCTCGGGGCGGCCGTCGCGCTTGCCGCTGGCCCGCCGGTGACCCAGCATCTGATCGCGGCTGCCCTCCCGAAGCGGCCGTGATCCGGCAGTAGTGTGCACCGCATGGTATTGTGTTGTGCATGACAGCCGCTCCGGACATCGGTACCCAGCTTCGCAAAGGAGTTGTCGAATTCTGCGTGCTCGGGCTGCTCGGGCGCGAGCCGATGTACGGCTGGCAGCTATCGCAGCAACTCACCGAGCACGGGATGATTGCGAGCATCGGCACCCTGTATCCGGTGCTCACCCGCCTGCGTGATCGGGGGCTCGTCAGCTCGTACGAGCAGGCCTCCGACGCGGGCCCGGTGCGTCGCTACTACCGGCTCACCCAGGCGGGCACCGAGCAACTCGAGACGTTCCGTCGCCAGTGGACACCGTTCACGGCGACGGTGGCCGACCTGGTCGGAGAAGGAGATCCAGATGACTGAAACACCACAAGTCGTTAGCAGCTACCTGCACGAACTCGACAGCGCGTTGCGCGGGATGCCCGCCGCCGAGCGGCAGGAGATCGTCGGCGGAGTGCGCGAAGAACTCACCGGACTCGACGCCACGGCCGCGAGCGCCCGCATCGAAGAGCTGGGTGACCCGGTGTTCATCGCGGCGCAGGCGCGGGAAGCCGCGGGCGACCCGGCTCCCTCAGGTCGGGAATCGTTCGGTTATGCCGTTGCGGCCAGCCTGCTGGTCGCCTTGGGTGGGCTGATCGTGCCGGTGCTCGGGTGGATCGTCGGCCTCGGCATGGTCTGGTTCGGCCGCACCTGGCGCGTCTGGGAGAAGGTCGTGGCGACGTTCGCGCCGCTCGCGGTGGGGTTGCTCGCGATCGGGGTGTCCGCAATCGCGACCGCGGCGTCGTCCGGTCCCGGCGAGTCAGCGAACCCGCTGCTGCCGGCTGCCCTCGACTTCGCGCACGCCAGCTTCCTACTCGTCCCGCTCGGATATATCGTCACGGGCCTGTGGTTGCTGGCCCGCGCTCGGCGGAGCCTCCGCCCGCGCGCGTAGGATTGCGGGCGATGTCAGCCCCATTCTCCACAGCCACCGGAACCGACGTTCGCGTCAGGTTCTGCCCCTCACCGACCGGAACCCCGCACGTCGGCCTCATCCGCACCGCCCTGTTCAACTGGGCATACGCGCGGCACACCGGCGGCAAGCTGGTGTTCCGCATCGAGGACACGGATGCCGCTCGCGACAGCGAGGAGAGCTACCTCCAGCTGCTCGATGCGCTGCGCTGGCTGCACCTGGATTGGGACGAGGGCATCGACGTCGGTGGCCCGAACGAGCCGTACCGGCAGTCGCAGCGCACCGGTATCTACCTCGAGGTGATCGAGAAGCTGAAGGCCAGCGGTCACCTCTACGAGTCGTTCGCGACGGGGGAGGAGATCGAGGCCCGCAACATCGCCAACGGTCGCGACCCGAAGCAGGGCTACGACAACTTCCAGCGTGACCTCACCCTCGAGCAGAAGGCGGCGTACCTCGCCGAGGGGCGCGAGCCTGCCCTGCGACTGCGGGTTCCCGACACCGACCTGAGCTTCGACGACCTCGTCCGCGGCGAGATCACCTTCCCGGCCGGTTCGTTCAGCGACTTCGTGGTGGTGCGGCCGAACGGCGCCCCGCTCTACACCTTCGTGAACCCGGTGGATGACGCGCTCATGGGCATTACGCACGTGCTGCGGGGGGAGGACCTGCTCTCCTCCACCCCGCGCCAGATCGCCCTGTACACCGCGCTCATCGAGATCGGCCTGACCGATTTTGTGCCTCGCTTCGGTCACCTGCCGTACGTGACGGGGGAGGGCAACAAGAAACTCTCGAAGCGCGACCCCGAGTCGAACCTGTTCCACCACCGTGACCGCGGTTTCATCCCGGAGGGGCTGGTCAACTACCTCGCGCTGCTCGGCTGGTCGCTCACCCACGACCGCGATGTCTTCTCGATCGACGAGATGGTGGCGGCGTTCGACGTCGTCGATGTGAACCCGAACCCCGCGCGCTTCGACCTGAAGAAGGCCGAGTCGATCAACGGTGACCACATCCGCATGCTGAGCGTCGAGGACTTCGCCGAGCGGCTGCTGCCGTACTTGGGGGACCTGATCCGGGATGACGCTGACCGAGGCATTTTGCTCTCGGCCGCTCCTCTCGTGCAGGAGCGCATGCAGCTGCTGGGCGAGGCGCGCGGCCTGCTCGCGTTCCTCTTCACCCCCGATAACGATCTCGTGGTCGAGCCCGACGCGCTTCCCGGACCCGAC
>Ga0247742_10000716_pt1 | contig 25574 bp, 18 predicted proteins | sample UWRJL208509C2_FD_180944 | JGI IMG/M metagenome (GOLD analysis project Ga0247742, IMG submission 180944) | Plant litter microbial communities from Arlington Agricultural Research Station in Wisconsin, United States - UWRJ-L208-509C-2 | ecosystem: Environmental > Terrestrial > Plant litter >... | reverse complement strand
TAAAAAAAAAAAAACAGGATTAAAGCGCCTATCACCTACATACCGGCCGTTGTCGCTCAACCTGCCACTATCAGACGACAGCAAGCATACGAAAACGCAGCACTGATACCTGGTCCACATTCTGACCCAGAAGGTTGGCTTTCTCTGCCAACGACAGTCCTCCGGGGATCTCTGACTGGCACCTTGGCTCAAAATGTTGCAATTGAGTGTACAGTGAGTTTAATCGTCACATCGAAAGGCTCTGAGGCGCTGACGAGGAGGTCTTCAGCTATATCTTGCTAAACCTCTCTCGTACACCCGTGGTTCGCACATTCCGCTGTACCTCCGTCTCTCGTCGCAAGACACGGCTCTCTCGGTTCTGTGCGCCCCAAACACGCCCCACGTCCGCTTGATGCGCCGACTGCGCTACCTCTCTCCACGAGAAGATGTCGATTACGAGAATATGGTTGGCAATGCCATAGAAGCAGTCGGTGGAGGCGACAATGGATCCAGGATAGGTTTACTACCCCCCGTCACTTACTCGAAAGCTCGAAGCTTGAATATCACCTTAAAGGATGTGGCGACCGGTGTGTGGTGGGTGCCCCCGATGAAGGGAATGAGTCAACAGACTGGGTTAATGTGGTTGGAAGGGGAGCTTCATCTCCCTCGGGAAATGAAAGCTACAAACAACTGCCCTTTATTCTCGATCGAGGTAGGCAACGTCTTTATGTGCCAGTGTCCAATTGGATTTTCCTGATTTTATTTCCCATAGTACTTCATCGAACTACTCCCCCTCAGGTCGCACGGGTTCCAGCCGGCGTTGAATGACGGCGCGGCAGGTGATCCGAGAAAACAAGTCCTTGCCTCCCACTGTGTGCAAATCGCTACAATACACCCTATTGGCACGCCAATCCCCGTGGCATTCACAGAACCTCCAAAGGCAAGAAGCAGCAAAGCTTCGCAGGAGGTGAACGGTGGACCTTTGGAGTAATCGCACCCGAGCAATATTAAATAAACTTATTCTGTCGATACGTAATTTTAAGATAATAACTACACCTTTTATTCGCTTGCTCTAAGCCTACTCGATCTGTGTTACTGAAGTACACCCCGTGTTTTTCAGGGAATGTCGTGTACGACGGAGCTCATACCGTTGGCCATAGCGAGCAGGTCTATGTTCGCTGTCAGATTATAATTTCCTGACATTCGGTATGAGCAAGGGAACGCCATCGGCATAAATATGCTGGGTTACGCTGCACAAGGTCAATCCTTAGGGATAATATGTCAAGACCACATGGCATAAAAGTATTTACTTCTTATTTGGAATTTTACTTTCTGGCTGATCTTCCAGGCCTCTCAACTTACTAGAAACCTCCCTCTCGAAGTTGACTTCGGCTGCGATGGAAGCTAATGTCAACTAGCGTCAACAAATCGAGTACGAGTGGGCAGCGGTGAGGTTGATGTATTCTAGACAGGACGAGATTTCAACGCCGGTAGAGAATTGACTCCAAAGCGACATAATTTGCGAGTGCAAAGATTAATTGTGGGACTAGCTAGATGGGAACCGAAGATTTCTGAGCAAGTTAAGCGCTGACGCGTCGACGCAATACTTTATGAGCATTCTTTGAAAGAGCGAAGGGATTCCGAAGTCTCCTCCTTTTTCAGGACATACCAATATTTTTGAATCTACTTGCGATCGAAATGGACCAAGAAATTCCGGTGGTACGAATGTGTATCGTTCAAGTTCACGCTAACGAGACTCTGCTCCAGTGTACCACATCGTGAAGCATAGCATCCTGTAAATTATTAGCAGTGGTAAAAGCTTCCCAAATTTGTATGAAGAAAGGTGATGAATGAATATCACACGTGAGTCGGCGCCATTATGACTGCGCTGTGCGGGTGTCCCCAGGTTCAGCCGACCGTTATGGCGAAAACATACCAAATCGGAGAGATGTGTTAGAAGTATAATCAATTTTAAAAAGTCCCAAACAGAGCCATATACGATTGCTCTGCGGAGGGTCATTGCAACTGTAAGGAACAGCAACACTCGTACATACACATTCGCTTAGCTATCCTCCTGTCATTTGATAGATTTATTCTGCCAAGATTTTTTTGAGAGAGGTATTGATGGTGAGAGCGCGATTTAAGTTTGAAGCACTCGTTACATGCGCAAGTTGTATAGCTGACCCCGACAAATTAAAGATTCATTGTCCGGAGGGTGAATCCTGGGCCTCAGCTGTGGTCAATTTTTAATCTTCGCAGAATTAAGCAATAAGGACTCTGTGTGCGACAAAGCAGGAATCTGTACTCTGATGGGTTTAGTTGCCTCTGAGCATGGAGTGTACACGAACGGTACACAAATACTATAGCTCTAGAACAGACTTTTTGAACATATTCTGTGAATGTACTAGATATGAAACTTTGAAGACCGCACAAGTGGTGGTGTAGACCTTCAAGCGCTCGTGCCTATTTTTAGACGGGCCTTTTGAAGAGCGCCACTTGGGCGTTCATTACCCACCACTTGTGGGTGCCTCAAACCATTCAAGTTTAGATGAAGCTTCAGATAAAATTACTTGCTTATATACTGAGTATATACCAAGTGAATGAGCGCTGATGAAGCGCTAGATTGAAGCCCAAGCACGTCGGCATAGTCACCACTGGCATGAGTTCACGCGATAGGAAGCTCTTGCCGGATATGTAACTAGCCATCAAACATGGAGACCGGATTCGGGATAACTTGTCTTTATGACATAGAGGATGCGTGCCAGAGTAAAGGAGTATGTCATGCAGGTTACAAGACGATGGGCAGGGTGCCAGGGGCCCAAAATACGGCACGGAAATTACGTATTCGAAGCAGAACACAGACCTGCTCGCTATCGCTAACGGTACTACTCATCAGTCCTCTGCATATCATGGCGTATGATACCCAGTAGTGGCCCTTAATGCAATTAAATGAATGGACTTGGGTATGAATGCCTGAAGGCAACTCTAATTGTATATTTGGCGTGGAGAACAACAATTAGATTTGAGGGGAAGCACCTTACACATGACCCGGTTGTGGGCGCCTAAAACCCGGCTGTTGCTATGGCGACGATAACGACCAAATTTGTTGGAATCTAACAGTAGCGATTGTATTCATGATACACACAAACTGACGGCCATATTCATCGTTTACTTTGTACATTCTCAGAGTCGGACATAGGCTACTGAAGTCTCATACGAACATGACCGACCTGGCAACTTGAATTGGTGAGTCGCCCTGGAATCACCGAACAAAGACTCACACTTGTACTGTAGGCAATCCAATAGGGTTAGACAAAGAATAGTTATATGGAGGTTTTGGAATCCGCCATCTCGTTGAAAACGGTGATGTAAGGTATATACTAATAGGTCATGAGACATCTCCACGCTGGGCACCACGATGCAGATTTAATCGCTTCTACATGTCTCTAACGCTAAGTAGTCGCTGTAGACTCTTTTTGTCTAACCTGGCGCTTGCAGGACGTCAGACGTTGTTATAAGCTTCCCGCAAACGCTCATGTATCGTGTCTAGCTTCTCTGCCCTGCCTTTGACGTGAAGAGCTACTGTTGTGCTGTTCAGGTCCTCGACAATGCTCTCGGCACCGCGGGATTCATTCCCGGCGCCCTTTCAACAGGACTCTCTAAGAACACCTGTCGGGCCAAGTCGTCCAAGGCTCTTTTTCGATCGCCATCTATCTGATGCGTCGATTCAAACTCTAGCTAGCATCAACACGGCCATTCTTCCCCAATACAGTGTCGACTCGCCAGATGCGGGGTCTGATATCCCACCGGATTTCGAAGCGTCTATATCACCTCTGCCCGCCATTTCCACAGAGGATCATCCTTATTTCACCATTCTAAACCCGCCGTGTACATATTCGTCTATCAGCCCGGTTTCTCCCTCCCCAACAGCTGAAAATTCGTCGCCTTTCCAAACATCCTCGAACGATACCTCAACACCTTCGAACAATCTACTTCCTCCAAGATATTCGTACATCAATCTGCGACACTCGACCATAATTACACCGCATACTCCTGCTTCTCGGAGGCGCCAACCTCCGCACGAATTTGAATATTCATTCCCTATCCGTGCCAATAAGCCATGGGCGACGTTAAAGCTCTTCACCCGCAATTCAGTTCCCGGTAACTTATATCCTTCGCCACGGCAGCCGAAGACACCTCAAATCTGGGGTGGCGAGCTTATCTCTGGTACACTTCAATTCGATCTCGATAGCCCGCAGATGATTCAACAGATTAGTATTACTGTACGTACGATCGCGATAAACTTCTGTCATCTTGGCTAATTGTCGTCCTCTGCCACACAGGTCAAAGGGAAGATTGTAACATCGTCACTTGAGGGTGGCTCTCATCTGTTCTTTACTCATGATTATATGATCTGGGACAAAGGATCTGGTGACCCCCGCCCGCCGTCTCCGGAAATATCGCCCAGAGGCAAGTTCGAGGGGAAATTTAATGGGCAGTACTACTTCCCGTTCTTCATCCCCTTTCCTGTTCATGTAGACCTCTCAAAGCGCACCGCTGTGTTGCCTTCTGGCGTTACATATCCATTTTTATCAGCACCATCGAGCCCGACGACACCCCTAGTCTCGCCAAATATTCCGGATAAAGGCAAGAAGAAGCATGCTAGGTCCTGGTCCTTCGGATTCTCATCTGGCTCGAAGACCTCGGACTGTTCGAGCAGTAGCGACAACGGAAAAAGAAGGAAATCATCCCTACCTCAGCCTGTGGGAGAAAACCGTGGAATAACGAACATCGTGTGTCCGATGCCGCAGAGCTTTGTAGAGAGTCGAGTCGCCGCGAATGTGGTGTATGAGCTTGCCGTGCATATAGTGCATGGCCGTTTTCGCCCAGAGAGCAAGTGAGTAGACTGGCCCAGACTTTACATCCTAGTATTCCCATGCTCATCATCGTTGATTGTGTAGAATTAAGACACATATTTCTTATACACCGTCATTGTTCCCTCTCCCAAGCTCGTTCCAAAGGCAACAAGCGTACGAAGTGGGAGGCTTCCTCCCTGGCCCTAGCTCAGACCCTGCTGGGTGGTTCCAACTCATGCCCACTACGATTCATGGTAAATTCGGCGAACCCAATGGAAGGCTACTCAAAGTAGACTGCACGGTTAGTCTTCGGGCCTAATTACTCCCTCTTTTCACGACTGATCCAGCAGCATAGCTTTATCTAGCGCGGCCAGTGCGTGTATTCGTCTTTCCTCCTCGCAAAATCTGACCTTCTAGTTCAATTCCAGCTCTCATATACCCGAGGCACAGTAATACCATGTTACTTGACTCTAACAAGTGACGACACCGAAGCTCTCGATCTCCTTTCCTCTCCAAACTCACCCAATATTCGCCTGACTAGACGGTTGTACCACTTTACTCCTCAAGGTAGTTACGAAGGAGCGCTGATCTCGGACGACGATAAGTCGACTGCGATGGGTATGGGCAGTACGTTTGGCCCGTCGGTCATGGGAACGCAGATGATCCCACCCGGAGGAGATTCCTGGGAACGAAGCAAGCTTAATGCCGTCACTCACGAAGTCTGTAATGGGGTCTGGTGGGTTCCGCCGAAGGATGTAGCACAAGAGTCCTATGCCCGTCACCTCGAAGGGGAGATTCATCTTGCCTCTGATCTACAGCCCAGCTGCTCATGTAGCATCTTCTCCATCGAAGTAAGTCTCCAGCTTACGGATCTCTTCATTAATTGACTCCATAAATTCGCAGTACTTCGTAGAGGTGCTTCCCTTTAGTTCAAATCGGTTTGAACCCGAGTTACCTCCAATCACTAAAGGACGGTCGATGCCACCACTCGTTTCACAACATGTCGAGATAACGACACTGCATCGAACTGACGAGCTGGTTCCAGTTGCCTTCACCGAGCCACCACAGACTAAGATTCGATCTCTGACTATCGGGGCACCGGATGAGTGAATGCTTATACGGACACGGCACTACTGTAGTTTTGTATACACCCACTAGGGAAATGGGGGACTCGATAATGTAAGCTGTTGTACATATGTTAAATTTCCAATTATTGCATTGGTCTTCAACTTTGCGAACCTGCATGAAGTCGTCTTGGGTTGCGGATTACCGGTTGTATGTATCCGGCGGGCCGGAGTCGGCGACTTGACTGGAAGTGCAGTAGGCTCCCTAAACTGCAACTACAACATGTCTTCTCAAGCTTCTCGTGCTCTACGCCGTCTTCCAATATTGAGGAGGCCTCTGATATCTGCTGGAGTATGTCGAGCACTCCCATCTCGAATTTTTGCCCAGGGCTTGCGAATTGACAGGCTCATACACTCGACTCGCGTCAGACGCGACCGTTCATTCACCAACTTCCTCGCCGACGATAATCCGCCTGCTGTACAAGTTTCGTCGATATCTGAAAATGGAATTCAGCTTGCAGATGGTCTTGTAATTCCAGGAGCCTGCATATTCCTTGAGGGCAAGGTTTTCTTGTGGGACGTGCCGACTATGAGCCTGACATCTCAGGTGAGGGATGAAAGGTGGAAAGGGTGGAATGAAAAGAGGTTCCAGCTATTTGAGGTAGTCACGCCACGACCTGGTGAGTTCCTACCTTGTAATGCGTGTGATGTCTGAGTAAATTTGCTTCCGGACAGAAATACTTATACTTGGGACTGGGAAGACATTGATCCAACCCCCGCCTTTCATGCGTGAATGTCTTACAAAACTTGGAATTCAACTCGACGTCATGGATACAGTGAGATTTAGAACCTAAGTTTTCTATATTGAAGCTGACTTCCCTGTTCAGAGGAATGCGTGCTCAACGTATAACTTACTGCAAGAGGAGGGCAGACGTGTCGCCGCAGCTCTTCTCCCGTTGAGTCCTCGCTCGTGGAAAAAGTCATCTGTGAACACCAAACCTCCTTCATGATTCTCATACCGCTCTTGGAGCCCACGGCGAGTTTGCGTCCGTAGGTAGCCATCATCTCACTTCCTCGAATGCCCATCCAGTCAGATCTGTATAGATTAATGCAACGAAATCCCAGGTTTTTAGATTGTCCAAAATCAACCTCAACTGCAAATCATTGTTCAACCAAAGTCTGTGGTCTCTTAATCTCGGTAATTTCATTCAAGAGTCTAGTGCGTCCTCGTCAAGTTGGGCAGCTTTCCGTTTGCCCTTGCCTGTGGATTCTGCCTCCGACGTTCGAGTCACTGGCGCTTCATCTTCTTCGTCAAGCATAGGTGGCGCGGTATACGTTATCGGAAGAAGATTGCCTGTCAATTCATCATGAGGCAGAACGCACGATGATGAACGTTCGAAATGAGGAGTCAAAGTACGCGCAGCATCGAAGGAATTCCCATGTGCACGGACGAGTGAAATGTGTGCTTACCTGTTTCTCGATCTCTGAATTGGAGAAAGATAGTTTCCCAGCCAGCAATGCCACTCTCTCGCAGTATCTTCGATGAGTCCAAGACCTCATAGTTGCCTGTGAGTTTGCCTTTGTCCTTCACTGCGCGGCAAAGCTCGAAGTCCTCAAGTGTCTCAACATCAAATTCCGGTGGGTCCATCGCAGTCACGTCCAGAGCATCAGAGGCAATGTCTGCTTTGAGAGCCGAAAGAGTTTCTTGCTTCACCTCGGCCATCCTCATTGTAGGAGAAAGACCTGAGTGCATGATCGTCATTTTGTGACTCTTGACGGATATATGGTAGGCTCTAGCAGGTCGTGGAATCTTGAAAATAGTTAATATAGTACTCGGAGAAAAACTAGGTTCGTAATACCATATTAACGCTTGGGACACGAGATAGTGATTAAGGTGAAGGAAACTGATTTCAAGAGCTTATTGATATTCAAAGTCCGCTTCGGAAACTCTCACCTGCTCAGTTCTCCTTCCGACGACGACCGTGTTCAACGATTTCACCTTCGGACAGACTACGCTTTCAAGATGAGCACCCTGCAGAAAGGCAGCACCCTCAAGCATGACTTTGTTGACACTACACCAATGCCGGCTGACGTCCCACATGTGGACGAGCTTGGTGCAACCAGTGCTCCGTTGAAGAGTGCGGCTTTCTTCTTGGGGGCATATTGCAAAGAATACAATGGTGCGCTGGCGTGTCATCTGTATCCTCGCTCTAATCTAATTGAACACCGTGTTTTACTCCACTTCCGCGTGTCTAGAGGATTTCATGCTTTGCAAGAATGAAAGCCGAGATCCAGCTCACTGTCTGAAGGAAGGTCGAAAGGTAACGCGGTGTGCTATCGACCTGTGCGTGTTCTAGACCGCTATTCATAGATGACGCTAACTAGTTTGTATTATTCGGTATCAGCATCGCCAAAATGCGCGAGAACTGTGCCCAACAATTTGATGCGCATTGGGAATGCTTGGAGAAACGGAACCAGGTGTGTTCGCCGAACTTTACTTCATCCCTCGGAGCTTCAGGACGCCCGTACTGCGCATCGGGCAATTAGACGTCCGCAGATAAGGAGTACAGACGCCCATAATCTGCTTTGTCCAATCTCCTGGCTTTTACTTGCACAACCACTTGAACACAACTAATTCATTCTTTCCCAATAGGAATACTTTCATTGCCGAAAGCCTGAACGCAAGCTAAACGCTTGCATGTTTGAGAAACTTGTGCGTGCTCTATCTTCCTGCTGTACACCAGATTCCTGGACCACAGTCCCCAAGCTATTCTACGACGCTAACACGGCCTCTCTTCAGGGCTTGACAAAAACCATCCCTGGAACGCCAGCTGGCCAAACTCCAATACATGAAGTACAGAATCCTATTTTCAAGTCGGTTCAGAAGTAGTGCAATTTCGACCTCCATGATTCAACAAGCCGGGCAGGTTTTGTGGACGCTCGTATAACCTATGGGCTGCTTTCAAAGCCAATAGAGACTCACATTTATTACCTTTACCTTAGAAGGTCTGCTGTGTACGGCCTAGAGCAGATATCACTCAGCGTTATGTACAAACAAATGGAAATTCTTTATTGCCCCATGCAGGATACTGGATCCCCCTTTTTCTTTCTTTCAGAAAATGCACTGGGCTACCATATACGTTGATCCATCGTACGAAGCTGGATATTCCGCTTGTTACGGTTTGAATCCAAAAAGTTGCTAGTGAGCTTACGTTGAGCGATCGGGCCGGTGTATGACATCCTAAAAGTGAATACCTTTCATTTCAACCACCACCACTGATTGCTTGACTCCTGCCGGATCTCCAAGTACCCCAAACTCTGTGGCGCTTATCTGACTCCTGCTTTGACATATCGTGACTTTCAACTGTACTATCTTAGTCTATCAGTGAACTTCAATTCAGCGGAAGGCCTGACCGGGACCTGAAACCATGTTGTTCTGCTGGCACAGTGTACGACGCGTTTCAACGCGACTAGGTTCCAAAATTTGCTTGCGACCGCACTATCCGCGCTTTGTATTGACGTCGCAGCTGCTCACACGGAATTTTGCTTCGACCGTTCGTCCTTTTCAGGAGGGCCCGCGGAAGGTGCAGGCTAAGCCCGAGCACGACATCTACATCTCTACGTCAACAGACCCTTACTTCAATCTGACCTTAGAGGACTGGTAGGTTTTCATAACAAACTTTGTTCGACTTCAATCAGCCTGGCAGACACTGCCCCCGGGGTTGAACCCACTATTGTCTCCATGTGCCACGAATCCTGAAGGTTCCTCTTGACTAAATTCATTTCTTGCAGGTTGTTTCGGCACTCTCCACCGTCTTCGCCTTTGCTGCTGATATATCGGGACTCGCCATGCGTTGTGATAGGTCGAAATCAAAACCCGTGGACAGAAGTCAACTTCAAAGCACTACATACCGCAGGAATCCCTTTCATCCGCCGGCGGAGTGGTGGAGGTACTGTTTACCATGTGCGTTTACGATCTCCATTGAATTCAAACGCAATTTGAAACCGACTTGAACTCACATTTACTTTGCATTTTAATCTTGAAAAAGGACCTTGGAAATACCAACTTCTCGGTGCATTTACCCAGAGCCTCCTTTGATCGATATGCTACTGGGAAAGTCATTCTTCGCGCCGTGCGGTCCCTTGGAATAGATGCACGACTAAATGATCGAAATGACATATGTGTGGGCCAAGACAAGATGAGTACCTGTCAGCGTTTATCTTGTAAACCGTCTGGATCTGGAAACGTTTCGCTCTCTTATCCTTTGGAAATGCTCAGCTCTTTTTTATTTCTCGGGCCGTAGTGGTTGCAGAATGACCTGATTACTTACCCCAGATCTCTTTTTTACGTTTCAGGATCTGCATATAAGATTGTGTCCCAGCGTGCTTACCACCATGGCACGATGTTGATATCAACAAAGCTCGATCAACTAGGGGACGTTCTACGCCCAGCAAAGGTGGGTTATTGTATCTTTCTTTACCCCCTTTTTCTTTCCTATCGAACTCCCCTGAAAGAGAGCGTGGGGTGGTGGGGCTCTGTATTAGTGCGGACATAATCAAACCTCTATCCGAGGAGTTGGTATCATACATGAGCCATGTATTTGCGGCTTAGCGAATGCAGCAATGCAAGTGCGCAATCGACTACATGGAGAATTCTAACCTCGTTTCTGGCTGGTGCAGCTCATTGACATCTCCTGCAGAGCCAAATATTGACAAGAGGGGTCGCCTCTGTGCGTTCACCGGTTTGCAATCTCCAGCAATACAGCCCTACGACTACCCATGAGACATTTACTGATGCGATTGTCAATGAGTTTCGGACCGAGTACGGAATCACCAGCGATGTAAGCTCGCTTCTCCTGATTTGTTTTGGAGCATGCTCTGATCCATTCCTTTTGTAGGCATGTGTTGTGCACGACTTGAGTCCTATACAGAATATAGATTATGTCCAAAAGGGCATCGCAGAGCTATCCGTAAGTCAAGACCCACAGACCCTCATATGGTTTGTAAAGCATGATCTCATGACTCCACTATCCGTTAGACATGGGACTGGATGTACGGCCAGACGCCTGAATTTACCCATTCGTTAAGGAAATCATTTTCCTGGGGAGAAGTGGTAAGTTTTGCTTCATATTTGTTCTGGATAGGTCATGGTAAACCTATAAACAGAGCGCCGAAATCAGATCTCGACATGGGATCATCGTCGATTGCGCACTGGACATTAGAAGAGCGCTTCTTTCCAACAGAGAAGTTGAGACAGTTACCTATTTTGGACGAGACTTCTACGCAAGCAAGCGCTACGGCTTTGCGCACGAGGCTGAAGATAAGACAGCATGGGAGCTCAGTGCCTCGTCCCATGACCATCAGCATGGTCTCAACAAGCGACCAGTGCGGGAGCTGAAAGCATGGTTAGACGAGGCGATGCGACATAATTCCTGATTCTGTCGTCAGTGCTAGTCAAGATCTCCCCCCCGTTTTTCGAAGATTTGGTACCCTACACGCGACATAGACGTGGTAGGAGCTGCTACTGCCAGAACAGATACGGTTTGATGCTACTGCCTACAACGCCTCGTCATTAGCCATACATAGCACTCTATTGGTAACCTGACCCAACCGATTAGGCCCTTGCCTTTCTAATCAAAGCTCTCCTAAGCGGACGAATAGCATATCTTTGGTGTGGCTAAGGTTACTGACATATCTGACAGCGGATTCGACGGTGGGCTCAACAAGAAAGCGTCGGGCGCTTCTACGTTGTGGCGTTTTCCAGTATATCGTCACCGCATGTCAATGTCTATTACTAGTAGTAATATTAGGCCAACGCGCTCACCGCATGTCACGTGATGCGCAAAATTCAAGCCGTGATTTACCGTGATACCTACTGACTGAGAAAGATTCTAGTTTATGAATGCTAGTCCTCCGCGTTAACCTTTGAGAAAACGTTGACGAGGGATGTCGGACATTGGTTGTGCCCGCAATAACTACCAGGACGTAAGTAGAGTGGGACCGATGAGGTTAGGTTGTATTTCGAGCCCTTTGCAGGTGCTGAAGCTTGGGATTTTTCGGAACATAATTGAGCTTCAGGAGGATTGAAGCGAGCTGGAAGCTTCATTTGTTCTATTGATTCGTAAAGAATAGCATTGAGAGGAACAGAAAGCCGATGATAGTCTAGTAACGGCGTTCGGTACTCCAGGCGCTGTTGATCCCAAACTCGGATGGGGCTACTGGATTGGCCTTCATGAAGAGTTTTAGTTTAGGCTGCCGCGGAAGAAAGCTGGCATACTCACAGACTGCCCCCGCACATGTCCCGTAAGTCGCTTGTCTCTATTCATCAGTACATCATCCCACTGGTCCAATTTGTATCTGGGAGGCTAGCAGAAACGGGTATAGGTAATTGGCTGATAGGAATTGAGTATCAAGAACGTACTTTGCCTAAATTTTGACTGCGCTGAGAAAGATTGGCAAGAGTACCAGCAGCGCCAAACATGGCGGTCAACAGCCCTGGAATGAGGATGGTGTCATCATGAAGCTGCTGAGGGTAAGACTGGCTTACCAAAAGGAATGAGAGCCTCCCAAGGCACAGGCATTCCGCTAGCAAGACGGTAATTACGAGGGAGAAAAATATAACTCGCCGTGCAAGTGTAAGTTGGTGTCAACCTTGTCGACCCGAACGATGCAACCCATGCGGTTCCCACGATTGTAAGTCCGCGATCTTCTGTCGGTTTCATCATTGGACAGTTTAATGGCATTTCCAAAGAGTAATTAGGAAAATATATAAGACTACATAAACGTATAAAGTTCCATATGATGTACGTAAAACCAATATTAACGGAAACAAAACCACATGCACTACATAAATAGTTCGAACCCTGTGCTACCAGTGGACAGGGAAAACCAGAGCGGATCATGGACAAGACATATTCAATCGTCTTGATCGGTTTTATTGGAGTATTTTTCATGTGGATAGTGGGGTCGAAAATCGAACGACAAGTTTCCAAACTCGTCCAAAGTGTTCTCGTAGGATTGCACATCGAGGCGTCTATGGTCGGTCGGATGCATTGGGATACCAGCGGACAAGCCAATGCCCTGCTGAGGACTTGGCTGCTGTCCGACTGGGTGATTCGAGGGAGGCGCATTGCCGATATCCTGTCGTGACATACCATGATGAGTCGAGTATCGTGGATACCCTCCGAGATGACTACCTGATTCTGCTGATAATGGAGATGAGGCGGATGAGTATGGAGAGCCTGGAGAAAGGCTGGATGAAGAGGCGCTAAGCGCTGGTGGTACGCGAAGTTGACTGGAAAGTGTAACGTGGTACTGATCCGGCGTCTGTAGAGGCCGGTTTGTATTTGGCAGGTGCGCAGAGTATGACATCGAGGGATAGTATTGATCAGGGAAGAAATGTTCTGGGTAGGGAGTACCCGACTCTGATAAAGGAGGCGAGGCAGATGAGGAGTTTATGGAGTGAGTGGATGAGGAGATGCTAATTGTTGGCGGTGAGCGAAATTGGCTGGGAGCGCCGACTTGGCCGCTATAACGTGGCCGGTCTACATTTTGCACCCAGGTCGTGATCGAGTTTGTGGAGGATGGTGTCGAAAAGGAGAGCCCATGAGCAAAGAAAGGTCTTTGGCAGGGTTGGTTTATCTCCCCCACAGCCGTACTGGACGATGTTGATGCCATATATTGCTCAGCGTTGGAGCTCACGTTGGTATGGTCGCTGGGAAGATGTCTACGAAACCTGTAATCATGGTTTCGTGTGGGGTGTTGCGCAGGGGAGGCGGATGGCACTAGGGCAGGATTGGACGATGCCCAGGTATTGGGAGGATATCCCATGTTCTCGACTTCAGAGAGGGCAAAGACTGAGGTACCTCGGTGCTCCTCTCGTACACTGTCTGGCTGTCGTTCGTAGCTGCCGTGATCCAATGTATTGTATTGGGGTGATTCAGACGGCAGGAGCATACGTCGCCCACTACCGCCAGAGGTCTGGCGAGACCTGACCTGTTCACGCTTCTGTGCCTTCTTAGACGCCTGAGCGGCGGCGTCCACCTTTGCAGTACGTGCTAATTGATTACGGGGAGTAGTAGAGGCGGAAGAAGGGACCACCCTAGTATGTCTAGAATTTTGTCGGCTTTCACCGTCCTGACGATGAGTCGGGAAGGCTCCCCCCATGCGATGAGAACTAAAAAATATTATCGTCAGAACCCTGAAAGAAATACGTACTTCGACTCTACCTGGAACTTGATGGTAATTCAGTATTTGAATCTCCAAGATCACTGATTCGTATGCCATTGATGAAGCTCTGGAACACCGAGGTTAAATCAGGAAAAGAGAAGGAACTTGTCCACATACATCTGCGTCCGAGTCAGCTACAAGAGTTTCTTGCACCTTCAGCGGTAAAGCGCGGCACTTTCTTGGTTTCTGGGGAGACATGGAAGCTGTGAGGGGTAGCGAGACGACCCAGATGTGCAATATAAATATACCTGCGTTCATCCTGGGTTCGTTTGGGCTCAGCTTCACCTTGAGGCCCCATGGCAGTACACATCGTTGGAAGCACTTCAGGAGTGGGTCGACCCTGCAATTTTTATTTCCAGTTTGTCGATTTTTGTGATTTCCTGGGCCGGGAGAGACAAATGGGAATTTAGAACGTGGTGGCTGGAAGGTGATGTGGTTTCTCCCATTCTGGGAAATGTTTGGTCCCACACCCCTGAATAAAACCGCCAATTGGATAAACAAGGATGCACGCTACCTCATACGGTGCAGTATGGAAATCGCGAGATCGGCTATATTTGAGTTCAACCGCTCTCCAAAACCTTCGTATAAGTTCCTCTGGGTAACATGGCAAAGAACCGCATGATATTTAATTTCCACTTAGTGCGGTGCTGACAAGTTCCTCACCTCAACCACTACTTTTCTATGATCCATATTGTTCAGTATTTAAAGTTCAAGTACGAATTGAATTTACTTCAGTATAAACGGCTATAGAGGAGCCGGTGAACATGTGCTTATCTCAGCTGACGAAGTGCTCGGCTGCGTTGATTCGGTAAGCTCTTATCGTAAAGGGGAACGTTTCCTGCAACTCTAAACGCATAAAGAAATGCAGAAAGCATTTGTGGAGGAGGAATGACGACACTGCAAGTTCCATCTCCGGAGTCATATGCCTTCTCCTCAAATTTGAATGTATCATCCTCATTCGGTGTGATGTATAGATGCCACCCAGCATATGAATTCTTGATATCTAGGAATCGAAATATAACAAAATTCGACCGAAACGATGACCAAAGGTTCCCTCCGCGACGGTCTTCATTTGCCTCCGGATATAGAACGTGGTAATTAAACATGTCGCCATTGCTCTAATCACGCGCGGTGATCGATCAGTTTAATTAGCGGTAGGCGCTTGTAGCGCAGAAGGGGTTATGCAGCTTGTGCTTGCATCGATGAAGAGAGTGAGATCTGTAATATCGGCATATTTCCTAACCTAGACCGTAACGTGATCGCAATAAGTCGTGGCGCAGTGGGCTAATCTAGCATATACTAGGACATAGAAGATCTGGGCTTATCATGATCGCCTGCATGTCCCGGTGATGTTTTAATCAACTACGCAATTTGCCGGCATAGACTTGAGGTACTTTGACGCGCTTGATATCCTGTTATGAGGCGGTAGTATTCCAGTCAAGAAACGAATGCTGAGGGCCAAAAAAATTCTACGACAAAAAAAAATTCAAAGCAGTACTGGCTACAGGTGCAGGTGTGTTAATGGGCACGAGCTATGCTACAATTATTGCGATAAAGAAGTCTCCGCCAATCATGAAAAGTATGCGCTAGGGTTTAAAGTGTTCAAGGTGCATAATGAATGGATTCAGTATAATGTAATTCCGACAGCAAAGAATAGAGTCACTCTATTAGTATTACGGGCTTGTTGTACGGTATCAGATCAGGTCGAGTTGATAGGCAATTTACGGATTTCATACCTTCAAGAATGCAGTGACCCAGTGACTATGCAGACACGGTGAACCATGACTGCGTCACTATTGGCCAGGCGTATTTAATGTCCGCCGTAGGATCCATGGGTCCAATGGCTATCATAAATGCAGTGAGATTCGTGTGAAGGGAGGGTGAGGTATGCGGCGCCATCCACTAGGAGGGGGGATTGACCGAAATTTTGAGACACCGGCGAATCACTGAGGGAGATCGGAGACGACCATGTACCGTATGCCTCGTATGGTGCAGCCCCACCAGTCCATTGACTTGGATCTGTCTCCCCACCCGAGTATATTGGCTGAGACAGATAGGTTGATGGATCCGGTAGTTGGGAGTAATTGGTCTGGATGGTTGAAGAGTCGCTAGAGGGGCTTACGAAGGCGAACGTGTCTAGAGGAGGCCCAGATGTGTACGGGTTTTGGTAGATTGAAGAATATCCTGTATTGCTGGGGAATAGTCCTATCGAGCCATTAAGTCCATTATCTGTGTTGTAGATGGGCCACTGCAAGTTGGATTGGGCAATGGAAGAATCAAGTGAACGGGCCCCGTCTTCCAGTGAGCTCTCAAGCGCGAGTGAGTGTTGTACTCGTAGAGTATAAAGATCCCAATTAAGAGCATGAGGGATTGTGTGTGGGGATTCAACGTGAAGACAAGATTCTAGAGCAACCCCGGCAGCGTTTTCCCTGTCCAAGATTGCATTATCATTGGCAGACTTGAACGCCGAAGATCTTGCTCCAGTGGATGTGCAACCGTGTGAAGCCCGTTTTCTACCAGTAAGATATACTGGAAGGGTCCTGCTCCTTCTGGACGAGGATGGCCGCACCCGCGTTCCTTGCGTTTTGGCAGCTTCACGGTAATTTGCTTCCGTTACCGTCTCGAAAAGTTCATCCTGTCCCGATAGGTTTGATACTCCAAAGTACACGGGTTCTGAGGCCTGTCTCCGGGTACCTCCTCCTCTAAGCCTCTCATCGAAGTTATGCTTCGTGTCCTGGATATTATAATAGTCAATCGGTGAAATGTGGTAAACATGCATTGAAAAGTGAAACTCACGGCTTCCTTCAAATGATCTAAGCCTTTGTGTCTGGGTCGATAGATTGAACGTTTTGGCTTGCCTTTGGCTTTACGTTGAGACATGTGAGAGAAATGAGGCGTGAGGAGTGGGCGGAGGTGAGCGAAGGCTACGACGGGCGTTTATTGGGAACTATCACTCTCATTTCGCAGGCGATTTATAACCCGATCGACGTTGAATCGTAAGGGGAAGTTCGTATTCCTTCGAGTCATCAGAAGGAGACAGGGCATTACTCACCGCCATTTTACCTGTGGCCCACAGTGAACAACATTGCGATCTTCAATCTAAGCACAGCCACTGTATGGAGAGAAGAATCCAGTTTACAGTGGGTGAAGGGTGGGAAACCAAACGTTCAAATTTGCACCTGGCAATGCCAGCCCAGGCTCGCTACGATGAAGCAACGCTTGGTGTTCTGATGCATGAGGCATGTCCACATTTGAAGAAATTCTTCCTAAGGCTGCATTATAGTGGTGCGCCTTTCGCCCGCGTTCCTGACACTTTGATCAGAGAAGGGTCGGAGCCGGCTACTAAATGAAACTCATTGTGGCGTTATCTACGCACTCGCAGACATAGAACACAGAAACATTGTGGTGAAGAATAGAATTTTGAATGCCGGGGCTCGAGGTTGAGGCGTTGACATAACGCACAGATGAGACTAAATTTCAATGGAGCAAAACTCTCAAACTAAACTGCGATTCCCTTTTGTTTAGAGCATGCAGCAAACTATCGTTCGTACCGACATCCGGTGATAAATAGTATGATGTAGGTTTGTCCGTCGCAAAATTTTACCACCGCCTCATGGCTGCGAATTAACAGAAAACGTGTGTTAGTGGGGAATCCTCGTCCACTTTCATCCCAACCATGCAAGATCGTCATTTACAGGCCTCGGCACCAGAGCATAGCTTATTAGCAAACAGCAACACGTTTTCAATTGGAAACTCGACGGTTATGATGACGGGGCTGCTTTCTTTCGCGATCGCCTCTATATTTGCACATCGCGACACAGCCTAGAGTTTCCAGCAGAAATTCCTGGACAATGCTCGGCGCAAGACGCGTCTGCCACATTACGTATAGTACGAGCGGCGGTGCTTGTGTTTTGACAAGTATTGTTGTTAGGCTGGTGTTGCTCGCTCCATAGTCATAGGTAGTTGCAGATTATCACGAGTATCGGTGCATCAGACCTTTTAGGATTATAGAACACAGCAGTGAGGTTAGAAAGAACGCTCTAGATGCGCAGATTATTTGCATAGCTTCCGCTGTTTCAGAGCAACATTTTTTGACACCACAATCTTCGAAGGTGTGTTGAGTGCTCCAAAGAACGCCACAGAAGGCACAACCGAAAAAGGAAAGATTGATGGAAGTCATAACGCCACAGTGTTTAAGTCACGTGTATTCCCGCGGTTTTTGTGGTTGCAATCCCGGAGCTGGCTCGGAGAACGCATGATCATCGGTAGTTATCCCTCTATACCTTGGATGCTGGGATGCTGGGAGCTAAAGCAAGATCCCTCTCCGGTGTGCTTCGGATTTAATCACTATGACGGTGATGGGACGAAGATGAGGCGTACCAGTCTGCGTCTTCGGGAATCGCGACAAGTACTGCGGCCAAGTAAGCACATACCTCACGCGCCTCAGCCAAATATCACTATCTGCGAACCCATCCCTGAAGCACTTCAGGTATAGCCCCTAACTTGAAGCTTGAGTTCCCATGAATATACTCAATTCTCGTTCTCCAAGTCCGACTCCTATGCAAGCGCACTCTAGCGCAGAAAGTCCTGTGCCATCGGCATCTTTCCCAGCTCTGCTAAACCACCATTAGAAAGCCATGACATCAATATAGAATCCATCTTGATGCGGTATCTCATGGGGACGAAACTGACGCTGACGAGGATCAGGATGCAGAAGGCGACAAAGGGGTCGTAATGATATATGCAGATAATATTATGATTGACCAATAGCGACGCGGGGTTTAGAATATTATCCACATGCTATTCATATTCTTGTCCGTAGTATGACGGTTTCTGAAGGACAAGGTACTGATATTAGTATCATCTCCCGTGTGGAATGTGTTCTATGTTTCGTGCGGGCGTAGAATACGGAATAGAAACGCCTGAAGGATGTTGGTTTCATCGATGATACACGTTTCGCGAAAGAAAAAAGGTATAAATGTTGCGGCGGGTTGATACAATTTGCATTTCAAGGCAGTCGTTGGTGGGAGTCGGCAATTGCCAGAACACATTGTAATAAGGACATTATCTGGCATGACGCAAAATTGATTATTGTTCTTATAAGAATCAAGAACATAGCTTCTGAAAATGCAACGCTATATCTGTTGATATTTTCTTAAACATTTCGATACAGGGAGCGGAGTATCGGTCTTGAAAAAAATGCATGCAGTTATAATAGAATGACGAGGTATGAGCGTATATTACAAATATCGGGAATGAAAAATAGAAATGATGTATGCTGATGCAGAATGCAATAATGATGATGGTCCGTCCTTCAATCTAGATATTTCAAGGCGAAAAAAAGGCAGAAATACGGTCATCGCTTCTTATTTGTGCTTTTCCCGACATGCTTCGGGGGAACAAGCGGTGGATCGCTCGCGGAGCCCGAGGAAGAAGCCGCCACAGCAGTTGCCTTGGCCTGACGCGAAACGGAGCCAGCGGCTCGTAAACGCCCAGAACTTCTCTTCGACACCGGCGGCACCTCGAGTAGCTTGCCTTTCTGGGCTTGTGGGGGTGATGATGCATATCGGGCGACTCTGGTCCTGATCGGCCGAGAGGGGTGAACAACACGAGGTGGTGACCGTACGACCCTTCTTCGTTTCTCTTCCGGCACTGTTGGGTCTTGTGGGTCCCTATCGGCATCGCTACTAGACGCGGTATCGGCAAGATCTTCAGCGGTGTCACTAGCCGTCGTAAGAGGTTCAAATGTTTCCTTTATTGGTTTACCGCTCAATCGCTCTTTTGAGCTGAGATATGTGGGTTCGCGGGGCTCGAAGTCCAACGAGTCGTCGTAGGATCTATCCTCCTCGATTTGGCGTACTCGTTTCTTCGTACTCGTAGGTTTAGAGCGAGGGTATGAGCGCTTTTTCCCAATGACGGATAGTGATGCCATGCTTTGTTTAGGAGCAGAAAGAGGCGAATCAGAGGACTGGTCGGTACGCAACGAGGACCCATTGTCGGCTGTCGTCAATGCAGAAGACCTGCTCGCAATAGAGGATATAGAAGGTGGAGATACAAATAGACGTGGTCGAGGTTTTGATCTGAAGGAACCCTGCGGTTGGAGAGGCGTCCGCAGGGTGATATTGAAATCGTCTTCATCTTCGTAACCGTCGGTCGACATGCTGTCATCAGCCTCATTGACAATCGGAAGTTGGCTTGCAATAAAAGGTGGAATCCCAAAGGTATTGTATTCGTCGCTCAAGTCACCAGCAGGGCTGGGATTTAATGGCTCACGGGGTGGCAGGAGCGACTTGTGAAAATCCTGTTGGACATTCTCTTCTTCGATTGAAGGGTAGAGCGAAGAAGGTACCGCCATAGATGTTGGTACGAGCCTGGAGGTCATCGCAATTGGAGTAGGTGGATATGCAGAGGGAAAGGGAGGATATTCTCTCCATTCATCAACATGTGTTTGGGGTTCCGGTGGTTCCTGAGGAAGATCTGACGTCTGGATCGCGGGAGCACCCTGCGCATCTCGATCGTCATCTAAATAGGCACCTTCTGGAGGATACCAGATCTGGTGGTTGGATGATCCTTCGCCATCCCGCCGTCCGCCGGCATGTGGCTTCAGAAAGTTAGGCTCAACGTCTGGCTCGAGAGTTGAGCCAGTACCGCGTCGCCTGGTCTGCTTCCTTGAGTCGCTTCCAATAACTTGACTCCCTGATGTATCAGGAAGGGCATTATGAGACCCAGTTCTCGACGCAGATGGACGACGGTTGTCACTTTCAGATGGCACCCTGTCTTGGCCAGTCTTTCGAGGGAATCGAATGGCAGTCCCTTCCTGATTGGGTGGCTCTAGAGGGAGATCGGTCGAGGCAATGAAGGAGGATGGGAGATCCGAAGGGGTAAGTGAGTTGGAAGAGTCGGTATCGGAGTCGGTCTCGGTCCCAGAGTGACTGTCGTATTTGCCGAAACGCTGGTGCCACCACTGGAGGGCGATGCGGAGTGGATAGGTCGATAATGCGAAGATGAAATCCCCAAGTGTCAACATGACGTCTAAAGTAGCGTCAAGAGTTCTAGTGTAAGGCTTGACCAAAGGTCTTATCAGATGAAGATAAATAGGTTCAGAGCCCTGAAATGCGGAGTGAGTGCCGCGAAACACGTTGAATTGTACGTTTGACTCACCCTCGCGCGTGTCACGATGAGGAATATTAGAGCAAGTGACTTGAATTCATCGTAAAATGGGATGAATAATGACACGATGCTTTCTACGGTGCGTTCATACATCGTCAGAGCAACCTATCGAAATAGTTCAGCAGAAAATCAGGAGATCAGGGTCCTGCTCACCCAAACTATCCAAACAGTAAGACAGCCTTTCATATCCCGTTTTCTTTGCGACATTGCGCGAACACTTGGACGTCCGCCATTGCGAGATGATGGTGGAGGCTCTTTCAACGTCTTAAAAGAATCATAGACGTTTAGAAATAGCATAACCAGTCGGAGGATCGGGACGAAGAGAGGCATGGTTCAAAGTTTAGCTGGTTCAACTGAAGGTGGTATAGTGGTCGTTACTGTAGTGAGGCTGGCATGTATATACCTTACACCGCAGCTTGCACGCGGCGTAGGGCAGTTGTTGGAGTCTGAGGACAGTGAAGGGTGAGTTACAGCGGTGCAAAGTTGAACACGCGCCACGCGAGCTCGGCTTATGTAAACAAACAGGTCACAGCGTGATTTTAGACCGTCTCTGTTCGGACTCACCACCACTATGCCCAAGATTAGGACGACGAGGACCAAGGCACCTCCTGAAGGATATGAGGACATTGAAGAGGTATGTATTCCCTTCAAACCATTATGTCTGTGCTGATGTTCGCTTGCGAAGATCTTGGAGGACTATGCAAAGAAGATGAGAGACGCCGAGAACGAATCTCATGAAGGCAAACGAAAGGCAGAATCACTGTGGCCTATCATGCGCATCTCACATGCTCGCTCAAGATATGTCTATGAGCTCTACTATAAGCGTGAAGCTATCTCCAGAGAACTATACGACTGGTTGTTGAAGGAGGGTTATGCGGACGCAAAGTATGTGCTTATATTTCAACTGATTTTTCGGCTTGTGACTGATCGTCTTTGATAGTCTTGTGGCTAAATGGAAGAAGACGGGGTATGAAAAACTATGTTGCCTTCGCTGCATTCAAACAAGGGTATGTCACAGTCTGTGCCCTGCCGCCCACAACTCAAGTAGGCTTTGATTAGGACATGAATTATCAAGGTTCAACCTGTATCTGCCGAGTTCCGAAAGCCCAGGTCAGAGCTGGTACAGTGGTTGAATGTGTGCACTGCGGTGAGTTTTATCGAACTAGTTTGAATGATCTCTCATTTTCTCTTAGGTTGTCGAGGCTGCAGCTCTGATTCATGAAAACGAGGACTTGGACCTCCCATAGCTGCCTTCGAGTCTCTCAGGAGGTGTCTCCTGTCACGTTTATTTCTTATTAGGCCTTTCTCGGCGATGAAATGCAGGTTCGGCGCTTCGCGTTCAGGTACCAGATTCCAAGGTCCCCATTAGCAGAATTCTGAGAAAGTTCAGCCCGCGCATACTCCTTTAGACTCATGTATTCTCGTGTTTCGCCCCCAAGCAGCGATTCTTAATCGTTTCAATGTGTTTATAAAGAAATTCGTTTGCCAGAGGATTTCTTTACCGTCCGAGACTCTAGGTCGGCCTCTTGAGGCTGACCACTTTCGCCAAGAAACAAGTAAAACTTGTCCGGATTTATCAGTAAGACTGCTAATGTCAGGGGTCCTTTTACTTCGACTGGGAACGTTCCCAAGAGTATACCCATTTGTCATACATATATCGGTATTGTCCCCATTCCGACTACTTTTAAACTAGATCTACGCCTATCTACGCCCAGTAAATAATTGCTCTGAACGAACTTGAATCGATGGATGTGCATTGGCCCTACTGAAAATATCGATCCACAGCTTCACGTTGTTGCCCAAGAAATGATCTATCAATTGCGCCTGTGGGTCAATCTGATCTAAACATCATTCTAGGTCTTCCGTAAACAAGTCACCGATCACTCCCTATATAAAGGTTGACAGAAAATGAAACACTCTCCGTGAGTGCCTCTTGTCCTCTTTCCCATCACTGGCTACAAGCTGGTACGGCTCATCATGGGTGAATTTTCGCACCAAGTGTTGGATCTCTTTTCACGAGCGGCGGGTGAACAGGTGCGTTCTCTCCATATGTTTGAAGCCTTATATCTTATTCACATGTCTAGGGAGGAGTAATCTCTGGAGACAACCCCACAAAATATAATCCTTCGAATCCCATAAGACTATGGATCATTCAAGTCGGTGAGCCCACTTTCTTTAGCATATTTCTGCCTCAAGCGCTCAATATGGAATGTCAGTCATCATCATCAGTATGACCCAGTTCCTATCGTTGGGCCTATCACGTATACGACAACCCCGGGTCATAGCCGAAGTTATTGGAGGTGTCCTACTAGGACCTACAGTAATGGGTCGCATTCCGAACTTCAGGAGCACCATCTTTCCAGAGCTCAGCATGCCCTTGCTGAACGTCACCGCAACAGTCGGCCTCATCCTTTTCCTCTTCCTCGTCGCCCTGGAGATCGACACTCGGCTCCTTAAGCGCAATATCGTTGCATCCGCATCGGTTTCTGTCGCCGGGCTCCTTATTCCTTTGGGACTGGGCGCTGCTTTGGGAGTTGCGGTTTATCGGGAATTCATTAATCCAGCGGTTAATTTCGGCCATTTCCTCCTATTTGTCGCCGTTGCGATCGGAATCACCGCGTTTCCTGTACTCTGTCGCATCCTCACGGAGCTCAAGCTGCTTGATACCGAGGTTGGGTTAGTGACGCTGTCTGCTGGCATTGGGAATGACGTTATTGGATGGGTACTGTTGGCGCTCACAGTCGCGCTTGTGAATGCTTCGTCGGGCCTGACCGCACTTTGGGTCCTCTTGGCAAGCGCAGGATACACCATTTTCCTTTTACTACCAGGAAAATGGGCATTCCGTTGGCTTGCTGTACGCACAGGAAGTCTGGAACAGGGATCGCCCACTCCATTCATGATGACCGTCACTTTACTCGTCGTTTTGGTGTCTGCATTCTTCACCGACATCATTGGTGTTCATGCTATCTTTGGTGAGTTATTTCGTAGGTGTTATCAGTCACATGAAATTCATGATATCAATTAGGTGGTTTCTTGGCGGGACTCATCGTTCCCCACGATAACGGCTTTGCGATCTCTCTCGTCGAAAAAATAGAGGATCTTGTCTCGATCCTGTTCCTTCCCATCGTACGTCAAATGACGGGGATTCTCGACCAATGTTTTACTCATTGACCCTCCCCAGTACTTCACGTTGTCTGGCCTAAGAACTAACCTTGGCTTGCTGAACTCTGGGAAAGATTGGGGATATGTCATTCTAATTTGCACCGTTGCGTTCTTCTCCAAGTTTACCGCTTGTGCTGGCGCAGCTTATGCCACCGGTTTCAATTGGAGAGAGTCTGGTGCCATTGGCTCACTTATGAGTTGCAAAGGGTAAATAGTTATTTGCAATTTGAGTAGCAAACTGCTGACTTGATAATATTCCTAGCTTGGTCGAGCTTATCGTGCTCAACATCGGTCTTCAGGCCAACATTCTGGACACTCGGGTGTTCTCCATGTTCGTCGTCCACGCCCTTATCTTGACTTTCATGACGACTCCACTCGTGATTGCGTTCTACCCGCCTAAATACCGACACCATCATCGCAATTCTCCAGCCGGAGAAGAAGGTGCCATTGCACCGAAGCATCATGCAGATGATGAACGTAGGAACAAATTTGCGGTGATCTTGGACAAGATCGAGTCGTTACCGGCGGCCATGACCTTCTCACAGCTTCTTCACTCCCCGTCATCGACACCTGTATCGGCCCGGTTGTCATCCATTGACGAGAAGGCACTCGAAGCAGGCCTTGATGAGGAGGAGATTGAAAGCACAGCCACAGGAGTTACGATTGAGGCTCTCCGCCTCGTTGAACTCACTGCGCGAACGTCCGCTGTTATCAGGTCGCAAGAAGCCGATGCTCTCATCTATAATGACCCAGTCGTCACTGTTTACCGCACTTTCGGACAACTCAACCACATCAATGTCTCAGCCAATCTCTCCGTGGTCAATCATGAAGAGTTCCCAGAAGCCGTTGCAAAGCACGTCGCAGACACGCAGTCCGAGATGGTTGTCATTCCATGGCCGCGCGGAGTCACTACTGTCCTTGAATCAGAGCAAGAGGGAATAACAACAGGCACACGCAACCCCTTCGATGGCGTCTTCCACCGAACGACGACTCAGGATCAGACTAGCTCCGTCGTGTACTCCGAATTCATCAGGCAGACCTTCGCCAAGTCACCGAGCGACATTGCTCTCTTTGTTGACCGAGGGTTAACAACGTTATCAACTGGCGCGGCGAA
>Ga0247742_10000715_pt1 | contig 25588 bp, 26 predicted proteins | sample UWRJL208509C2_FD_180944 | JGI IMG/M metagenome (GOLD analysis project Ga0247742, IMG submission 180944) | Plant litter microbial communities from Arlington Agricultural Research Station in Wisconsin, United States - UWRJ-L208-509C-2 | ecosystem: Environmental > Terrestrial > Plant litter >... | reverse complement strand
GTGAGGTAGCACAGGCGTAAGTAGTTTTGCGGAAGTTCGCTACGCACAACTGCGCTGTCGCGCCCGTCGGGGCGGATCGATGCTCTTCCACGGGATTCGTATCGTGGGAGAGCGCTCGTGAATGCACGCATGGCTTGGCGGCTTGGCATGGCGATCCTGCTTGCCCTCGGCGCGTCGGTCGCCTCGGCGCAGGCCGCCGCACCCGCCGCGCAGAACGCAGCGGCGACAGCACCGGCAAAGGTGTTCCCGAAGGAACAGATCGACCAGTTCATGGCGCCGATCGCGCTCTATCCGGACGCCCTCCTCTCCCAGATCCTGATGGCTTCGACCTATCCCGCCGATGTGGCGGATGCCGCGACCTGGTCGAAAGCCAACCCCAAGGCGTCCGGCGATGCCGCCGTGAAACAGGTGGCCAGCCAGCCCTGGGATCCCAGCGTGCAATCGCTGGTCGCTTTCCCCCAGGTGCTGGCGCAGATGGGCGCGCACCTGGACTGGGTGCGCAACGTAGGCGACGCGTTTCTCGCCCAGCCCGATGATGTGATGGGCGCCGTGCAACGGCTACGCGCCCAGGCGCAGAAGGCCGGCAACCTGAAGAGCACCGAGCAGCAGAAGGTGATCGTCCAACAAAGTACGCCGCAGACGACGATCATCCAGATCGAACCGGCCGACCCGCAGGTGGTGTACGTGCCCTCGTACAACCCCACCGTGGTGTACGGCACCTGGGCGTACCCCGCGTATCCGCCGCCGTACTACCCACCACCGCCGGGCTACTACCACCCGGTCGCGACGGGACTGGCCGCCGGCCTCGCGTTCGGCACGGGTATCGCGGTGGCCAATTCGCTGTGGGGTGGCTGCGATTGGGGACACAACGACGTCAACATCAACGTCAACCGTTACAACAATCTCAACGTCAACAACCGCATCAGCGGGAACGGCAACACCAACTGGAACCACAACGCGGCCAACCGTCGCGGCACGCCGTATCGCGGTGCGGCCACCCAGCAACGTTTCAACCAGGGCGTCGGCGGTGCGCAGCAACGTCAGGCCTTCCGTGGCCAGACCGGCGCAGCCGATGCCAGCCGGCAACGGGCGATGCAAAGCTTCGACCGGACGACGGGCGGTGGCGCCGCAGCCTCCGCACGGCGGCCGGGTGAGAACGTCACCGGCGGACGCAACGCCGGTGGCGCTGCCGCTGCCGGTAATCGTGGGGATCTCGCCAATCGCGGTGACCTCGCCAATCGCGGCGGCGGTGCCGACCGACAGGGTGGCCTCAACCGCGCCGGAGGCAACAACGCCGGACGCGACGGTGGCCTGAGCCGGCCCGGCGCGAACGGCGGCGGCGTGCAGAGCCGGCCGAATGCGCCGCAGGCGCGCGCCAATGCCTTCTCCGGCGTGCGCTCCCCTGGCAATGCGCCTGCGCAGCGCGAGCAGGGACAACGCAGCATGCAGAGCATGGGTGGTCAACGCGGCGGTGCTGCCGCCGGCCGCCCCATCAATCGGCCTGTCCCCGCCCGCGCTGGCGGCGGCGGATTCCATCGTCGCTAGGAGCACGACATGTCCCGATTCCTTGCCAAACGGTTCGCGCAGTCACTCCTTGCTACATCCCTGCTTGTCGCGCTGGGTGCCTGGGCCGCCGCGGCTACCTATCCGACCCCCGATGCGGCGACCGACGCCTTCGTCGCCGCGCTCAAGGCACACGATCAGCCCGCCCTCGCTCGTGTCCTCGGTGACGACTGGCGTACGTACATCCCGACCGATGGTATCGATCGCGCCGATGTCGATGCCTTCATCGCCGACTACGACAGCGCACACAAGATCGTGACCGTCGGCGATACCAATCACCTCGCCGTAGGCAGCGCCAACTGGGTACTACCCATCCCGCTGGTGAAGGGAGCGAGCGGCTGGTCATTCGATACGAAGGCGGGGCACGAGGAGATCATCGCCCGCCAGATAGGTCACAACGAAACCTCGGTGCCCCAGGCCCTGCTCGCCTATTACGACGCACAGCGCGATTACGCCTCCAGCACCCACGACCAGGATACGGAACCGCATTACGCCAGCAAGCTGATCAGTACCCCGGGCAGGCATGATGGCCTGTACTGGGAGGCGAAGGACAACGCCCCCGAGAGCCCGTTAGGCCCCTACTTCATCACGCCACCCACCGGCGGCGGCTACTACGGCTACCACTACCGCATCCTCACCGCGCAAGGGCCATCCGCGCCCGGCGGCGCGTACAACTACATGCAGGGCAAGGTGCTGGCCAACGGCTTCGCGCTGATCGCCTGGCCGGTGCGCTACGGCGAGACGGGCGTGATGACGTTCGAGATCAGCCATGACGGGCAGATCTTCGCCAAGAACCTGGGCAAGGACACCGAGCACGCCGCCGCCGCCATTACCCGTTTCGACCCGGACTCGAGCTGGACCGAAGTGCAGGCCGACACGCCGACCTCAGGAGATACCCAGTGAACGCTCGCCCTCTGATGGCCTTCCTCGCCCTCGCCACCGGCACCCTCGTCGCGACACCGGGCCATGCCCAGGCCACCTTGAAGTGCACGATGCGCTTCGACCTCGCATCGTGGTCGATCCTCTACAAGCACGCCTCGGGAACGGGAACCATTACCTGCGCGAACGGCAGTCACCTCAAGGTGAAGCTCACCGCCAACGGCGGCGGCCTGTCGGTCGGCAAGTCCACGATCAAGGATGGCAAGGCCAACTTCTCGCACGTCATGTCCATCGACGAGACGCTCGGCACCTATGTCGCCGCCGAAGCGAGCATGGGCATACCCAAGAGCGGTGAAGCCCAGATCATGACCAAGGGCGAGGTGAACATGTCCCTCGCCGGCGCCGGCAAGGGCTTCGGCCTGGGCGTCACCCTTGGCGGCATGACGATCGAGAAAGTGCCCTGAGGTACAACGCCATGCGCAAGGTCAGACTCGATTACTCCTACGAGGTGAGTTGCTTGCGGCACCTGAGCGACTCGGGTGCCTCCTGCTTTTCGGCGGACGTGGTCATCCGCGATGCCGACGGCAAACAGGTGACGAGATTGGTCGGCAAGCGCCTGCACAGCTACGTCGAAGCCGCCGAGGATGAGGCGGTCGAAGAGGCGCGCCAGGAAATGAAGAAGCTGCAGGCGCACAGGCCGCAGAGCGACGGTTCGCGCTAACCGCGAACCGTCGCCGCGAACTGCCGGTTACTTGCCGGCCACGGCGTCGTTGAGCTTCTCGATCGCCTGATCAGCCGTGAACGTATTCGGCTTCTGGACCTTCGGGAAGTCAACGAATGTCTGGTTGAACTTCGTCAGTAGCGCGATGGCGCCATAAACGATGTAGACATGGTTGATGACCCAGTCCCAATAGGTGTTCGAAGTGACGTCAGCGAACTCGTAGGGATCCGTCCTGAGATTGTAGATCTTGGGAATGCGCATGGCCGTAAACGGTTCACCCCAAAGCGCCATCGTACCCCTGCACCTCTGCTCCATGAACGTGACCTTCCAGTTGTCGTAACGAATGCCAAGGATGTCGCCATCGTCCGAGATGTAAACGAACAGCTTGCGCGGTGACTTCGCCTCCTGGCCGGTGAGGTACGGCAGCAAGCTCACGCCATCGATGTGATTCTTGTAGGTACGACCGAGCGTCTTCACGCCTTTCTTCAGATCGCCGACGACGGTCTTGTTCCCCGCGAGCTCGAGAAAGGTCGGCAGCCAGTCGTGATGTTGGACAATCTCGTTCGACACCGTGCCGGGCTTGATCTTCCCGGGGTAGCGGACAACCAGTGGAATACGAAAGGCACCTTCCCAGTTCGTGTCTTTTTCGCTGCGGAACGGCGTCATGCCGCCATCGGGCCAGGAGTTCCGGTGGGGACCATTATCCGTGGAGTACAGAACCATCGTGTCGTCCGCGATACCGAGTTCATCCAAGTAGTCCAGGAGTGTGCCGACGTTCTTGTCGTGATCGATCATGGTGTCGTGGTAGGGGGACTGCCAGCGCCCGGCCTGGCCCAGGCTCTCCTCTTTGGTGTGCGTGTACAGGTGCATGTGGGTAAAGTTGACCCAGACGAAGAAAGGCGTCTCGTCATCCGTCGCCTTCTTGATGAATCCCTTCGCCCGCTCGGCAAAGTCATCGTCACAGGTGAGCATCCGCTTCCTGTCGAGCGGGCCTGTATCTTCAATCTTCTGCTTGCCAACTCTCCCCCACCTTGGTTGTTCGGTGGGATCGTCGACGTCGGTGGCGAAGCTATGGATCACGCCGCGCGGTTTCACCGTTTCGATGAAAGCACCGAACTCTTCCGCAGGGAAGTAGTCGTACATCTCCGGCTCTTCCTCGGCATTGAGGTGGTACAGATTGCCGTAGAACTCGTCGAACCCATGATTGGTCGGCAACATGTGGTTGAGGTCACCAAGATGGTTCTTGCCGAACTGACCGGTTGTGTAACCTTCTCTTTTCAGCAGGGCGGCGATCGTGACGATCTTCTCGTTCATTCCGACGGGGGCGCCGGGTATGCCGACTTTCGAGAGGCCCGTGCGCATCACGCTTTGGCCGGTAATGAAGGATGACCGTCCCGCCGTGCACGACTGCTCGCCGTACGAGTCGGTGAAAATCATTCCCTCGTTTGCCAGTCGGTCGATATTGGGTGTCTGGTACCCCATGAGTCCCCGGCTGTAGCAGCTGAGATTCGATATGCCGATATCGTCACCCCAGATGACAAGGATGTTCGGACGCTTACCTCCCTTCCCCCCGCCCCCTTTGGACGGATCCGCCTTCTTGTCTTTCTTGTCGCTCTTGCTTGCGCTTGCCATGGTCGCTTCTCCACAAATGCACCGATGAGTCAGGGGGCCGACGGACGTGGGTTCACCGACGGATCGAACACGGTCTTCCAGTCGTTCTTCATGCTCACGACGCGGAAGTGGTAACGCGTGGCGGCGGCAAGGGAGTCGCCGTTCTTCTCGGCATAGGCGAATTCGCGCGTCGCATCGTCGTGGTTGACCAGCAGCGCGAACGACGGACCGCCACGGTCCATCGCGTAGCGCATCATCGCCACGTCGCCCACGCCGCCGACGTTGCCGCCGACGAAGACCGGCCGACGACCGATGGCCAGATGGATGACGGGCGGCTTTCCCTCGCGATCGGTGACGTGCTCGATCTTGCCGGTGTACGTCAGCACGGTCTTGCCGTCGCGCTCGCTGAAGCGTGTCTGCAAGGAGCTACCGATGACCCGCTCCGGAGGGATGCCGAAGACCTCCTGCGACAGTCCACGGGTGTAAGCCACCGGAGAGCCGCTGCATATCCAGGTCTGAAAGCCGTTCGCCTCGAGATAACGCAACAACTCGACCATCGGCCGGTAGGCCAGTTTCGAATACGGCTGGCCAAAGTGGGGATTCGGCGCAGCGCGTTCCTCACGCGCCATATCGACCGACACCTCGTCGGCCGTACGGTCATCCACGGCCGCGGCAACGATCTGCGCAAGCCCGCTTTCGCCAAGCGCCTGCAATCCCTTGAGATCGCCCGCGAGAAGCGCTGCCACACCGGGTTGCTGCTTGAGTTCGGGATGTTTGGCCACCGCCGTCTTCACATCGGCCACCAAGGGCAAGACGGCCCCCGGCAGGGGCTTCTCCGTCATCAGCGTCCCGTCCATGTCGAACACCGCAACGCGAGCCTCGGGGGCGATGTAGCCCGCGTCGCCGACTTTCGAGGCGGCCGTCACGAAGTCGATGACGGCGGTGCGTGTCGGGCCGTCGTTCCACGAGGGCAGCACGTCACCCGTATCCGAATGCGCTCGTCCTGTCGTGACAAGGATGAGCAGCAACCCGAGGACAGCGACGCTATGGCGCGTTTCCCATCGATAGCAAAGCATGGACACACTCCCTCCTCTGGAGCGTCCGATGATCCGCAGATGATTGAGATTGTCGAAGCGTAGTAGCGCGCATAAGACCGTAAGTAAATTTACGAGGGGCGCGCAACCTACGTAGAAATACCCAGCCGTTTCGCGATGGTTTGCGCTGTGTCACACGCTCGTCGGCCGCGAAGATCGACGCATGCGAAGCGCGACGACCCGACGCCTCTTGTGCAGCGCGATGTTCGCGCTGGTGCCCGCGCTCGCCGTGGCCCAGGAGGAGCCGTCCGCCAAGCCCTCCTTCTGGCAGCTCATGCACGATCCGAACGACCACGCCATCGACATGTCGCGCTGGCTGCTCCAGCACAAGGGCGCCCTGATCGTGCCGATCGTCATTACCGAGCCAGCGGTCGGAAGCGGTGGTGGCGCGGCCGCCGTGTTCTTTCGTCCCGCAAAGCAATCGCAGGCCTCGAAAGACCGTGGTGAACGCATCGCACCGGACATCTACGGTTTCGGCGCGGCCAAGACGCAGAACGGCACCTATGGCGGAGCCCTCGCCGGCGAGTTTCACTTCCGCGACGATCGCTGGCGATACAAGGCGGCGCTGGGCAAGGCATCGGTCAACCTCGACTTCTACACGCAGGGGCTGGTGCTTGCACCGCGGAAGATCGGTTACAACCTCGATGGCTACTTCTCGTTCCAGCAGGTCCAGCGCCGCGTGGGCAACACGCCCTTGTATCTGGGCGTGCGCTGGATCTACATCGATCTCAACAGTCGCCTGAATATCGAAAGCAACCGGCAGTTCTTCCAGCCGAAGGACTTTGCCAGCAAGGCGTCCGGCCTTGGCCCGGTGATCGAATACGACAGCCGGGACAATACGCTGACCCCATCGAGCGGCCTGCTGGCGATGATCGACACCACGTTCTACATGCCGGGTATCGGCAGCAGCAACACGTTCCAGTCCTATCGCGCCCACACACTGGGCTATATCCCGATCGGCACCTCACTGGTGCTCGGCCTGCGCGCGGACTACCGCACGGCGCCGGGCAATGTGCCGTTCTACCAGTTGCCATCGATCGACCTGCGGGGCATTTCCTATGGCCGCTACCAGGACACCTCGGTCGGCATGGTCGAGGCGGAACTGCGCTGGAACATGACCAAACGCTGGGCCACGTTGGCCTTCACGGGCGCGGGACGCGCATGGGGCAGACATAACGCGTTCGACAGCGCACCTACGGAGACGACCAGGGGCGTCGGCTTCCGTTACCTCATTGCCAGCGCACTTGGCCTGTATGCCGGCGTGGACTGGGCCTGGAGCCACGACGACCACGCCTGGTACCTGCAGGTCGGCAGCGCGTGGCGCTAAGACGGAGACTGCGATGACTACACCGGGCGACTACCGTTACACCCCTGCCGCCATCGTCGGCAACCCGGACGACCGGGGCGACCCCGCCGTCGAACTCTCGGCGCGGCGGACAGGCATGTCGTTCCAGCGTACGCGCATGAGTACCGACCGCACGCTGATGTCGGTGATGCGTACGTCGATCTCGTTGATCAGCTTCGGCTTCACCATCGGGCAGTTCTTCGAACGCCTCCGGACGTCGAAGATCCTGCCGCAGGAAAGTCATGCGCCCCGTAATTTCGGCGTGGCCCTGGTAGCGCTGGGGATCTTCATGCTCGTGTTGGGGATCGTTTACCACTTGCATTACATGCGTACGTTACGTGCGGAACGCGAGGCTATGACACGCGAGGGTCTGATCCACGGGGAGACGCCCTACCCCGTGTCGATGACTCTGTTAGTGGCGGTCGTGATGCTTCTTCTGGGGGTGCTCGCCATTATCAGCATGACGACGCATATCAACCCCTTCGATTAGAAGCTGGGTGACTGGGGCAGTGAGTGGGAGCCTGACGTTACGCGGATGGGGCTTGCCGCTACACCGCTTCGTTGGCTTTTCGCCGATGAATCGGCTCCCACAAGAACGTCGACTAACGGATGACGCCGTCGGCCTTCATCTTCGGGATGAGGGTCTTCGACAGCTGGTTGGTCGCTTTGGGAATGTCGTTGCTGGCCAGCCCCTGCGTGGTTACGGTCCAGACCAGTTTCTGGCTGCGCACATCCCACAGGCTCGTCTCCAGGGTGACGACCGTGGTCTGGGTGATCTCGGGCGTGTTGTCCCAGGCACCGCCGTACCAGCCGTAGAAACCGCCGTAGCCCGGACCCGGGCCGGTCGGCGTCACATTGATGCGATCTTCGACGCGCTGGACGCGCGTGACCAGGACCGCGTCGCTGCCGGTACGGCGGACCACGTCGCCGAGTTTCGCCGAGCCGTCGTGGCCGGAGGGGATGGCCGCGTAGCTTGCCTCCGCGCGTACCCCGGCGGCGCTGAGGTCACGGGCGAAGGTGTCTTCGAACAGCCGACGCATGGTGTCGCTGCGTGCGACGCCGATCACCAGGATGTTCGAGGCCGGCGGGCCGGACCAGCTGGGATCCTTCCATTCGTTGGTGACGCTGAACGTGGCGCAGGCGGATAGCAGCAGCGCGACAATGAGGCTTGCACGGTGTTTCATGATCGGAGCTCCTCGATAATGACGGCTTCTACGGTGCGTTCTCGTCCCTCGCCGCCGTATAGGGACCACCCGGATCACGGATCAGTCCCATGCGAATGGCTTCGCGCACCAGTGCGACGCCGCTGTGCACATGGAACAGATCCAGTAGCGATTGCCGATGACTCTCAACGGTCCGCACCGAGATACCGAGTTCCATGGCGATGTCGCTGGCTCGCAGGCCATTCGCCATCCGCTCGAGCACCTCGCGCTGGCGACGGGTCAGGCGATGGACGGAGGGCGGTGCGTTGACCAGCGCCGCCATCAAACCCGGGCTGACGTAGCGATGACCGTCTAGGACGTCCCTGACGGCATCCAGTAATTCGTTGCGTGGTGACTGCTTCAGCACATAGGCCCAGGCACCCGATTGCATCGCGTCCTGCACGATCAGCGGCTCGTCATGACCCGAAAGAATGATGAAGCGGCTGCCGTCGCGACGCTCGGCGATCCGACGGACGGGTTCGAGGCCAGGCATGTCGGGCAGGTCGATGTCACCGACGATCACCATGCCAGGCTTCACGCATTCGAGCAGCGCACTGGCCGAATGCACCAGGACGACGGAACGGACGTGCGGTGCAAGCAAGGCCGATACCCCTTCCGCCACCACGCGATGATGATCGGCGACGACGACATCGACCACCAGGGCTGGGCCTTCGCGTGGCTCGTGCATCGTCGTCAGAGCGCGAGATTGATGTTCAGGACGAGCGGTTCGCCCTTGATCCGGTTCTTCACATCGAACTCCTTGACCCAGCGCAGGGTGAAATCGATGTTGCTTTCCTTGCTGAAGGATTTTTTGTAAGCGAGCGCAGGGCCCGCGCCGTACGACCGTCCCTTGAAGCCGTTGAGGCGGTCCGCCGTGGCCCCCTTGTCGTCGTCGATCTGACGAATCACGCCGATGACGCCGCCGAAGCCCCATCCACTCGGCGTGCGCTTCATGGCGAGCAGGTCGAGGTGGAAAACGGCGCCGTTCTGATAGTCGGTGGCGTGATTCTTCGAGTAGAAGTCGACACCGGCCAGGGCGCTGAATTCGATGCTTCCCTTGTCGTAGAGATGCGTGTATCCGATGGCCGGCGTATACGTCCAGATATTCAGGCCCTTGTTTGCCAGCCGGTTCTTCTCGTAGTCCGCGGTGGGCGCGTAGACATAGACGCCGAAGGACCAATGCTCTACCTCGCTCACGTGATAGCTGGCAATCACCGGTGCAAAGTACAGGTCGAAAAGGCCGGACGCCCGGTCATTGACGCTGCCGGAACGCTGGCCGACGAACAGCGACGCCGACACGGAAGGGCGGATGTAAGGCACGGTGAACATGCTGGCGAAGTTCCAGCGGCCCTTTCCCGTATCCCAGATGTACGCGAACGTTGCTGCGTAGAGATCGACCTTGGCATGCAGGTTCAGCGCCGTGCTGCCACCGATCGGTACCGACCGGCTGGCACCGATGCTGCCGTCGTAATTGATGTAACTCACGGAGACGTTTAGCCCTGGCGTCGGCGGAATGATGCCGACATAAGGCGTGACCTGGGCACCCGTGATCGAACGACCCAGGGCCGCTTCCGTGGCGTGCGCCGCCGCCGGCGACAACGCCGTGGCGATCAGGGCAAAGACGAGTCGACGGTTCATGGTCACGATCCGGCATCGTTGACGGTATATGCAGAGTGCGGCCCGCGCGGCCGTGCGATAAGCGAACTTTCACCCTGTGCGCGTAGGTAAAACTACCGGCCTCACAGCCGCGGTCGCAGCAGGGAACCGAAGCTCAGGTACACGGCGGTGTGTCCACCCGCCGCGTGACCGAGTCCCAGGAACACCGGCCCCAAAGGCGATTGCACGCCGGCGAAGATGCTCCCTGCGTAGATCAGGTTGCCGAAGCTCACGTCGCTCTTGCTCTGCCATGTATTGCCGGCTTCCAGACTCATCCCGATGAAGATCGGCGTCGAAAACAAGGCATCGAGGTTACCGGTACGGCGATACAGGACAGCGCGCCCGAGGGCGGACTGGTTACCCCTCAGCGATCGTTCGCTATAGCCGGAGAGATTGAGGAAGCCACCCAGGAAGTCCTGGGCCTCGAAGAAGTTCGAGTTATCGACGGCACTCGAGGCACGCACGCCGAGCAGGAGGTGATAGCGTCCGTCGCTCATGCCCAGGTTCGGTACCCAGTCAGCGACGAGACGTGCCACGTCTCCCTTCACGTCGCCTCCAAGCACCGGCCGGTAGCTCTCATAATCGAGGTTGACGTGCGCACCACGCGTCGGAAACGCCGCGTTGTCCAGACTGTCCCAGTCCAGCTTCACACCGAGCGAGGCGAAGTCGGACGAGCCGCTCGGGAACGTCGTCGGTGTTCCCACGCGGAGGTCCCCGTTGTCCCGCCCGCGGGCGAAGACGGTCGAGACGCGCCAGTAGGACGCCGGCGTCCAGCCGAGTTCGACGCCTGCGTTGCGACGACGGATGCGGTACTCCGCCAACTGGTGATCGGCACCGTGGTCGAAGACCGGGACATCCTCGTTGCGCAACACCGCGAACGGCATGACGTACGCGGTCGCGCCTTGTCCGAATGGCTGATAGAACTCGGAACGGACACCGCCGATACGGCCGCTCCACAGTGTGTTTCGCCACTCGCCGCCGCTATCGTTGAGGTTGGCCGCGGTGATCTCCGCCGAGATCAGGTATTCGCTGCGGCCGTTGAAATCGTCGTCGAGCTGGAAGCCCATCTTCCCGTAGATCGGCCCCCACGACTTATCTACCGGTGTCAGGCGGATGCCGCGATCTTCCCCGCGCTCGACGAGGTGGTAGTCCACCTGCTGGAAGCCACCCTGCCCATAAATACCGCCGATACGCCGTTCGACATCCTTCGGATCGAAGACCTTGCCGACCTCCGGTTGCAGGCGATTGGCGGCGAACTGGCCGCTGGCCGTGCTTTTGGTGTCGACATCGATGAAGGCCACCAGCTTCGGATCGAAGTCGCGCTGGCGATGGCTCTCTTCGAACGCCTGCCAGGACGTCGGTGATGCGGTGAGCTGGCGAAGCCGCGGAAGCGCGGCCTCCGCAGCCGCGCGGCCGATCGCGATCGCCTCTTGCGCCCGATTGAACTCGCCGGCTCCCAGCTTGCCCAGGGCCGGCCGAATGAGGATGTCCCTGTCGTTCAACGCGGCCAGCTGCCGGGCCGTCTTCTCCGCCATCAACGCACTGACCATCTGGTTGAGCAGGGCGACGGGGTTGGTCAACGTCGACTGCTCAGCCAGGGGCGATCCCACATCCACGACGATCAACCGGTCAGCGCCCATGTCGCGCACCACGTCGATCGGGACGTTGTCCATCAGCCCGCCGTCGACCAGCAGCTTCCCATCGACATTGGTCGGCGCGAACGCCCCCGGCACGGACATGCTCGAACGAATCGCCAGTGGCAGGTCGCCGTGGGAGAACACGACCGGTTGGCCCGCCACGATGTCGGTCGCCACGGCGCGGAAGGGCACCGGCAGGTTGTCGAAGTCCGTCACGTTCCAGGTCGACAGCAGAAGGCGACGCAGCAGAAGAAGGAGCTTCTGGCCCTGGACGACACCGGCGGGCGTGACGATATGGCCGTTCTTGTAGCCGACCTCGAAGTTCAGCAGATACCGATAATCGGCATCTTTCCGCCGCATGGGCTCCTCGACGCGGTCCGGATCGTCGGAAAACAGGTCTTTCCAGTCGAGCTGGCCGATCACGTTGGCCATCTCGTCGGAGCTGTAGCCGGCTGCGTAGAGGCCGCCGACGATCGAGCCCATGCTGGTGCCTGCGATGCGACAGATGGGGATGTGCTCGCGCTCGAGCACCTGGATCACGCCGATGTGGGCGGCACCCCGTGCCCCGCCCCCGCCGAGGACAAGACCGATGCAGGGCGAAGGATCGCGCGGGGCGGCGTGCACGCTGGCCGTGCCGAGCAAGAGGCAGGCTGCCAGCGTCGAAAGCCACGGGGTAGACAGGTGCATGCGGGTTGCCCTTGTCGCGATCGGTTCCGCAGTGTCGGACAGACCGACGATCCGGGGCAGCGAAGAACCGGGCCCGGGAACTGCGCAGAACTACTTAGACAGAAATGGGACGGCCGACCGGAGGGCAAAGACAACTTTGGCCCGACGCACGCGTATAGTCCTCCGGGGGTGTGGCAGGGGCGGCCCTTTGAAGTCATGACAGCTGTTCGGGGCCACCGCAACGAGGTGGCGGGAGAAGCGATGACGCAGGCCTTGGCATCGACGCAGAGCGCGACCCATTGGTGCGGGGGCGTTTTCGTGGGCGCCATCGTGGCGCAGCTGCTCTCGGCCGCCTTGTGGAGCCATCAGGGCGGTACGCATATCGTCTGGTTCCCGGGTGCCGTCCTGCTCGGCGCCCTGCTCGCCACGCCGCGACGGATGTGGCCGGCGTTGATGGGTGCCGCACTGATGGGCCTGGTCGTCACCGGCGTGAGCTTCGGGCTGCCGCTGGCGGATACCGCCCTGGTCGTGTCGCCAGCCGTGTTGCTCACGCCGGTGGCCGCGTGGCTGCTCCAGCGTGTGCCCTCGCGTGCCCCGCCGCTGGAGGATTTCACGCGGCTCTATATTTTCGCGGCGGTCGCCGTTATCACCCTGCCCGCGGTATGCGCGACGCTCATCGAGCATGCGAGCCGCTACACGTCGTTTCGCGGCTCGATCCTCAGCGACTGGCCGAACATCGCGCTCGCCCATGCCCTTGGCTACGTGCTGTACGTGCCGGTCTGGGTGAGCGTGCGGAGTCCGGACGCGGCCGTGCGCCACGAGCCGCGACTGCCCACCGAGTTCTACCTGCTCATGGTCGTCTCGATCGCCCTGCTCGGCGTCATCTGGTACGGCTACGGAAATCATGCGGAGCTCGTGCCCGTACTCTGCCTCGCCCCGGCGCCGATCATCATCGCGGCGATCATCCGGGCGCAGATGACCGGCAGCTCCATCGCCGTCTTCGTCATCGTGATCATGGCCGGTCACCTGAGCATCGGTGGCCACGGCCCCTTCATGGCCGCCACGCCGCAACAGACGACGCTCGCCCTGCAGCTCTGGACCCTGACCGCGGCCCTGTCCGCACTGACACTCGGCGTGGTCGTCGAGCAGCGCTTCGCCAGCCGTCGCGCCTTGAGCCATGCCCACGACGAGCTGCGCGAGATGACCGGACGGCTCATCGCCACACAGGAACAGGAACGCGCGCGCCTCGCGCGCGACCTCCACGACGACATCAACCAGCGCCTGGCCGCAGCATCGATCGGCCTCAGCTCGCTCCGCCGACGTGTTGCACCAGCGATACAGGCCGAGGTCAACCACATCCAGCACCAGGTGATCGCCTTGTCCGAGGATGTGCGCCAGCTCTCACACGAGCTTCACCCCAGCTGCCTGCACCATGCGGGCTTACGCGATTCGCTCGAGGCGCTATGCCATACCTCGCGCCGCCCGCGGGCGCCACATGTGGTCTTCATCGCGGACCGGGCCATCGATGTGCTCTCGGCGGATATCGCGCTGTGTTTCTACCGGGTCACCCAGGAAGCATTGACGAACGCATTGCGTCACGCCGATGCAAGCCAGGTCACCATCAAGGCATCCGTGACCAGCGGACTTGCTTCGCTGTGGATTTTCGACGACGGTAAAGGCATCGATCCCGAGATCTTGCCATCGACGGGGCCGGGCATCGGCCTGATCAGCATGAATGAACGAGCGAAGTTGCTGGGGGGCAGCTTCGAGTTGCGTACCGCACCGGGGAAGGGAGTGGATCTATGTCTGCGCATTCCGTTGGAAACGAGTTGAGCTGCGAGGCGTTGCCACGCATCGTCTTTGCCGATGACCACCGCATGGTCGCCGAAGGGATCGAGCGCCTGCTCGACGACGACTTCGAGCTGGTCGCGCTGGCCCAGGACGGTCGCAGCCTGCTCGACGTCATCGAGCGCGAGACCCCGGACCTGATCCTCTCCGACATCAACATGCCCGGTGGCAATGGCCTCGAAGTGCTCAAGACCCTGCGTGCCCGCGGGGACAGCACGCCCTTCGTCTTCCTTACCATGCATGCCGAGCCCGCACTGGCCGCCTCGGCCATGCGGTCGGGCGCCAACGGTTACGTCCTGAAGGTGTCCGCCGGCGACGAACTGCTCAGCGCCCTGCGCCAGGTGCTTGCCGGCGGCACGTATGTCACCCCTTCGCTGGGGGCACGCTACCTGCGCGGTCGCATGGCCGATCTGCACGAACTCACGCCGAAACAGCGCGAAGTGCTGCGCCTGGTCGGCTCCGGCCTGCGCTCCAAACAGATCGCCGCGCAGCTGGGACTTTCGGTGCGCACGGTCGAAGCCCACAAGTACACCATCATGCAGATCCTGGACGTACACAGCACACTCGAGCTGGTGCGCCGATCGGAGGACCTCGGCCTGCTGTTCTGACCGGGGAAACACGGAAGTAGATATACGCAGCAGTAGTTGCGTGCCTTTACGCTGGTCCGCATCCGCTGCCAGGTGGAGAGTGACTCTCATGGACGAATTACGCTACACACGTTTCAGGGCCAGCGTTGTTCTCGCGGACGATCATCCGCAGACCGCACTGGAAATCGAGCGTCTTCTGCGCGAAGACTTCGAAGTGATCGGCGTGGTCGGCAACGGTGTCGCACTGGTCTCGCTGGTCGAGATTCTCCGGCCCGATGCTGTCGTGACCGACATCGCGATGCCGGGCATGGATGGGCTGGAGGCGGCGCGCCGCATCGCCATCAACCGGCCCGGCCTGCCCGTGATTTTCGTCAGCTGCCACGACGACGCCGGTGTCGCGCGACGAGCGCTTTCCGTCGGCAGCGCGTTCGTGGTGAAGGCATCGGCGGGCGAGGATCTGCTCGATGCCGTGCACGCGGCGCTGCGCGGCGATGCCTACGTCTCGTGCTCGGTCCGCGCCGGCTACCCCGACACTCCGTAGTTCTACGTGGGGCAAGACCGTAGTTCCTCGGTCGCACCGCACCCGTCGACGCGCGAGCATGGACGCCGACATCCTTTTCCCGTTCGCCATGCCCGGCGGAACACGGAACATGGCCACCACCACCCCCGGTGGTCTGCCGTCGAAGTGGCGAACGGGTTCTCTATCGAGGCAACCTCCAGGGAGTGATCATGGCCCTCGCCGATCCTGTGCGCCGACTCGCCACCACGCCGGAGGACGAGGGCATGATCCGGCTGGAAGGCGGCCTGTTTCGCATGGGATCGGAACGGTTCTATCCCGAAGAACAGCCCGTGCACCGCGTACGCGTGGATCCCTTCCTGGTCGATCGCACCCCGGTGACGAACGCGCAGTTCGCTCGTTTCGTCGAGGCCACCGGTTACGTGACGTTCGCCGAGATCCCGCCTCGTGCCGAGGACTATCCCGGCGCCCTCGCCGACATGCTGCATCCGGGCTCGCTGGTCTTCATCCAGCCGTCCGGCCCGGTTCCGATGCAACTCGATCACTGGTGGCGGTTCGTGCTCGGCGCCGACTGGCGCCACCCGATCGGCCCCGCCAGCGATCTCGACGGCCTGGACGGACACCCCGTCGTGCACGTCACCGCCAGCGATGCCGAAGCGTATGCGACCTGGGCCGGCAAGCGACTGCCCACCGAAGCCGAGTGGGAGTTTGCCGCACGCGGGGGCCTCGATCATGCGGAGTACGCCTGGGGCGACTTCCGCGAGCCCGCAGGCCACTTCATGGCCAACTACTGGCAAGGGCGTTTTCCCTACGAGAACACCGCCGAGGACGGCTTCGAGCGGACCTCGCCGGTCGGCTCGTTTCCCGCGAACGGGTACGGTCTGGTCGACATGATCGGCAACACGTGGGAATGGACGGCCGACTGGTACCGCGCGACCCACGCGGCCGAAGTACAAAAAGCCTGCTGCGTACCGGCCAACCCACGCGGCGGAAGCCGGGAGCACAGTCACGATCCTCGCAACGCAGGTCCTGCCATCCCGCGACGCGTGCTCAAGGGCGGTTCGCACCTGTGTGCGCTGAACTACTGCCAGCGTTATCGGCCGGCGGCGCGCTATCCCCATCCCATCGATACATCCACCAGCCATATCGGTTTTCGCTGTGTCGCCGATGTCGCCCCGGAGGCTTCAGCGTGAATGCCGCACCCTTGCTCAGCCTTGCTCAGGTGTTCACCCTGCTCTTCGTCGTCATGGGGCCGCCGCTGAAGACACCGCTGGTCTACTACGCGCGCATGCAATCCTTCGATGCAGCGACGCGCCGGAGCCTGGCCTTCAAGACGGCCATCCTCGCCACGGTGGCGGCCCTGATCGGTGGCTTTCTCGGCCTTTCGCTGCAGCACAGCTGGCAGATATCCGTACCCGCGATGCTTCTCGCCGGCGGCCTGATCTTCCTTCTCGTCTCGCTACGCACCGTGCTGGAGCAATACACACCCAGCGCCGTCCCGCATCCGGTCCCCGAGGGCACCTCACCGGCACGCCCACCTGCGCCCAGCGCCTTCGAACTCGCGGTGCCGATGATCGTGACGCCGTATGGCCTTGCCGGCCTGATCATCCTGCTCGCTTCCAGCCACAGTACGGAACGCACGCTGGGCGTGGCCGGCATGCTGGTCCTGGTGATGATCCTGCACCTGCTGGCGATGCTGTTTTCCGGGCCGATCGTGCGCAGCATCGGGCCGCTGCCCTTCAAGCTGTTCGGTACGGTGATCGGCTCGCTCACCGTGGGCCTGTCGGTGCAGATGATGATCCTCGGTTACCAGATGCTGGCGGCACCTTCGATCGTCAGTGGCCCGATATCGTCACCGTGATCTTGCGTTGGTGTGCTTCGTGGCGATGCTCATAGAGGAACACGCCCTGCCACGTACCCAGCAAGGGTCGGCCGCTGTGCACGGGGACCGACAGGGAGACCCCGGTAAGCACGGCACGCACATGCGCCGGCATGTCGTCCGGGCCTTCGTCCTGATGGCGAAAGAGAGGATCGCCATCGGGCACCAGGCGCGCGAAGAACCGTTCGAGATCGGCGACGACCGTCGGATCGGCATTTTCACCGATGAGCAGCGACGCGCTGGTGTGCTGGACGAACACGTGCGCGATGCCCGTCGTGACGCCACTGGCCGCCACCGCATCGGCGAGGCGATCGGTGATCTCGACAAGCGACCGCCCGCGCGTGTGCACGGTGAAAGTAGTCTGCGCGATGTGCTGTACGGGCTGGGCGCGGCTCATCGCGGACTCCGGATCAGGGATAAAGCAGGCGGCTCGTCCAGCTTGTACCGTGTTCGGCGTGCACGACACGTTCGTGCAGGCGGAACTCGGCGCCGTACCAGAACTCGACGCGATCCGGCTTGAGGATATAGCCACCCCAGTGCGGGGGACGCGGCACGTCACGACCTTCGAACTCCTTCTCGAAATGCGCCACGCGGTCTTCGAAGGTCTGCCTGTCCGGCAGTTCCTGGCTCTGTTTCGACGCCCATGCGCCGATCTGGCTGCCGCGCTGGCGGCGAACGAAATACGCGTCCGACTCGGCCGCGCTGGCCTTGCTCACACGCCCTTCGAAGCGCACCTGGATGCCGTCGCGGATCTGCTTCCAGTGGAAGCACACCGCGACCTGGTCGTGCGCGGCCATCTCGCCGGCTTTCGCGCTTTCGTAGTTGGTGAAGAAACCCAGGCCGTTTTCATCGATGTGTTTGAGCAGCACGATGCGTGAATGCACCCGGCCGTTGCCGTCCACGGTGGCGAGGTTCATGGCGGTCGGTTCGCGATCGCCACTGGCCTTCGCTTCGTCGAGCAGGCCGCGGAATGTGTCGAGGATCTCGGGAGTCAGCATGGGTAGGCTATGCTTGCCGGTATGGAATCAGCCGATGCTATCACGCTCGCCGAACGGGTCCTGGGGCGTTTCGCCGCGGCGATCGGGCATGCCTCGACACCGTTCATCCTGGGCCTTTCCGGCTTGCAGGGCAGCGGCAAGAGTACGCTGGCCGCGGCACTGATCGAGACCGCCAGGGAACGGGGCTGGTCCGCTGTCGCCCTGTCGCTGGACGATGTGTACCTGACCCGCGCCGAGCGTGACGCGCTCGCTCGCGACGTCCACCCGCTGCTGCGCACACGCGGCGTTCCCGGAACGCACGATCTGGCCTTGCTCGCTTCCACCCTGGACGCGCTCGACAAGGCGGCGCCCGAGCGGCCCGTGTCCATCCCACGCTTCGACAAGGGTCAGGACGACCGCTACCCGTCAGCGTTGTGGCCCGAAGTCCCGCAACCGCCGATGCTGGTGATCCTCGAAGGCTGGTGCCTGGGCCTCGAACCGCAGTCGGATGCCGAGGTGATCGAGCCAATCAACGCGCTGGAGCGCGAGGACGATCCCGAAGGTGTCTGGCGCCGTTGGGTCAATGCGAAGCTGGCCGACTACCTTTCCGTCTGGCGCCGCCTCGATGCGCTCGTGCTGCTCCAGGCGCCCTCATGGGATGTCGTCACCCGATGGCGCGACGAAGCCGAGTGGCCGCTTCGCGCCCGGGGCGAACCGCGAGCGATGGACGAGGAGGAGATGGCGCGCTTTCTCCAGCATTACGAACGCCTCAGCCGGCACGCGCTGGCAACCCTGGCGGCGAAGGCCGACCTCGTCCTGACGCTCGACCCGAATCGAGACGTCGCGCCGTTGTAGGAGCCGATTCCTGTGGGAGCCGATTCATCGGCGATGCTCTTCCTCCAGCGGAACCTGAGGCTAGCAACCTGGGAGGAGCGCTGCGTAGCCCATGCGCGCATCGGGCCAGCGACACTGGAATCCCGTCGCGCGCAGCCGCGCATTCGACATGCGCTTGTTGCCGATACCTTGCGCTGACGGACCGTCGGGTGGCGGTGCCGCTCCGAGCAGTCCAGCAAGGTAATCGTAGAGTTCGTCGACGGGCAACGGCGTATCGTCGACGCCGACATAGAGCGACTCAGGCACATCCAGCGAGAGCAGGTGCGCGATCGCCGCGGCCGCATCGTCGACATGAATGCGATTGGCGAACACGCGGCGGCCGCGTGGCACGGAGACCTTGCCCTCGCGAAGCCGGTCCAGCAGCTGCGTTCGGCCAGGCCCGTACAGTCCTGCCAGACGCAGCGACATGCCACCGATGTCACGCGACGCCAGCCACTGCTCCGCCTCGACCAGCATGCGTCCGTTGAATCCCGGCGGATCCGTCGGCGTGGTTTCGTCGACCCACTCGCCCGCATGTTCGCCATACACGGCGGTCGAGGAAACGAACAACGTACGGGCCGGCGGCACCGGAAGCGCCTCGACGAGGTGGCGCAGTCCGTCGACGAACACGGCGCGGTAGGCCGCCTCGTCACGGGCATCCGGCGTGGGCGCGAAAACTACCGCATCGACCGTCGGCAGGCCGCGCAAGGTGTCGGGACGGGTCAGGTCGCCGCGCAGCCAGCGTATCGCCGGGTCCGGCGCGACCTCGCTGCGACGCAGCGCGAATACCTGTTTGCCCTGCGCCACGAGACGTCGGGCCGCACGGATGCCGACATCTCCGGCGCCGGCGATCAGCACGGTCTCGTTCTTCTGCGGATGGCTTATTGCTAGCATGGGTGCGATGAATCCTTCGCCCAACCTGTTCCTGGTCGGCCCCACGGGGGCCGGCAAGACCACGATCGGACAGCGCCTCGCGGCGCACTATGGCCTGCCGTTCGTCGACCTCGATGTGGAAATCGAGGCACGCTGCGGCACGACGATCGCCGCGATCTTCGCAAGCGAAGGCGAGGCGGGTTTCCGGGCGCGTGAACGCGCGCACCTGGACGAGTTTAGTCTGCGCAACGGCATCGTGCTCGCCACCGGGGCGGGCGCCGTCGTCGCCCCGGACAACCGCGAGATCCTCATGAGTCGTGGCACCGTCCTCATGCTCGGTGTCGACGTGGACGAGCAACTCGACCGGCTCCAGCACGACCGCGTGCGCCCGATGATCGCCGGCGACGACCGCCGCGGCCGGCTGGAACACCTCGCCCACGATCGCAACCACCTCTACGAGGAAATCGCCGACCTGATCTTCCGCGGTCGCCACGAAGGCGTCGATGACGCCGCACCCCGGGCGATTGCCCTCCTCGACCGCCACTGGAAACGCCACTGATGGAAACTGTCCACGTCGCACTGGCCGGCCGCGATTACAGCGTCTGGATCGGCCCCGGCCTGATTGCCGACAACGCGCGCTGGCGTGCAAGGATTCGCGGCAGGCACGTGCTGGTCGTCAGCAACACCACGGTCGCGCCGCTTTATCTTTCCGCCCTGGCAAAAGGCCTCGACGGCCTGACCTGGTCGTCCTATCTCATCGACGACGGCGAGACCCACAAGACCTTCGCCAACGTCGGGCGTGTCCTCGAAGCCCTCGGTGAACTCGGCGCCACGCGCGACGCCTGCGTGATCGCCCTGGGTGGCGGTGTGGTCGGCGACCTGGCCGGCTTCGCCGCCGCCTGCTGGATGCGTGGGATCGACTTCATCCAGGTGCCGACCACCCTGCTGGCCATGGTCGATTCGTCCGTCGGCGGCAAGACCGGCGTGAACCTGCCTGCCGGGAAGAATCTCGCCGGGGCCTTCCATCAGCCCCGCGCCGTCGTCGCGGATGTCGACGTCCTCGCCACCCTGCCCCAACGCGAATATCGCGCCGGCCTGGCGGAGATCGTCAAAGGCGCCGCCATTGGGGATCCCGCTTTTTTTGCCTGGCTGGAAGCCCATGCCGACGACTTGGCGAAGCGGGATTCCGCCACCCTGATCGAGGCGATCGCACGCAAATGCCGCTACAAGGCCGGCGTGGTAGCGCGCGACGAAACCGAGCAGGGCGAGCGCGCCCTGCTCAACCTCGGCCATACCTTCGGTCATGCGCTGGAGACGGCAGGCAACTACAGCGAGATCCTGCATGGCGAAGGTGTCGCCATCGGCATGGTCCTGGCGGCGCGCCTGTCCGAGAAGCTCGGCATGGCTGCCGCTGACGATACGCAACGCCTTACCCGGCTGCTCGAACGTCTCGGCCTGCCTACCACGCCATCGCGCGAACATGCCGCCAGCCGCCTGCTCGACCTCATGCGCCTGGACAAGAAAAACACGGCAGGCACGCTGCGCCTGATCCTCTGGCGCGGGATCGGGCATGCGGAAATCGTCTCCGGCGTGCGCGACGCGGACGTCCTCGCCGTGCTCGATTGAACCACCTACAATGATCGGCCCTGCGCCAGCCCGGATCGTTTGATGCGGATCTACATGCAAACCATGCCCGAAGCGGTGACGGAAGCGCCCCGTTTCGTCCAGATCACGCTGGAGCAGGATCTCCTCGGTGGCTGGACCCTGTACCGCGAAAGCGGCGTGCAGGGCGGCAAGACGACGCTCAAGCGCGAGGTCTACCTCGAACGTGACGCCGCGCAGGCCGCGTTCGAGAAAGCGCGCGACGCGCAGATCAAAAAAGGATTCAAAGTGATGTTCAGCCAGGGTCAGGAGTCGGCGCATGGCCGCTGACGTCCTCCGCAACGACCGTTTCCTCCGCGCACTGCGCCGCGAGCCGACCGACACCACGCCGATCTGGGTCATGCGTCAGGCGGGCCGCTACCTGCCGGAGTACCGCGCCACGCGCGGCCGTGCCGGCAGCTTCATGGGCCTGGCGACCAACCCCGAGTTCGCCTGCGAAGTGACCTTGCAGCCGCTGGCCCGGTTCGATCTGGACGCAGCCATCCTGTTTTCGGACATCCTGACCATTCCCGACGCGATGGGCCTCGGCCTGTCGTTCGCGCAGGGCGAAGGTCCGCGCTTCGAACGCCCCTTACGTGATGCCGCGTCGATCGAAAAGCTCGTCGTGCCCGATATGGATGGCGAGCTGCGCTACGTGATGGACGCCGTCCGCCTGATCCGCAAGGAACTCGACGGCCGCGTCCCGCTGATCGGCTTCTCCGGCAGCCCGTGGACGCTGGCCTGCTATATGGTCGAAGGCGAGGGCTCGCGCGATTTCGCGCGGGTCAAGGCACTGGCCTGGAACGAGCCGACACTCGCTCACCACCTGCTCGACACCGTGGCGCGTTCGGTCGCCGCCTACCTGATCGCCCAGGCACACGCCGGCGCGCAGGCGCTGATGATCTTCGACACGTGGGGCGGCCTGCTCGGCCCGGCGCCCTTCAAGGCCTTCTCGCTGCGCTACATGGCGCAGGTGGTCGACGCACTGAAGGCCGACCCGGTCAGCCGCGAGCTGCCGGTCATCCTTTTTTCCAAGGGCGCCAGCGGCCAGCTCGAAGCACTCGCCGACACCGGCTGCACCGGCCTGGGCGTGGACTGGACCATCGACATCGGCGAAGCCCGCCGTCGTGTCGGCGACCGTGTGGCCCTGCAAGGCAACCTCGATCCCGCCGTGCTACGTGCCTCGCCCGAGATCGTCGCGCGCGAAGCACGCGCCGTGCTGGACGCCTTCGGCAACCACCCCGGTCACGTGTTCAACCTCGGCCACGGCATCACGCCCGAGGTCGATCCGGAGAACGTGAAGGTGCTGGTCGATACCGTGCACGAGCACGGCCGGGCGATCCGGAGCCGTTGAAGCGGCTTCGCGGTGGAAGCGTGCTCTTTGTGGGAGCCGCTTCAGCGGCGAATCGGGGCTCGCGACAAGCACCCTATCGCCGATAAATCGGCTCCCACACAAGGCCCGGTCCGTTTAGAACCGGTTCGGGCCCGCGATATGGCACTTACCGACTTCCGCCCGAGCCGCCATCGCCTGGGCCTGGTCATTAGCCTGCATGCGCATCTCGTAAATCGTCTGCCAGTTGCGCGCGCACAGGCTGCCCGACTTCGGGCCCATCTCGAAAGACTGCTTGGAGAGCTGCTCGGCCAACGGGAAGTTCTGCATGCGAACGGCCACTTCGGCGCGATCCTGGATCAGCTCCGGCGCCTGCGGCGCCAGCTTCAGGGCCTGCACGAGCTTGGCATCCGCTTCCGGATAGCGACCGGCCTGTTCATCCGCCTGGGCGGACTTTTCCAGGCCCTGCACGCCGGGATCGCGCAACGGGGCGACTTCGATCGCCGACTTCTCGCGCTCACCCGCGGCGCGGATCTGGGCGACGATGTCATAGGCGGGTTTGCTGGGACGGGTAGCCTGCGGCGGGGCGGGCTGGCTGCACGCGGCGACGAGCGTGACGGCGGCAATGGCACAAAAGCGAAGGCAATGCATGGGTCAATCCGTAGGATTACTGGGAACGGGCGGCGCCGGCTGGGCGTCACCACCGCCGAACATACCCTTGAATTGCTGCCAGAAACAGCCCTCCTCGGCATCCGGCACGTAACCGGACACGAAGGGGAACTGCCGGGCGCCCTGGCACGACGGGTCCGTACGCTTGCCGGTCTGGGGATTCACCCAGGCCATTTCGAGGCCGTCGCCCGGCGCCGCGGACAGCGGTCGCGTGGGCAGTTTGCGGAACAGCTCCTGCCATACGCGCATGCTGCCGGTGGCGCCGTAGAGTCCGGTGGGCTTGTTGTCGTCGCGTCCCATCCAGACCACGGCGAGGTGTTCACCGGTGAACCCGGCAAACCAGCTGTCGCGCTGGCTGTCGCTGGTACCCGTCTTGCCGGCGGCATGGAGCGAGCCCAGGGACGAATTACCGATGGCCGCCGCGGTGCCGCTGTTGACCACTTGCTGCATGGCCCAGGTGGTCAGGCGCGTGGCCGCCTGATATTCGCCCTCCCCGCCTTTCACCTCGTAGCGCTTGATCGCCTGGCCCTTGTTGTCCATCACGCCACTCACCGCGATCAGCGGCAGCGCATGGCCGTCGGCGGCGATGTACTCGTAGAGCTGGGCCACTTGGAACGGTGACAGGTCGATCGCGCCGAGCAGCAGCGACGGGCTGGGATTGACGTCCTGGAGGCCGAAGGACTCGAGGAAGGCCTTGATCCGCGGCACACCGACCTCGATGCCCAGATGGACCGTGGCAAGGTTCCACGAGTGCACCAGCGCGTCGAGCATCGGCACCTGGCCGTGGATCTCGCGGTCGTCGTTCTGCGGCGTCCACGGCTTGCCGTCGGGCTGGGTCATGTTGATCGGCGTGTCGTCGACGATCGTGGCCAGCGACCACTTCGACGGCTGCGACCAGGCAACCAGATACACCAGCGGCTTGACCAGGGAACCGATCGACCGACGGGCGTCCAGCGCGCGATTGAAGCCCTGGTCACCCGGGTCGCGCGAGCCGACCACGGCGAGCACGCTGCCCGTGGCGACGTCGGTGACCACGGCAGCGGCCTGGGCCGCGGCGCCGCGCTTGCCCAGCGATTTGGCAGTCGTCAGGATGGCCTGCTCGGTGTAAAGCTGGGCGGCCGGATCGAGCGTGGTGAAGATGCTCAGGCTGCCATCGCGCAGCGCGGCCTCGTCGAAGTCGGCGGTGATCTGCGAACGAACCAGCTGCATGAAGGCGGGAAAGCGGTTGTGCGGGAGCTGTGCGTTGTCCGCGATGCCGAGCGGCGTGGCTTGCGCGGCCTTCGTCTGCGCATCGTCGAGCAGACCGGTGTCGTGGAACTGCTGCAGCACGAGGTTACGCCGCGACAGGGCGCGGTCCGGGTAACGCCGCGGATCGTAGTAGCTCGGTCCCTTCACCAGCCCGACCAGCAGGGCGATTTCCTGCGGCTTCAGGTCTTCCAGGCGACGACCGAAGAAGAACTCACCACCGGCGGCAAAGCCGTGCACGGCCTGGCTGCCCTGCTGGCCGAGGAACACTTCGTTGACGTAAGCCTCGAGGATGCGGCCCTTCGAGTAATGCGCCTCCATCAATACCGAGAGGATCGCCTCGTTCACCTTGCGCATCATGTTCTGGCTGCGGTCGAGGAACAGGTTGCGCACCAGCTGCTGGGTGAGCGTCGAGCCGCCCTGCACGGCGTGGCCGGCGCGGAGGTTCGCCAGCGAGGCGCGCGCGATCGCGGAGAAGTCGATGCCGATGTGATGATTGAAGTCGCGGTCCTCGACGGCCTGCAATCCCTGCACGAGCAGCGGCGGCACATTCTCGAGGCGGACGATGCGACGCTCCTCCTGTTGCGCGCCGTAGAGCGTGGCAATCCGCGCGGGATCCAGGTGGATGGACTTGATCGGCGTGTCGTTCGTATCGTCGACGATCAAGCCGACCTGGCCGTTGCTCAGGCTGACACGAAGGCGATGCGGCAGCTCGCCGCCATCCGGACCCGAATAGCCGCGCGACGCGATAAGGAAGCGCGAACCGTTCTTGGCA
>Ga0247742_10000714_pt1 | contig 25589 bp, 12 predicted proteins | sample UWRJL208509C2_FD_180944 | JGI IMG/M metagenome (GOLD analysis project Ga0247742, IMG submission 180944) | Plant litter microbial communities from Arlington Agricultural Research Station in Wisconsin, United States - UWRJ-L208-509C-2 | ecosystem: Environmental > Terrestrial > Plant litter >... | reverse complement strand
GAGGACAACACCAGCTGCACAGCTTCCTCACGGAAAGCCGCATCATATTTTCTTCTAGGACCAGTCATTCTGAAGTCGATCTCCCATCAACCTGTCTCAGAAAACCATACGGCCGCACCGATCGCTCTCTCACTTGCCTCAAGCAAGTGAGAGAGCGATCGTGATTGTTGGTTGTTATGTGAGTGAGCGTTAGTGGACCAGTTCCTCGGAGCCGGCCTTTGAACGGTCGCTCCGCTCCAGCTTGGCGCCTTCAACATCCACGTCAGGGAGGATGCGCTCCAACCATTTGGGCAGCCACCAGGCCTTCTCGCCCAGGAGGTACATGACGGCGGGGACGATGGTCATGCGCACTACAAAGGCGTCGATCAGCACACCGAATGCCATGGCGAAGCCAAGCGGCCGGACCATGGTGAGGTGGCTGAAGATGAAGCCGGAGAATACGCTCACCATGATGATCGCGGCCGCGGTGACCACAGCTGCGGCGTGACTGAACCCGGAGCGGACGGCATGCTTGGCAGATTCGCCGTGCATGAACGATTCCCGCATGCCGGAGGTGATGAACACCTGGTAGTCCATGGCGAGTCCGAACAGCACGCCGATCAGGATAATGGGCAGGAAGCTCAAGACAGCGCCGGGATTGGCGACGTCAAAGATGCCTCCCAGCCAGCCCCACTGGTAGACGGCAACCACGGCACCGAACGCTGCGGCAAGCGAGAGCAGGAATCCACCGGTAGCCAGCAACGGCACCACGATCGAGCGGAAGACCAACAGCAACAGCAGCAGGGAGAGTCCCACCACAATCGCCAAGTAGGGCGGCAAAGCGGCGCCCAGCTTGTTGGAAACATCGATGTTGCCTGCCGTCTGACCGGTCAGGCCGATCTGCACATCAAGGTCTTCGCTGATCGCGGTTCCCTTGGCACGGAGATCGGACACCACCTGCACGGTGCCGGCGCTGGCCGGGCCTTCTTTGGGAATGACCTGGAAGACGGTGGTGCGGCGGTCCTCGCTCAGCGCCACCGGCACGGCTGCCACCACATTCTCAACACTACGAAGCTGGTCCGCTACGTCGAACTGCTTGTTCTTGGCGTCATTCTCGCTGAGGCCCTCAGGCAATTCGCCTACCACGATGATCGGTCCCGTCACACCTTCGCCGAAGCTGCTGCGCGTGAGGTCGTAGGCCTTGAAGGCCTGCGAATCCACCGGCTCCGAGCCGCCGTCGGGAAGTGCCAGCCGCAACTGTGAAGCCGGGAGAGCCAAGGCGCCCAGCAGGGCGATGCTTGCCACCAGTGCAACCCACGGATGACGGGTGACCATACCGCCCCAGCCGCCGCTGCTGCGCTTCTCCTCACGTTCGCGATCGGCAGCTTCGTGCCCGGGTTCGGCGTTGTGCTTGGCGGCCTTGGCCCAAGCGCGCTTGGAGATGAGCCTTGGGCCGATCAGCGCCAGGACCGCGGGCGTCAGGGTCAAGGCGACGACGACGGCGACACCCACTGTCGCTGCGGCTGCCACACCCATGACGGCCAGGAACGGAAGACCCGGAACTACGAGGGCAGCCAGGGCGATGATGACTGTCAGACCGGCAAACAGCACGGCGTTGCCCGAGGTGCCGGTGGCCAGTGCTGCGGATTCTTCGGCGTCCATGCCGGCCAGAAGCTGTGTCCGGTGGCGGTTGACGATGAACAGGGAGTAATCAATACCCACCGCAAGTCCGAGCATCAGGGCCAGCATGGGCGAGATGGAGCTCATGTCGATCACGCTGGTAAGGGCGAACGTACCGCCAACACCCACAGCAACACCGATGAGGGCCATGACCAGCGGCAGTCCGGCAGCGATCAAGGTGCCGAGCATGAGTATCAGGACTAGAGCTGCGACTGCGACGCCCACAATTTCAGCGATGCCGAAGATCTCCGAGACGTCCTCGGTGATTTCCTTACTGGCGTAGGCAGTGACGCCGGCCGAGGAGACTCCGTGGACGATCTCCTGGACTTCCTCGCGGACAGCCGGGTCAACGGCATTGATGGAGGTCTTGAACTGGACTTGCGCTACTGCGGCTTTGTTGTCGCTGGAAACAAAGCGGAGCCCCTGGGATGCTTCGAGCTGTCGCTTGCCGAGCGCCAGCGTGGCGGCGCCGTCGGCAGCCTCCTTCGCTCCGGCGTCGAGCCTTTCCTTGGTGGCAGCAAGTTCAGCGCGCTGCGGCGCCAGTTGGGCGTCAATCTGGGCGGGGGTGAGGCCTGATGCAGCGAGCTGCTGTTCAACCCCGGTGAGTTGCGCCTCGCCCGCTTCCAACTGCGCACGGGCGGCGTCCAGCTGGGCCTTGCCTTCTGCGGCTTTGGCCTCGCCGGCGGCGATCTCGCCTGCGGACTTGTCCAGTTGCTCCTGGGTGGTGAACGGGTTGACCGTCCCCTGCACGTCAGGCATGGCTTCCAGTTTGGTGAGCGCGGCTGCAACCGCGTCCTTCTTGGCTTGGTCGAAACCGGCATCTCCGGCGTCGAACACCACGCTGGCCGAGCCGCCCGATGATTCAGGCAGGGCTTCCTTGAGCTTGTCCGCCATCTGCTGGGTTTCGGTGCCCGGGATGGTGAAGTTGTTGGACATGGTGCCGTGGAATGCTGCGGCCGAGCCGCCTACAGCTACCATGACGGCCAGCCAAATGGAGATGACGAGCCAGCGGCGGCGATACGAAAACTTGCCGAGGCGGTAGAGGAACGAGGCCATGTCAGAACCGATCTTTGGTGGTTGGAACGGAAGGGGGAGCCGTAGTGACGGTGGAGAAAGCGTTCGACGGCGGCGCGAAGCCGGCACCGAGAAGACCCATCGCATCGATGAGGTGCTGGCGAAGGACCGCCAGGGATTCCTGTGAGAGGTCGGGTCCGCGTTCGATGAACCAGACGGTCATGGCTGCTTTGCCGCAGGAGATGACGGATCCCGCCAGGGCGTGAAGGTAGAGTTCGCTGATCCCGGCGCCGAGCCTGCCGCGGGCGGCGTCAATGATCTGCGCTGTGCAGTGCTCCCAGGCTTCCAACTCGGAGCGTGCAAGCTGTCGATTGTCCTGGGTCAGGCTGAAAAGTTCGGCCATGGGCGCCACGGACATTGGATCGGCCAGCGCCATGAGAGCTGCCTGGGCCGATTCGAGGATCGATTCCTCTGCAGGGCGCAGCCGGAACTGCTCCAGTGCGTGGTCCATGAAGCCATCGGCTACGGAGGCCAGTGCTGCTTCGAGGCTGGGGAAGTAGTTGAAGAAAGTTCGCCGCGAGACACCTGCGCTGGCGGCGATGTCCTCCACTGTGAAGTTGCCGGGCCCGTTGCTGCGCAAAAGGTCCAGGGCTGCGGACGCAATGGAGCTGCGGGTGGCCGCCTTGTTGAGTTCGCGCCGTGAGGGCGTCGATTGCTCAGCAGTGTTGGGCGACTCCGCAATCGCTTCCTGGCTATTGGTTTGGGTCACATACTTACACTAAGTGCAAGTTTGCACTCTGCGCAATTTGAGCCGGAAATGGGCAAAGAAAAGTCCCGCCCCGGTTCGTCGCCCTCGCCTGCGGAGGGCGGGGTGGCGAACCAGAGCGGGACGTGGAACCTCAGATTAGAACTGGTGAGGCTGGGCCGGGGGAGTGGGTGGGGTGAACTGCTGCGGCTGAGCCGGTTGCTGCGGTTGGGCCGGCTGCTGAGCAGCCGTCTTGGTTAGGTAGACCGACTGTCCCGTCGCTCCAGGCTCGCCCTCACCCAGCGGCAGGACGTACACGGCAGTGCCGTAGGCGCACACTTCGGTCCAGTTGGTGCCCATTTCCGAGGTGTCGAACCGCATGGCCACAATGGCGTTCGCTCCACGCTGCTGCGCTTCATTGACCATGCGTGCCATGACTTCCTGACGGCTTTCGTACAGTGCCTTGGTCATTTCGGGCAGCTCTCCGCCGCCCAGGGAGCGAAAGCCGGCCAGCATCTGTGAGCCGATATCGCGCGAACGGACAGTGAGGCCCATGACTTCGCCGAAGACGGCGTCGATCCGGTGACCCGGGATTTCGTTGGAGGTGACGATCAACATGGTCAGAGCCTATCCAGACTTGGCCCCTTAATCAGGGAAATCCCCCGGGGAGAACTCCCCGGGGGATTCGCGTCGGTTCACAAGGGCGCGCCTCAGGCTTTTGAATCAGCCAGTTCGCGCTCGTTGCTTTCTGCTGCTGCCTTGTCGGCTGCAAACTCATCAGCGAACGCGGCACCGTTGCGGGGTGCGTTGTAGAGGGTCTCGTCCAGGATTCCCTGACGCTTGGCCACGATGGCCGGGACGAGCGCTTGGCCCGCCACGTTGACTGCAGTGCGGCCCATGTCCAGGATGGGGTCGATCGCCAACAGCAGGCCGACGCCGGCAAGCGGCAGTCCCAGCGTGGACAGGGTCAGTGTGAGCATCACGACGGCGCCGGTGGTACCTGCAGTGGCAGCGGAACCGAGGACCGAGACCAGCACGATCAGCAGGTACTGGCTGAAGTCCAGGTTGATGCCGAAGAACTGTGCCACGAAGATCGCCGCGATGGCCGGATAAATTGCTGCGCAGCCGTCCATCTTGGTGGTGGCGCCCAGCGGCACTGCGAAGGAAGCGTAGCCGGAGGGGACGCCCAGGTTCCGCTCAGTGACGCGCTGCGTCAGCGGCAGCGTGCCGATGGAGGAACGGGACACAAACGCCAGCTGCACGGCCGGCCAAACACCGGAGAAGTACTGCTTGATGGACAGCCCGTGAATGCGTACCAAGATGGGGTAGAGCACGAAGAGCACCAACGCCAGGCCGATGTAGATGGCGGCCGTGAACTTGCCCAGGGATCCGATGGTGTCCCAGCCGTAGATGGCTACAGCGTTACCGATCAGGCCTATGGTGCCCAGCGGGGCCAGGCGGATGATCCACCAGAGGACCTTTTGAATGACTGCCAGTGCGGAAGCGTTGAATGTCAGGAAAGCTTCGGCCTGCTTGCCAACCTTGAGTGCGGCAACGCCGACCGCGATCGCGATAACCAAAATCTGCAACACGTTGAAGTTGACGGCAGTGCTGACTGTGGTTGCGGCGTTGGCACTTTCGGTGACGGTGGAGCTGGCTCCGAGACCCAGGAAGTTCTTGGGGAACAAGCCAATCAGGAACGCCCACCAGTCGCCGGTCTTGCCAGCGTACTTAGCTTCTTCGGTGATGCCGGTGGCCGCGCCCGGCTGCAGGAGTACACCCAAGCCGATGCCGATCAGCACCGAGACCAGCGACGTGATAGCGAACCAGAGCAGAGTGTTCCATGCCAGGCGCGCTGCGTTGGACACCTGACGCAGGTTGGCGATGGAGCTGACCACGGCGGTAAAAATCAAAGGAACGACGGCGGTTTGCAGCAACGAGACGTAGCTGGAGCCGATCGTCTGCAGCGTCGCGCCGAGGCCGTTGGGCGCAGTCTTGGTGCTGCCCGTGTACTTGGCGATGAGGCCGAGGACCAGGCCGACGATGAGGGCTGCGATGATCTGGACGCCGAAGGATCCGGCCCATTTGGGGAGCCGGAAGCCGGACTTGCCAGCTGCTGGTGAAGTGTTGGTTGAGGTGCTCACCGGAACACGTTAGGTGCATCGCAAATAACATAGCGAACGAACGTTGAGAAATGTTACGTCCACCCCTCTGCTGCCCTCCATCGTGAACCGCTAATTCGCGGGCCCGGCGCGGGCTTTTGTGAAGTTATTCCCGGAAACAGTGTGGCGATGATCTCCGAGTGCGCTGCGATCCTTTCACCCGCTAGCGCACCACTTTCCGCCGATCGCACCCGTAACCTCTGGTGCGCAACGGGGGAAAGGGTGCGCTCCTGGCGCCGAAGGAGCAGCACACCGAGGATGTCCGGCCTCAGGGCGGACCTGGCAACTCAGCCCAGCAGCGCCCGGCGAAGCACGTCCAACCCAACCGAACCTATGTTCAGCGCCTTGCTGTGGAACGACTTCAGGTCAAAGCCTTCCCTGGATTCAAGCTCAGCGCGGATCTGTTCCCACAAACGCTGCCCCACCTTGTAGGACGGCGCTTGTCCGGGCCAGCCGAGGTAGCGGGTGAACTCGAACTGGAGCTGCCCTTCGCTGATGTCGAGGTTGGCTTTGAGGAAGTCGAAGCCCTTTTCTGGGGTCCAGGTTCCGCTGCCCCAGCGCTCGGGGACGGGGAGTTCCAGGTGCACACCGATGTCGAAAACCACGCGTGCTGCCCGCATCCGCTGACCATCGAGCATGCCCATGTGATCGCCCGGATCTTTCAGGTACCCGAGTTCCAGCATGAGTTGCTCGGCGTAAAGTGCCCAGCCTTCGCCGTGGCCGGAAACCCAGCAGACGTTGCGCCTCCAGTTGTTCAGGAGTTCGCGGCGGTAGGTGGCTGTGGCTACCTGGAGGTGGTGCCCGGGGACTCCTTCATGGAACACGGTGGTGGTTTCGGACCATGTGGTGAAGGTGTCTTCGCCGGCGGGCACGGACCACCACATGCGTCCGGGCCTGGAGAAATCGTCGGAAGGTCCGGTGTAGTAGATGCCGCCTTCGTCGGTAGGGGCAATCATGCATTCGAGGGTCCGCATGACGTCCGGGATGTCGAAGTGGACGTCGGCCAGCTCGGACACCGCTCGATCGGAGAGTTCCTGCATCCAGGCTTTCAAGGCGTCGGTGCCCTTGATCTGGCGGGCAGGGTCGCTGTTCAGGATGGCCTTGGCTTCTTCGATGGATGCGCCGGGCTTGATCTGCGCCGCGACCTTTTCCTGCTCGCCAATAAGCCTCTCGAGCTCCTGAACGCCCCAAGCGTACGTCTCTTCCAAATCGACTTCCGCGCCAACAAAGGAGCGGGAGGCCAGGGCGTACCGTTCGCGGCCCACCGCATCCTTTTCCGGGGCCGCGGGGAGGAGTTCGTCCCTAAGGAAGTCGCCCAAGGCGCTGTACGCAGAACGCGCAGCCGCAGTCCCGGCGTCGAGCTTTGATTGAACGTCCGCGGGCAGCGGTGTGCCCCCTGCGGCAGCGGTGGCAGCCATTTTGGCGAAGAAGCCATCCTCAGCGGCGTACCGGCCGGTCTGCTCGATGACGATCTGCACCTGGCGCGCGGCGGCTACTTTGCCGGCCTCAGCAGCCGATCGAAGTGACACCATGTAGCCCTCAATCGCGCCCGGAACGTTGGCAGCACGGCCTGCAATGTGCTCCCAGTGTTCAACCGTGTCCGTGGGCATGAGGTCGAAGATGGCGCGGATGTCCTGCGCGGGGGAGGCGATGTTGTTCAGGTCGGCCGCATCCCAGCCGGACTCGTGGATCTCCAGTTCCAAGCCGAGGCGCTCGCGCATGGCGTCCAAGGTGACGGCGTCCACGTCATCGGAAGGCTCGAGGCCTGCCAGGGCGTCCAAGGCCAATCTGGTTGCCTGTGCGTGGGACGCAAGACCGGCAGGGGAGTAGTCCTGATACTCGGTTTCGTGTCCCGGCAAGCCCAGAGTGGTGGCGAAGCTGGGGTTGAGTTCGATCAGCTTTTCTGTGTACGCGTCAGCGACGGCATCGATGGCGGACTTGGGGCGTACGGGGGTGTTTGCAGTAGTCACCCACAGAGCCTAGCCGTGAGACCGCTTACGTGAAAGGGTTGTTGAACTTTTCTACAGCGCGGAGAACTAGCCCCGGCTGCGCTTCCAAGCACCAGGACCCGGCGTGGGGTCAAGGCGCAGTTGCTGGCGGCGCACCCAGTGCCGGACGTTCGGCTTGGACGGCGCCGCTTCCTGCTGGCCGCCGAGGGAAACCACGACGGCGGCAAGCGCCGCGAGCTCTTCGGCTGTCGGTTCGCCCTTGACCACCGAGAACAGGGGAGTGGCCGGTTCCTGGTCAGGCGCAGGATCGGCGCGGTGCTTAGGCGCGCTCACAGCGGGATGTTCCCATGCTTCTTGGTGGGCAGGCTCGCGCGCTTGTCGCGGAGGGCGCGGAGCCCGCGGATGATCTGCAGGCGCGTATCCGACGGAGCAATGACAGCGTCAACATAACCCAGCTCGGCTGCCTGGTACGGGTTGAGGAGTTCTTCCTCGTACCCCTGGATGATCTCCGCGCGCTTGGCTTCGACGTCACCGCCGGCTTCGGCCACCGCTGCGAGATCGCGACGGTAAAGGATATTCACTGCACCCTGGGCGCCCATGACGCCAATCTGGGCGGTGGGCCATGCCAGGTTGAGGTCGGCTCCGAGCTTCTTGGAGCCCATCACGATGTACGCGCCACCGTAGGCCTTGCGGGTGATGACCGTGAGCTTGGGGACCGTCGCTTCGGCGTAGGCGTAGAGGAGCTTGGCGCCGCGGCGAATGATGCCCTGGAATTCCTGGTCCTTGCCGGGCAGGAAGCCGGGAACGTCAACCAGCGTGATGATCGGAACGTTGAAGGCGTCGCAGTGGCGAACGAAGCGGGCGGCTTTCTCGGAGGCGGAGATGTCCAGCGTTCCCGCGAATTGCATGGGCTGGTTGGCCACGATACCCACGGTATGTCCCTCAACGCGGCCATAGCCGATCATCACGTTGGGGGCGTACAGGGACTGCATTTCGAGGAAGTGTGCGTCGTCCACAATCTGCTCGATGACCTTGCGCATGTCGTACGGCTGGTTGGCGGAATCGGGAATCAGCGCATCCAGTGCGTGGTCGTCCTCATTGAGTTCCAGTTCCTGGTCGTGCTCCACCACGGGGGCCTCGGACAGGTTGTTGGAGGGGAGGAAGTCCAAGAGCTCGCGGACGAACTCAATGGCGTCAGCTTCATCGGACGCGAGGTAGGTGGAGGTGCCGGTGGTGGCATTGTGCTGCCGGGCGCCACCGAGGGTTTCCATGTCCACGTCTTCGCCCGTAACGGTCTTGATGACGTCCGGTCCGGTGATGAACATGTGGGACGTCTTGTCCACCATGACCACATAGTCGGTCAGGGCGGGGGAGTAGGCGGCACCGCCGGCGCACGGGCCCATGATGAGGGAGATCTGGGGGACCACGCCGGAAGCATGGACGTTGTTGCGGAAAATGTCCGCGAACATGGCCAACGAGGCCACGCCTTCCTGAATACGCGCGCCGCCGCCGTCGTTAATACCCACAACCGGGCAACCGTTCCGGAGGGCGAACTCCTGGACCTTGACGATCTTTTCGCCGTTGACCTGGCTCAGCGAGCCGCCGTAGACACTGAAGTCCTGGCTGTAGATGGCGATCAGGCGGCCGTCCACTGTGCCGTAACCGGAAACAACGCCGTCACCAAGCGGTTTCTTCTTTTCCATGCCGAAAGCAGTGGAGCGGTGCACTGCGAGGGCGTCGAACTCGACGAAGGATCCCGGGTCAACCAGGAGGTCGATGCGTTCGCGGGCGGTGTTCTTGCCGCGGGCATGCTGCTTTTCGATCGCTTCCGGGCCGGAAGGCTGTTCTGCACGGGCCTGGCGGTCGCGGAAGTCTGCAATCTTTCCCGCTGTCGTTGTCAGATCGTGGCTCATCAAGTGTCTCCGGCTCTGTAGCTGATATTCGCTGGCGCAATCCCGGGTCCGGATAAGTAGCTGACTTAAGTAGCTTCCGTACAAAGAACAGGCCCCGCAGGCCAGTCTAGTGACGCCTTTGCCGCGAACCGCTGTAGAAACCCTACAATTTTCCGCGTCCAAGCCAAAGCCATCACTATGTTACCCGTCAGTAACATAGTTGGGCTAGAGTGTCTGCATGACTTCAAGCAACGGCGCTTCCTCCGCCTCCACAGAGGGTCAAACGCAACGCACCACCCCTTACGTGGCCACTGCTTCGCTCAAGGGCAAGACCATCCTCATGTCCGGCGGCAGCCGCGGCATAGGCCTGGCCATCGCCACCCGTGCTGCCCGCGACGGCGCCAACATTGTGCTCATGGCCAAAACAGGCGACCCCCACCCCAAACTTGAGGGCACTGTCTTTACCGCCGCGCAACAGCTGACCGAAGCAGGCGGACAGGCGCTGCCGCTTGTGGGGGACGTCCGCAATGATGACGACGTCGCCGCAGCAGTCGCCGCCGCCGTCGAGCGTTTCGGGGGCATCGACGTAGTGGTGAACAACGCCTCCGCAATCGACCTGTCCCGCACCGACGCCGTGGACATGAAGCGTTACGACCTCATGCAGGACATCAACGTCCGCGGCACGTTCCTGCTCTCAAAGCTGGCGCTGCCCGCCCTGCGGGAATCAAGCCACGGCCACATCCTCACCCTGTCCCCACCCTTGAACCTGGACCCCAAATGGGCCGGGATGCATTTGGCCTACACCATGGCCAAGTACGGGATGAGCCTCACCACCCTGGGTCTCGCCGAAGAGCTCAAGCACGACGGCGTCTCGGTCAACTCGCTCTGGCCGTGCACCTTGATCGACACGGCCGCGATCCGGAATATGCCCGGTGGCCAGCAGATCGTGCAGGCCGCACGCGGACCGGAAATCATGGCTGATGCCGCCCATGCTGTGTTGACGGGTTCGGCATCTAGCGGGAACTTCTACACCGACGAGCAGGTGCTGCGCGCAGCCGGAGTGTCGGACTTCAGTCCTTATAGTCTCGGCGCGCCTGAAGACCGCTTGGTGCCGGACATCTTCCTCTGAGTAGATTCCATGGGCGGATTCCCAGGCGCATTTCGGGGCAGCCACCCTCCGGGGACCTCGCAACTGGATAGGATTCAGCTATGGATGCCGAACAGCCAGAGAGCAGCGAACCCCAGGCCTTGACCGGAGAGGTTCCGTCCGGGCAGTCGCATGCCCCGTTGGATCGTGAGGCTCTGAACCGTGAGTCGCTGCTGCAGCCGGACTTCCTGTCGGCCACGGGCATCTCGCGTCTGGACATTGTCCAGTCCACGGGCTCCACCAACCAGGACCTCGTGCGTGCTGTGACGGTGGAGCCCAAAAAGTGGGCTGACCTTTCCGTCTTGACCGCCGAACACCAGACAGCGGCGCGTGGACGGCTCGACCGCCACTGGGAATCACCCGAGCGATCGGCGGTTTCGGTCTCCGTGGTGCTGCGGCCTGTCACGGCTGAGGGCATGCCGGTCCCGACGCAGAGCTATTCCTGGCTTTCGCTGCTTGCTGCTGTTGCGCTGCGTGAGGCCCTGCAGGAAACAGCCGGCATCACCGCTGAGATCAAGTGGCCCAACGACGTCCTGGTCAACGGGCGCAAAGTGGCCGGCATTCTGGCGCAGATGACTCCGCTGGGTGATGGCTCCGTTCCGGCTGTGATTCTGGGCGTGGGACTCAATGTGTCCTTGGCCGAGGAAGAACTTCCGGTACCCACGGCAACCTCGCTTGCTTTGGAGGGGGCTACGACGACGGACCGCACCGCGCTGCTGAAAAGCTACCTGTCACGGTTCGCGCGGCTTTACCGCAGCTTCTGCAATTCCGAAGGGGACCCCGCCGCCGGTTTGGTGGGTGGCCCATCCCTGCACAAGCGTGTTGAGTCGGCCATGGTGACGTTGGGTCGCGAGGTGCGGGCGCACCTGCCGGGGGATCACGAGCTCGTGGGGCATGCCTCACGCCTGGACGAACACGGCTCGTTGCTTGTGGTGGACCATGGTGGCAGGGAACACGTTGTGACAGCCGGTGATGTGGTGCACTTGCGCGCCACAGAAAGCGGTTATGCGTAAAGAGTTACTCCCGGGGGAGCAGGTCATTACCATCACACGCCAACAGGCCCGCTCACTCTTCTTTCCGGTGCTGGCCTTCATTGCGGTTCCGGCAGCTGCAGGTTTTGCTTGTGCTTGGATCGTCAGGGAAAACCCGCAGCGCCTTGCGCCTTTCATCACGACGGAATGGACGCCGTGGCTTATGGGTACCGTGGTGGTACTCGCCGGATGGTTCCTTGCCGCATACAGCCTCAGGCGGGTGTTGCGGTGGCGTTCGGTCAAATACATCCTGACGAGCAGGCGCGTACTTGCCCGGAATGGAATGTTTAGGCGAAATGACTGGCAGGTATCGCTGATGGCCATCCGCAATGTAGGTGTCCACCAGAGCATGCTCCAGCGGACATTGCACTCGGGGAATATATCCTTGGATACCGGGCACTCCGGAATAGCCGTGATGAACGACGTTCCTGAAGTGGGAAAGTTCCGGGGTTTCATTCTTGACGCGATCGATGAACTCCCGCAAGGTGAGGTTTTTGAGGGTGAAGTACTGAGAGATTTTGAAGAATTGCCGTGGGAGTTCAGAGATGGTGGAAGAGATGAGCGTTGAGGATCAGCAGTCCGGCGAGGACCTGGACCAGGAGTTCGACGCCGTTCCGGAGCCTTCCGTGGACGAGGACACTGAGGCCGGGCCTGCTCCGGCGTCGGTACCAACCGGCCCACCCACTGGTGTGATGTCCGCGGAGCGCCTGGCTATTAAGGCGCTCGAGGCGAAGCTCCTTGGCGGAGAACGCAAGCTCCGGCGTCGTGAAGTTGCTGCCGGTGCGGGCGTGTCCATCCTGTCCGCACGGAAGATCTGGCGCGCGCTGGGGTTCCCCAACTTTGGTGACGAGGATGTTGCGTTCACGGAACGCGACCAAGCTGCCTTGTCCAGCATCCTGGATCTGGTCCGGGCCGGCCTCCTGACGGAAGAAGCCGCTATCTCCGTGACCCGTTCCATCGGTCAAATGACGGACCGCATGGTGGTGTGGCAGATCGAAGCGCTGGTTGAGGACATGGTGTCCGAGCAGGGAATCCCTGATGCCGTGGCGCGCAAACAACTGGTGGCGCAGCTGCCTGCGCTGGTGGACTCCCTCGAAGAGATCCTGGTGTACTCCTACCGCCGCCAACTCAACGCCGGCGTCCAGCGCCTTGCCGTTCGGGCCGAAGCCGGACTCCAGGCCAGCGAGGAAGGCCGGGAGGGCGACGAAGACGATTCGCCGCTGCCTTTGGCCCGGGCCGTAGGATTCGCTGACCTTGTCTCTTACACCAGCCTGTCCCGGCGTATGAACGAGAAAACGCTCGCTCAATTGGTGCAGCGTTTTGAAAACAAATGCGCGGAAATTATCTCCGTGGGTGGCGGGCGACTGGTCAAAACAGTGGGTGACGAAGTCCTTTACATCGCGGAGACTCCCGCAGCGGGAGCCGAAATTTCCCTGGCCCTTGCCCAGGCGTTCACGGAGGACGAGATCCTTCCACAGTGCCGCGTCTCCATGGTCTGGGGCCGGATTCTCTCCAGACTTGGCGATATCTATGGACCCACAGTCAACCTTGCTGCACGGCTCACCACGCTGGCGCAGCCCGGGACGGTCCTTGTGGACGCCATGACCGCCGCCGCCTTGGGCCAGGATGACCGCTTCGTCCTGGTTCCACAGAAGTCGGAGAACGTCCGCGGTTTCGGTGAGATCCATCCTGTGATGCTGGCCCGCGGCCGGGGCAAGGGACTGGTGCTGGACTAGGCACCCTGCCGACTCGCCCACGGCCCGTCCGAGCCGCACGCTCTCTCACGTCCCGCGGGTTCCAGCCGATCGCTCTCTCACTTTCTTCAAGAAAGTGAGAGAGCGATCGGCGTTTAGGGCTGTTATGTGAGAGAGCGTGGAGGGTGTCTGCAGTTGAGGAGAACTGCGTCACGACTTAGCAAAACGTTGGATTAACCCGGTAGTCTTAGCGTTGTTTGTGTGTCGTGAATGGCCGTGGGGTGCGGCGTCGGCCGCCTTGTGCTGCCTAGATTGTGGGGGAATGTGGATGGCTCTGCCTGACGGGTCCGGAAACCGCCGTGCCAGGAATCGCCGGCGGAAGGTCATGGCGGCAACTGCATTTTCAGTTGCAGCCGCGGTCCTGGTGACCGGTGCCATCCTCTACCCGGGGTTCAAGACCACCGAAGTGGACCTCAATGACGGCGGCGTTTGGGTGGTCAGCAAGTCCAAGAATGCCGCCGGAAGGCTCAACTACCCCTCGAAGTCCCTGGACGGGGCAGTGACTCCGGCGAGTAAGGATTTCGACGTCCTCCAGCAGGCCGGCGACGTTTTCATTGATGACCCCGAGGGCGCCACGATCAACCCTGTCAGCGCCGCGAACATGCGTTTGGGCGGGGACCAAAAGCTGCCCGGATCAGCGGATGTGAGCTTCGGCCACAAAGTACTGGCCGTTACCGATCCTTCCAAGGGCAAGGTCTGGGCATTGTCCGCCGGATCCGTGGGTGGGTTCAGTGATGAGTCCGAACCACTGTTCGAGCAATCGCCCGGAATTGTTTCTGTTGTAGGCGTGGACGACACCATCCACACCGTGGATCCCGAGTCCGGTAGCGTCACCGCCACCAAGGTGGACGCCAACGGCAAATCAGTGGATTCGCAGGTCCGCACGGACGAGGCGCTCAAGGGCGCAGGGGACCTGCAGTTGACGGCTGTGGGCGACGAAGCAGTGGTCCTCAACGAGGCCGCGGGAAACATTGTTCTCCCGGGCGGCGCAACCGTTCACCTGGACGACGCCCGCGACGCCAAGCTGCAACAAACAGGACCGACTGCCGACTTCGTAGCTATCGCCACTACCAAAGCGCTCCTCCTTCAACCATTGGACGGTGGAACCGCCAAGACTGTCCGAGCCGACGGGGAAGGCATTCCCGCAGCGCCCGTTCAGCTGGGAACATGCACCTACGCGGCGTGGTCCGGTGCCAACAAGTACGTCCGCGAATGCAGCAACGAGGCTGATAACCGCCGCGCCGATGTTCCCAAGGCGAGTGCGTCGCCGTCGTACGTCTTCCGGGTCAACCGCGATCTCGTGGTTCTGAACGACGTCAACTCCGGCAATGTCTGGATGGTCAACCAGAACATGCAGTTGGTCAACAACTGGGACGACGTCATTCCGCCCCAACAGACATCGGACGACGCCGACAAGGACTCTGCGGACGAAGTCCAGCAGACTGTCCTCCCGGACCGAAGCAAACCGAACACGCCGCCGGTGGCGAAGCCGGACTCCTTTGGAGTGCGCGCCGGCAAGACGACCCTCCTGCCGGTTCTGGACAACGACGCCGACACTGACGGTGATGTCCTGACGGTTGCGGCCGACCAAACCGTTAGATCGGGTGCGTTGGCTCCTGTTTATGGCGGGACGGGCTTCCAAATTTCTGTCCCCGCGGATCAGACCGGGGCGGAGACGTTCAAGTACTCCGTGGATGATGGCCGCGGTGGAACCGCAGCGGCCAACGTCGACCTCCGGATTGTCCCGCCCGGAGAGAACAACGCACCCCAGCAGAAGCCCAACAGAAACAATGCCTTGGTGGTGCAGACGGGGGAGATCGCCAACCAGTACATCCTCAACGACTGGATTGACCCCGACGGTGACGACATCTTTGCTGTGGCTGCCGTCAGCAGCGATCCCGCCGATCAAGTCCGCATCAGGCCAGACGGGCTATTGACGTTCCAGGATTCCGGAGCCGGGCCGGGAAAGAAGACAATCGCCGTTTCGGTCTCCGACGGCACCCTCAGTGCTGAGGGGCGTATCAGTGTGGACGTTCGCGCACCCGGGGCCTTGCCGCCCATTGCGAACGCCGATCACGTGGTTGCAGTGGCAGGCCAGGACACGGTGATCGCACCGCTCAAGAACGACACTGATCCGCAAGGCGGCACGCTTCGGCTGGCACAGGCCCAGCCGGATGAGCAGTCCACGGCCGTGATAGGTCCAGACCAGCAAACGTTTACTTTCAACTCGACGTCCACGGGCCCCCACTACGTCACCTACATGGTCACCAACGGCCCGGCGAGTGCGCAGCAGCTGGTGCGCGTAGACGTCGTGTCCGGCAACAACGACGGCGCTCCCGTTGCCGTCCGCGACATTGCTCTGCTGCCCAGTGGCGGCAGCACCGTGGTGGACGTGCTCGGCAATGACTCGGACCCGGCCGGAGGCGTCCTGGTAGTCCAGTCCGTCACCGCGGAGGATGGCCTTCCGGTCACGGTGGCGGTTTTGGACCATTCGGTGGTCAAGGTCACGGACGTTCGCGCCACCGGCCAACTGTCGCTGAAATACACCATTTCCAACGGCAAAGCCTCGGCCACCGGAGACATCTCAGTACAGGTAGTACCTGCGCCCAGCAAGCTGCAGGCCCCGCAGGCCAAGCCGGACGAAGTGTCGGTGCGTGTCGGAGACGTGGTGACCATACCTGTCCTGGACAACGATTCGGACCCTAACGGCGGAGAGCTGACGCTCGACCCGGAGCTGGCGCAACAGCCCGATGCCGCTGACGGCAGGATGTTCGTTGCGGGCAATACTCTGCGCTTTATCGCAGGGGAGATTCCCAAAACCGTTTATGCCATCTACAAGGTCAGCAACGCGTCCGGCCAAACTGACTCACAGCAAGTCACTATCCGTATCCGGGCCCGGGACGACGCCACCAATACCCGCCCTGAGCCGCGGAACCTCACGGCCCGGGTGGTAGCTGGCATGACCGTCAAAATCCCCGTTCCCCTGGACGGCATTGATGCGGACGGCGACTCCGTTCAACTCATCGGCGTGGACAAAGCGCCGGCCCTCGGCACGGCCGTGGTGCGGGACGGCTACATGGAGTTCACCGCTGCCGCCACCTCCGCAGGCACTGACACGTTCAGCTATCGCGTTCGGGACCGGATCGGAGCCGAGAACACCGGCACTGTGATTGTGGGTATTGCGCCGGCAGAAGCGAACAACCAAAAGCCGATCGCCGTTGACGATGCCATTGAGGTCCGGCCAGGGCGCCGGATTGCAGTGGATGCCTTGAAGAACGACTCAGACCCGGATGGCGATCCTATTGCTCTGGTGAATTCCTTCGAAGCCAACCCGGAACTGCAGGTTGAAGCGTCCTCCGGAAAGATCCTCCTGACTGCGCCGGGCGTCACTGGAAATGAAAGCATCAGCTACCGGATTCAGGACGACAAAAAGGCTGAAGCCAGCGCCGTGGTCAGGGTGCAAACAAGCCCGACGGCGGCCCTTCACGTTCCGATTGCCGTGGACGACCGCATCACGCTGGCTGAGACGCTGGGCAAGACCGCCGTTGACGTCCCGGTGTTGAAGAACGACTCTGATCCGGACGGCGTCGCCGAAGACCTGACCATCACCTTGCCCGATGCGAATCCGAACGCCCGGGTGGGGACTGCGGGGAACGTTGTGGTGACACTCGCCCCCCAGGACCAGCTGATCCCGTACACCGTGACAGACATGGACGGGCAATCAGCCACGGCCGTGATGTGGATCCCAGGCCAAGGCCTGCAGTACCCCACCTTGGCTAAAACCGAGCCCGTGGAGGTCATGTCCGGCAAGGAAGTCACGGTCTCGCTCCAGGAGTATGTCCGCGTGCGGGAAGGCCGCCAACCACGGCTTACGGTTGCAGACAAGATCCGCGTCCAGGGAGCCGATCCCAACAACGTTATTGCCGGCGACGGAAATGCCCTGAGATATGCAGCGCAGACAGACTACGTTGGTCCGGGATCCATCACCTTCGAGGTGACCGACGGGTCAGGTCCGGACGACTCCCAAGGCTTGAAGTCCACATTGACCATCATCACCAAGGTGATCCCGGACCCCAACGCCAACCACGTCCCGACCTTCAGCGGTGCTTCCATCGAGGCTCCCAAGGGTGAAACCACCGAGCTGGAGTTGGCCAACCTTGCCAAGGACGTGGACGAGAGGGACCAGGGAAACCTGAAATTCGAGCTGGACGGACAGCAGCCCGCGGGTTTCCAAACCAAAGTGGAGGGAACGGTCCTCAAAGTCACCCCGGACCTCTCCGTCACTCCCGGTGCTGTGGGCACCTTCCCCTTGAAGGTCACAGACGGCAGGTCTGATGCTGTCCGGGCAACGGTAACGGCCACAGTGGTGTCCTCGAACCGGCCCAAGCCCGTAGCCAACGACGACTCCGTTGAGAAAGCCAATGCCGGACGCTCGGAAACCATCAATGTGTTGGCCAACGACTTCAACCCCTTCAATGACTCGCCTCTGACGATCGAAGGCGCCGCAGTGGAGACTGGTTCCGCCGCCGGCCAGCCGACGGTCTCAGGGGAATCGATCACGGTCACTCCTGCTGATGGCTTCAAGGGCGTCATGGTGGTTCGGTACACAGTGCTGGACAAGACCAAGGACCCCTCACGGCAGGCAGTGGGACGCGTACGGATCACGGTCCGGGACAAACCAGACGCTCCATCGGCACCGGTAGCGACCGACGTCCGCAGCCGCACCGCTGTGCTCAAGTGGGCGCCGCCGTCGGACAATGGCGCAGCCATCACCAAGTACACGGTCAAGGCCGCCGGTTTTGAACAGGTGTGTCCCACTACAACCTGCACACTCTCCGGACTGACCAACAACGTGAAGTACGTCTTCACCGTGTCCGCCACCAACGAGGTAGGGGACTCACCGGCGTCCATTGCCTCCAACGAGATCCGGCCGGATGAGAAGCCGTCGCCGCCGGACGCCCCCACAGTCAAAGCCGGTGACAAGAACATGGCCATCACCTGGACCCCGGCCAAGACCGAGGGCTCTCCGGTGAAGCACTACAACTTGGAGATTTCTCCGCCGCCGGCCAACGGCATTGCCGTGAAGAACGAGGTCACCGGCCTGAGTTACACCTGGCCGGGACTGACGAATGGCGTGAAGTACAAGGTCCGTGCCCAGGCCGTCAATGAGCTCGGTCCATCGGACTGGAGCATGTACTCCCTGGAGGACAACCCTGCTGGTCTTCCGGCAGCCCCGGCGGCTCCCACCACCGCAGTGGTGCAGTCCGTGGGAACCAACAACCAGATTCGTGCGGATTGGGCTGAGCCGGATATCAACGGTGACCCCATCAAGACCTACTACGTCACTATGAGCGGCGGAAACGGCGTTCCGCAGACGCAGACCGTCCCGGGAAATGTCCGATCAGCAACCTTCACTGCCCAGAACAACGAAGCAGGCTACACCTTCACCGTTCAAGCAGAAAATAAGGCTGGGAAGGGCGGCGTCAGCGCACCTTCGGCGCCGCGTCGCGCCACCGGCAAGCTGGGGGCCGTAGAGAACGTCTCTGCCACCCCGGCCAACACCGGGGGAGCGGGCAAGGCCGTCACCATCAACTTCTCGGTCCTGGACCAGACACAACGCAACGGTTCTACTCAAAACGAGGTCAGCTACCGCTACCTGGCCAGTACCGGCCAGTCCGGACCCATCACGCCTGGCCAGACGGTCAGCGGTTTTGCCAACGGGCAGGCAACCTCCATCACAGTCACCGCAGTGTCCTCAGTGGCGCCGAGTTCCAATGCCAGTGCACCGGCAACCACCACCCCGTACGGTTCCCCCGGTACACCATCTGCTTCGGGCGCCAACGGTGGGCAAAACCAGACCACGCTGACGCTGAACTGGTCCTCGCCGTCCACCAACAGCAACGACGTCGCAGTGACCAAGATCAGGATCACCGGCGGTGGAACTGATACCGGGTGGATCAACGAATCCGCGTCCGGCAGCCGCGTGGTCAACACCGGTGGCTATAACCAGACGCGCACCATTGAGGTCCAGACGTTCAACTCCGTGGGCACAGGCGGTGGCGTGGCTTCTGCGAGTGCACAGAGCGGCCCGCAGAAGACGTCATGGGATGCCACCCTGCCTCCCGGCAGCTACCGTACTTGCACGGATACCGCGCCCTCCGGCCAAACATCGTGGGATCCAAATACTCCAGGGCACCGCTGTGACGGAAAGGTCAATGGTCCGCCATGGCAGTACGAGTTCAACGGCGGATTCACGGTCAACTGCTACATCAACCGCAGCACGCCCTACTTGAACTACGCGGCGTGGTACAAGCTGACTAGCGGCCCCAATGCTGGCCGCTTCATCGCCCAGGGCAACACCACCCTGGGTGACCCCGGACCGCACCAAATCCCGCAATGTTGAGGCATGTGAAGCCGGGGCGTCGGGCAGTAGTCCCCATCGCGCCCCGGGCCAGGGAGACAGTACGCTGTCAAAGCCAATGGATAGCCCGATCTCGGGTTTCCTTGGTTGACCGCAGGGCGCGTGGGATAGTCTTAGGGACTGAAAATTCCGCCGCCGTACGGGGGAACTGCGGAATGTACGGCTGCCGGCATCTGCCGGTTGGCCCGGAAGCCACTGGGGAGCGGCTGGACACAAAGGGAATTCTGGGGCTGTGAGAACTTTCTTCGGCAAGCTGGGGCTGAAAAGGCGTCAAAACAAAAAGCTAATAGCGGGTACTGCTGTTACCGCAGCGGGCGCTTTGCTGATCACCGGGGCAATTCTGTACCCGGGCTTCAAGACCACCGAGGTGGACTTGAACGACGGCGGCGTGTGGGTGGTGAGCAAAACCAAGAACGCCGTGGGCCGGTTGAACTACCCGTCCCGCGTTCTTGATGGTGCTGTGACACCCGCAACTACTACCTTTGACGTGCTGCAGCATGACGGCAACGTCTTTGTGGACGATGAGTCCGGCTCCACCATCAACCAGGTCTCTGCCGCGAACCTGAAGCTGGGCGGCGACAAGCAGCTTCCGTCGTCGTCGCAAGTCAGCTACGGCTCCACCGTGCTCTCGGTGACCGATCCCGCCCGCGGAAAAGTCTGGGCGTTGTCTCCGTCCACGGTTAACGGCTTCGATGAAGAAGGAACCGAGCCAGTCTTGACGGGCTCCCCGGGCGTGGTTTCGGCAGTGGGATCCGACAACAGGATCTACACGGCGGACCCTGGCAAGGGTGAAATCACTGTCACTACTGTGGATGCGAACGGTGAACGAACCGACTCGCAGGTTACCAAGGTGGACGAGCTCAAGGGTGCCGGCGATCTCCAACTGGCCGTGGTGGGTGACAAGCCGGTGGTCTTGGACGCCGCCTCCGGAAACCTCTTCCTGCCAGGAGGCCGGAAGCTCCAACTGGCCGATGCGCGGGAAGCAAAGCTGCAACAGAGCAGCGAAGAGAGCAATTACGTTGCCATTGCCACGCAGAAGGCCCTGCTGAAACAGCCCCTTGACGGGTCCACGGCGGCAACTGTCAGTGCTGACGGCGAAGGCGTCCCCGCTGCGCCCGTTCAGGTCAGTAAGTGTGTTCACTCGGCATGGTCGGGCGCCAACAAGTATGTCCGGGACTGCGACAACGATGCCGACGACAAGAAGAATGACGTCCCCAAAGCAAGCGCCTCGCCCAGCTACGTTTTCCGGGTGAACCGGGACCTTGTGGTCCTCAATGACGTCAACTCAGGCAGCGTGTGGCTGGTCAACCAGAATATGCAGCTGGTGAACAACTGGGACGACGTTGTCCCGCCCAAGAACCAGTCCGATGACCAGGACCAGGAGTCTGCGGACAACAACACCATCAACGTCCTCCCGGACCGCACCAAGCCCAACCGTCCGCCTGAGACAAAACCTGACGAGTTCGGTGTCCGCCCCGGGCGGACCTCAATTCTGAGCGTGCTGGATAACGACTCAGACCCCGACGGCGATGTCCTCACCGCCTCGGTAGGCGCCAATGGGCCAAAGATGGGTGCGTTGGAGAACATCTACGGAGGCTCTGCTTTCCAGATCAAGGTCCCGGCCGACGCCAAGCCGGGAACTGAAGTCTTTGACTACAACGCTGCCGATGGCCGTGACTTGTCCGCCGGCGGCAAGGTCACCCTGCGGGTAGTAGCTCCTGAAGAGAACAAACCGCCGATTTTCAAGCGAGGCGAACCCACCACCATGTTGGTGGAGCAGGGCAAGTCCGTCAGCCAGAACATTCTGACTGACTGGATGGACCCTGACGGCGATGACCTCGTCCTGCTGGATGCGAAGTCGGACAACGACCAGGACCAGGTGAAGGTTCGCCGCGATGGCCTCCTGACGTACCAGGATTCGGGTGCAGCGCCGGGCAAGAAGAACGTCACCATCACCGTGTGGGACGGCCGGGCCACCACCACCGGCCGCATCGTGGTCAACGTGCAGCCACCGGGTGCCCTGGCGCCTGTAGTCAATGCGGACCACGTCACGGCTGTGGTTGGCCAGGACCTGGTGATCGCGCCGTTGAAAAACGATGTGGACCCCAACGGTGGCGCACTTCGTGTGGCCCACGTTGAGGCCGCCGGCCCGGCTGAGCTGGGCCCGGTGACGGACGGCGGCACCTTTACCTTCCGGAGCACCACGCCTGGCCCGATCTACCTGACGTACATTGCCAGCAACGGCCCCCAGAGCAGCCAGGGACTGATCCGCGTGGACGTGGAGTCCGGTAAGGATCCCGGCGCGCCGGTTGCCGTTCATGACGTTGCCCTGCTCCCTGTGGGTGGAAGCGTCCTGGTTGATCCGCTGGCCAACGATTCCGATCCTTCCGGTGGCGTGCTGGTCCTCCAGTCCGTCACCGTGCCCGACGGCTCGTCGGCATCCGTCAGCGTGATCGACCACAGCGTCCTTCGCGTCACGGATGTCCTCGGTGCCAAAGAACCGTTCGTTTTCAGCTACACCATGTCCAACGGCCGTGCCTCGGCCACCGGGACTGTGGGCGTGGTCCCGGTGCCGGCTCCCGCCGTCGTCGAGGCTCCCCAGCCAAAACCTGACGAAGTCAACGTGCGCGTTAACGACGTCGTCACCATCCCGGTCTTGGACAATGACACCCACCCGCAGGGTGAGGAACTGTCCGTGGATCCGGTACTGGCGCAGAGCATTCCGGAGGAGGACGGTAAAGCGTTCATTTCCGAGAAGACCCTTCGCTTTATCGCCGGCCCCACTCCAAAAACCGTGCGCGCCATCTACAACGCCGTGGATCCGCAAGGGCAGAAGAGCGCCGCCGCGGTGACCATCCACATCCTTCCGCTGGAGGGCACGCAGAACTCGCGCCCGCAGCCGCAGAACCTCACGGCACGCGTGGTAGCGGGCGGCAGCGTCCGCATTCCGGTCCCGCTGGACGGCATCGACCCAGATGGCGACTCGGTGCAGCTCACCGGCATCGACAGCACTCCCACTATGGGAACCGCGACGGCGGGAAGCAGCTTCATCGATTTCGTCGCCGCCGGTGACGGTGCGGGTACGGATACGTTCAGGTACAAGGTGATCGACCGCCAAGGCGCGGTGAACACGGGAACCGTGACGGTTGGCGTTGCGCCACGTGGCGAAGACAACCAGAAACCCGCACCCGTGGATGACGAGGTCAAGGTTCGTCCCGGGCGCCAGATCGCCATCGACGCGACGGCCAATGACACCGACCCCGACGGCGACCTCATCCGTATCCTGACGGACAGCATTGAAGCCGACTCCGGACTTGACGCCAAGGTCAGCCAGACCAGTGGCCGGATCCTGGTAACAGCTCCGGCAGCGGAGGGCACCGTCAACGTCCGCTACTCAGTGGCCGATGACCGCGATGCGGTGGGCCAGGCCAGTATTCGTGTGGTGGTCCAGAATGACCTGCCGTTGCAGGCACCGATTGCCCGCGACGACCGCGTGACCTCGGCCCAGACGCTCGGCAAGACGGCTGTGGACGTTCCTGTACTGAAGAACGATGAGGACCCGGACGGCGTGGGGGAGAACCTCAAGGTCGCAACAGGCTTGGACACAGCACGCCCCGGACCCGAAGGCAACGTCATTGTTGACCTGACCGAGCAGCCGCAACTGGTGCCCTACACGGTGGAGGACGTGGATGGCCAGAAGTCCACAGCCATCATCTGGGTTCCCGGGATTGGCCAGCAGGTGCCCACGCTCGCTAAGGACGAGGTGGTGGAACTTGTCTCAGGTCAGTCCGTCACGGTGAACCTCGCGGAGTGGGTGAAGGTCCGCGAAGGAAAGTCGCCGCGCCTGACCCAAACCGACCGCATCAAGCTCATCGGAGCCGACGGCAGCGATCCCATAGCCAACGGTGGTACCGCGCTGAAGTACACCGCCGGCGCCGAGTACGTAGGCCCAGGTTCCATCAGCTTCGAAGTTACCGATGGGACAGGCCCGGACGACCCCAATGGTTTGAAATCGACGCTCAGCATCCGAACCAAGGTGCTGCCCGACCCCAACAAGAACAATCCGCCGGTGCTGCTCGGCAGTGACGTGGAAGTTCCCAAGGGAGACTCTGCCAGCCTGGACCTGGAGAAGCTGACGTCGGATCCGGACTCGGATGACGTGCAGAACATGAACTACGAGCTGGTGGGCGACGCCCAGGGCGGCTTCAAGGTGAACGTGGATGGCAAGACGCTCAAGGTCTCCGCGGACGATTCCGTGCAGATCGGGCAGACAGGCACCGTCCAAGTGAAGGCAAAGGACCGCCGCGGGCTCGAAGCCGTGGCCACCTACAAGCTGTCCTTGTCGGCGTCCAACAGGCCCAAACCCGTGGCCAACGACGACGCCGAGCCGGATGCCCAATCCGGAAAGCCAGTGACCGTCAACGTGTTGGCAAATGACTCCAATCCGTTCCCGGATACTGCGCTGAAGATCGTCTCGGCCGTCACCGAAACGGGCCAGGGAACGGCTGACGTCGGGGGAGACAGTGTCACCGTCACCCCTGCAGGCGGCTTCACCGGCACCATGGTGGTGGCCTACACGGTGCAGGATAAGACCGGCGAGATTTCCCGTTACGCCACTGCCCGCATCCGGTTGACCGTCAAGGACAAGCCGGCCGCGCCCACCACGCCCTTGGCTCAAAGCGTGGGGGACCAGACCGCGCTCCTGACGTGGAACGCGCCGCCTGATCGTGGCTCACCCATCACCAAGTACACGGTGTACGGGGAAAACGGCTTCACGCAGGACTGCCCCGCGAACACGTGTACGTTGACAGGGCTGACCAACAACGTGAAGTACCACTTCGCCGTCACCGCCACGAATGCGATTGATGAATCCGAACGCTCTCCGGTATCCGCCGAGGTCCGTCCGGACGTTAAGCCGGACACCCCGGTGGCACCGACGCTGAAGTTCGGCGACAAGCAACTCTCCGTGGCGTGGGTTCCTCCTGCGAGCAAAGGTTCGCCCATCAAGTCCTACGATCTCGAGATCTCGCCTGCTCCTGCCGGCCAGAATCCGCAGATCCAGAACCTCACAGGCAACAGTCACGTGTGGACCGGTCTGACCAATGGGGTGGCCTACAAGGTACGCGTCCTGGCTAGAAATGACGCCAAGGAGCCCTCGGAATGGAGTACGTACTCCGCAGCCGAGGTTCCTGCCGGCGTGCCGGCAACTCCTGCGGCTCCGTCGGTGGTAGGTGCAGGATCTGTAGATTCACGAAGCCAACTGCAGGTCAGCTGGGCAGCGCCGAATAACAATGGTGATGCCGTGTCTACTTACACCCTGACGACTTACCGAGGTGGCGCCGTGGTAGCGTCGCAACCCGTGGCTGCGACGTCACAAAATGTGACGGTAGACAACTCCGAAGCTGACTACTCGTTCACGGTGTCGGCTACAAACAAAGCCGGCGTCAGTGGTGTCAGCCAACAGTCTGCGCCTATCCGTGCTGCTGGTAAGCCCGGAATGGTGGGTGCTCCATCGGCTGCCTTGGTTGAGACCAACGGTGATGGTGGCAAGATTCAAGTCACCTTCAATCCCTTGACAGCTGGGGAGCGAAACGGAGCAAACGTCAACGAGATCAGCTACCGGTACGCGCTGACTTCCGGTGGCGGCAGCGGCTCGATTCCTTCCGGCGGTGCTGTTGTGGCGGCCGCCAATGGCACCGACACAGCCGTTGTTGTGTGGGCAGTATCCTCACGAAACCCAACAGCCGGGGACAGAAGCCCGGCATCAAATACTGTCAATCCTTATGGGCTTGCAGCTGCGCCGGTGGTGACCGGT